>Ga0307985_10000075_pt1 | contig 49221 bp, 38 predicted proteins | sample EllFjometageno80_FD_203155 | JGI IMG/M metagenome (GOLD analysis project Ga0307985, IMG submission 203155) | Marine microbial communities from Ellis Fjord, Antarctic Ocean - #80 | ecosystem: Environmental > Aquatic > Marine > Unclassified | place: Southern Ocean | collected 2014-10-09 | reverse complement strand
GTTGTTTGGCGATACGGGTCTATTCAAATACAGCGATGTCCATGCCAGCCTGCACCGCGTAGGGCAGGTCGCGGAGTTCATCAAGACCAAGACCACCGAGGTCGTCGATCCACTGCATTGGTTCGTTGGTGTCGAGTTCTGCATTCATACTGATGACTCCCTGACGTAGGCCCACGCCGTTGTGGGCTGAACAAGTGTCAGTATTTGGCTTTTTGGAAGGACAAACCAGCGACTTCTCTGAAAAGATGTATTCTATTTCTGCCAAGAGCCCAAAGAAGGGCAGATTTTCAAATCCAAAGATCGCCAAATTTTTAGCATAGCCGAACGTTGAACAGCTATCGGCGGGAGCTCAGCTTCAGCCACGCTGGACACAGGTACCGGCGTTCCACGAGTACCAAGGCGCCACCCACCACGAACAATGTTGCGACCAATGACACCAGCATCAGCTCGGTTGAGCCCGTGCGGGGCAACTCGCCGTCTGATGCGCCTGATCCGTCGTCAGCGACAGGCGCCGGTGTTGGCTCCGGCGTTGTTTCTACAGGGCGGTCAGCAGGGCAATCAGTGCCCGAGACACAACTCACCCAGACTGATGCGATGGCAGCGCCATCCGCGTAATTCGACGTTTCCAACTCGCCATCGGCATAGATCCCAACATTGGTTCCACCAATACCCGGCGTGCGAAACGCAATGCGCCCTTCAGGGCCATCGGCAAACGACACGAACTCTCGGCCTTTGTTGTCCTGGTTCCAAGTCAGGGTGGCATCACCATAGATCGCTTCGGCTTCGGCAATCGTGGTGGTAGGACCCACACCTGCGGTCGTCGTGTACTCAGGATTGCTCACCATGAACAAGGTCAGATCACCGGTGTTGCCGGTCATCGCAGCACGAAACTGCACTACACCATCACGGGTGATCACTCGTCCGTCAAAGTCCACGGTGATACGGATTTCGTCGCCGATGTCATAGTCAGCACCTAGTGCATCAGCGAGCTCTTGTGGGCTCCATCCAAGCATGGCGTCGCCGACACCGTCGGCGGTGATCGTGTTGCTACCGGCGGGTTCCGCAAAGGCTGCACTTGGCAGTAAAAACGCCAAAACCACTGCGATCGCTACTGCGATCACGACAGCGATTTTCGGTTGGGGGCGCGAAAGACGCATGGTCTCCAGACCTACACGGAGTCCCGCCCGCTTGGTAGTTGTAGCAAACCAACACCGCCTACACACGGATTTCATCACATTTCGCTATAACGATTGGCCGTCGGCCAGCGTGTGCTGCGGCACAATAAACGCGTCGACAAGGCCCTTGACGCAGCACGGTGCGCTGAAATGGCGCCCGGGGTGTGTAATCCCCGTCGATCCCCCACGACGCACGAGTCGAAGATCGCGGGACATGGTTCACCGCACATGCGGCTTCAAGGATCAGGTATTCGACACCAAAGTCGATGCCTGCAGGTTCGAGTTGACGCAGGCCCTCGGCGACCAATCCGTGACGCGTCTCTTCGGCTGGTCGGCGAGGACGGGACTTCTTGGCGACCATAGGTACTAACAATTTAACCACAAACGAGTGCGGGAACCCGCGAAACAAAGGCTCCCAGACACCAACACAGGTTGCCGCCTTTTACCCGCTAGCACTGGTTATGTAACGGCCCCGACGTAATGGCTCGTTCTCAATACGGGACAGGGGTCGGGTTTGGGTCCAGTTTTCGTCGCTCAGGACCGAGGTGTTCCGACTAAACCAGCCGTGAGCTGCACCGACTCTTCCGTTGGGTTGGCGATCTTGAAACCCGTGATACCCGACTCCGGCCACACGGGCCAGCGTTGCTCGATGGGTGAAGGTCTGCCCAGCCCACCAACTGCACAATTTCACTCCCAAGCCAGATCCGGTCAGTACAAGCAGCAATCCACGTCGGCGGAGTAACCACATCGGATCCGTACGCCTCGACAGTCCACCCCGAGTCAAAAGCGAACCTCTCCGCCAGCTTCACCAGGTCAAGAGGAATACACAGCCTCGCACCCGAGTACCCAAGAGACAGCCCAAGCTTGACACCCCAAGTCTGGCCCGTTGCCAATCCCTCAACCGAGCGGCACTAAGTTCGAACCATGTCGACGTCAGTTCTCAGCAAGTTACAAGTAGTCGATTTCACATCGGGCCCAGCCGGCGGACAAGCCACCACCGTCCTATCCGACTTCGGGGCCGATGTCATCAAAGTAGAGCCACCCGACGGCGACCGCTTTCGAGCGCTGCCGTCCAGCCCATTCTGGCTACGAGGGAAGCGAAGCATCACGCTAGACCTGGCCACCAGCGCTGGTGTCGCCGAGGCGCGAGCATTGGCCATAGGTGCCGATGTTGTTGTGGTGTCTGGGCCACCGAGCCGGCTGCACAAATGGGGACTCGATGCAACGCTGCGTGATGATGCGCCACATCTTGTGCACTGTGTGCTTTCTGGATGGGGCACCGGCGGGCCCTATGCCGAGCTGCCGGGCTACGAAGGTTTGGTCGCCGCCAAGTTCGGCCGTATGGCCGCGTTCGATGTGCAACTACGCCAGGACCGGCCGGTATATGCAGCGGTGCAGGTTGCTACCCACGTCGCCAGCCAAGCCGCTGTGCAAGGTATCGTCGCGGCGCTGTATCAGCGACAGCAGACGGGCGTAGGTGCCTCGGTCGAAGCCAGCTTGTTGCAAGCGCTCATGCCGTTTGATCTCGTCGACACCTTGTCTCGCCAGATCGCCGAGCGCGACGACCGGTCATTTACACCGCTGCGACGAGTTAGCCCAATGCCGACACTCAACTATCACCCGTTGCGGACCAAGGACGGCGCCTGGATCCAGTGTGGCAACTTGTTGGAGCACCTGTTCTATTCGTTCCTCGATGCAACAGATCTGCTGGGCGAGTTTCTCGCCGACGAGAAGTTCCAGGGCAGCCCTGCGGTATGGACCAGCGAAGCGACCGAAGAAGCACGCGATCGCATGCTGGTGCGCATGCAGGAACGTACTGCCGCCGAGTGGATGCAGGCCTTCGAAGTCAACGGCAACGTGGCCGCTGAACCAATCATCACAAGCGCCGAAGCGATTCAGCACATCGACTTGGTTGATGGTCGCGGACTCGTTCATATCTTTGACCCGGTGGTTGGGTCGACCACACAGATCGCTCCAATCGCGGAACTGACCGCAACACCAGGCCGTGCCGAGCGTGCGGCACCGACGGTCGGCGAACACAGCGCCCAGGTCAGGGCCGAGGGTAAAGCCCCTCGCGGCGATGCCTTTGCACCCGGCGAGGGGGAACCAGGAACCGGCACGGCTGTGGCGGGGCGACCACTCGAGGGTGTCACCATCCTGGACCTATCCACGATCATCGCTGCACCGCTCGGCATGGCCATGCTTGCCGACCTAGGCGCCCGAGTCATCAAGGTGGAACCTTTCGGCGGTGACCCGTTTCGGGCCATGTTGATCGAAGGACGAATGGCCGTTAAGACCAACGTCGGCAAAGAATCGATCTGCATCAATCTGAAGACGTCCGAGGGTCAAGCGGTGCTTCACCAACTCGTTGTCGACGCCGACGTGCTGATCCACAACTTCCGCGGCAACGTGCCTGCCAAGCTGGGCATCGACTACGAAACACTGCATGCTCTGAACCCGCAGCTGGTATCGGCTGTGGTGAACGGCTACGGCCCACATGGACCTGGTGCTCCACGCCCGGCAACACATCCGGTCATGGGCGCGTGCACCGGCGGAGTGGCGCTGCAGGCCGGTGATGCATTGACCCGCGACTGTCCAACGCTTGAGGACGTCCGCGAGGCATCGCGCCAGATCATGGCGGCAAACGAGGCAAACCCTGACCCGAATACCAGCGTGGCTGCTGCCTCAGCAGTGGTACTCGCGTTGCTTGCTCGGCGTGATCATGGCGGCCAGCAGGTGAACATCAATATGCAGGTCGCCAACGCCTGGGCAAATGGCGACGACTTCATTGCATACGACGGCAAGCCCGATCGCGTCGCCGTCGATCCCGATCACTATGGGCTCGGCGCCTTGTACCGCCTCTACCCGACCGCTGATGGATGGGTGTTCTTGGCTGCAGTTACGACCGCGGAATTCCGGCGCTTCTGCTCCGCTGCCCGATGTGACCATTTGTTCACCGACGAGAGGTTCACCGACGCAGATGCTCGCCGCGAAAACGCCGCAGCACTCGCTGCTGAGCTCACCGCCGTGTTCAGCGCCAAGCCCGCATCCCAATGGGAAGCAGAATTAACTGCCTCCAGCGTCGGCTGCGTCCGCGCCGACGGGATCGACGTCGACCGCTTCATCACTGGTGACCCGCACATGCTCGAAAACAACTGGGCCCCGTTCGCCGATCATGCACGCTTCGGTCGCCTTCGCCGATGGGGACCAGTCGTCACCGTCGATGGTCCGAACCCTGACTACAGGTCCGCTCCACTCGCTGGCGAACACACCGATGCCATCCTGACCGAGCTTGGCCACGACACCGACGCCATCCGCCATCTGCGCACTACCAAGATCGTCAACTCCGAGGCGGTCTAACGCCGACTGTTCACCAACAGGCGATCCGGTCGACATCGCAAACCTGCGTGTTGTACCGGAGGTTGTACGCACACAAACCTGCGTGTTGTACCGGAGGTTGTATGCAGGTTTGGGTCGCTTCGATGGCGATGGCTTCGGCATCGGACGTGCGCACGCCGGCACGGCCTACGTCAGTATTCGGAGATCATTCCACTCGCCACCCAGGACATCAACAACCGTCTCGTCGGACGCACCCAGCCAGCGAAGCGCCTGGTCATAGATAGACCTGGCATCGATGGTGATCTGCAGGTCGCCATCGACCAGGTCGCCTAAGTCTGGTTCGCCGATGACTGTGCTTTGTGCCACCGGCGGGCCGATCATGAACGACAGTCCACCTTGGCCATGGTCGGTTCCAAGCGAACCGTTCTCTGCGGCTCTACGACCGAACTCGCTGACGACCAACGCAAGCGTGTTGGCGGCGTGACCCGACTCTTCCAGAGCAGTGAAGAGATCGGCCAGGCCGTTGGCCACTAGCTGCAGCAGAGCGTCTTGCTTCGGGCCTTGCAGAGAATGGGTATCGAAGCCGTTGATGGTGACGTAGAGAACCTGTGCGCCCACATCGCCCTGAATGATCGCTTGCGTTGCCTGAAACAACGCCCGGTCCCCATTGACATCGATGGCGTCGTCCTCGTTGATTTCGACACCGGCGACGAGTTCCTGCAACTGCTCGACAGCATCGACGGTCGCAGGAAACGCGGCTTGAGCCTGAGCCAGCAAACCGTCAGCCTTTGGGTCAGTCATTGCCAGGAGAGCAGCCGTAACATCGTTGTTGCCGCCAGGCGGCTTCAGACGAAAGCCTTCGACTGACTGGATCGCAACCGGGCGACCTTGCTCTCCTTGGGCAGCCAGGGTGCTTTGGCCGAGTGCGATTGCCCGCAGCGCTGTCGGCTCTTGGGGCTCTGTGGCTTCAAGCCACCGACCTAACCATCCAGAGCGAGCCGGCTCGCCAGGTCGCGCAGTACGCCATGCGTCTTGGGCTACGAAGTGTGATCTTCCTTGGCCCTGCAAACCAGTCCCGTACAACGCCGTGACAGAGCCCTGGTTCCACATTGGTTCGAGTGCCGCCAGACCGGGGTGCACGCCATAGTCGAGACCGGCAAATGTCAGCAGGTCCGCCTCGGGGACAGCAATAGCCTGGCGAAGATCTCGGTACAAACCCGATTGGGGAACGAGCGTGTTTAGCGCGTCGTTGCCACCCTGCAGGTCAACGACTATCAGCGTGCGTTGTGCTGTGATCTGGGCTGCGGCGGCGGGTCGCGGCAGCGTCAGGCCGCCGATCAGGCCAGCGGCAGCGACACCGCCACCCAAGCTTAGGAACGTGCGGCGGTTCATGTTCGTCATCAGACCACCACCAGATCTGGTGAGGCGAGTGATGCAGCCAGGCGGTCGATACCCGGTTGTAAAGCAGAGAGTGCATCGCTGGTTTCGGGGCGAAAGCCGTCGGGAAAACCGAGGCGCTCGGCGAGTGCGCTGAGGTCCCTGGTCATGTCGACGGGATCGATGGGTGAAGCGTTCGACCTGGACTGTTCGGCCAGGTGCGATGCCAGATTGAATCGGGCGACAGTCGCCGATGTTGACAGATAGGCATCGGGTGGCGGGAACCCACCCACGTTCGGCGGGTGCAGAGGCAGCTGCCCACCCAGAGCAAAGAAGTCGCGCAACTGTGGACGTCGGGCTTGGGCCAACGGCAACTTTCGAGCGGTGACATACCAGGCAACCGGTTCCAGGATCGACGGCACAGCGCGCCCGGCGACCCCCAACTCGAGCAGATGCCGTAGCACCGGCTTGAGTTCCCAGTCTTGGGCGAAGCTGGTCGTCAGGTCGGTGACCAGGTCCGTGTCATACCCCTCGCCCAGGACTGCAGTGGCAATCTTGTTCACTACCCGGGGTGCCGTTGCCGGGTGAGCCAGAACGGCGGCCATCGTCGTGTCGAGGTCATGGACACCGTCAACGCCCAGCAGCGTTTGTGGACTGTCGTCATGGGCACGCGAGCGAATGGTCACGTTTGCATCTCGTCGTCGGGTTCGCCATCCAGTTAACGCCCGAGCGGCCGCCTTCACATCGTCCTCGGTGAAGTTGCCGACACCGACGGAGTACAGCTCAAGAAGCTCTCGTCCGTAGTTCTCGTTTGGATTCTCTGCGGTGTTTCGCCCGCCGTCTAAGAAGAAGAGCATCGACGGGTCGATCGTCACCGCGCGGAGTAGTTCGGCAAAGTTGCCAGTGCCGTGCACCGCCAGCAGGTTCATATGGTCGAACAGCCAGTGACGCGGCCGCACCACTCTGGCCGACACGGCGAAGTAGTCACTCCAGAAGAACTCCATGAATGTCTCAAGGGGTCGCGGCGATGCGACGGCTTCATCGATCCAGCTCATCGTTCCGAGCGCCATCATCTGTGCTTGCTTGTCGTTGTCGCGATCAATGTCGCTGAATGGGTCGGGTCGCGTCGCGATCTTGAACCGGTCAGGATCCACAAGCCGGTCGATCACCGCTGTGGTGCCGAGTTGTGTCCATTCGTCCAGTTGGCCATCAGCCAACCCCCAACCAATCTTGCGACCAAGCCAAGCCAGGCCGTTGCGTTCTTCCATGGCTACAGAATCACCCCGGCGACTAAGACGGTCACCAGAACAAGGTAAGAACTAGTCAAGAATTCGCGTCCGTGCCTTTTGATTGACCCAACAGGCCTTTGCTCCACACACGCCCGTCGAAATACGCTCAACGCAACGTTGCCTGGAGGCACAAGATGGATAGCAAGACAGTCGCCCGCAGCATGCGCGGTTCAATTGGCATGCTCGCCATGTCGTGGTTGTTGTCCGATGACACCCGCGCCAAGGCTGCCGAGCGGGGCATGGGTGATGGCATGGGCGCCTATGCCATCGGCCGTCTCGGTGTCCTTGGCGACTGCCCTCCTGACAACGTGGTCGCCGCCGCCTACTTCTGGGAGCCTGCGACGATGCGATCAATGGTGGCTGAGGGTCGCTCCTCGATGTCGCCCGCACAGGGTGCGCTGATTTATAGCGAGATCTGCCAAGCATGGGGCCAAGACAATTTGGCGGGCATGGAAGGCGTCGAACAGCTGGGCGAACTCCTTGAACGCGTGGTTGATGCGGCTGCGCCCCACGGTGCCCCGACCTTTGTTGGCTGGCGAGCACTCCCTCGCCCCGAACAGGCTGGTCCAGCGCGGACCTTCCTGCTGGCACAAATAACGCGCGAGCTCCGCTTTGGCCGCCATGCAGTCGCTGTGCAGGCCGCCGGCATGAGCCCGCTAGAGGCGATCCTCTCCGGCCCTGCTGGCGAGTGGAACGCCGACTTCTTTGGTTGGCCCAAGCCCTACCCCGACATATCGGGCTTGGCAGATCAACGTGAACAGATCGAAGCCACGACCGACGCTCTGCACGCTCGTGATTTCGACATCCTCACCGACGACGAACGAACAGAGCTACGCAACCTAGCCAAGGTTGCTCGGGCCTACGCCACTGCCGTCTAGCTCCCCCGGAACCTTGTGGTGACACATAGTTCCAGGAGGGCCTTTTGCAGGAGAGCTGCTAATCGTCGCGATGGCACTGCGATGCACCGGTAGAGAACCGCACGCCACCGACTCAGGCATTCGTGATGGATTTCTTGCAGCCCTCAGCGAAGATGTCGGCATCTAGTTCCTGACAGCTCAGAGACACAATCTGATAACGCTCGTCCACAAAGACGACTGCATGTGCTCGACATTCACCCAACTCAGGCTCCTTGGCTTCGCCTGGCTTCGCGTCGTTGGCGTTGTGTTCGTGGCGTTGCCTGCTCCCTCCATCGAGATGGGCTTGGAGCACGACGCCACAGACGTTTAGTCGGGCTTCGATGGAACCATCGGTGGTGTTGAGGTCCGACATGATCTGCCCCCAGCGAGGTGCGCAGCTGGGTCAACGCGGTGGATTCGGTATGTCAGGTGGGGCGGAATCAACGGCGGTCAATGCCTTCCGATCTGATCGATTACGATCTAGGCCCCGGGGCTTTCTTCGGGTATTGCTTCAATTATGAGGGGTTTGGCGTGTCTGAGGTGTGTCCCGCTTGAGCACTACCCGCGCACCGCGATACAAGTTTCGTTGGCTCATCCTGGTCATGGTCCTGACATGGTTGGGCGCGGCGACAGCGGGTTCTGCGGACGCTTTTCAGACTGGTTCGGACGAGGTAAAAGAAGAGCCAGCAGATCTCATTGTTGGGTCAGCATCGATTGTGGCTGGCTTCGAGGTCAGCCCGCCCGGCAAGTACCCGTTTATCGTTGCGCTGACCTCCAGCCAGTCCGGCACTCAGTTCTGCGGCGGTTCGCTGATAGACGCGAGGTGGATTCTGACCGCCGCTCACTGCGTTACCGACGGGTTCGGTATACAAAACGTACTTCCACCTGACGTCAACGTCATTGTCGGACGTCATGACCTCACGACTCTCGCCGGTCAGGAACTGAACGTTTCGAGGATCATCATCCATCCACTGTTTTCGGCGACGACATTCCATAACGACATAGCGCTTCTCGAGCTGGCGACCCTCGCAGCCTCCGGTGAACCAATCCAGCTCGCCCAGCCGGGTGACCGTGGGCTGTGGGAGGAGGGCGCCGCTGGCACCGTCATGGGTTGGGGGACGACAGACCTCGGGTTTTCTTCCGACACGCTGATGGAAGTTGCCGTACCATTTCGGGACGATGCTGCATGTGCGCTTGCTTGGGTGTCTGGTTTGGAGCCCTCGACGCAAGTCTGTGCTGCTGGGACATCCGGCCAAGATTCGTGTCAGGGTGATAGTGGCGGACCGCTGGTCGGCCCAGCCGGCAACGGGCCATGGACACTGATCGGCATCGTCAGCTACGGCCTTGACTGCGGCAATGGCACCGTGCCGGCGGTCTACACCGAGGTGGCCAGCTTCGTTGAATGGATCCGTGATTCTGCCGACTTGCACACGGGAGGGATCCCGGCGTCGGGTATTCCGATCTGTATCGAGAGCACATTCGTACAGACCGATCCGGCAGCTGGCGACCTCGGTGTCGGCGACAGATTCACTGGATCCGACAACATCACCTACCTGATCGCGACTGGCGCGCCGTCCTGCACGCTCAACTGTGTCGACGGATTCGACATCAACTGTGATGGAATTCTCGGTGATTTCTGCCCGGTGGAACTTGACCTGAACCGCGTCGCCGCCGTCGCCGAATGTCTCGCAACCCTTGCCCCAGCCGAACCCGAAACCGTCGTAACGGGCACCGGGACTAGCCCCAACACACCGGCTTCGGTTCCTCGGCCAATCCCCATTGCGAGGCCTTCCGCATTAGCGCTCACCGGCGCGGGGCCTTCGCTAACCCCCCTCGGGTTAGTGCTTATCGCAATTGGTGCAACCGCCACCGCTGTCGGTACTCGCCGCCGAGACAACACCAGCGACTGATTGCACCACGGTTTCTCCATCGAAACCGTCGCTATTGCAGCGTTGGAGCCCGAGAGGAGAATTGAACTCCTGACCTATTCATTACGAGTGAATTGCTCTACCGACTGAGCTACCCGGGCGTGCGCAAAAGAGTAGCGGCCTACGCGCCGCGTCCGACCCGAATTCACGACTTCTCCGAATCATCCAAATGTCACCAAGACGTGCGCCTAGGTGCAGCACTAGCGTGGCGTTATGAAACCTTCTGACATCGCGGCAATGACGAACGTCGCTGATCCACAGCTCTCCCCCGATGGCCACCACATCGCCTATGTGGTCGGCCGAGTCGACGAAGAAGCCAACAGCTACCGCAGCCAGATCTGGGTTGTGCCGACCGATCAGACAGCGCCACCTCGGGCGCTGACCTCTGGGACCTATAGCGACGCCAACCCGCGCTGGAGCCCCGATGGCCGGCAGCTCGCATTCAGCTCGAGCCGTGCAAAAGATGCCAAGGGCAAGACTCGTTCGACATTGCACCTGCTTCCGTTCGGCGTGCCAGGTGAGACCGTCACGCTCGCCGAAGGCAACGAGTCATTCGGCCAGCTCGCGTTCTCTCCTGACGGCAAATGGCTCGCCATCGCGCACCGCACCCGTGGCGACCATTACGACTCTGACGAAATCGGCCGCCGCCCAGCTCGCAAGATCGAGCATCTGTTCTTCACGCTCAACGGCGAGGGTTTCATCACCGACCGTCCCAAGCACATCTATGTGGTTCCCACCGACGGTTCAGCAGGCCCTCGCAACGTCACACCAGGTCCGCATGAATGTGGTTCACCTGCATGGTTCCCTGACAGCCGACGCTTGGCGTTCGGGATCTCTCGGCGCCGCACTGACTTCGCCAACGATGTCGCAATCACCGACATCAACGCCACCCCCGACGAAGGTGAGCTGCCCTATGCATTGCTCACCGATGGCACAGGCAGCTACGACAATCCAATGGTCACGCCTGACGGCGCTCACATCATTGTTGGCGGCTACGACGACCCGCAGTGGTACCCGCAGAACTGCCATCTCGGCCTCCTGCATCCTGGCCATGTTGCGTCGCCTGACTGGATCACCAAGTCTGTCGACCGCAACTGGATGCCGTTCATCTCAGGTCAGGCGCCCGTGTGGGCACCAGACGGAAGCATCGTTGCAGCGGTCGAAGACCGCGGCAACACCCATCTGTATCGCATGTCGCTCGACGAAGGGTCTACGCCTCAACCGGTGCTGATCGGCGACCTGAACATCACCGGCTACTCCGCGGGTGACCTGCATGGCTCCAACGTGATCGCCTATACCGCCGCAAAACGGGACCAGCCGGCCGAGTTGTATGTCTATGTCGATGGTCAGACCACCCAGCTCACGACGGTCAGCGCATCCTTCCTGGCCAAGACCCAGCCTGATCCTGGTGAACACTTCCTGGCCCCATCTGATGGTCACGAAGTTGATGCGTGGATCTTCCGGCCCCGCGACTTTGATCCAGCCAAGAAGTACCCCACGGTGCTCAACATCCATGGTGGTCCATTCACGCAGTACGGCAACTATCACTTCGACGAGTTCCAGATGCAGGCCGAAGCCGGCTTCGTCGTGCTGTGCTCGAACCCTCGCGGCGGCAGCGGTCGCGACAACGCCTGGGCATCGTCCATCCTTGGCCCGAAGCACAAGGTGCCAGGCACCGGCTGGGGCGGCGCCGACTACGACGACTGCATCGCCGTGGTTGATGCCGCACTCGACCAGTTCGACTTCATCGATCCCGACCGACTCGGCGTGATCGGTGGATCCTACGGTGGCTACATGACTAGCTGGATCGTGACCCACACCGATCGGTTCGCAGCAGCTTGCAGCGAGCGTGCCGTGAACAACATGGTCAGCCTGGAGCACAGCTCCGATGTTGCCGGCATGTTCAGCAGCGAGGTCGGCGTGACCTTTGTCGACGACGCCGAAGAATTCCGACGCATGTCCCCCATCACCTATGTGAAGGACCTGAACACGCCGTTGCTAATCGTGCATTCCGAAGACGACCTGCGCTGCCCGGTGGACCAAGCCACACAGCTCTTCGTGGCCTGTCAACTATTAGAGAAGCCCGATGTCGAATACTGGCTCTTCCCTGGCGAGAATCACGAGCTGTCACGTGCAGGATCACCACTGCATCGCAAGCAGCGGGCCGAGATCATCCTGGAGTTCTTCAACCGCCACCTGCACTAACGGTCGCGTTTCTTGCGGTGAGCAGCCAGGAACAACACCGCGCCTGCAGCGGTCAACGCCCCAACAGCAGCGATGACGGGCAGGTTGTCTGGCTCAGGATCTATCGCCAGAAGCCGGCTTCCATGACCGGCGCCGTCGTCACTGTCTGAGTCGTCACTGTCTGAGTCGTCATCGCTGCTGGACGACAGGCCATCGTCGGTGTCCACCGGCGCTTCGCTATCTCCGCTTTCGTCTCCGGCTTGCTCCTGGGCACTGTCAGAGTCCAACTCGACCGAGCCGAACACATCGCCTCCGTCATCCGCTTGGCCATCACCCAACGCAACGTCTGCGCCACCGCTGCGGCCGCCACGGTCTCCTCGATCTGGGCGGTCGGCCCCGTCGGACTCACCGCCAGCCGAGCTGCCGGTGGCATCAGGCTCATCGGCTTGTGTTGGTCGCTGCGCCGGTTCTGACAGGTCGTCTGCAGGATCGGGCATCTCTCCATCGTTTGAGCCCGTGGAGGTGCACACGACGATGATGCGCTCGTTGTAGGGCACCCGCTCACACTCGGCCACTTGAGCGCCAGCATTCGGGGCAAAAGCGCCAACCACCATAAGGATCGCCGCTAATACGAGGAGTGGCCGCAGCACAGGCGTCACCATTCGGGGCACGGCTTTCATAGAACACAGCAACGCTAGCCCCGCTATCGGGACACGTGGCGTCCGCGAGGCGGACGGGTCAACCGCTCAGCGGAGGAAGGTTCCAAAACAGGTTGTGGAGCAACAACGTCTCGTTCGGGTTACGGATAAGTGCATCGTTGGCCTGACGCAGGCGTGACACGGCGTCAACGATCTCGCGGCCACCGCCAGCCGCCAATGCCCGGCTGTAACTGCGGGCCAGCACCCGAAGTCCGAATCGGACTTCGTCGGTGCGCAACCTGCGTAGCTCGCGCTTATGGCGTGCGTCGACCCCACTGCGGCCGGACCCACGAGTACCCAGAATTTCTTCGCGGGCATCCAGTTCTTCGAGCTCACGTGCATGGCGAATGGTCAGTGGCTCGGATGCTGCAGCCATCATGGCGATCAGCTCACGTACGAGGTGACCAGCGGTTGCACCTGTGCCGTCGATGGTGGTTGGTAGCCCCTGCCAGAGCGCCGACCGCTCGGCAAACCCCGGATCATGGGTCAGTAGCTCAAGTCGCCGCAGGTCCCCGCCCGATGCTTCGATAAGCACATCGGCCTGATCGGCCGCTACCCCGTGATCAGCCATCCATCCGGCGAGGTCATCTCGGCTCAGTGGAGGAAACTCGATCTTGGAACATCGGCTGGCGATCGCCACATGTTCCACCGGTACGGATTCGGCCAGCAAGATGATGATTGCGTTCGGTGGCGGTTCTTCGACCGTCTTCAATAGCGCAGTCGCTGCCGCGGGGTGCGCATCATGGAAACGATCGATCACGATGATGCGACGGGGGCCATCGGCGGGTTTGCGAAACACCGACGGAATGATGGCCTCCTTTGCCGCCTTTACCGAGAGTTGTGGGCCCTCGGGCTCGTAAATCTCGACGTCGGGGTGCTTGTCTTGCAGCGCAAGGCGCAGCTGTCGTTCACGGCCAGCATCATCTCCGATGAAGTGTTGCGCTTGGACCGCTGCCGAGAATGCGCGAGCAGCCTGTCGTTTACCGGTGCCCGACGGGCCAACAAAGAGATAGGCGTGCATCGGGTCCATCGACCAGGATCGCAACACGGCCACAGCCCTTTTTTGGCCCACAACAGTGGCCCACGCCGATTCCACATCGACCATCACAGCGTCCATGAAAATCGCTCATGCAAGGCGGCGTCAAGCTCAGCAGCAACCGTGTCGACCGGCTGTGTACCGTCGATGACGAGCCATGTATCAGGGGTCGCAGCCGCAAGCGCCAGGAACGTCTCACGTACCCGTTCGTGGAAGCCATCGCCTTGCTGCTCGAGACGGTCAGGCGGGCCATTGATACGACCCAGGCCAACCTCGACTGGAACGTCGAGCAACACATTGAGATCCGGCCAAGTATTGCCAACGGCGAACTCAGAGAGGCCCAGGACCGCGTCGAGGCCAAGCGCCCGACCAGCTCCTTGGTAGGCCAGAGATGAGCTGACATAACGATCACAGATCACGTCTTGGCCAGCCTCGAGCGCTGGTCGGATCATCTCGTCTACATGCTGGGCACGGTCCGCCGCCATCAGTAGCGCCTCGGCGCGATCGGACAACCCATCGGTTTCGGGGCTGAGTAACAGATGACGTATCGACGCGCCGATCTCGGTGCCACCCGGTTGACGCGTCAGCAACGCATTGCGCGCTGCGGCGATACGACGGGCTTGTGTCGACTTGCCCGAACCCTCGCCGCCTTCGAAGGCGATGAAACGGCCTGTCATGTCATCGCTCGTGCATCACCGCTGGCCACCTCCGCAGCGTACGCAGCGAAGCTCACCATCAGTAGCTATTACAGCAAATCTTCAACAGCGAGGCTGTATGCAAACCCTCAGGATTCCACGCAGCGATTGCCCAGCGATCCGACAGATAGTGAAAGCGCAGCTACCTTCAGGCCAGTTGTTCCCGCACTTTGTCGACTTCGTCGGTGAGCTTTCTGGACCGGCCTGTCGACGTTGCTGGAGGCGGTCGGGTTAGGTCGAGCCCCCCGCTGGCTAGTCGACGGCCCGCAAACCAGGGTCAGGATCGCCGGTGGTTGCGCCTCGAAGTGTGCGTACGGCGAACGTGCCAGCCCCGACGATGATCAATGCAGCAAGCCAGAATGTGATGCGCACACCTGGGATAAGTAGCCGATGGCCGAAGACGTTGACGGTGCCGTCGGCCGTCAGTTCGGTGATGCGGTCGAACAGGACTGTCAGTGCCGGTGCTGCGACGACGATCAGCAGCACGCCGACACGGGCCACGCTGTAGAAGGCAGCGAAGACGCGGCCACGCATCTCGTCATCTGTTGTCTCTTGGATGATTGTGAAGCCCAAGATGTAGACGACTCCCACGGCAGCCCCCGTCAGCCCAAGCAGCACGACCACGATGCCTGTTACGTCGATCGATGTCGCCAGCAGCAAGGCAAGACCAGCCAACAACAATGCTCGCCCAAATACCCAGGGCCGATCAATGCGCTGCGACACGACCAACAGTGTGAGCACGCCGACCACCACCCCAATGCCGAACCCCCACAGCAGAGCAAAGCTGCTGTTGACTTCAAGCAGAACTTCGTCAAGGTAGACCCGACCCAACGTGGCCAACATGGCACCACCGACCAGGCCAACGGCAAGGCCAAAGTTGACCGCCCGCAGCGTTGGGTCGCCAAAGATCAGCTTCCAGCCCAGCCGTATCTCGGTGAAAATGCCTCTAAGTTCGAGCTTGTTTGCGCTAATAGACGTGGGTTCAGCGTCACACTCTGCCCTCTTGGGCACGACGATCGACCAAATCAAGATCGCCGATACGACAAAAGTGCCCGAGTCGAAGAAGAAACCAGCGACCGTGCCGTCATTACTTTGTGTCTCGAAGACCCACATCAGGAAGATGGCCAGCGGGAATGTTCCATAGGTAGCCAGCACCGACAGCGTGTTCGCCGTGGGCAGGTGTTTGGCCGGCAGCAGGTTCGGCACGAGCGCTTCCTTGGCAGGAATCCACAACAAGGTGAACGCCTCGAGCACTAACGACAACAGGACCAACTGCCAGACATGGCTCACGAACGGGAACGCGCACACCACACCGGCGCGGGCAACATCACACAGCGCCATGAGTTTGCGGCGATCCCACCGATCAGCCAACACGCCCGCGAGCTGGCCGAAGAAGAAGCCGGGGCCGAGGCGAGCGAGCAGCACCAGGGCTACAGCGCCTTCTGGAGTACCAGGACCAACCTCGGCGGCCTTGATGGCAACCGCTAGGAAGAACACCCACTCACCGGTCGAAGTAACCAGCTGGGCAAGCCAAAGACGCATGAACTGCGGCGTGCCCCAGATCAGGTTGCGTAGCGCTTCCCAGCCACCGAACGCAGTCTGGCTCACCGAATGGCGATCAGTAACTGCTGGCGGTTCGCCCGCCGACTCTTCAGGTGGTTGTGCCGCCTCCATGGCATCAACGCTAACTGCAACCGCCCTATTTGGCCCCACGCCGGTGGTCGAGAGTGCCTGCACCGCTACAGACACGCCACTATGGCTTTCACCCATATTTCGCGACCGGAGAAACACAAGCGGTTCGAGAACACAGGGCGAGATCTCAGACCGTCGGCACCAAAGGAGACTGTCGTGGGACCGCGAACCAACACAAATTGGCGACCCTGCACTAGCCAATTCGACTTGATCAAGGTCACCGATGTCGTCTTCTGCTTGGCAGCGAAGAGCTTCACCCCCACCGATTGACTAGCGGCTCAAAGACACAGTCGATCTAAACGGAGTGCACCGGTACCCGATACACGTGCGTTGCTCGTTTTAACAGCCGACGAGTCAGCGCTGGAACAACGGCGCCGCTACAACAATTGCGAGACCCAAGCTGATTTGGCTTTGTTCGTCAAGGTCAACGGACCGCTTGTGAGCAGTAACAAAGTTGCTGGCCCACAACCCGCCGATGATGGACCCGGCAAGTGCGCGCTTGCTGATAGGTGGCTCGGCCCGTCTCGTTCTGGTCGTTGGTGCTCGAGTCCGCAGCAGCGGTCTTGGCCGAGGCTTACTTCTTCGCCGCAGCCTTCTTCTTGGCTGGGGCCTTTTTCTTCGCGACCTTCTTGGCCTTCTTCTCTGGAATCCAGACTTGTTTTCCGTCTTCCATCACGATCTTGCCTGACCGTTCACGGCGCATCATCAGTAGTTCGCTGGCGCGCTCGTCGGTTATTTCCTCGATCGTGTCGCCCTTGCGCAGCGATGCGTTAGCTTCGCCATCGGTGATGTACGGGCCGAAGCGGCCGTCCTTGATGACCATCGCCATGCCGCTGAACGTATCGATGCCTAGCTCGGCCAAAGGCGGCTTGGGCTCGGCCCGGCCACGACGCTTTGGCTGCTTAAGCAACTCGAGGCACTCGTCCATCGTGATGGTCAACAGTGCTTCTTCGCTCGGCACATTTCGGGTATCGGGCTTCTTGCCCTCTTCCGCCGAGTCCTTGGTCAGGTACGGGCCAAACTTGCCGTTATGCACGATAATCGTGGTGCCGTCTTCGGGATGCTGGCCAATGGTGCGAGGCAATTCAAGTAACTTGAGTGCCGTCTCAAGGTCGACCTCGGCGGGGTCCATCGTCTTGAAGACCGACGCCCGTTTCGGCTTACCATCGGGATCATCGTCGATCTCGCCCAGCTGCACATAGGGACCGAAGCGTCCGTTTTTGACGAACACGGCCTTACCGCTAACTGGGTCGTCGCCAAGCTCACGATCGCCACTAGGCGCTTCGATGAACTCGATGGCCCGTTCGATGGTCAGCTCGTCGAGCGGGATGTCATCGGGAATCGACGCACGCTCGTCGTCGCCGCGCTGCACGTAGGGGCCGTAGCGCCCAACACGACCGACGACCATTTGGCCGTTGGCATCGACGCCGAGCGGGATGCTGTTGATCGCACGGGCGTCGATCTCGCCCAAGCGATTGTCGACCTTTTCCTTCAGACCGGTGTCCTCGTCGTCGCCGAAGTAGAACTTCCGCAGCCAGGGAATAGCCTCGCCCAGACCTTCAGCAATACCATCGAGGTCAACTTCCATCTGGGCCGTGAAGTCATAGTCGACCAGGTTCGGGAAGTGGGTTTCGAGAAGATTGGTCACGCTGAATGCGGTGAAGCTCGGCACCAACGCCGAACCCTTCTTCCACACATAACCACGGTCTTCGATAGTGCCCATGATCGCGGCATAGGTCGACGGTCGGCCAACACCAAGTTCTTCAAGCTTCTTGACCAATGATGCTTCGGTGTAACGGGACGGCGGCTGAGTTTCGTGACCGCTGGCCTCGAGGTCACTGGCCTTAAGATCATCGCCCTGCACAACCTGGGGTAGTGCAGCAGTTCCGGTGTCCTCATCATCGGTATCACCCGCGATGTAGACCTTGCGGAAACCCTGATGAGTGATGACGGTGCCACTGGCAGAGAAAGTGGTGTCGGTGCCCGTGGTCGAGGTCACGCCAACACGGACCTGCACGGTGTCACCGGTGGCGTCGGTCATCTGTGATGCGACCGTGCGTTGCCAGATCAGTTCGTAGAGCGAGGCTTCGCTCTTCACGCACTCTTCGTACACGCTCTCGGGCGTACGGAACTCGGCACCGGCCGGGCGAATGGCTTCGTGCGCCTCTTGGGCACCCTTGGCCTTCTTGTTATAGGTACGCACCTCGGGTGGGCAGAACTCTTTACCGTACTTCTCGGTGATGACCTTGCGGGCGGCTTCGAGTGCGTCGGCTGACAGCGTGGTGCTGTCGGTACGCATGTAGGTGATCAGGCCTTTTTCGTACAGACCCTGTGCAGCACGCATAGCCATGGCCGAAGACAGCTTGAGCTTGTTGCTCGCTTCTTGCTGCAGCGTCGAGGTGATGAACGGGGCGGCCGGACGGCGACGATATGGCTTGGACTCGACCGACTTGACCTCGCTTGGCTGGTCCTGCAACTCGGTCACGAGCGCTTCGGCCCGGGCCTTGTCGATCACGACGACATCGCCGGTCAGCTGACCGTCCTGAGCGAAGTCTCGACCCTGCGCAATGCGGTTGCCGTCGACCTCGAGCAGCTTGGCGGTGAAGTCGGATGGTTCGCCATCAGCAGCGTCGCGCGTTAGCGAGAACTTACCCTCGAGGTCCCAGTAGGAGGCGGCGATGAATGCCATGCGCTCGCGTTCACGCTGGACCACGATGCGAGTCGCAACCGACTGCACGCGGCCGGCCGAGAGTCGCGGCATAACTTTCTTCCACAGGACCGGCGAGACCTCGTAGCCATACAGGCGGTCGAGTATGCGGCGAGCTTCCTGGGCGTCGACCATCTTGCGGTCAAGCTCTCGGGGATCATTCAGTGCTTCGTGGATCGCCTTTTCGGTGATCTCGGTGAAAACCATGCGATGGACTTCGACATTGGTCGGCGGCGATAGGACCTCGAGCAGGTGCCAAGCAATAGCTTCGCCCTCGCGATCCTTATCAGTTGCGAGATAAAGCGTGTCGGCGTCCTTCATCGCTGCCTTCAGCTTTTTGATCTGTTCCTTCTTGTCGCTCGAAACCACATACAGCGGCTTGAAGTCGTTGTCGACATCGATCCCAAGGCGGGCCCATTTCTCGCCTTTGTACGCCTTTGGTACATCTGCGGCGCCGCGCGGCAGGTCGCGGATGTGGCCGATCGATGACTCGACGATATAGCCGTCGCCTAGGTATTCACTGATTTTTCGAGCCTTTGCCGGGCTCTCAACAATGACGAGTGCGTGTCCCATTCAGCGCAAGGGTAAGCAGCTCCGCGACCAATTTCGCACGCGCCCCTTGTCACAAGTGCTGTTTTTCTTCTCGCACTGCACCCAAACGAGTGGCAAGGGTCAGAGCCAAAATGCACATTTGTGCCGATAGCGAGGTGCCGCCAACGAGCAGGGAGCGAAAGAATGCCGACGTTGCGTATTGGCGGTCAGCCGCACGACCTCAGACTTGTCTGGATCGTAGATGCCGAAGCTAGAGGAAGGCGGAAGAACCCCAAGGCCACAGAACCCGGTGCTCTTTGCCCTGGAAAGACGGTTTGCCCTGGAAAGGCGGTTTTGAGAACGCCGCGAGCGCTGATGAACGATCGTCGAGACGTGTGTCATGTTCTTTAGCCCCCTGCCAGGGCAGCATGAGTGACGAAATCAAGGTGTTCCTGAACAAGGTCGATATCTTCGCCCACGGCCTGAACGAGACGGAACAAGCACCGTTGGCGCATCTCAGTTAAGGCGAACCCGACGACGTCTCCGGTTTCTACGTCCGCGAAGCCTGGCTTAGGAGGGTGCACGACATCGCGCCAAACAAGATTGCCGACTTGGGAGGCTTCCTGCCCCCGTCAACGGCTATTTCACCGCCACCGACGACCGAGCCCTGGCTCGAAAGTACTGCGAACGATCCACCAGCAGAAAGCCGGACTACTCGTCCTCAGGTATACGGCTGCCAGACAGGATGAGCAGGCCTCCGATCGAAGCGATTACCGAAGCAAAAAGGATGCCGATCTTGGCATTATCCTCGACGCTTCCACCTTCGACCGGGGCGCTTGCGTTCTCGGAATGATCGTCGTCTGCGAGAGAATCATCGCCGTGTGATTCGTCGGCTTCGATGTACGTAAGTTCGCCAGGAGCTTCGGCCACGAGCGCGACTTCGTCATAATGTTCGGCTTCGCCAAAGGCCAGATTATTCACAAAGAGCGACACGGTGAAACCAATACCTGCAATCATCGCCAGGCCAACCAAGGTACGCAACGTCATAGAGGCTGGCCGCTTGGCAATACCGAGCTTGGTGGCGACCAGGCTGAAGACGGTGATGCCGATCGTCTTGCCAACGACGAGACCGACAATGATGCCCCACGTGACCCGGGACGCCAGCGCGTCGGCGATGATTCCGCCGTCTATGCGCACGCCTGCATTCGCTAGTGCAAAGATCGGAATGATCATGAAGCTAGTGATCGGGTGCAGCACGGTTTCCAGCCGCTCAGCTACGGAGATGGACTCACGGATGTGGAAGCTGGCGTAGCGAACGTCGACAGGAAAGACCTCGGGTTTGTCTCGCAGCCAGCGCGCTATAGAGCGGGTTTCGTCTTGATTCTGCAGCGGCCGCGCCGGCGTCAGCAGCCCGAGTGCAACGCCAGCAATCGTTGCATGAATGCCGGAGCGGAACGTCGTCCACCACACAATCGCGCCCAGCACCACATAAATAGGAATCCACCACACCCGCAGGCGACGCAAAACATAGATAAAGCCGAGCAGCAGCGCAGCAGCCAACAGCCATTGAGCGCTGATTCCCGAAGAGTAAAACAATGCGATCACGATGATCGCGCCGATGTCGTCGACGATCGCAAGCGAGAGCAAGAAGACCTTGAGCCGTCGTGGAATACGGTCGCCGAGCAGCGACACGATGCCAACGGCGAAGGCAATGTCGGTCGCCATCGGAATTCCCCAGCCGTCCTCGCCAGCGCCACCGCGATTGATCGCAAAGAACAGTGCGGCTGGAACGATCATGCCGCCAAGTGCCGCAACGGCAGGTAATGCTGCGTCCTTCATGTTCTGCAATTGGCCATCGACGAGCTCGCGTTTGATCTCCAGTCCGACGACGAAGAAGAACAGGGCCATGAGCGCGTCGTTCACGAAATCGGTCAACGAATGGCCTTCGAAGATCTCGATGCCGTTCGCGGACAGATTGACCGGAGAACTCCAAAATGCGTCGTAGCTGTCGCCCCATGGCGAGTTGACCCAGATCAGCGCAACTGCAGTAGCGATGAGCAACATGACGCCGCCGGCTGCCTCGACCGCCAAGAAACGTTTGAAGGGCCTGGCGAAGAATCGGGCGAAGACACTTTTGCCACCGAGGAAGGTGAGGTCATCAAAATTCGTCTCTTGCATATCGGATCACGAGGTTAGCGGAGGTGTGAATTGTTCATGGTGCGCTGTGACCCAGTTCGCTGATTGTTCACGGTTCGCTTGGTTAACGGTGAACAACCAACGTGACGGTCGTGCCGTTCTTGGTCGGCGTGATCGTGCAGCCGTCGGTCAGACGGCGCATGAGTGTGACGCCGAGACCTCGCTCATATTCCAAACGCTCGGGATCAGTAACCGGCGGATGCTTCTTGAGCTTTGACGGGTCAAAGCCGCCACCCTGATCGGTTACGCGGACAGTGACCTTGGTGTCGGCAACGGTGATGCGGATACCGACGGCCGCCTGCGTGCCATTGCGGTTGTGAGCCTCGATAGCATTCGTCGTGGCCTCGCTGACTGCGAGCCGCAGATCTTGCAACCGTTCTTCTTTGAGGACCGGCTCGGCTTCGAGGGCCGACGAAAGCACCGATCGGACCATGGCAAGATGCTCGAACGTTGGCGGGATCTCGATCTCGAAGTCTTCGCTCATGTCGAGGCTTCCTTGGGGTTACCCGCACCATCAACAGTCACACCCTCGACCGAGGTCAGCGCCTCTTCGAGCGACTCGTACAGATCGAACACCTCGTTAAGGCGAGTGAGCCTGAACAAGTCGTTGAGATGCTTCTGTGAACACACGATGCGGAAGCCACCGTCGATCATGCGCATGCGCTTGGCGGCGCCAACCATGACGCCCAGACCGGTGCTGTCGATGAAGTCGACTCGGTCGAGGTCGAGCACGAGACCCGCGAGATTACGCGCAGTAACGGTCTGCACATGTTGTCGCAGCCGAGGCGCAGTCGCCATATCTATCTCACCGGTGACTCGCATAACGGCCCATCGCCCGTACTCGGCGACCTCAAAGGTGGGCTCGATCACAAGCCGTAAGGCTAGTTCGAATCCGAGCGCAGCGAGCGGCGCATAGCTGTGTTCTTGTTGACTTTCCCCGCAGCACTAGTCCCGATTCCTCATAGCGGGGGTGAAGAACCCGAGACTGTCCCACCCCATCTCTACTGTTGTAGAGGTGGAGATGGTGGGCCCTAACGGCCTCGATGAGCTGTTGGCACGGCTCGAAGAAGACGGCCGGATTGTGCACATCGAACGCTTCGCTTCGCGCTCTGCACGCTTTGGCACACTGGATCGCCCTCTGCCCGACGATGTTATCGAAGCGCTGCCCTTTGATCAGTTCTTCACCCATCAGGCCCAGGCCATCAACCATTTGCGAGATGGCCAGTCGGTTGCGGTGGCGACCGGCACGGCGTCGGGTAAGTCGCTCTGTTATCAGGTCCCCATCGCCGAGGCTGCGGCCAAGAGCCACGGTCGGTCCACATCGCTGCTGCTGTTCCCGACCAAGGCGCTGGCGCAAGATCAGCTTCGGTCCTTTGGCTCGTTGGGTGTTGACCAGGTCAAGCCCGCAACGTACGACGGTGACACCCCATACGAGCAACGCACATGGATCCGTAACCGCTGCAACACAATCCTGACAAACCCCGAGATGATTCACGGTTCGATCCTGCCGAATCACAGCCGATGGGCTCGCTTCTTTCGACGGCTGGAGTTCGTCGTCATCGACGAGTTGCACGTGCTGCGGGGCGTCTTTGGTAGCCATGTCAGCCACATATTGCGCCGGTTGCTGCGAGTGGCTCGCCACTACGGAAGCGAGCCCACGTTCTGCTTCACTTCGGCAACGATCGGCGAGCCCGCAGCACTTGCGTCTGAGCTCTGCGGTCTACCCGTGTGCCAGATCGACAACGACGGCTCACCCCACGGTCCCCGCACGTTTGCCCTGCTTAATCCACCGCTGCTCGACGAAGTGTCCGGCGCACGTAGCTCGACGAACTCCGAGACCGCTTCAGCAGTGGCGGCACTGGTCGATGCTGGCCACCGCACGATTGCCTTCGCCCAAAGCCGCAAGGGCACCGAGCTGATTGCTGGCGATGTTCGACGGCGTGTCAACGCTCTCGACGACCGCGTTGTGCGGTCATACCGCGGCGGCTATTTGGCAAGCGAACGTCGCGAGATCGAAGACGAGTTAGCAAGCGGCGCCGTCTCAGCCGTTATCGCAACGAACGCCCTCGAACTAGGAATCGACATCGGCGGCCTCGATGCCTGTGTCTTGTCGGGCTTTCCCGGCACGATCGCGTCCATGTGGCAACAGGCTGGTCGGGCCGGGCGCACTGGCCAGGCATCGCTCACGATCCTGGTCGCCGGTCAAGATCAGCTGGATCAGTGGCTTATGGCGCATCCGGACCAAGTCTTCTCCCGACCCCCCGAGCCGGCGGTAATCAATATCACAAACTCCTTCATTGCCGACCCACATCTGGCTTGTGCCGCCTTTGAGCTGCCTCTGGGCCACGATGACAGCAAGTACTGGCCCGACATCCTCGACGACACGGTCCGTCGCCTGGTCATGCGTGACCTCATCGTCGCTCGACTGCACGATGATGAGCCCGTTGCCATGTGGGCCGGATCTGGCAGCCCGAGCCGCGGGATCGGCCTGCGATCCGGTTCGGCGAACGAGGTCAAGATCATCGACACTGACGGCACCTTGATCGGTACGGTCGATGAATCACGAGCGCCGAGCTTGGTGCACGCCGGGGCCGTCTACCTACACCGGGGGCAGACCTACAAGGTCGAACACTTCGACCCCACCGGTCTGGTCGCCTTGGTCGGCGTGGCCGACGACGACGAGTACACCCAGCCCCGCACCTCGACCGACATATCAGTGTTGGCAGTCGACGACAAGCAGGCCGTGGGGCCGCTCGAACTTATGCTGGGTCAGGTCGAAGTCACGACCCAGGTCACTGGTTATCAGCGGCGCGACCGGCGCAGCCGCAAAATTCTGTCGCACGAGGAACTCGAACTTGAACCGCAGCGGCTCGTGACTCGGGCGTTCTGGTACACCATCGAACACCAGCTTTGCGAAGAAGTCGGCGTTGTGACCAGCCAGCTCCCCGGCGCCCTGCACGCCGCCGAGCACGCCATGATCGGCATGCTGCCGTTGTTCACCATCTGTGATCGATGGGATGTCGGCGGTGTCTCCACGGCCATGCATCAGGACACGCTGCTTCCGACGATCTTCATCTACGACGGCTACCCGGGCGGCACCGGTATCGCCGAACTCGGCTATGACGTCGCCAGTCGCCATCTACAAGCAACTCTCGACCTGCTTCGAGCTTGCGGATGCAAGGACGGCTGTCCGTCGTGCGTCGTCTCGCCCAAATGCGGCAACGGCAACGAGCCACTCGACAAGACCGGCGCCATCGCCCTACTCACTCTCGCCCCCTAGGGCCCCGGCGCCCCCCTCTGCCCCTCGCCGCACCACCGCACCACCGCACCACCGCACGCCAAACCTGCGACGTTCAACACCCCGGACGAGTCGCATGTCGCAGAAATCAACATCCACCACCAAACCTGCGACGTTCAACACCCCGGGCCAGTCACATGGCGCAGAAATCAACATCCACCACCAAACCTGCGACGTTCAACACTCTGGGCCAGTCGCACGTCGCAGAAATCAACATCCACCACCAAACCTGCGGCGCTCAACACCCTTGGCCAGTCGCATGTCGCAGATATTCACATCACGCCGCCAGGAAGTCTTGGGCCCAGGTGATGAGTTGATCGGGGTTACCCAGATACATGTCCCACAAGATCTCCTGGATCGCCCATCCCTGCGCCTTGACATCGTTGCGCTTCGTCTTGTCACGGAAGACGTCGCTGCGCCCAAAGTGCCATTCGAGACCATCGAGTTCCCAGGCCTTCTTCTGTTCCGGCCATGCAAGGTCGACAGCAAGGATGTGGCCGCCGGCTCTGTCCCTGACGGGAAACTCTACGACCGGCCTCGGGATCCCAGCATCGACGAGAAGCCGAAGAACTCGAAGACTGAACATCGACCGCGTAACAGTGGGTGTGCCCGCTCGAAGCTTAAGCAGTTCGCGAGCGCCAGCTGACCCATCCCGACCTCGTTTGGCATGGCAGATCACATACTCCCCGAATCGTCCCCACGAAGTGAGGTCCTGTCGGATCGCCGATTCGGCCATTTGTTCGACAATGTGGAGTGGTTCGGTGCCCGCACAGTCCATGATCGTGCGTTCGACTCCGGTGCATGGAATGCCCCGACGCAGTATCTGGTCACGATGATGCCATTGCGAGCTGACGTGGATGTTGCGGCCTTTTTCACGCGCTCCATACGGGATGGTCACGTGAGGCCGTGGGCTTTGAAACGGATCCAGATTCGTAAGCGCCGCAGCGGCCCGATGAGAAATCACCGCGGTCCGGGCCAACACGAGCGCCAGACATTGACTTTCAAAGCTTGGTGGCACTGCGGTTGAGCGATAAACACCTCGCCGCTCAATCCTCCATTCACCTGAGCCGGTCCTTCGCTCAATCTGCCCCCTCGACAGACCAGCCGAGAGCGCCTGCGCCCTTGTAATCAGACCATGCTGTGTACGCAGTCGCCGGTTCACGGCTTCGATCGACATCTGTTGCTTCCCATCTGAAATCTGCGATGGGCTGCCCGGTATGCAGGTTGGACGTCGCAGATATGCAATGGGGAAGCGGCTACAAACCAAGTATCGCGCTGCGGTGTGACAACACGACGGGGCGACAACACGACGGTGTGACAACACGACGGGGCGACAACCCGACGGTCAGACAACACCACTCAGCAGTTCCACGAAGATCTGCGATCAACTACCCACAGTCCGAATGCCGTTGTTCCAAATCAGCGACCGGGTACTCGTTGTTCGAGGACAACGTCGCAGATTTGCAGGGGGCGAGGATCGGTAGACTCGAGCGATGCGTGCGTTGGTGCAACGAGTGTCCGAGGCCCGAGTGCGGGTCGACGGCGAGATCATCGGAGAAATCGAGCATGGTGTGATGGCGCTGATTGGGATCACCCACGACGACACCGCAGCCCAAGCCACAAGGCTGGCCGAGAAGATCGCCAACCTACGGATCTTCACCGATGACGATGACAAGATGAATCTGAGCGTGCTTGACGTCGGCGGTTCTGTTCTGGCGGTCAGCCAATTCACCCTGTACGGCGACACTCGCAAGGGGCGACGTCCCGCTTATGTCGACGCCGCCCGGCCCGAGGTCGCCGAACCACTCTGTGATGCCGTGGTCGAAGCGCTACGAGCGCTCGACGTGCCTGTTGAAACTGGCCGCTTCCGCGCCGACATGAAGGTCGAGCTCATCAACGACGGTCCCGTCACCCTCTCGATCGAAGTCTGAAACGCAAATTCTCGACGATCAACTCGCTCAGCGAGGACCCCGTCGCAGATTTCAAACTCCCTGCAACAGCTGACCGCCACACCACCCTCTCGATCAACACCTGAAACGCAAATTCTCGACGATCAACCAGCGCAGCGAGGACACCGTCGCAGATTTCAAACGGTTACTTCGTCACGAAGTGGGCATCGCCAGGTCGTTCTCGCTGCGGGCCATGGCCCAGGCGACGGCATAGGCCGCGAGGGCGAAGAAGAACATGGGATACCAGGTGAAGCGGGTCGCCCAGGTGTTGCCTTCGCGCAGCTCGACCTCGCCCTGCAGGACACGGGCCTCGGAGATGGCGGTGCGTTCGACGATCGTGCCGTCGGGTTCGATAATAGCGCTGAAGCCGGTTGGGGCAGCCTGCAGGACCCAGCGGCCGGATTCGATCGCTCGCAACTGTGACGATGCGACCTGTTGGGTCTGCACAATCGTTAGCCAGAACGAAGAGCCGTTCGTCGGATTCAGCTGAATCAGGCCGCCGTTCTTCATACCGTCATAGGTTCGGTCGTCGTGAAAGACCTCCCACGAAATGCTGATGGCAGCGGTACCCACCCCGGTCTCGATAATGGCGGGTCCCGTCCCTGGCTTGGCATCGTTTGTCGGCAAAAATTCGGGTGCGACTCGCTCGATCAGGCCTCGGAAGGGCACAAATTCGCCAAACGGGACTCGCCGTAGCTTGTCGTAGCGACCCGAGTTCGTGCCGTCGGGGTTGATCGTCATCGACGCGTTCAGGAAAAAGCCCTCGTCGCTAAACGTCTCGACAATGCCAGCGATGATCGGGGCATCGAGCTGTTGCGCGAGTCCGACGATCTCGTCGTACACGGTCGTGTCAACGAGAGCGCCTCGGGTGTGCACAACGTTTTCGGGCCAGAGAACGAAGTCGACAGGACCTTCTACGTCTTGGCTGGCCTCGAGGTGGCGCTCAAACACCGCCCGCGAGCTGGTATTTGCGGCGCGGGTGTTCTGTGGTCCACCGCCCTGCACGATTGCGATGTCGATGGTGTCAATCACTTGTCCTTGAGGTGCTACAACCGCGAGGAACGCAGCTGCGAGCAGTACACCAACAGCGATGGCGGTGTCTCGCATATTGCGCTCGGCGAGCGCACTAAGTGCAACGCCGCCGACGCCGACCAGCGCAACGATCGTTAACGAGCCGAAGATCCGTGCCGTCTGGGCCAGAGGCGCGCCGGACTGACTTATGGCCAAGCTGGCCAGCGGGACGCCACCAAAGGGCCAGTTCCAGCGCACGAGCGCAGCAACAACCAAGGCAGCCGGAAGGGCAACACGACGTCCCCGCGTGGGTGGCACCAGCATGGCCACAGCTCCGTAGAGCATGGAGAACATGATGCCTTGGATGAGATAGCCGGGGACCGTCATGTCCCACATCCAGAAGGTGGCTGGATACAGCCACCAGATGCCGACCAGGGTCGCCCGTTTGAAACGCTCTTTGCGTGGCTGGTTTGCCAGAAGCCGGTCGAGGATCGCGACGCCGACAAACGCAAGCGGCCACCATCCCCATGGCGGCATCGAAAAGGCGATCAGGCCCCCCGCTAGGGGCGCCAGAAGTCCAGCCGTTCTGCCCGAAGTAATCATGTGTGAGTTTCCGGGCGGCCTTGGATCAACTTGGGCGCTCGCCGAACTCGGGGCTTTCGGTACGGGTGCGTTTGAGCTCCCAGAAGCCAGGTATCTGAGCGGCGCCTATGAAGGCGTCCCACAGCTTGAGTGACTGTTCGGTCGGCGGCACACGAGTGATAACCGGTCCGAATAGGGCAACACGATCGCCATTATCGTCGTCGAGCGCAATGATCGGCGTACCGACATCGTCGCCCGTGAGATCAAGGCCCTTCTTCATCGATGCCCGAATGACATCGTCGTAAGACTCGTCGTCGAAGGCATCGATATATGACGCGTCGAAACCTGCCGTTGCGAGCGCATCGGCAACGTCGAAGCTGTCCTGGCGCTGCTTGTCGTGGTGAATGCGGGTCGCAAACTCCCAGTACGCATCCTTGACTCGAGCTTCGCCTTCGCCCTTGCGGATTGCTTCGATCACGCGCAGCAGATTGTGCGTGAACGAAACCGGTGCGTAGTAGTCGCTATCTTCAGCCGGCTGGTTCTTCTCGAGCAAGCTGATCGACTGCCACGTGATGTTCAAATCGCGGTGCGGTTGCACTTCGTCGACTACCCAACGGGCAGTCACCCAGCACCACGGTCAAATCGGATCAACCCAAAATTCAATATCCATCGACGAAGGTTATATGACGTGGCACTGTGCGGGCCTGCAGAACCCGTTAACTCTTGATCACTGTCGCTGCTGGTGGCGGCCGCCAAATCTGCGACGTTGGCCCCTGAGGCCAGCTTGGGGTGACGGCAAATTTGCGACGTTCGCCTTACCCAGCGAGTAGACCTTCGCAGAATTGGCGAACACGAAGCCAACAACATCATCCAGTACTTCGGCCCGTGCGGGACGGCCAGCTACCGGCGGCCGCAAATTCTCGACGTTCGCCTTACCCAGCGAGTAGACCGTCGCAGAATTGGCGCTGGCTAGATGGTGTGGCTAGATGGCGCAGGCGCCGCCGGTGCCGTCGTCGAGTTCGACCACGAGTCGCTTGCGCAGCCCGCCCTTGACGTCGACTCGCATTGCGGTGGCTAAGCCAATCAGCTTCGGGGCCATCAGGATCTTGTACTCCTCGTGTCGCATATTGCGATACGGAGCCAGGTTCTTACCTTTTGTATTGGTGTCGACCGACACCTCGGCAACCTTGCCTCAACCGACCGCCGAGATGAAGTCAATGGTCATGACTCCGCCGCGCTTTGCGAGCAACTGCTCGGCATTAGGTGTGATGTCGATGTTCATTGCTGTGTCTCCGGATCGAAGGCCGTCCGTGTTAGGAACCCATCCAACGGTACCCCTCTTCCCGAACCAGTCGAGCAATTTCCCCTACCGCACCGGATTGCTGGCTCGCGCTCTCCAACGACCTTGTCGGCCTCGGCAACGATCGCGGTGAACAAGGCGAGACCAACCAGACATGCCCCAAGCGCTATCTCGGGGATCGCTGGCACGCGTGACCCCACGCGGGTTCCTTCGCTACTACCGGCCATCACCACCTGGACGGTAGTGCCGGTATGGGGTCTTGGCTGTCAACCAGACGTGGGCCACAGGTCAACCAAAGGTATGACCCGATCCAGCGGCAAATACACCCGATACCGCTTCGGTGTGATGAGATCGGGCCCATGGTTGAACTCACCTCGTCGCTCACCACGCTGATTGCCGCACTCGACAACAAGGATGTGTCGGCCCGCGAGTTGCTGGGCATGCACCTGGATCGCGTCGATCAACTGAACGGCGCCGTCAACGCCGTGGTCACCCTGGCGCCCGATCGTGCCGAAATCGAAGCCGCCGACATCGACCAGGCTCGGGCCAATGGCGCAGACCTCGGCCGACTCGCGGGCGTGCCGATCACTATCAAGGACGCGCTCGCGACCGAAGGCATCCGGTCAACAGGCGGCGCCGTCGAGCTGCGCGACTTCGTGCCCGATACCGATGCCGTCGCTGTTGCCAAGGTCCGCAGCGAGGGTGCGGTCGTGTTTGGCAAAACAAATGTGCCCCGCTGGTCTGGCGACTACCAGAGCTACAACGAGATGTTCGGCACAACAAACAATCCTTGGGATGTCGAACGCACTCCTGGAGGATCGTCTGGCGGCCCCGCCGCCGCAGTGGCAATGGGGTTCACCGGGTTCGAGATCGGCACCGACATCGGCGGTTCCGTTCGGCTTCCTTCGTCGCACTGTGGTGTGTACGGCCACAAGCCCAGCTTCGGCGTGATCCCCACCCATGGCTATTTGGATAGCGTCGACTACCACCGCAATGTGTCAGATGTAAATGTCTTTGGTCCGATCGCACGCTCGATCGATGATCTTGACCTGCTTGTCGATCTGCTCGCTGGGCCCAACCCCGACGATGCACCCGGTTGGCGGCTCGAGCTCCCACCACCACGCGCTGTTGAACTCGCAGATTTCCGAGTTGCCGCATGGCTCGACGATTCGTTCTGCCCGGTCGATGACTCGGTCAGCGCCGTCCTTCAACACGTCGTTGGTGCGCTCGAAGACGCCGGTGCCCGGATCGATCACACCGCGCGACCTGAGCTGGAACCAGGGTCCGCATCGGTCGACGGTTCGAACCTGATCGGTGCAGCGACCGATATCTCCGACATGCAAGAAGGCATGTCACACCTGCAGTGGGATGTCATGAATCGCCAGCGCGGTGAGCTGCGGCAGCGCTGGTCCGAGTTCTTCGGTGACATCGATGTTCTTCTGTGCCCGGTCTCGCCTGTTCCAGCATTTCAGCACGTGCATTCTTCCCAGGGATCCAACTGGGCGCATAGCGTGCTGAGCGACTTCGACGACATGCCGTATCGCCACATGCTCCGATGGAACACACTCATCGGCAGCGCCTATCTGCCCGCCACCGTGCCGCCTGTCGGGCGCACCGCTGCAGGCCTACCAGTCGGCATCCAAGTCGTTACACCCTTCCTGCATGACCGCACTGCGCTTGCGTTTGCTCGCCGCATCACCGAGGTCGTCGGCGGCTACGAAGTACCTCCGCTGGCACTATGAATAGCTGGACAGTGCGCTAGTCCCCTGACTGCTCCGGTGCCAGAACGGGACAGGGTCAGACGTCGCTTGGGTTGGTTGTCTGCAACCACCGACAACAACTGCCCGCACGATGTCAGCCATGTAGCGCCAGCCGTCGCTGTCGTGCTGACTCCGCCATGACGAGATACAAGCAAGCGCGCCCTGAGTCTGTTCTGCCAACAAGAGCGCAAGAGCGTGCCCGACTTCGGCCACGAGTAGCACCCGCACTGGCGAACGACCAGCCGCCCTCGAAGACTGCAACACGGGCAAGCAACATTTGGTCGGCTGGGTGATCCGAGCTGCCGCACATCACTTCGTTGGTGGCGGACACCAACTGTCCGCCACCCTGTAAATCAGACAGTGCAGATCAGACAGTGCGACTCAAACAGTGCGACCCAGGAAGGCGGCGAGCTGGTCGGCATTACACGCGCCGTCGGCGCATGCCTGCTCGGCCAGAAATGGGCCAGCGCCATCTACGTCGGCACGGAAGCCAGGCTGGATCATCTGACGCGCCTGCGCCAAGATGCCCGCAGCGAGTTCTGGGGCAAGGTCAGTTGACTGGCCGGTCGCCTTGGCAATGTCCCAGCCGTGGGTAAAGGTGTCGGTCATGGCCAAGCCCATAACTGCGGCGCCTGGCATCTCGCCGAACGGCATGGTGACCATCTTCTGCAGTGCACCTTCTTCTGCAAAGCAGGCGACGACTGCAGCAGCAGCCTCGTCGAATGCGGTGACGAAGTCGACCTCGGCCCAGTTGGTGTCGCCACCTGCAGGTGGTTGTCCCTTCATGCCAGCGACAAAGAAGTGCTGGGCGCCAACAACATGGTTGATCACGCCAGCCACGTCCCACGAATCGCATGGTGTTGCGTTCTGCATCTGGTCGGCGGTGATATTGGCCAGCACGCCGCGGGTTGCAGCGATGGCTTGTTGAAGGGGGGCGGTGCTCATAGCGACTCCTGATGATTGGACGAGACTCGTCCGGATCGGCTCACCATAGCGACCGATCATGTCGACGAAGTCGACCTCGCAACAGTCAACTTTTGATGCCGTCGCGGGCTGGGCAACCGCCGCATCAGATGCGCAACCCTTATCGATTAGGCCCCCTCCCCTCCCCAAGCCAGAGCTCTCTTGTCCACCCGGACAAGAGAGCGTTGACGGCTTTGAACACTCGACCGAGATCTGACCAAAAGTCAGCATCATGACACCCGTGACGAATGGCACGGGTGGAGTTACCGCATGTGGGGTTAGCTTCACTCGCTCACCACCGGACCAGCGCTATGCGCCGTCATCGTGACGGCGGTCACTGACCTTCTGTTGCAGATCGTCGGGGCCTCTCCCAAGAGCCAGCGGTAAGGATCACGATGATGCCCACCCCAACCGTTTCCAAACGCACCAAGTCAACCCGTCACAAGGCACGCGGCACGCAGTCCTCTTTTCGCCGCTCAACGACGCCGTCGGCGAACGAAGAGATCCAGCAGCTGCGCGATCAGATCATGCACCTGCGCTCGACGGTGACAGAACAAGAAGAATCCATCGCCTTCCTGCGGGACCTTCTCTCCCAACGCTGGTTCGACGCCGAGTAACGACAGCGCCCTAGTAACACCCAGATCTCGCTTGTATCGCTGAAACGCTCGTTAGGCCAAGCCGGCCAACCAGTCGCGTAGATCGTGCATCGACGCCATGCTGATCTCGTGTTGCATCGGGTACTCGCGGTAGGTGTGCTCGACCCCGTGCATCGTCAACGTCTCTCGGGTCGCGTGGCCGCGATCAATGACGACGACCGGGTCGTGGATGCCGTGATGGATGAGTATCTCGGGTAGCGGATCATCGCTAGTCGAGTCCTGGAATTCGTAATCGAGCCCATCGAATTCGGTGAGCATCCCTGACAGACACGCCATCGCAGCGGGACGAGTCGCACTCGGTGTCCGCAGCGCTGACGCCAGTGTCATCGCTCCGCCCTGAGAGAAGCCGATGATGACAGCTTCGGCTCGGTCGAATCCTCTATCGACGCATGCACTGTCGATCGTGGCGTCGAGCGCATTCACCGAACTCAAGAACATCGCCGAGTCGATGGTGCCATCGTTGTTTCGTTCATACCAACCAGCACCGACCCCCATGACTGACCGAGGACCGCGCGGGCACACGGTGAAGAACCGTCCATCGGGGTCTATGTGTGGAACGAGTCCAGCCAGGTCGAATTCATCGGCCCCGTAGCCATGGATCAACACGAGCAACCTTGCCCCTGCGCCGGTCGTTCCCACAGTGTTCACCTGAAGCTCGCTCATAGGCTGGACCGTAGCTGGCGTCTGTGCGGCTCATCCAACGAAACCTGACGCCCTAGTTGGTTAGGGCAAGTAGGCCAGCACGACAGGCGTGTCAGTTCCACTCCATCTACCCGACAGGGTTCCCGATGTTGAGTCTGGTTCGGGGGTGCTCAGGCCATGGCGCACGACCACTTGGACACCGCCAGCGTCGATCAGGGTGTCGGCATCGAAGGATTCAGCGTGTACGCCAGAAATTTTTGGCACCGGCGTGTCAGCAGTTCCACTGCCCAAAACAGTTGCAGTCGGCTCTCGATGGAGCCGTTCTTCGCCTTCTTCGAAGTACTGATCGACCTGTGTCCCGCCTGTCAGGATCGCCCGGATCAACTCGTTCGCGTAAACGGGATCAGCGCAGCCGCTGTACACCCAACGTTTACCAAGCACCGAATGCTCGAGGGTGCCGATGCCCCACTCTTCTGCCCCCGCCAACGGTTCAGACCGATAGGTAAGCGGTATGTGCAGCACCCCTGCACCGGATGTAACCAGGTGTGTTTCGATGCCAACTTCGCTGGTCGGGTCATCGAATCGGTACGAACCCACCGGAGTCAAATCACCGGTGCCAAGGTAGGACGCGAGAAGTTCGAGTTTGGACGGACGCAAGGTCGCCCGGTGCAGAAGAGCCATGCCGCCACAGTAGAGCCAGGCTGTGGCAGACCGTAGCTCCTTACAGCGACCGAGGGAAGGTATCTGCATAGCCCAACCGTCCTCATTCGGTGACAGCGTTTCGACCTGGGAACAAGCCCAAGCTCGAACCCTGTCCCAACCAGTTCCACCGATGCGAGCGTCGTGGCGTGTGGGTGGGTCGGGTTGAGTTATGCGGCTGTGCAGGAACATGCGACTCGCCTAGCTTTGGGGTGATGGACATTCGCCGTATCACCGAAGTCGGTATTGCCGTGCACGAACTCGACGAGGCCGTCGCTCTGTTCGAGAACCTCTTCGACGCCGAGGTCGGTGAGCTGATCGACGTGCCGATGTACGACATGAGGTTCAAGATGTGTCGGGTCGGCAAGGTCGACTTCGAGGTCATGGCCCCGACTGCCCCCACCGGCGTCATCGCTGACTTTCTCGCCAAGCGAGGCCCCGGGCTGCACCACATTGCGTTCGCCGTCGACAGCATCGAGGACACGATGGAGACGCTCGGCAACAAGGGAGTGCAGTTCGTCGCTGACAAACCAGCCGCCCTTGCAACCTCGATGGTTGACTTCGCAGGGCGTCGCTTCGACGACGACATCTCCTTCACATTCTCGCACCCGGCGTCGATCTTGGGCATTCTGTTCGAGTTCATCCAGTACCCCGCCGGATACGCCACCCCGTAGAGCAGCCGAGCAACAACAGCTGCCGCCAGTGATAAGGCGTTCGGTTCGGCGCGCCTTCTATGAGCTAGCTGTCGCTCCGCTTGGATCGAAGATGTCGCCCAAGTTGTAGAGCTCGACGGCATTGCCACCAAGGATCTTTGCGCGGGCCTCATCGCTGAGCGCGCTGGTCTGTTCAGCCAACATGGCTTGGCTATAGGGCCATGTCGAATCACTGTGGGGGTAGTCGTTGGCCCACATCAACTGCTGCGGTTTCAGCAGACCGGCCTCGGCCATACGGAAGGCCGACCAATCGTCTTGGAAGGTCACCTTGACGTGTTCTTCGAGGTACTCGCTCGGGCGACGTTCCAGGGTGGCACCCTTGAGCCAGTTGCGATGCCGGTTGTAGGCGTGATCCATCCGGTAGCTGAAGTGTGGCACCCAGCCAGCATCAGCTTCGACGCACACAATCTTCAGATCGGGGACCCGATCAAAGACCCCGCCGAATACGAAGGTGCCAATCAGATCCTGGTTACCTCGGATGATCGACATGAACGTGTTGAGCTTTGGGCCGCGGGGCCGGTAGTTCTCGCCAGTCAAAATGTGGAAACTGAGAACGAGGCCGAGGTCGATAGCTGCTTTGTAGAAGTCATCCCACGCGGGGTCGTCGTAGTCAGGGCCATCTTCATATGCCGGGCCTGGAGTGCCGGGAAGCATGACACCGCGTAACCCGGCGGAGGCGATCGCTTCAAGGTCGGTTATGGCTTCAGCAACTGTCCGCGCGGCGGTCTGGCCACAGCCATACAACCGATCGGGTGCCACTGCGCAGTACTCGGCAATCCACCGGTTGTAGGCGTCGAACATCGCCTTCTTAAGATCGATGTCGGGGTGGTTGCACAACAACATGCCGACCGACGGGTATATCACTTCACCGTCAACGCCATCACGTTGCTGCGCTTCGACCCGGGCCGTAGCGTCCCAGCCAGCACGGTGGAGCCCCTCGAATGGCACCCCCTTCATAGACAGCTGATCAGACTGTCGGCCCGCTGCTGAGTGAAGACCAAGATGGATCTTGTAGGTCATCCCCGGCACATGGAAACACGCGCCCTCGCCAGGTTCATCAGTCATGAACGGGGCCCGGTCACGAAACGCAGGGTCGATGTTATCGAGGTAGGTCCAGGCAGGCTCGGTGATGTGCGAGTCCGCCGAGATGATCGGCGTCTCAATTGCTCGAGGAGCACTTTCGATTCGACTATCGGTCGTTAACGCCATGTTCGTTCCCCAAGTGGTCGTATTCGCAAATCAACCTTCGATGAATCGACAGTACCCCAGCGCCTGCCAACGACTGCAAGGTGACAGACCCGTCGAACCGCTCCCCAAGGACTTCAGCCAGCGATGAGAAGGTCGACTTCGGCACGCTCGTGAGCCGTGAGTTCCCAGGTGCTGGCGGCGACGTTGGCTTCGATCTGCTCCGGCTTTGTTGCACCGGCGATCACCGAGGACACCAGCGGATGCGAGGTATGCCAGCTGAATGCCAGGTCGAGCAAAGAGTGGTCCCGGGCCTCGGCCCACAGCACGAGTCGCTCGACGATTGCCAGCTTGTCGTCGTCGATGAACGACTCGGCGCGCTCGCCCCAGTTGGTCAGTCGAGCACCCTCAGGACGATCCTGGCCGAGTCGATACTTACCGGTCAACAGGCCGGATTCAAGCGGGAAGTAGGGCACGAACCCGATGCCCAGTTCAGCGCAAACATCAAAGACGCCGTTGGTCTCGGGATCGCGGGTCAGCAGGCTGTAGTAGTTCTGCACTGACGGATACATCGCAAGACCGTGTGCCGTCGCGGCCGCCTGCGAGTCGAGCAAGTCGGCAGCAGTGAAATGGGTACAACCGATTTCACGGATCTTGCCTTCGGAGCGCAACTCACTCAAGCAGCCAAGCGTTTCGGCGGCCGGCGTTTCGGGATCCGGCCGATGCAGCTGATAATGATCGATGTAGTCGGTTCCGAGTCGGGCCAGGCTCGCGTCGAGGCGTGCTCGAATCTGCGCTGGATCGCCACCGCGCTCTCCCTCTTCCATGCTGACGGTGTGGCCCCACTTGCTGGCCACGATCACTTGGTCACGGCGGCCCCTGATCGCCGTGCCCAGGTACTCCTCAGATAGACCTTGGCCGTAACTCTCGGCGGTGTCGAAATAGTTGATTCCAGCATCGATCGCCGCGTCGACGACCCGCTTCGTGCCATCGATGTCGAGCCGCATACCGAAGTTGTTGCAACCCAATCCGACTACCGAAACCTGCAACTCGCCGAGCGACCGATATTCCATGTCCCCAAACTAGCCACCGGCCACGCACTGCTGCCGCAACAAGCATTGATGGGTAGATCGCGGAGCATTATCGACCCATCTGATCATTGAGCGGCAATGTCTGAGCCTGCGTGGAAGCCGTTCGTCCATGCGTTCTGGAAGTTGAAACCGCCCGTGACACCGTCGACGTCGATGACCTCTCCCGCGAAGTAGAGACCTTGCACGAGCTTGCTCTCCATCGTTTGGAAGTTGATCTCGTTGAGAGAAACACCGCCGCACGTGACGAATTCGTCCTTGTTCGTACTTTTGCCGCTGACTGCAAATGTCGACGTTGTGAGCTGGCTGAGAAGTTGGGTTGCGTGCATCTTGCTGAGCTCGGACCACGTCGTAGTCCCGGGAACTTCTGCGGCAGCGAGTAAACGCAGCCAGAGTCGCTTCGGGATAGTGGCAAATGGACTTCGGCCGGAAAGTTGGCGCTTGCCCTCGCTGAGCCGCTTCTCGGCCACAACTGCTGCCGGGTCTGCGCCTGGCAGCCAATTCACCGAGATGTCGAACCGATAGTCACGCTCAGCCAGTTCGCGAGCTCCCTGTGCAGAGATTTTTAGAATTCCGGGCCCACTCAGACCCCAATGAGTGATGAGGACAGGTCCTCTGCTGCTGAGTTTGCTCTGCAGGATGCTGACTTCGGCAGGACTCACCGAGAGGCCGAGCAGCCCCTCAATGCGTGGATCTTTGATCTTGAATGTGAACAGTGATGGAGTTGGCGGCTGAAGTTCGTGACCAAGACTTGCCGCGAGTTTGGCCCCAGCGGCGATCCGGGTGCCGCCCGTAGCGATCAGGACACATGCTGCCGTATAGGAGTTTCCGGCATCTGTCACGAGTTCGAAGGTGTCCTCGTTCTTCACGACCGAGGTCACTCCTTCGGAGGTATGGATGCTGACTCCTGCGTCGTCTGCGGCACCGAGCAGGGTGTCGATAATCGTCTGTGAGCTGTCGGTATCTGGGAACATCCGACCATCGGTCTCGGTTTTCAGCGTGACACCGCGGCTGGCGAACCAATCAACCGTGTCAGCAGCACCGAATCGATGGAACGGACCAATCAGAGCTTTTTCACCGCGTGGATAATTCCTGCTCAACTCTCGCGGCTCGAAACAATGGTGCGTGACATTGCAGCGACCACCGCCTGAGATCTTCACTTTCTGCAACAGTTGCGACGTCTTCTCGAGGATCAGAACCGATTTTCCAGAGTTCTCTGCACAGGTGATGGCGGAGAAGAATCCTGCGGCGCCTCCGCCCACAACGATGAGGTCAACAAACATGCTTGATCAGCGGTGTTCCAGGACATGCAAGATCGCGTCGACGCCAGCACTACGGCCCTGGTCGATGCACGCAGGAATCCCGATGCCTCGGTAACCCATGCCGGCAATGAAGACCCCGTCAGGATTGAGCTGACCTTCGATGTGGCCTAGGCGCTCGTTGTGGCCAACCACATATTGCGGGAATGCTTGCTCCCATCGAGAGATGCGCACATCACTCGGTTCAGCGGTGATGCCGATTGCAGTTTCAAGATCGGCCAGAATCACGGCGAGCAGCTCATCGTCAGGGAGCGCTGGGGTCTGCTGGTCGCGACCATGACCGACCGACACTCGTAACAGATCAATATCGCCACCGAGGTGTGGCCACTTCTGCATGGCATAAGAACACGCCGTGATCTTCAAGTCGGTGTTGCGAGGCACGACGAATCCGCTCAACTCGCTGGGGACCAGCACCGTGCCAGCGGGATAGGCGAGTGCCATAAGCGTGACCGACACCAGCGGGATCGCTTCCAAGTCAGCACTGGCGTCTGGCCAATCAGATGTGAGCTCAGCAGCCGCGGGTGCCGGGCATGCCAGTACGACGGCCGGGGCGGAAACTACCTCGCCGTTCGACAAGGAGACACGTAGCGCACCGTCGGGCAGTCGATCGAGTTCCTCGACACCAACGCCAGTGGTGATGCTGCCTTCGAGCGAGGCTGCGAGTGCATCGACCAGCACCCGCATGCCGCCAACGAACGAATGGAAGACCGGCGCTTCGGGATCTGACCCAGCCTTCATACGGCGCAGTGCACCAATCAGGCTTGGGCCTGCGTTGGCTGCGGCAAGGATCTGCGGTGACGATGCGGACAGCGCCAAATCGTCGGTATCGCCAGCGTTGATGGCACCGATCAGCGGGTCAACCAGCGCCTCGTGAATACGGTCGCCCAGTCGACGGCGAACCAACGAACCGATCGTGTCATCGTCTCGGACAGGGTCTGGTTCGGTTCGCGCCAGGTCAGCTTCGAGGGCATCGGCAGCTTCGACACCAAGCAGCGCTTCGGCTGATGCTCGTTCGAGCGGGATGCCCAGCACGTGCGGCTCGGGCAGCGCCATAAGACCGTTATCGGTCCAGACCTGTGCCTTGCGAGCGCTCGGTGAGATCAGCTGATCGGCCAAGCCGAGTTCGGCCGCAAGTTCAATGCCATGAGGCACTCGCGCTAAGAACGCGTCGGCCGCCTCGTCGATAACCTGCCCAGCGAACTCATTTGAGCGGACCTTGCCGCCTACCTGGTCTGCACGTTCATACAGATGCACGGACATGCCGTCTCGCTTGAGCTGCCATGCCGCAGCCAGCCCAGCGATACCACCACCAACAACAACAACCGGCTCAGTAACGGGACTCATTGCAGGTGGTCGCTTCCCTCGCCGTGCACCAAGTCGACGACCTGCTTGAGAATGGCCGGGTCAAGATCGGGGAGCACCCCATGACCGAGGTTGAAGATGTGGCCATGATGGCCACCGTTGCTCGCCAGCACGTCACGGACAGCAGCCTGGACCGAGGGCCACTGCGCCAAGCAGACAACAGGATCCAGGTTGCCTTGCAGGATGGCGTCAGGACCAAGGCGTTGGCGGGCGACATCGAGTGGCACAAGCCAATCGACGCCCATCACGTCGGCGCCGGCGTCGCGCATGAGCGTCAGCAACTCGCCGGTGTTGACCCCAAAGTGGATACGAGGAACGCCGAGTGAACCGACCGCCTCGAAGATCTTCTGGCTGGCCGGCATGACATGGCGCTCATACATTTGTGGCGACAAGCAGCCAGCCCAGCTATCGAACAACTGCACTGCCGATGCGCCAGCGCCGACCTGAGCCGTGAGCGAAGCAATGGCCTGGTCGGCGAGGCGGTCCATGATCTGGTCGAACAGATGTGGATTGTCCAACATCATCGACTTGGTCTTGCCCTTGTTCTTCGATGGGCCGCCCTCGATCAGATAACTAGCAACGGTGAAGGGAGCGCCGGCGAAACCGATCAGGGGAACGTCGAGCTCGGCGACAAGGTTGCGCACGGTCTCGAGCACATAGGGCACGTCGGCTTCAGGGTCGAGCGGGCGCAGTCGGGGCAAGTCGTCGCTGCTGGTGATTGGTTTCTCGACTACCGGCCCGACCCCAGGCTTGATATCGACGCCGAAACCAATCGCATGCACGGGCGTGACAATGTCGCTGAACAGAATCGCCGCATCAACGCCGTAACGACGCACCGGCTGCAGCGTGATCTCGGTCGCCCGGTCTGGGTTGGCGATGGCTTGATTGATCGAGCCCGGCCCTCGCACTGCCTTGTATTCGGGAAGCGACCGGCCGGCCTGGCGCATAAACCACACCGGAACCCGACTCGGCTTCTCACCTCGACAGACGGCAAGAAATGGCGACGCTGACAGATCCTTGGTCACCTGTCTGACGTTATCTGGCTAGCTACAGAGTGGTGGACAGCTACAGAGTGGTCGAGAGTTCGAGGGCCTCGACAAGGCCATCATTGTCGACGTGGGCGACCTCGTAGGAGGCCGCCTCCTTGGCCGCGGGAACAGCATTCGCCATAGCAACACCGTGGCCAACGGATCCAAGCGCTTCGACGTCGTTGTCTCCATCGCCAACCATCATGACATCGGCCGATGTGATGCCCATCTCTTTGGCGATGCGAGAAATGGCCACGCCTTTTGACACACCCCGACGGGTGCAGGAGACGAACACGATCCCTGGCTGCACCGGCGACGTTGCCCCAACCACGACCGCGTCCTGGGTTTCCATCTCGGCATACACCTTCGACGCCATCTCCGTCGGCACGACGAACTGCACACGCACGATCTCGCTCTGCAGCGTGTCACGGGTACGACTCACAAGCGGTACGCCCATCAACGCTGCGTGGTCAGCTGCGATCTCATTCTCGGTCTCGACGGTGTAATCATCGGCGGAATAGAACTCGATCAGCCAGCCATGTGCGTCGGCGATATCGCTGGCGGCGTTCACAACCTCATCGGCGATACTGCTGCCACGGATCTCGCCACTTCCGGTGTGCAGGAGTGCACCACCGTTATGGAAGATGTGCCAGCCGTTCGGATCGAGACGCCGGGCATAGTCGAGCGTTGGGCCGAAAGCCCCGCGGGCTGTCGACAAGGCAAGATGTTGACCGCGAACGGTGGCCTGCGCTGCGGCGGCCCACACGGCCTCGGTCGGCACATGAGACGAGCCAACGAGCGTGCCGTCGACATCGATACAAATCAGGGGAAGCACGTAGTGACGCTAGTAGCGGACCTGCGTCACACAGCAGTTTTCGCGGAACAGGACTACGATGAACCACCCCCTTTTCCAGGGAAGGTGCCTGTAATGAGTGATGCTGAACACGAAGATTTTGCGGCCGAATCGGACTACATCGAGCGCGCCTACGCGTGCCTGGACAAGTCTCGCGAGGCAGCACAGAGCATTACCGGAAATGTCGAGTCTGGCGTCGGTGGCACCCATCAGGCTCGTTATGAACGCGACGTACTTGCAGACAAGGTCCGCAGTCGGCTCGAGGATCTCGATATCGGCGACCAGTCACTGATCTTCGGCCGCATCGACCATGCCGCTGGCGATCATTTCCACATCGGTCGCGTCGCTGTGTTCGACGAGCACCGCAATCCAATAGTGGTCGACTGGCGTGCGCCCATCGCCGAGTCCTTCTACCGAGCAACTGGCCGCCAGAAGATGGGCTTGGACCGTCGCCGCCACTACATCACCCGCTACCGCGAGCTTCTTGGAATCGAAGACGAGCACTTCACCGAGGGCCAAGCTGAACGTACAGGCCTGAAGGGTGAGCGCACCCTGATCGCTGCGCTCGAATCCGGTCGAACCGGCCGCCTCGGCGACATCGTCGGCACCATTCAAGGTGAACAAGACGAGATCATTCGTGCGCCACTAGCTGGCGCAGTAATTGTGCAGGGCGGGCCAGGCACTGGCAAGACCGTGGTTGCACTGCACCGCGCCGCCTATCTCCTCTACACCCACCACTTCCCGCTCGCCGGGCAGGGTGTGCTGGTCATTGGGCCGAACCGGCTTTTCTTGACCTACATCGAACAGGTACTGCCCTCACTTGGCGAATCGGGTGTCGAGCTCACGGTGCTCGGCGACTTCGTCCCTGGCGCCCGTGTTCGTGGCAATGATCCCGCCCACATCGCTCGCGTCAAGGGTGATCTGCGCATGCTCAAGGTCATGCGGCGCGCCGTTCGCCAGCGCCAGCGCCCACTACGCCGTGACCTGATCATTACGTATGGCGTGCAGCGACTGCGGTTCAGCGTTGCCGATAGTGAAGCCGTCATCGACCGCACGCGCCGCCGAGCTCGGTTCCACAATCACGGCCGCAAATTTGTCGTCGAGGAGCTATACGAACAGCTGGCCGCCAGTGGCCGCCGCTACGACATCGACGCACAAGAACTCAGAGACAACCTGCACGGCTCCGCCGCAATCCGCGAGGCACTCGAGTGGATGTGGCCAGTCATCTCGGCCGAACAACTGCTGCACGACTTCTATGGCTTTCGGTCGCTACAGCGGGCCGCTGGCGAGAAGTTCTTCGGGGTCGACATCGAGAACCTGTACCGGCCTCGCACCGACAATGTCAACGACGTGTTCTGGACCGCTCATGATGTGCCACTGCTCGACGAAATGAACCGACTGGTCGGCCCCACGTCGGGCAGCACCAAGGATCTGGGTCTGCGCACCTATGGCCACATCGTGATCGACGAAGCCCAGGACCTGTCTCCCATGCAGCTGAACATGGTTGCGCGCAGGTCGCTTGGCGGGTCGATGACCATCGTTGGCGATATTGCACAAGCCACCAGTGCGTGGGCCCACGAGAGTTGGGAAAGTGTCACCGAACACCTGCCCACACCCAAGGGAATTGCTCGTCACGAACTCACTGTTGGTTACCGGCTTCCTGGCCCACTGATGGAGATGGCCACCAAGGTGCTGGCCAAAGCCATGCCAGACCTGAAGGCGCCTGTAGCTGTTCGTTCCGAGGGTGACCCTCCACGATTCGTCGAGACAGACCCAGACAATTTTGGCGAAGCACTTGCCCGAACCGTCGCCGAAGAACGCGAAGCGATCGGTGCAGGAAATATCGCCATCATCTGTGCAACCGGCGCCGCCGAAGATGTGTCCTTCTTCCTCAACGAGGCCGGCATCGACCATGGTGTTGCCTATGCAGGTGCCCTTGAAAAAGAGGTATCGGTCATCGAAGTCAGCATGGTCAAAGGCCTGGAACTCGACGCCGCCATCGTCATTGAACCCGATTCGATCGTCGAGTTCGAACCTCAGGGCATGCGCTCTCTTTATGTCGCAATCACTCGTGCGACTCGGCGACTGACAATCATCGATACCGGTAACTCTGCAACGGTGTTGAAGTAAACAAAGCTAAACCCATCGTCATGACGCTCAACATTGCTGCCGTCACCTTTGACTGTGAACACGCCACCGAACTGGCAACGTTCTGGTCTGTCAACCTAGACGCAGCCACATGCGGGGCCGGTCGAATCGAAGTCAAGGCCAAACTGCCGATGGTTCGACTATTCGCGTAGTTGCTATCCCTGACGTGGCCTAGTCGGGTTTGGGCCTCTCCAACGGGCGGCTGCGGACGCGTGGTTGGGAGCGATTTCTTTGGGTGTCTGACCAGGCGGCCGCTTGGGTTCATCAATAGAGCTCTCTCGAGATTGTCACACCCCTCGAATAGGCTTAGTCAAGCGGAGCTTGACCGGCACACTCCGCCTCACGCTCTCGAAAGAGAGCCGAGAAAACCAGATGTCGGCTTGACCGCAGTGTTCATAGAACCATCGTGTTTGACGAGCCTGGTCCCTCACATTTGACATATCAGGGAGTGGCATGGCCACAACCGGAATCAATGGCGTTTCTTCTGTCTCGACCACGCGGGTGGGCCGGATTGAAGAGGTTGTTGAGAATTGGGCGACGTCGCAGTACGAGCTGGTCACATTGGCTGCCGAGTTTGCCGACTCGCCCGATTGGATACTGACCGGCTCACCGACTGCGGCGCATTGGTTAGCGATCATCGCTGACGTTGAGCCGTGCACCACACGGGAATGGATCCGCATTGGCCGGCTGTTGCAAACGCTGCCGGCAACCGCGGACGCGTTGCGGACACGCCAAATCTCGTACTCCAAGGCCCGTGCCCTGACCCGGCTCGCTACGCCAGAGAACGAACAAGAGTTGCTCGGCATCGCCACGACCACAACCGCGGCCGATCTGGGGCGGGCGCTGGCGGCTTGGCTTCACCGCAACAGCGAACCCGAAGATATTGCCGCTCACCATCAGCGGCAGCGGTCGGTCAAATGGCGAACCGAACCCGATGGCATGACCACCTTCACGCTTCGACTCCCGCCGCTGCTTGCCGGAATCCTGATCAGCTTCCTGACCACCTGGATCGTGACCACCCGACCAAAACCAGACAACGCAGGTGATTGGCCGACTGTTGCTCAGCAGCAAGCTGATGCTGTCGAGTGTTTGCTCACCAATGGCGCCGGAGCTGTCGATATCGAAGTCGTCGTTCACGTCGCAGGCGACGGCAACACTCTCGATGACGGCACCCCGATCCTCGACAGTGTTGTTGGCGACCTGATCCCCCAGTCGTTCATCAGTGCGCTCATCCACGACAGCAACGGCAGCCCCATCGACGCCACCAACCGGCGCCGGCACCCCACCCGCCGCCAGAAGCGGCTGGTCAAGGCCCGCGACCAACACTGCACCGACTGCGGCCGCCTCGAGCTACTCGAATACGACCACCAACCCGCCTACGAACAGACCGGCCACACCATCACCAGCGAACTCAAACTCCGCTGCGCTCCGTGCCACACCAATCGCCACCGCAACGAGTGACTGCCGCCAAGCTCGTTGGCTATCGCTTCTGAGGCACGATCGTTCTATCGTCTGACGGGTGACCCTCGACCAGTTCAGCCCGCCGGTGCGCGAGTGGTTCTCGACGAGCTTTCCTGAACCAACACCACCACAGACGATGGGTTGGCCCGCAATCGCCAAGGGTGACAACACACTGATCCTTGCTCCCACTGGGTCTGGCAAGACGCTCAGCGCGTTCTTGTGGGGCATTGACCGCCTCACAACCAAGCCCACGCCAGCTGACGATCCGCATACCCGCATCATCTACATCTCGCCGTTGCGGGCCCTGGCGGTCGACGTCGATAAGAACCTGCGCGGCCCGGTCAAGGGCATCACGCTTGCTGCAGAACGACTGGGCACACCAACCCAGGAGCCCACGGTCGGGGTGCGCACCGGCGACACCTCGCAAAAGGAACGCCGCCAGATTGCGAAGCGTCCGCCCGACATTTTGATCACCACACCCGAGTCGCTCTACCTGATGCTCACATCAAAGGCCCGCGAGGGATTAACCCGCGTCGAGGCTGTGATCATCGACGAGATCCACGCGCTGGCAGGTACGAAGCGAGGCGCCCATATGTCGCTGACACTCGAGCGGCTCGAGGCCATCAACGAGACACCACCGCAGCGCATCGGCCTATCGGCCACGCAACGTCCGCTCGAAGAGACCGCACGATTCCTGGGTGGCCGCAAGAACAATGACTGGCGCCCAGTAACCATTATCGATGCCGGCGTGCGCAAAGCACTCGAAATCGAAATCGTCGTCCCGATCGAAGACATGGGCGACCTGGGCACATTCGTCGAGGGCCCTCAGAGTGGCCCCGCCGCTGCTGGTCCGGTGCGTAAGAGCATCTGGCCGTCCATCCATCCCGCACTACTCGACCTGATCCAGTCCCACCGTTCGACGTTGGTGTTCGTGAATGCCCGGCGAATGGCAGAGCGACTCGCCAACCGCCTGAACGAACTCGCCGACGAACAGGCCGCTGTCATCTCGCCGACGCAGAGCCGGAGCGACGGAGGAGCGGGCAGAGCCGAAGAACGAGGCGATCAAGACAACGACTCGGTGCTGCGTACCAACGCAAGGGCGCAGCTTGCGGAGCCCGGGGACGCGGCCCATATTCCGCTGGTGCGGGCGCATCACGGGTCGATCAGCCGAGAGCAGCGGCTGGTCATCGAGGACCAGCTCAAGCGGGGCGAACTTAAGGGCCTAATTGCAACCAGTTCGCTTGAACTCGGTATCGATATGGGTGCCATCGATCTTGTTGTGCAGGTCGAGTCGCCGGGTGCTGTTAGTCGCGGTTTGCAGCGCATCGGCCGCTCTGGACACAACGTGGGTGATGTGAGCCGGGGCAAGATCTTCCCCAAACATCGGGCCGATCTGGTCGAGGCCGCTGTGGTGTCATATCGGATGCAACACGGGCTCATCGAGTCCACACGTTTCCTGCGCAACCCGCTTGATGTGCTTGCCCAGCAGATCGTGGCCATGTGCGCCATGGACGATTGGCCCATCGACAAGCTCGCCGAACTGGTGCGGGGCAGCGCCAACTTCGCCGAGATCAGCGACGAGATGTTGAACAACACCCTCGACCTGCTGGCAGGGCGTTATCCCAGCGAACAGTTCGCTGAGCTGCGACCGCGGATCGTGTGGGACCGAGTCGAGGATGAAGTTCGCGGCCGACGTGGCGCTCAGCGGCTCGCAGTGACCAACCCGGGCACCATTCCTGACCGCGGACTATTCGGCGTGTTCCTTCCCGATGGGACCCGCGTGGGCGAACTCGACGAAGAGATGGTCTACGAAAGCCGGCCTGGCGAGGTGTTCCTGCTTGGTGCATCGAGCTGGCGAATCGAAGAGATCACGTTCGAACGAGTCATCGTGACTCCGGCGCCAGGGGTTCCTGGCAAGATGCCGTTCTGGCATGGCGATGGGCCTGGTCGCCCGATCGAACTCGGCGAAGCCATGGGCGAGTTCATTCGTGACATCCGAGCTCGCAAGGACGCAGTCGAGTGGTTGCACGCCGAGGTCGGTCTCGACCCGCTCGCCGCCAATAACTTGCTCGGTTATCTCGACGATCAGGCCGAGGCGACAGGAATCGTTCCCGACGACCGCACGCTCGTCGTCGAACGCTTCCGAGACGAGATCGGCGACTGGCGCATCTGTATCCATACGCCGTTCGGCGCCCAAGTTCACGCGCCATGGTCGATGGCGCTTCGAGCGAGGCTCGAAGAAGAGTTCGCCACGTCGATCGAGATGATCTACAGCGACGACGGCATTGTTCTGCGCCTGCCTGAACACCTGGACGACCTGCCGATCGATCTGCTGGTCTTCGACCCGGCCGAGATCGACCAGCTGGTGATCGAGCAGCTTCCGCAGACCGCGCTCTTCGCATCCAGGTTCCGCGAGGCAGCAGGGCGGGCGTTGTTGCTACCGAAGCGGCGGCCAGGCCAGCGAACCCCGCTATGGCAACAACGTCAGCGCGCTGCCGACTTGCTGGCAACGGCCCAGAACTATCCCGACTTTCCCATCCTGCTCGAGACCGTTCGCGAGTGCGTGAACGACGTGTTCGATTTGCCTGCTCTACGCAAGGTGATGGCTGGCATCAGTGATCGCACTATCCGACTCGAAGCCGTCGAAACACCCAAGGCATCGCCGTTCGCCCAATCGCTGTTGTTCGGGTGGATCGCAACCTACATGTACGAGGGTGACGCTCCGCTGGCCGAACGCCGGGCGGCTGCGCTTGCGCTGGACAAGGACCTACTCAGCGAGCTGCTCGGCGCCGAAGAATTACGCGACCTACTCGACGCCGACGTCATGGCAGACCTTGAGCTCGAACTGCAGCGCCTGGTCGATCACCGAGCTGCCCGTGACGCAGACGAGGTTCATGACGTACTGCGCGAGCTCGGCCCGCAGTCGATGCTCGAGCTAGCGGCTCGCGTTGTCGAACCCGCAGCGACCGAGTCATTCGTCGAGCAGTTGGTTGCCGAGCGTCGCGCATTCATCGCAACCATCGCTGGCGAAGATCGTGTCTGCGCCGCGGAAGATGCCGCCCGGGTCCGCGATGCACTTGGCACCGCAATCGTTATGGGCCTGCCCGCTGCCTATACCGATCCGGTCGACACTCCGCTCGATGATCTCGTCGAACGGTTCGCCCGCACCCATTGCCCCTTTCTTGCAACCCAGGTCGCGCACCGCTTCGGCATCGGCGTCGATCGCATCTACGACGCACTCGAACGGGTCGAGGCAACGGGGCGAATCACTCGCGGCGAGTTCCGCCCCGGCGGCACTGATCGCGAATGGTGTGACAAGGACGTGCTGCGGCGGTTACGACGCCGGTCGTTGGCTGCCTTACGCAAGGAAGTCGAACCCGTAGATGCGGACTCACTCGCTCGCTTCTTGCCCCGCTGGCAAGGCGTCGGCACACCCCGACGCGGCATCGACGGGCTTGTCG
>Ga0307985_10000072_pt1 | contig 50742 bp, 53 predicted proteins | sample EllFjometageno80_FD_203155 | JGI IMG/M metagenome (GOLD analysis project Ga0307985, IMG submission 203155) | Marine microbial communities from Ellis Fjord, Antarctic Ocean - #80 | ecosystem: Environmental > Aquatic > Marine > Unclassified | place: Southern Ocean | collected 2014-10-09 | reverse complement strand
TATTGAAGCGATATTTTAAAATTTCTATAAAATCTCTCCTTATTTTTGCCGAATGAACTTAAGCCCCCTTTATATCTTCTCATTATTGATAACGCTATTAGTCTCACCTTTCAGTTATGGGCAGGATCAACTAGAACCATTTTTAGACAAAGATTTTGTTGAAGAAAATATTGAAGGTGGTTATAGTGGTTATGTGAACTTTTTTGAATCAAAATTGACTTATCCTCAAAAGTCCTTTAAGAATAAAATTGAAGGTTTAAACCTGTTTTATTTCGAAGTGAATCCCGCCAAGAAAGCCATTGCTGTCACTTTTTTAACTTTATTGGACAAGGACATTGAAAAAAATATATATGCTACGGTACAAGCCAGTAGAAATCTTTGGACAATGAAAAGTGGTAGTCCTTTCCGGATCTATCAATCTGCAGTTTATTCAAAAACACCCTATTATCCTCAAACATTGGTTGGAGATTTGCCTGAAATACCTGCAGATCTTCCAATTAAGTTCCACCAGCCAATTGTAAAAGTGAGGGGCAACCAAGTAGACGGAAGTATTACAGAGGCTCAAAAAAACGAGTACAAAAAGGTTTTAAATCTTTATGAAAATCGTGCTAAAAAGAAAACTTATCGAGCCGCCTATGATGCCTTAAATGAAGTGATTAGATACAATCCACTAAATAGAGAACTTTTATTAGCAAGAATTGGATTAGAACGGAGATTATCAGTCAATAAATACCAATTATATGACTCACGCCTACTTTCTGATTTTGTCGATAAAGGCAACTATGTTACTCAAAAATCATTCAAACCAACTTATGACAATGCCATGGATTCTATCTACTCTGATGGGAAAATAGGCTTTCATAGTTATATACAAAATAACCTTGACTACCCTAAACTGTCCATCGAGAATAAAATTCAAGGTGCCGTTATTGTTGCTATTTCCGGCTCCAAACAGACTGGCGTGAAATTTGAATTTCTTACCCGATTAGATGATGAAATAGAATCCATGCTGACTGAACTTTTGGTTGAACGACAAGACGACTGGAAGGTCTTTGATGAAGCCTACGCAGTTTATCAGCCTATTATTTTCAGCCTAAATGAGTATTATCCTGATCAATTCCAAGGTCAGGTTGAGGGTTTCAGTATGGATTTTAAATATCCTTTTTTAGAGCCAGCTTTTATAACTGTAGATCAAACCCCTCCCAACACCAAGGAGGGTCAACATTTATTGGCTTATAATAAATCGAAAGGGAAAGTTGAAATGAATGTAAAGAAGGGAAAATCTAAAAAGGCTGTAAAAGATTTGAATCTAATGCTTCGCTTTAACCCTTTCGACCTAGATTTACTTGACTTACGAATTGCCATTGAGGCAGAACTCGGTAAGCCTATGTTCACTACCAATGACCTTCACTTATTGGAGGCGTTGAAAAGTACAACTAACAATTAGTTTTTATTTTCATTCATTAAGCCTTGTCAGAAATTCATTATAGAATTGAGAAACGGCATAAATAATATTGTTTGAGCACTAAAGAGGCTTTGAGAAGCCTTTAATTATATGCTCAAAAACAACCTAGTAGATCAGGTTCAAAAAAATAATTGTTTCTCAAAATCAATAGCACTAATCATGATAATTTTCATATTTTTAGTGTATATATTTGATAGTCAGTAGATTACGAATCTATGTAAATTCTTTCCCCTTTTTAATTTTAGCTGATTATCATTATATTAGGTTTATGAAACCGATAATAATTATTACTCTTTTTTTGTTTTACTGTTTTGACCTTGCTGCAGTAGAAACAAATTTACCTTCTCTTATTACAAGTTATCAAGCTAAAGTGTCTACTGAAATTTCACTCGATAATAATGAGATTTTAGATGCTTTTTTTGAAGGTGGTAGTGAGGCATATTTTGATATCATTAGAAAAAATATGAGGTACCCAATGAACTCTTCTAAAAACAAAGTTCAAGGGTCCTTAATATTCTCGATTAAAGTAAGCCCAACGACTGGAATACATTTGGATTTTTTGACCAAGCTAGATATTAATATTGAAAAGGCAGTTAAGAATGTAATCAGCAAAACTGAGGGTTTATGGAACACTGAAGAAGAATATACGCTTTATCAAACCATATTTTTCAGTATTGGAGAGGAGTATAATTCTAAGTTTGAGGAAAAAGTAAGCTCCTTTAAAAAGAATTATGAAGGCCAATGGCTGGAGCCTTCCCCATTGTCAATACGAGGCACTACTCCAAAGGAGCAATTGGGTGATGGAACTGATTTTAACAAAATGAATAACCGGAGTGTTGGTAATAAACTAGGAAGAAAATCGAGTGAAGTTGTGGTTTATGACATAGATCCTTACAGTGAATATAAATCTGCACTATCTAAGTATAAGAAAGCATTTAAAAAAGGGAAAAGTGAGAGTGCTTATGAAAAAATAAGTCAAGCTATTCTATTTAACCCATTTGATTTAGAGTCAATAGAAACACGACAAAAATTAGCTTTGGAGTTGGGCGAAACTGATTTTGAAAAATATGACCAACTATTATTAGAGGCATTAAAAAAATAGGGCCTGGTACCCTTCATCTTAAATAATAATTGTGATAAAATAAAAAAAGCCTGTCTTTCGACAGGCTTTTCAATTTTATAGTTTCTTAAAGCTTACGCTTCTGCAGTTTCAAATGGAACAACAGATACAAATGATCTATCTTGTCTTCCTTTTTTGAACTCAACAACGCCATCAGTCAAAGCGAATAAAGTATGATCTTTACCCATTCCAACATTCTTATTTGGATGATGTTTGGTTCCTCTTTGCCTTACAATGATGTTTCCAGCTATTGCAGCTTGTCCACCAAATATCTTGATACCTAATCGTTTCGATTCCGATTCTCTACCGTTATTCGAACTACCTGCTCCTTTCTTATGTGCCATGGTATTTTCTTATTTAATTTTTTCGATTAACACCTTAGTGAAGTCTTGTCTGTGACCATTCTTCACTTTATATCCTTTTCTTCTCTTCTTCTTGAAGACAATAACTTTGTCTCCTCGAACGTGTCCGATAATTTTACCGGATACTTTGGCTCCTTTTACTTTTGGAGCACCTACTTTGACTTTACCTTTGTTATCTAACAACAACACATTGTCGAATTCTACGGAAGCGCCTTCTTCGCCCTCCAATAATGGAGCATATACGAATTGGTCTTGTGTTACTTTGAACTGCTTTCCTGCTATATTTACTATTGCGTACATCTTATATGTATTTTTCAAAAACGGATTGCAAAGATAGCAGAATCATTTTAAAATCAAACCTATATACTACGATAAAAAAGAGTAATTTCTAATAAAAAAAAATTCATTTTTTTTCACACTCGAATCCATTTAAAACAGATAGAAGTTTTAGTGCTAGACAACACTCATATCTACCTAAAGCAAAGGTAATTAAAATACTTTTTTGAAGAGTATTTCTATTTGAATTACTCAGCAAGTCACCATTGTTTTTCCGGTCAGATTTTGTAATATTTGTTTAAGGTTACGACCCACAAAACAATCTATCTTCTGGATTTGATCCTACTCCTAAGAGTGTCAGGACCTTAGCCAGAGACCCTGAAAAAGTGTAGGAAATAGTCCGAAGGTTATGCCCAAGGATGTTGTTTTTAGATTTTGAGATATAAATCTTGCGTAACTGTTTTTTCAACCCCGAATAACGACATAAATATGAGTGAGCTAGCTACGAATGTAGAAGAGCCATTATTGAAGCAAAACAAGGATCGATTTGTGCTATTTCCAATAGAGCACGATGACATCTGGAATTACTACAAGAAGGCTGAAGCAAGTTTTTGGACTGCTGAAGAAATCGATCTTCACCAAGACCTTGTGGATTGGGAAAACAAATTAAATGATGATGAAAGGTATTTCATCAAACATGTACTTGCATTCTTTGCTGCTTCTGACGGCATAGTAAACGAAAACTTGGCAGAGAACTTTATCAATGAAGTTCAATATACTGAAGCTAAATTCTTTTATGGTTTTCAGATCATGATGGAGAACATCCATTCTGAAACTTACTCCTTATTAATAGACAGCTATATAAAAGACCCTAAAGAAGCGGATCAGCTTTTTCATGCCATCGAAACTTTTGATGCCATCAAGAAAAAAGCAGATTGGGCTTTAAAATGGATTGAATCACCAAACTTCGGAGAAAGACTTATTGCTTTTGCTGCTGTTGAAGGAATTTTCTTTTCAGGTAGCTTCTGCTCGATTTTTTGGTTAAAGAAAAGAGGCTTAATGCCTGGACTTACTTTTTCAAACGAATTAATCTCTAGAGATGAAGGATTGCATTGTGATTTTGCTGTTCATCTACACAATGAGCACCTCATCACTCAAGTCCCTAAGGAACGCATCAAAGAAATTATTATTGATGCCTTAGATATAGAGAGAGAATTCATACTAGAATCTTTACCTGCCCGACTAATTGGAATGAATTCTGATTTAATGGCGCAGTATTTAGAATTTGTAACTGACCGCTTGCTTATGGAGCTTAACTGTGAGAAAGTTTACAATTCAACTAATCCATTCGACTTTATGGAAATGATTTCCCTTCAAGGTAAAACCAACTTCTTTGAAAAGAGAGTTGGCGAATACCAAAAAGCAGGAGTCATGAAAGAAGGCGAAGACGATGATGCTCACAAGTTCAATATGGACGCAGATTTCTAAATAAAAAATTGAAACACCCTAAAACCCCCAAATAATAATGTTAGTAGTTAAAAGAGATGGCAGACGAGAGTCTGTCAAGTTCGACAAAATCACTGCCCGAGTTGAAAAACTGTCCTATGGACTAGACTCGAATTTTGTAGAACCAATTGATGTTGCCAAAAAGGTAATCGAAGGACTATATGATGGAGTAAGCACCCATGACCTAGATAACTTGGCAGCGGAGATCGCAGCTACACTAACCGTGCAACATCCAGATTATGCAAGATTAGCTGCTAGAATAGCAATCTCAAACATGCACAAAACCACGAGTAAGTCATTTTCTAATACCATGAAAAGGCTCTACACTTATGTAGATCCAAAGACCGGCGAAAATGCTCCACTGGTTTCAAAGGAAATTTATGGTATCATTAAAAAGAATGCTGCCATGCTCGACTCTACCATTATATATGATAGAGATTTTAGCTACGACTACTTTGGGTACAAAACACTAGAACGTTCCTACTTGATGAAAATCGAAGGGAAGATTGTAGAAAGACCGCAACACATGTTGATGAGGGTTGCTGTTGGTATACATGGTGAAGACATGAAAAGTGCCGTAGAAACCTATTCTTTACTTTCTGAAAAGTGGTTTACTCATGCTACACCTACATTATTCAATGCAGGTACGCCAAAACCACAACTTTCATCTTGTTTCTTATTGACAATGAAAGACGACAGTATTGATGGTATTTATGACACACTTAAGCAGTGTGCTAAGATATCTCAGTCAGCTGGAGGAATTGGTCTTAGTATTCATAACATTAGAGCTAAAGGTGCTTATATCAAAGGAACAGGGGGTGTTTCGAATGGTATCGTGCCAATGCTAAGAAATTTCGACATGACTGCACGTTATGTTGATCAAGGTGGAGGGAAAAGAAAGGGGTCTTTTGCCATCTACATGGAACCTTGGCATGCTGATATTTTTGATTTCTTGGATTTGAAAAAGAATCACGGTAAAGAAGAAATGCGTGCTAGAGATCTATTCTATGCATTGTGGATCTCTGATCTATTCATGCAACGTGTAGAGAACAACGAGGATTGGACTTTATTCTGCCCTCATGAGTGCCCAGGCTTAGCTGATTGCTACGGTGAAGATTTTGAGAAATTGTACACTAAGTATGAAAGAGAAGGTAAAGGCAGAAAAGTGGTAAAGGCACAGGATTTATGGTTCGAAGTTTTAGAATCACAAATTGAAACTGGAACTCCTTATATGCTTTATAAGGATGCTGCCAATAAAAAATCAAACCAAAAGAACTTAGGTACGATCAAGTCTTCGAACTTGTGTACTGAAATCATTGAGTACACTGCTCCAGATGAGGTAGCTGTATGTAACCTTGCTTCTTTAGCGCTTCCTAAATATGTTAAGGAAGATGGTACTTATGATTTCCAGAAATTATATGATGTTACTTATGTAGCTACCTTAAACTTGAACAGAGTAATTGATGTCAATTATTATCCTGTTGAAGAGGCTAAGAAATCCAATATGCGTCACAGACCAATTGGATTAGGGGTGCAAGGATTGGCTGATGCGTTCATCTTGATGGGCATGCCATTCGAATCTCCTGAAGCTGCTAAATTGAACAAGGATATTTTTGAAACAATTTATTTTGCAGCCATGACTGCTTCTAAAGACGAAGCGATTGTAGATGGAGCATATGAAACTTTCAAAGGATCTCCCGTTTCAAAAGGTATTTTCCAGTTCGACATGTGGGGTGTAACTCCAGGTTCAGGACTATGGGATTGGGCTGAATTGAAAAAAGAAGTCAAAAAGCATGGTGTGAGAAACTCATTATTAGTTGCTCCAATGCCAACTGCTTCTACTTCTCAGATATTAGGAAACAATGAGTGCTTTGAGCCTTATACTTCTAATATTTATACAAGAAGAACATTATCTGGTGAGTTCATTATTGTGAACAAGCACTTGATGAGAGACCTTATCAAACTTGGATTGTGGAATGATACCATGAAAAACAAGTTGATTGCAGCTAAAGGATCTGTTCAAGCAATTCCAGAGATTCCAGAAAACATTAAGGAGCTCTACAAAACTGTTTGGGAAATTTCTCAAAAGGCGATCATTGATATGTCTGCAGATAGAGGTGCTTATATCTGTCAATCACAGAGTTTGAATATCCATATTCAGGACCCGAACTTTGGTAAAATGACATCAATGCACTTTTACGCATGGAAAAAAGGATTGAAGACTGGCATGTACTACTTGAGATCAAGGGCAGCTACTTCAGCGATCCAGTTCACAGTAGACAAAAACCAATTGGAAGAGCCAAAAACAACGGCTGCAGAATTGCAAAAAGCAGCTGACATGGCTTGTTCAATAGACAATCCGGATGATTGCGAAGCATGCGGAAGTTAAAATTTTGAGTTTAATTACTCATTTACAAAAGCCTTTTCGGAAACGAGAAGGCTTTTTTTTATTGCCCTAATCTTTTAGACAAATTCGTCTCTCTAAAATCCACCCCCTAACCCCCGCCATGCTTTCGCTAAAGCTTCAGCGATGGAGCAGCGGGGGACAAAATCAGATGTAAACCAAATAATGATTTATCCTCCCTTGGGGGAGGTCCCTGAAAGACGGAGGAGGATTTACTTTACTCAACCCCTTCCTTAATCATCTCCACAACTTCTGGATTCAACAACGTAGAAATATCTCCCAACTGATCACCTTCACCTGAAGCAATCTTGCGAAGGATTCTCCTCATGATTTTTCCAGAACGCGTTTTTGGCAATCCGGGTACTATTTGAATTTTATCAGGCTTAGCAATTGGTCCAATAATCTTATTCACGGTTTGTCGAATTTCAGCTTTCATATCGGCCTCAGATCTACCTCCAAGGTCACAAATCACATAAGCATAAATTCCCTGACCTTTGATATCATGTGGATAGCCTACCACGGCAGATTCAATAACTCCATGATTCTCATCGATGGCATTCTCTACTTCAGCAGTGCCCATGCGATGTCCTGAAACATTCATCACATCATCCACGCGTCCAAGGATTCTATAATCTCCATCAGCATCTCTTTTAACCCCATCTCCAGTAAAATAGAGTCCTGGATAAGTTGTAAAATAAGTCGACCTACATCGCTCATGGTCACCATAAGTCGTTCGTATCATTGAAGGCCAAGGATATTTGATGCAGAGGTTACCCTCCACATTATTTCCTTTAAGTTCATTGCCATCATGATCTACAATCATCAATTGAACTCCCGGCATCGGTAGCGTAGCAAATGAAGGTTTTGAAGGAGTTACACCAGCTAAAGAGGTAATAAGAATTCCTCCAGTTTCTGTTTGCCACCAGGTATCTACAATCGGGCATTTCTTTTTACCAATATTTTCATCATACCAATGCCATGCTTCCTCATTGATAGGTTCTCCTACCGACCCAAGCACCTTTAATGAATCCAATTTGTGAGGAGCAATTGGTGCAGTACCAAGCGCCTCCAGCGCTCTAATAGCAGTTGGGGCAGTATAGAATATATTGACCTGGTGTTTATCACAAATTTGCCAAAAGCGTCCAGCATCAGGAAAAGTTGGCACCCCTTCAAACATGAGTGATGTTGCCCCAGATAACAGCGGCCCATATACAATATAAGAATGACCGGTAACCCAGCCAATATCTGCAGTGCACCAAAAGACGTCATTCTTATCATATTGAAATACATTTTCAAATGAGTAAGAAGTATATACCATATAACCTCCGCAAGTATGCACCACACCTTTTGGTTTGCCTGTTGACCCTGATGTATATAGGATAAAAAGCAGGTCCTCGGAATCCATTACCTCAGCAGTATTCTCAAGTGACATACCTTCAATGGCGTCATGCCACCATAGGTCTCTTCCCTCCGTCATGATGACTTCTATTCCTGTCCTTTTTAAAGTAATTACAGTTTCAATAGTCGTTGTTTTGGCTACGGCTTCATCCACCACAGCTTTCACTGCGATTGATTTTTTCCCTCGAAAATTACCGTCAGAAGTCAAAACCATTTTTGCCTGACAATCATTAATTCTATCAGCCAATGCCGTTGAAGAAAACCCAGCAAATACCACTGAATGTACAGCACCTACTCTGGCACAGGCTAGCATTGCCACAGCAGCCTCAGGCACCATGGGCATATAGATTATGACCCTGTCCCCTTTTTGAATACCCTTTGCTTTCATGGCATTCGCAAACTGGCACACCTTTTCGTGAAGCTCTTGATAAGTGAGTGTTATATGGGCCTCATTAGGATCGTTAGGCTCCCAGATTATGGCAGGTTTATCACCGATAGCTGTGAGGTGTCTGTCCAGTATATTTTCAGTGATGTTTAGCTTTGCGTTGACAAACCATTCCACTTTCGGTTCCTCAAAATTCCATTCAACAACTTTATCCCATTTTTGATGCCAATCGAATGAATCCGCAATTTCTCCCCAAAACCCTTCCGGATCATCCACACTTTTTTTATACGCGGCCTTATAACCTTCAAGACTTAGGATTCTATTACTCATAATATTCAATCAACGATTAATTCGTACTACTTGGGACTCTGATGTCTTCCACAATTGCTTGCACTTCCAAAGGAGGTGGAGGCGTAAACCTGCACACTGTAAAAGCGACAATGAAATTAATAATCATTCCAACGGTTCCAAAGCCTTCAGGTGAAATCCCGAACCACCAATCAGCAGAAGTGGTTGGCCCGCCAATCCAACCTAATTTATACCGCATCATATAAAAAAGTGTGATGGCTAACCCAACTATCATTCCTGAGATAGCACCTTCTTTATTCATTCTTTTATAGAAAATTCCCAAAAGAATGGCAGGGAAAAAAGAGGCTGCAGCTAAGCCAAATGCTAATGCTACAACAGCAGCCACGAAGTCTGGTGGATTAATTCCGAAATAGCCAGCAACAATCACCGCAAATGCCGCGGCACCTCTGGCAATCCAAAGCTCAGCTTTATCACTCAAGTTTGGTAAATACTGCTTTTTAACAATGTCATGGGAGATAGAACTAGAAATAACGAGTAATAAGCCAGCCGCTGTAGACAATGCAGCAGCCAAACCTCCAGCAGCCACAAGTGCGATCACCCAATTTGGAAGGTTTGCAATTTCAGGATTGGCCAACACCATAATGTCATTGTCTATAAATAATTCATTCTCACTGCTCTCATCAATAGTATTATTCAGGAGCCGCTCACCATTCATTCCTTTTCCAGTAGCATACGATGGACCCTTTTCTACAAAAAGTTTACCTGGCCTGTATTGTACCTCCCCATCTCCATTCTTGTCTTGCCAAGCCATCAATCCAGCTTCTTCCCAAGAACTAAACCATTGAGGTAATTCTTTATATGCTTTGTCATTTACGGTTTCCATCAGGTTGGTTCTTGCAAAGGCAGCAACCGCAGGCGCGGTAGTATAAAGTATGGCAATAAAAATAAGCGCATAGCCAGCAGAAAGTCTTGCATCACGCACTTTCTTCACGGTGAAAAACCTAACGATCACATGAGGTAACCCCGCAGTACCAACCATTAAGGCAGCCGTAATAAAGAATATGTCTATAGTCGATTTAGAACCATCTGTGAATGCTGCAAAGCCAAGTTCAGTCATCAATCCATCCAATTTATCTAATAGCGAAATATCAGTCCCTACAATATTACTTCCAAAGCCAATCTGTGGGATTGCAACACCTGTAAGCTGAATAGAAATGAAAATTGCTGGTACCATAAAGGCAAATATTAGTACACAATATTGGGCCACTTGAGTATAAGTGATCCCTTTCATACCGCCTAAAACAGCATAAAAGAATACAATACCCATTCCGATATAAACTCCATTATTGATGTCCGTTTGAAGAAACCGAGAGAAAACCACTCCTACACCACGCATCTGACCCGCTACATAAGTAAAAGAAACAAAGAGTGCACAAATTACAGCTACTGTTCTAGCAGTATTGGAATAGTACCGATCTCCGATAAAATCAGGTACCGTAAATTTTCCAAATTTTCTTAAATACGGAGCTAGTAAAAGCGCAAGTAGAACATATCCTCCAGTCCAGCCCATTAAATAAACTGATCCGTCATAACCGGAGAAAGCAATTAAGCCGGACATGGATAAAAATGATGCGGCAGACATCCAATCCGCTGCAGTAGCCATACCATTTGCGAGAGGGCTAATGCCTCCGCCTGCAACATAAAATTCTTTTGTTGTGCCAGCTCTAGACCAAATCGCAATTCCTATATAAAGTGCAAAGGTCACCCCCACTAAAACATATGTCCAAGTTTGTACATCCATGATTTCTAGCTTAGTGTTCGTCCACGTTAAATTCCTTGTCCAGCTTGTTCATCAAGCGAACATAAACAAAGATGAGAATGACAAAAGTATAAATGGCGCCTTGTTGAGCAAACCAAAATCCCAATTTAAAACCACCCATTTTAATGGTATTGAGTTGATCCACTAGGAGGATACCGAATCCATAAGAGACTAAAAACCAAACCGATAGCAGTTTGATCACATAAGAAATATTGCGCTTCCAATAGGCCTTGCGCTGTGCTTCGTTAATCATAGTATAAGGTTCTGTCATTCAAATTAGCAGGAATAGTCTGGCTGACAAAATCAGAATTAATAATTAGTTGAGAATCCCTAAATTAGATCAGTGGAAAAGGTCTATGAATTTGATGCTGAAATACAAAATGGCGGTGAAAAATGGCCAAATGCAGCCTGTGTTTTATTTCCATATCATGTTAAAGAGTGCTTTGGTACCAAAGGACAGGTAAAGATAAATGCCACTTTTGATGGGGTCCCATATCGTGGTTCATTAGCCAATATGGGTTTCGGGCATATAGTTATAATCCGAAAAGATGTCAAATCTCAAATTGGTAAGGGTTATGGTGAGACTGTTCACGTTACCATTCAAAAGGACATTGCAGAACGCATAGTTGAAGTTCCATCGGAACTTAAAAACGCCCTGCAGATTAATCCTGTGGCTGAGGCTTTTTATAATTCTCTATCATATAGTAACAGAAAAGAATACGCTAGTTGGATTAAATCTGCGAAGAGGCAAGAGACCAAGGATAAAAGACTTAGCAAAACTATCGAGATGCTTTTAAATGGAGTTAAGCACCCATAAATGATTGAGAAAATTGCTGTTTCAAATCAAAATTCACTCTAAAGTCCAGTAACTGACCGAATAATAACGTAAGAACAAATTATGCAGATAGTAGTTAAAGAAGCTTTGAGCAAGACTCTGACTACCATACTTCTAATTCTTCCAGAAGAACCCACTAACCAATCTGCCATCCTATTGACTTGACTATTAGTAAGTCCAGTCATAAGTAAAGTGGCAAGAATTATTAAATAATAATATCCATTCATTATTGCATGCATCTTGCAAAATCATAAGCTGCAATTGCCAGGCCAACCCATCCGAGAGCTTTTCCAGCTGCTTTTCCAAGAACCCTAATGAAGCCCTTTTTACCATAATGTTCAATCGCTTCTGCGATTCCAAATTCAAATATATAGCCTATGCTGGCAATCCCTAAAGCCTTCATAGCACATGAAGCCATACTTTGATTTGCATAAGCAGAAGTGAGAAATAAGTTAGAAAAATTAGGAGCGTAACTTGTTGCTTCATTCTTTAAAGTTTCCTCAAAAATTATTAGCGCTAAAGCTGCAGTTACCGGAACATTAAGGTCCCCAAATTCAGCTTCTATATCCTTAGGATCAAATCCTAATTCCTTGAGAAAAACAATTGATTCCGACAACAGAGGGGCCATTTTTTTCTCAGATTCAGTCTCAGTCATACTGTTTTCAATAATATTTGCTTCGAAAACAACGGCATTATCGACAAATGTTTGTTCAAGGAAATCTCCAAAGCGTTTTAACGAAGCCTCTTCAATTGTTAATTCCTCTAAAGGCAAAGGATCATCCGTACAACTTGTAATATTTAGTATTAAAACAATAATTAAGGCTTTGGTTAAAAGTAAAGCAACAACCCCTCTTGAAATTCCAAATGCTCTCTTTTTCATGATGGTAGTTTTAAATAAATTGAATTATAAATATAACAATTATATAAATTTAAATCATTGATTAATTATATTTTATTGTTAATATATTTTTTTAAACTACTATTAATTTAAATAAGCATAAATGAATTACCCTTTTCAAAAAATAAGTTGAGTTCAAAAAATTTTTATTGAAAGTGGTTTAGTCGAAGGTTAGTTCTAAAAAATCAGCTGTGCACCCACTGCGGCTCCAGCTCCGATAAGGGAAACAAATAGTTTTTGCCAATCCATTTTATGGTGTGGATTCGATTCGATAAAAATAGTAGTAGAAATCTGTAAGAAACTTCCTGTTACGATGGCAAAAAAGACTATCAAATAGTTGTCCGGTAATATGTTTTGATGCGTCAGATATTCTGAAGTAAACAACCCTAAAGGGGAACTCAATGCAAATATTAATAGCAGTCCGAATGCTTTTGTTTTCTTCTTAAACTGTAAAACCAATAAGGCCATTAATGCAATCGCAGCTGGGATTTTGTGCATGACAATACCTAAAAGCACTTTTGGTGAACTACCATGTGCATAAACAGAATCAGGTAAATGGTTTGAATGCAAGGAATCTGTCATGATAGATCCTTCTAAGAAGGAATGAATTCCTAGGGCAATCAATATGTACACCACAGACTGACTATGCCCTTCATGATGATGAATATGACCATGCTCCACTCCATTTGTATAATTCTCTAGTATCTTTTGGATGAAAAAACCAATCAAAATGTATAAACCTAGGTTGAATGGGTTTGTTCCGCTTAAAAACAAATCAGGGATCAAGTGAATTACTGTCATCGAGAACAGGTAGGATCCCGCAAAAACTAAAAATAGCTTTAAGTTCTTCTCACTAAATGATGACAGCCTCATTACTATGAGCCCGGGCACCACAACGGCAGCAAATAATATGGTAACGTTAATCCACAATTCTGTTTACTCGGTTAATGCAACAATAGTGCAAATATGAGAAGATATTTTTTAACAGGCCCTCATCACTTCAAAAAGAATTAATCAGCAGCGTTTAAAGCATTCACTGTCTTACCTTCAAGTCCTGGTGAAATATAAAAAAGTAGGTTTCCAGCCTCATCTCCATAAATAAAATAGGCTTCCAAAGTTGGATCATTAAGGATTAGTGTTTTTGCTCCTTCCAGGCCTAGGACCATGCAGGCTGTAGCGTATGCATCTGCCAGCATACAATCAGGTGCAAGTACTGTGGCACTCAATAATGTCTGTATTTTTGGAAATCCTGTTTTGGGATCAATTGTATGGGTCACTTTTCTACCATTCACCATCCTAAACTGTCTGTAATTTCCAGAGGTTGCCATGCCTTGGTTGTCTAAAAGTACAGCATCAAAAACTCCACCCATACGATTCTCATCAGGTACCTCTATACCAATGGCCCAAAGTTTTTCACTCCCATTTTTTCCTTTAGTCCTGACCTCTCCTCCTATTTCAACCATGTAATGCTCAATGCCTTGTTCTGAAAGATAGTTACCAACAACATCAATTGCTTGACCTTTGGCGATCGCGCTAAAATTCAATTTTACACCCGGTGATAATTGCTCGGCTCCATTTTTATTAAATAATATTTTAGTGAATCCAACATACTGTAAAAGTGAATCTACTTGAGTACTATCCGGAGCAATAAATCCTTCTTTACCAAAACCCCAAGCATCTATTAATTGTCCAATAGTTGGATCAAATGCTCCTTGAGATCTATCATATACCAATTGACTCGACTCCATTACTTCCAAAAAATACGGGAAGGTGAATTTGACAGTTCCTTCATTATTAAATCGGGAAATTTCTGAATCCGAAATGTAAGTCGATAGCGATTGATTAAAATCTACTAGCAGAGAATCTATTTGAACTTTGAAATTTCTAGAATCATGATCTAGATAGGTAATATGATAGGCAATGGTGCCCATAGTTTTACCACTTAATTTAACTTGTTGGAGGGCATTAGATTCCCGGTATTGCCAAACTAAATAGACAATAAGTATCAGTACTACGGGGTAAATTCGAGATTTGTAATTGGCTTTCATCTCATTAATTATTTTTGCAAAGATAGGATTTCAATCTCTAGGTATTTACCAATATTTGATTAACTTTTAAACAATGCAATCAGAATATCTAAATTTCTATCTTAGTAAAAAATTAACCTGAATGCGAGAAGATTACTTGAATAGCCATGATGAAAATTTGAGTTCCCCTGAAAAAGAAATTGAGCGTGCATTACGCCCTTTAAGCTTTGAAGACTTTACAGGACAGGCCAAAATAATAGAGAACATCAAGATTTTTGTTCAGGCGGCAAAACAAAGAGCCGAACCTTTGGATCATGTGCTACTTCATGGGCCTCCGGGCTTAGGAAAAACAACGTTGTCGCATATTATCTCCAATGAACTTCAAGCGGATATAAAAGTGAGTTCTGGCCCTGTACTTGACAAGCCTAGCGATCTTGCAGGACTACTCACAAATCTTGAGGAAGGCGATGTACTTTTCATAGACGAAATCCATCGGTTAAATCCGATAGTCGAAGAGTACCTCTATTCGGCAATGGAGGATTACAAAATTGACATCATGCTCGATTCTGGAGCAAATGCACGAACAGTTCAAATTAGCTTAAGCCCTTTTACACTAATCGGTGCTACTACTCGATCGGGATTACTAACATCTCCACTGAGGGCTAGGTTTGGCATCAATGCCAGGTTGGAATATTACGACTCCAAATTGTTGACACTGATTGTTCAACGTTCAGCAGATATTTTAGAAACGCCTATAGACGATGATGCTGCTTACGAAATAGCGCGAAGGAGTAGAGGTACACCAAGAATCTGCAACAATTTACTTAGGAGAACGAGGGATTTTGCTCAAATAAAAGGAAAAGGGATCATCACAAGAGAAATTAGTGAGATGGCTTTAAAGGCCTTAGATGTTGACTCGCATGGCCTAGATGATATGGACAACCGCATACTTTCGACCATTATCGAAAAATTTAATGGCGGCCCTGTTGGTATTTCAACCATAGCCACTGCCGTAAGTGAAGAAGCAGAGACTATTGAAGAAGTTTACGAACCATTTTTAATCCAGGAAGGCTATATCAAGCGAACTTCAAGAGGTAGAGAAGCAACCGAATTGGCTTACAAACATTTGAATATAAAAGCACCAGGAAAATCAGGGACGCTCTTTGAATAGACTCCTTCCACTCGCGTGGGAATATCATGAATACTAACATTAACAACAATACAGCCCTCGTAAAATCGATTGCCAAGGACCTCGGTTTTGATTATTGCGGTATTTCAAAAGCAGAGTTTTTAAAAGAGGATGCCCCAAGACTAGAAAAATGGTTGAATCAAAACATGCATGGTGAGATGTCATACATGGAAAACCATTTTGACAAGCGCTTGGACCCTACCAAATTAGTCCCTGGAGCCAAATCTGTAGTTTCTTTGATGTACAATTATTCTCCAGAAACTGATCTCACAGATAAAAATGATGAGAATTTCAAAATTGCCAAATACGCCTATGGTAAAGACTATCACTTTGTAGTTAAGGACAAGCTAAAAACTTTCGTAGAGCTGCTCCAACAACAAATTGGAGAAATAGAAGGCAGAGTATTTGTCGATTCAGCCCCTGTTATGGAAAGAAGTTGGGCTGCAAAAAGCGGATTAGGTTGGGTTGGAAAACACAGTCTACTGATCAATAAAGACCAAGGGAGTTTTTTCTTTTTAGCCGAACTTATAATTGATTTAGAATTAGAAGCAGATGGCCCAGTAAAGGATTACTGTGGAACATGCACCAAATGCATTGATGCTTGCCCTACCGATGCCATTACTCCTTATAATGTCGATGGCTCAAAATGTATCTCCTATTTAACAATCGAACTAAAAGATAATATTCCGTCAGAATTTAAAGGCAAAATGGAGAGTTGGATATTCGGATGTGACATTTGCCAAGATGTTTGTCCGTGGAATCGCTTTTCAAAACCGCATGCAGAACCAACATTTAGTCCCAATGATGGCCTTGTTTCAATGAAGAAGGAAAATTGGCAAGATTTAACCAAAGAAGTATTTCAGGAAGTTTTTAGAGGTTCGCCAGTCAAACGAACTAAATATCAGGGGCTGATGAGGAATATTGAAATGGCTAAAAATATGTAAGCCCCTTGCGGGGCTTAGGTTTATTAAATTTCTGCAAGCAAGAATTGCTTGTGTAGTACATTACTATACATGTGTCCGAACTTGTCGTAACACCATTTTTTTAAGTCTCCTAAATCATCATTGACCAAGGAATTAATTGCCTTCTTCAACTCTTTCTCAAAAAGTTTTCTATCAAAGGAAACCTTAGACAAGATGGTTTTAAAATATTCCAACATGTTAAGAACGGTTAAGTTATGAATCTATTTATTACCTGTCACGTAACTAATCAACGTGTCTATAAAAATAAGGTTACCGGAGTCATAAATACAATTATCTTTGTGGCTACCCGATTTTTAAATATCCTGAATTTAAGAAATTTTAATGAAAAAATCTAGTCTGAAATTCTTTTTTATAACGCTGCTTTGCGCTATTTGTTATACAGCGAATGCACAAGATATTTTTGTAGAACTAGGTGCGGACAAAATCCCTGTTAATAGCACTTTTACAATTAAAGTGACGATTAGAAATGGTAAGCTCAAAAATTATACAGACTTTCCGTCCATTGAAGGCTTTGCTAAAAGGGGTACGTCATCGTCTAGTAATACTAATATTGTAAATGGTCAAATTAGCTCATCACAAAGCATAATTCAGCGCTATATGCCACTTGAGCAAGGCACATTTAAGTTAGATCCGTTTTCAATTGATGTGAATGGGATAACAGTTAGTTCCGAAGGTAAAACGATTGAAATCACAGAAGCAGAAGAAAGAAGAAGGTCGAATGCTAGACGCAGAAGTCCGTTTGATGATGTTTTTGGAACGCCTAAAGCTGCACCTGAATTTGTAGACGTGAAGGAAGAAGCATTTCTGGCCTTAACGACTGATAAATCAGAAGTCTATCTAGGTGAGGGATTCACCATGACATTTGCGTTTTATGTAGCAGATGCTAATAGAGCGCCGCTACAATTTAATGATGCAGGAAAACAATTATCTACCATACTAAAAGACCTAAGGCCTCAGAATTGTTGGGAAGAAAATTTTAATATTGAAAATATTTATGGTGAAAGAGTGACCATTGGGGGAGCCAATTATACGCGATATAAGATATATCAAGCGGCTTACTTCCCGCTAAATTTGGAGCCTGTTAATTTCAAATCTGTGCCTTTTGAGATGATCAAATACAAAGTAGCCAAGTCACCTTCATTTTTTGGCCGAGATAGACAAGAAGATTTCAAAACATTCTATACAAAGGAAAAAACGGTTAAAGTAAAAGCATTACCTCCTCATCCATTAAAAGATAAAGTAGCGGTTGGAAAATTCAGTATTGATGAACAAATAGACAAATCTACTGTTATAACAGGTTCAAGTTTTGAATACGAATTCAACATTTTTGGTGAGGGAAACATTGCAGGTATTAATGATCCAATTGTTCCTGAAAACAAGAACATAGATTTTTATCCACCAAATACTTCACAAGATATCAATAGAGGTAATGGAACTGTGAGTGGCTCAAAGAAATACAGCTATTTCGGTATCCCAAACGAACCCGGAGATTACGAAATGAAGGATTATTTCAGTTGGGTGTATTTTGATCCTGAGCTGGGGCAGTACGATACATTAACCTCTGAAGTAAAGATTAATGTAACTGGTGAAAGCAAGAAAAACGTCTCAATCTCATCCACAGATTTGGGATCATTTTATGATGGGTTAGATTTAGAATCTAATAAGTTGCAACCACTGCGTGGAGGCCTTGCCATGCAAATACTTGCCAACATATTAATTATAGCCATGCTCGGTGGCGCTGCATTTATGTACTTCAAAAAATAATGGGAAGTTCTTTCGGAAATTTATTCAAGATTCACACCTATGGTGAATCCCACGGTCCCGCTCTCGGAGTTATAATTGATGGCTGTCCTGCTGGGCTTGAAATTGATACGAGCTTTATACAATCTGAGCTAGATAGACGAAAGCCTGGGCAGTCAAAAATCACAACCCAGAGAAAAGAAGCAGATGAATTTGAGATTCTTTCAGGAGTCTTTGAAGGAAAATCAACCGGATCTCCAATCAGTATTCTCATAAGAAATCAAGACCAAAAAAGTAAGGACTATAAACACATAGCAGACAAATTTCGTCCTTCTCATGCCGATTATACATTTCAAGAAAAGTACGGCCATCGAGATTATCGGGGTGGTGGAAGAAGTTCTGCAAGAGAAACAGTTGCGAGAGTAGCAGCAGGTGCCATTGCCAAATTACTATTGGCTGAGAAAGGCATCTCTTTTCATGCTTACGTTTCTCAAGTAGGCGCATTGTCTGTCGAAAAAGATTACACTCAATTGGATCTTTCAAAAACTGAAGACAATATTATCAGATGCCCTGACCCTAAAAAAGCGGACCAAATGATCGCTTTGATTGATGAGACGCGTAAAAATAGAGACACAATTGGAGGCATCATAACGGGTGTCATTAAAGGAGTTCCTGTCGGTTTAGGAGAACCTGTTTTTGACAAACTTCACGCAGAATTAGGCAAAGCCATGCTGAGTATCAATGCTGTCAAGGGATTTGAATTTGGATCTGGCTTTGAAGGAGTAAAAATGAATGGCTCTTCACATAACGATTTATTTTTTGAAGAAGGTGGTGTTGTGAAAACCACGAGCAATTTTTCTGGTGGTATCCAAGGTGGAATTTCCAACGGCCAGGACATCTACTTTAATGTAGCATTCAAGCCCGTTGCTACAATTATGAAAGACCAAGAAAGCATTAATGAAGCAGGAGAATCAGTAACAGTTTCGGGAAAAGGTCGTCATGATCCATGTGTCGTTCCAAGGGCTGTACCCATTGTTGAAGCAATGTCTGCTTTGGTTATTGCTGATTATTTGTTAATTAGCAAGACTAACAAGATTTAGAATTTTTCTCAATAACTCATTTATGAAGAATCTACCTTTACATGTCAAGATCATGATTGGCCTTGTGGCTGGAGTAATCTGGGCCTTTGCTTCAAGTGCACTTGGCTGGAATAGTTTCACCATTAATTGGATTGACCCATTTGGACAGATCTTTATCAGGATGTTAAAATACATCGCTGTACCATTGGTATTGTTCTCCATAATAAGTGGGATATCAGGCCTAAAGGACCTTACTAAACTGGGAAGAATGGGTGCCAAAACCCTCGGGTTTTACTTATTCACTACTGTAGCAGCAGTTGGCATCGGACTTTTATTAGTCAATGTTGTGAAGCCTGGCAATATGATTGATGAGGATCAAAGAATCAAAAACAGACTTCAATACGAGCAATGGGTTGCAGAAACAGATGGAGTAGAAATCCTTGATGGAAAGAACTTCTCGATCGATCCGAAATATTCCAGCATACAAGTGGAAGGAATGTCCGAAGAACAACTGGCTTTAGTTGCGGATAAACAAGCTACTGCTGCTGAAACAAAGGATGCTGGTCCGCTGAAATTTTTAGTGGACATGGTTCCACAAAACTTAATACTTTCTTTATCGAATGATAAATTAATGCTTCAGGTGATCTTCTTTGCTATTTTCTGTGGTATTACTATGGCAATGCTCCCAGACGAGCAAGTTGCAGGACTCTCTGCCTTCGTTAACGCTGCCAATGCGGTATTCTTAAAAATGGTAGACCTGGTAATGAAGGCAGCACCATTTTTCGTTTTCGCCTTGCTAGCCGGAGTAATTGCAAAAATGGCGGATACGCCCGCCCAAGTACTCGAAATCTTCAAAGGTTTAGCTTCCTATTCTGTTACCCTTGTGGTAGGGTTGGCTTTCCTTGTTGCTGTTTTCTATCCAATGATTATGAGAATCTTTGTTCCCAAAATCGGATATAGAAAATTCTTTAAAAATATTAGCCCAGCACAATTTCTAGCCTTTTCAACAAGTTCAAGTGCCGCCACTTTACCAGTGACAATGGAATGTGTTGAGGACAATATGGGTGTTTCTAAAAACGTATCAAGCTTTGTTCTCCCTATTGGGGCAACAGTGAATATGGATGGAACCAGTCTTTATCAAGCGGTGGCAGTAATCTTCATGGCCCAAATGCACATGGTTGATTTATCTGTTATGCAGCAATTGACAATAGTGCTGACCGCAACGCTTGCTTCCATTGGATCTGCAGCTGTGCCAAGTGCAGGCCTGATAATGATGATTGTAGTTTTACAGTCTGTAGGACTAAATCCTGCTTGGATTGCAATCATCTTCCCTGTAGACAGAATTTTGGATATGTGTCGAACTGTTGTCAATGTAACAGGTGATGCAACTGTATCCACCATTGTTGCAAAATCTGAAGGAGAATTAAGAGAAGATTAAGAAACTTTTCTTCTACCTTTGGGGTTAAGACAATCACTTACAATAATTTTATGAGAGCTGTTACAATTTACATGGAAGCCAATCCAAACCCGAACTCAATGAAGTTTGTGGTTAATTTCATGTTACTTCAAGATGGGGTGAACTTTGATTACCCAAATATGGAATCTGCTAAGGATTCCCCATTGGCTCAAAACTTATTCAATGTCCGAGGAGTAGAACGTGTATTCTACATGAGCAATTTTGTGACTGTAACTAAGGCAGAAAATGTTGACTGGATTGAAATTCAAGAAGAGATTCGTAACGTCATCAAGCCATATTTGGAAACTGAGCAACCATTAATTCTTACCGAATTAGTAGAGGACCCCTTATTTGATGAGAATGACTCTGAAATTGTGAAGCAGATAAAAGGAATTCTCGATGAGTATATTCGTCCAGCAGTAGAGCAAGATGGTGGAGCAATTGCTTTCGCGTCTTTTCAAGAAGGAGTGGTTAAAGTCAACCTTCAAGGTTCTTGTAGCGGATGTCCATCATCAACAGTAACACTGAAAGCCGGCATCGAGAATTTATTGAAGCGAATGCTTCCAGATGATGTTACCGAGGTAGTAGCCGAAGGAGTTTAATCCTAAGAAAATTTTAAGCCTCTTTTAGAGGCTTTTTTTATGCCCAAATATTTTCAAAAGGCCGCTTGAAAATTTTTACTTTAAAAGGTTAAATTTGACCTGCTTATATAACCCATATGAACAAAGAGATTAAAAAAATTGCTGTTTTAACTTCTGGAGGTGATGCTCCAGGCATGAATGCTGCAATTCGAGCAGTAGTGCGAACAGGTATCTATTACGATATTGAGGTAGTCGGTGTTTATCTTGGATATGATGGGCTCATCGATAATGAAATGAAGCCGTTGAATGTAAGATCCGTAGCAAACATATTAAGTCGAGGAGGTACTTTTCTTAAATCGGCAAGAAGTGAAAGGTTTAGAACGCAAGAAGGCCGAAGTCAAGCATTTGAAAACATGAAAAATGCCAATATCGATGCACTAGTGGTTATTGGTGGTGATGGTTCTTTCACAGGAGCAGACATTTTTAGTCAGGAACATGACCTTCCTGTTATAGGAATCCCCGGAACCATTGACAATGACTTGGCCGGTTCTGATTATACGATTGGGTTTGATACAGCCTGTAATACTGCCATCGAAGCCATTGATAAGATTAGAGATACGGCCTCATCACATGAGCGCGTTTTCTTTATTGAAGTCATGGGGCGTGATGCAGGTTTCATTGCCATAAATGCCGCCATAAGCGGGGGTGCTGGCGCTGTGATTGTGCCGGAACACAATTGGACCATTCAAAGTCTCATTGAAAAATTGCAAAGTGGTGCAGCCAATAAGAAAGCCTCTAACCTTGTGATTGTATCTGAAGGAAACAACTTAGGCAATGCTTACAAAATTGCCAAAATGGTGCGCAAAGAAATAGATTACTTTGATATTAGAGTGACTGTTTTGGGGCATTTACAGCGCGGTGGTTCTCCTTCAAATTTAGACCGCGTATTGGCCAGCAGATTAGGTGTGGCCGCTGTTGAGGCCTTAAGAGAAGGTAAATCAAAAGTGATGGTGGGTATTATTAATAAAGAATTGATATTGACCCCAATTAATGAAGCGATCAAATTAGAAAAGCCATTGATTGACGAAGAATTTAGGATCGCCAAAATCCTTTCTATATAAAAAAAGGGGCAGAAGCCCCTTTCAAATTCTATTATAAATATCCTTAATTTCTATTAATACAGTTAAGATTATCAAAGGCAATCTCTAATCGCGCCACTATGCTATCCTCTCCTTTTCTTAACCAAACCCTTGGGTCATAGTTTTTCTTGTTCGGAGCATCATCACCTGTAGGGTTTCCAATCTGCCCTTGTAGATAATCCTTCTTGTCGTTATAATAATTATGAACACCTTCCCAAAATGCCCATTGAATATCAGTATCAATATTCATTTTAATAGCACCGTACGATACCGCTTCCTTGATCTGGTCTTCAGGGGATCCTGAACCACCATGGAACACAAAGAATACAGGTTTTTCTTCCGTATTGTGTTTGGCTTGAATAAAGTCTTGTGAATTCTTTAAAATTTCAGGGCGTAATTCGACATTGCCTGGCTTATAAACACCATGGACATTACCAAATGCTGCTGCAATTGTGAATAAATTACCCACTTCTGACAATGCCTCATAAGATGCGGCAACTTCTTCAGGTTGTGTATACAGTTTACTTGAATCTACATCTGTATTATCAACACCATCTTCTTCTCCACCAGTGATTCCCAACTCTATTTCAATACCCATCTCAATAGCATGCATCCTTTTATAATAAGCTACACTTGTATTGATATTGTCTTCCAATGACTCTTCAGATAAATCAAGCATATGAGTACTATATAATGGTTGGCCATGTTTAGCATAATAAGCTTCGCCTGCATCTAGTAAACCGTCTATCCATGGCAAAATTTTCATTGCAGCATGATCTGTATGTAGGATTACTGGAACTCCATAATGTTCTGCCATTTGATGCACATGTAAAGCACCTGAAATCGCACCTTGAACAGAAGTTTTATAACCATCATTATTCAAACTTTTGCCCGCATAAAATTGAGCTCCACTTACGGAAAATTGAATAATTACTGGGGAATCGGCTTTTGCTGCTGCTTCCAAAACCGCATTAACCGTTTGAGTTCCGGTAACATTTACAGCTGGTAACGCATAATTGTTTGCCTTCGCATCAACGTAAACCGCACGAATTTCATCACCGAAAAGTACTCCACTTCTAAATTTTGACATCTTTCTATTGATTAGATTTTAAAACCCTAATTATTCGGCAAATAAACGAAATATTTGATAGTTATTTAAACGCATTAACAACTCAAATAAAACCTGTATTAGCAATCAATATCTTTTTCTAAATTGGGACAACTACAAAAACTATCATGCAAAAAACTATAGGCACACTTTTCATTTTTTCTGTTTTCATTTTTTCTGGATGTAATCCACCAAAAGATGACCAAGCTACCGTCTTTCAAAAAATTCACGATGAGGTAGCAGCCAATTCTAAAGCTTACGAAACACTTGGCGATGCTTCTGAGAAAATTGGCCATCGACTAACAGGTTCTGAGAATGGTGCTAAAGCCGAAGAATATACCTACAACTTGTTAAAGGGATATGGGATGGATGTTAAATACCATGCATTCGAAGTAGAATCTTGGTCCAGGGGTGAAATTGATGTACAAATTGGTGGCCAAGGCAAATTAGCCAATGTCCCCGCTGTAACATTGGCACATTCTCCAGTTGAAGCTAGTATTTCAGGAGAAATTGTAGATATGGGAAATGGTGTAGATGCTGATTATGAAGCAAACCCGAACGCTGTAAAGGGGAAAATTGCCCTCGTATATATTGGTACGCTACCGAATAGCCCTAAAGGAACTCCTGGATTACACCGGTCTGAAAAAACTGCCTTAGCGATTCAAAATGGCGCTAAAGGAATTATAATCATCAATCAAGTTCCTGGAGGTGTATTGTTAACAGGGACAGCTTCTGTTACTGGAAGCTTAATTACCATTCCTGCTGTTTGTATTGGAAGAGAAAACGGAATGGCATTAAAGGAAACTTTAAAGTCTAAAAAACAATATGCATCGGTTGACATGACCAATCAATCTGGATTAATTAATGCTAGAAATGTGATTGCAACCATTAAGGGGAGTGAATTTCCAGACGAAAAAATTATAGTAGGTGGCCACCTTGATTCCTGGGACTTAGCGACTGGTGCCATTGATAATGGAATTGGTTCTTTTGCTGTGCTTGATATGGCAAGAACCTTTAATGCGCTTAACCTTAAACCAAGAAGAACAGTTCAGTTTGTAATGTTCATGGGTGAGGAAGAAGGATTACTTGGTTCGAGAAAACTGGTTGATGAGGCCATCGAAAATGGTACTATTGATCAAATCAAATATGTAATGAATCAAGACATGTCAGGTAATCCAAAAGGCTTTAATGCTGGAGGAAGAGATGGCGCTGAAGCATTCTTTCAAGCAATCGGTGAAGAGATCAAAGCGATTGACCCAGATTTTGAAAACGCAGTGAGTAACGGTGCTGGTTTGCATAGTGATCACCAACCATTTATGCTACAAGGAATCCCATATGCGTCCGCAAATTCTAATTTAGACCGTGCTATTTATGGCTGTTACCATTCTGATTGCGATGCTTTTAATTTGGTGAACAAAAAACACATGGAAACCAATGTGAGCAGAAGCTCAATGATGCTTTATGCTTTAGCAGATGCTGAGACATTACCAGCCAAAAAATTAAACGATGCAGAGACTAAGACATTCTTAGAGGGCCATGACCTAAAGCTCAAATTACAAATCGGTGGTGATTGGAGATGGGAAGATTAATTTCTTTATATGAAGCATTTATTGGCATTCGGTTTACTTTTAATAATAACGGCTTGCGGTAGTCAAACTGAATTTGAAAAACTTATTTCTAATAACAACCACTTTGATATTGCCATCATCAATGGCAATATCATTGACGGTTCTGGGGCTGAGGGTTTCGAAGCAGATTTATTAATTCGTGATGATGCAATTGCTTTTGTTGGCAAGATAGATCTAGAAAAAATTGAAGTCGATAAAACTATTGACGCAGAAGGGCAAATAGTAAGTCCAGGATTTATCGATGTACATGCCCATGGAAATCCGCTCTCAGATGTGTCATTTGAAAGTTTCTTGGCAACTGGTGTTACCACCATGGTACTTGGTCAGGACGGAGGGAATCCTTCTCTAAAAGGACAGGAATATGACATCTTGCCTTGGATGGATGAATTGGCACAATCAAATTTAGAGTTAAATGTTGCCATGTTCGTTGGACATGGCTCACTGAGAAGGCAAGCTCAAATTCCTAACGAAGTAAAACCTACAACAGCACAATTAATGGCAATGGGGGCCGCATTAAAGGCTGCACTTGAGGCAGGCTGTTTCGGAATAAGCACCGGACTTGAATACGTACCAGGCATGTATGCCGATAAATTAGAACTTCAAACACTAGCCAAAATTGTTGGCGCTAACGATGCCGTAATGATGAGTCATATGCGCAATGAAGATGACGAGGCAATAGAAGCTTCCTTAGATGAACTCTTGGCGCTTGGCGAACTCTGTCAAGTCCACGTTTCCCATTTAAAAGTAGTCTATGGTAAAGGTGAGGAAAGAGGGCAGGAAATTTTACAGAAATTGGCCAGTGCAAAGAAGCTAGGCATACAAGTCTCTGCAGATGTCTATCCTTATATAGCAAGTTATACAGGAATAGGGATTCTTTTTCCAAGTTGGTGCAAGACCAGCAAACAGTTTGAAAGGGCAAAACTAGACAGGCTCGATGAATTAAGAGAGTATCTTTTTAAAAGAGTTATCAAAAGGAATGGGCCTGATGCTACACTTTTTGGTTCTGGTGCATATGCCGGAAAGACATTGGCCACAGTGGCAGCAGAACAAAATAAAACCTATGTAGATATTTTACTAGAGGTTGGACCCCAAGGGGCTTCTGGCGCTTACTTCATTATGGATCAAACCTTACAGGATCAGTTCATTACAGATCCAAAAACCATGATTGCCTCTGACGGTTCACCAACAATGTTACACCCTAGAGGCCATGGGACTCAAGCACGAATTATTCAAAAGTATGTTGTAGTTGAAAACCAATTAGACCTGGGTTTGGCCATTTATAAAATGACGGGACTACCGGCAAAAACAATTGGCCTTAAAGACAGAGGCCTTTTGGGAAAAGGATATAAAGCTGACATTCTCATTTTTAATCCTTCTGAAATTAATGAAAAAGCAACCTATGAAAATCCATATCAATTTTCTGAAGGCTTTAATCAGGTAATCTTGAATGGGAAATTAGTTCGTGAGAATGGGCAGCTTTTAAGTGACAATCACGGAAAATTACTTAAGGCAAATAATTGGAATTAGACATCTACAATATTTTGCTTCTCCTGGCTGTTGGCATAATTGCCGGAGGGTTAAACACCCTGGCCGGAGGTGGATCACTGCTTTCTTTACCTGTTTTAATATTTTTGGGCCTACCGCCAAATGTTGCCAATGCGACAAATCGAGTTGCTATTTTTTGTCAAAATATATTTGCCGTAAGAGGCTTTAAGAGCAAAGGAGTTTCAGCCTATCCCTACAGCCTTTGGCTAGGAATTTCAGCCTTTTTTGGAGCAATTTTAGGTGCCACATTTGCAGTAGACATTAAGGGAGAAACATTTAATAAAATTCTAGCTATCGTAATTATCTTCGTGATTGGATACATGGCTTTTGGTAAAAAAGCACATGTTAAGGGAAGTGAAAAGACCGATAAGAAGTCGACCATAATAGGAATAATCACCTTTTTCTTTATTGGTATTTATGGTGGGTTCATTCAAGCTGGCGTTGGTTATATAATTATAGCTTCACTAAGTTTTATCAATCATTTTCCGCTGGTAAAAACCAACAGCGCTAAGGTTTTTGTAGTGCTTATTTATACGATCTCATCACTAGGTATTTTTATTTACAATGGCCTTATCAATTGGGAAATGGGATTATCGCTGGCAGTCGGAAATGCTACTGGGGGCTGGCTCGCGAGCAGGTGGAGTACAAGAATCGATGAAAAATGGGTGCGCTACTTAGTGATGGTTACGGCTACCGTTTTTGCAGTTAAATTATTCTTCTTTTGATTTTTTAATATAATATGCTTCAGCCTCTTCCAACTTTGACAAATCATCTAGGTCTTTATATCTTTTCGATTTAGCCTTTTCCTTTTTAAGGTCTTCAATTGAAATCAGGTAAAATTTAACTTCATTCAAAATTCTTAATTCCGATCGTTCAAAGGCTTCATCAAAGGAAATATCTTGACTTATGTTTATTCTTGAAAGTAGCTCCACAACACAATCTCCTTCAGAGAAACTCACTATCTTTTCTTCTCTAATCTCGTTCATTGCAGCATCAGAAAAATCAAAACCAAGACTAGCGATAGCCGATTTAAGATTTGTAAGGTTTGACTCTTCAAGAGAGATCCACATATCTAAATCACTAGTGGTTCTATTATACCCATAGAAGTTAACCGCAAAGCCTCCAATAACGAGATAGCGAACCTCATTTTCATTAAAAGTCTTAATTACCTTAAAATAGAAATCATCCATCAATTTTCTTTAAAACAAATCCCTTTGGTTTCCTTTTGCTTGGGTTGAGCTGATTCATAATTTTAATCTGTTTTAAAAGCCAGTTAATTCGCTCTTCTGGAGTACGATCAAATCCTTGCTCAAGAATAATTTTCTCAGCCTCTTGATTATTTTGAATAATTCTTACTGGTTTCAGCACATCTAAAGCTATCAAAAATGATTCCTATTTGAAACAGTTGTGTATTTTTAAACAATGAATAAAAGTCGAAAATGGATAAACTAAAAGAAAAGGTCTATTCTAAGGTTCAGCCAACTGATGAAGAATGGGAAAGTTTCAGCCAGCAATGGCGGCCCTTCCATTTTGAAAAAAATCAGGTCGTCACAGACTTTGGAGCTGTTGAAAAATACTTCTACTTCGTCAATGATGGGGTTATAAGGGGTTACTTTATCAAAAATGGCCATGAACATAATATGGGATTCTCCTATATAGGCGATTTCAGTGGTGTTTATGATTCCTTTTTACATCAAAAACCTGCCACATATGCCATGGAATCATTGACTGAAGTGAACGGATTAAGAATCAGCCATCAAAACTTAATACAGCTTTTTGACGACCACAAAGTTTTCGAGCGTTGGGGCAGGCTATTCAATGCAACGATCCTAACTGGACTGGGCGTATTTATTCAATCAATCATTGCTGATACTGCGGAAGAACGCTTCAGACAATTGATGAAACGAAGTCCACATGTGCTACAATTGATCCCACAAAAACACCTCGCCTCCTATTTGGGTATGTCACCCAAAACATTCAGTAGGATGAGGAAAAAATGGATGGATTAACTTCTTGATCTGTATCAAGTTTTAACCCATTAAACACAATTAAATTTGTTCAAAACAAAAAGTCATGAACTCAAAACTATTTATTAACCAGATTTCTGAAGGATTTGAACAATCAATTGATGATGTCATCAACACAGTTGATGGATTAAATCATCAGCTCTTGAATACACTTGAAGGTGAAAAAAAATGGAGTATGCTTCAATGCATCAAGCAAATGTCCATTGCTACGAACGTATATGTCAAAAACCTTTCTGAGCTGCTAGAAAATGGAGACACAAAACCAGCGATTGAAGAATACAAAGGCGGTTGGATGGGAAGGTATCTAGAAAAAAGTAATCTGCCAAAACAGGATGGGGAGCTTAAAAACAAGCTCAAAACTTTCAAATGGATGGATCCTGATAATCAATTTGAGCGTGATGAGATCATGGATGAATTTATATTAGCACACCAAAAATTTATTGAGCTAATTAAACAATCTGAAGTAGTCAACTTAGATCGCACAAAAATCCAAACAGCGATTCCCATGCTCAAATTACGCTTAGGGGATGCTTATAAATTTCTCTTAGCGCACACCAAAAGACATGTTGTCCAACTTCATCGAATAAAAACAACCGTGACTTCCAGTCTTGCAGATTAATATTTCTAAATTTAGTTCGTCTACTATATAAGATAAGTTGAAGTATGGCTAAAGATTACGCCTATTATCATGGCTTATCCATTAGAAATAATGACAACGCTAATTTCTGGGCCTATATATCATGCTTTGAGAAACAGGAATTGATGACTAGTTGCAGATGTCTGTTGATATGTGCAGTTCATTAGAGAGCAATAATTGAAATTATGTCAGATCAAAAAGAAGAATTAGACGGAAAAGGAGACCAAGAATCCAATGAAGATAAAGGTTCTTACCCTTCACGTGGGATGGGTATTGGAGCAGGGATTGCCATTGGGGCCGGAATAGGAATCGCTATAGGTAATCTCGCCATTGGTATTGGTGTTGGCATTGCCATGGGGGCAGGTTTTTCCCTTATTAACAGAAGTCGAAATAAAATGTAGCCTCGATGTAAATCGGGGGTTACATTTCATTTCGAATAATCTCAAATATCATTCATCTCTTAATCTGTCTGACGGATTAGTAACTGCAGCCTTAAAAGTTTGCATACCGATGGTTGCTAGCGCTATTGCTCCAGCAATAATGGCTGATGCAGCAAAAGGAATCCATCCAAGTTCGGTACGATAAGCATAGCTACTTAACCAGTCTCCCATGAAATACCATGCTACTGGAAATGCCACAAACATGGAAATCACCACGAGAACAATAAATTCTTTAGATAAAATTCCTACTATTTCATTTACAGAGGCTCCCAGCACTTTACGAATGCTGATTTCTTTCCCTCTTTGAGCCACCGTGAATGAAGCCAGACCAAATAAACCGAGACATGCCAAGAAAATGGCAAGGCCAGAAAATATGGTGAACAATTGACTTCTTTGTGTTTCAGAAGTATATAAGATCTCAAACCTGTCATTCAAGAAATTATAACTGATTGGTGCGCCAGGGCTAAATTTAGCATATGCATTTTCTATTCCACTCACCGCAGATTTGATATTATTTCCCTCAATTTTGATGGACAAGCTCCGCATTCGGTTTGGCTTATTCACTAAAATAATCGGTACAATCTCACTCTGTAACGATTCAAAATGAAAATTCTTGGCAACGCCAATTACTGTGCCCCTAATTTCGTCATATGACATTGGTTTACCAATTGCATCTTCTGCACTTGCCCATCCAATTACTTCCACTGCTTTCTCGTTTAAGATAAAAGAAGCAGAGTCTCGGCTAAAATCTTTAGTAAAGTTCCTGCCTCCCCCAACTAGCTCCATTTGATAAGTTGGAATGAAATCTGGGTCAACACTTAACACTTTAATTGTAACGGGCGTAGGCGCCATTTCACCATTAACTTCAGTTTGTGCCCCTGAAGAATCTAATAATTGACCTGATGGCACACGGCTAGAACCTCCTACTGCTTTTACTCCCGAGATATTCAATAATTCGTTTTTGAAAGTTTCATATTGAGCTCCAACCTCCTGACTAACCCCCAAAATCATCATTTGGTCTTTGTCATAGCCCAGACTTTTATTCTGCATATAATTAAGCTGCTGAAAAACTACCATTGTAGATACTATTAAAATAACAGAAATAGTGAATTGTACTACTACCAATACTCTTCTTAACCCTCCACTTTTTGCTCCGCTCGTTAACTTGCCTTTTAAAACACGCAAAGGAGCGAATGAAGAGAGATAAAAAGCTGGGTAACTTCCAGCCAACACGCCAATTGCTAAAGCGAAGCCTAAAATTATGGCAATAATATCCCAGTTTTCAACTAGGCCAAATGGAAGGACTAACCCTGTAAATTGCCTAAAATAGGGAAGTATCAAAAAGGCTGCAAAAACAGCGATAACTACGGCAAAAAGCACCAATACTATAGATTCCACTAAAAACTGATTGATCAGGTTTCCTTTCGCAGCACCGAATACTTTTCGCATTCCAACTTCTTTTGCCCTACTGGCGGACCTAGCCGTAGCCAAATTCATATAGTTGATACAGGCAATTGCCAATATTAAACCAGCTATTGACATGAAAATATAGACGTACGTTATATCACTGTTCAATCCTTGTTCATCTGACAAGTTGGAATGTAAATGTACATCTGTAAATTTTTGAATCTCCAATGAGGTCCAGGTCGGTGTATTCTCACCTTGGCTTGCAATCAAAAAATCTTCAAACCGTCTTTCTATCTCCTCCAATCTACCACCTTCCTTGAGTGTAAATATCGTTTTGAAACTATTGCTTGAAAAGTTTCTCATGACTGCTCCACGGCCCCCAAAAAAGGCTTCGACAAGGGTAAAATCACCCATCATTTCTAATTGAACAGAAGAATTATCAGGCATGTCTTTATAGACCGCTTTTACCATTAAATCTGCTTGAGCATTGTATTTTATTGTTTTACCAATTGGATCTTGATCTCCAAAATATTTTTTGGCCATGGATTCTGAAATTACCACAGAGCCTGGCTCGCTTAATGCTTTTTTCAAATCACCTTCAATAGACTCAAAGGTTAATATTTCAACCACTTCTGGATCTGCAAATCCAAAATTAGGTTCTTGAAATAGCTTATCTCCATAACCTACTGTTCCCGAAAACGTGACATACCTTCCAATTTTCTCAATTTCATTTGCATACTCAGCTCGTAAAAGAGGGCTATAAGCAGGAGCCAAACTTGATAAATGAAGCGATGTGGAGCCATCAGGGCTTTTAAAAACTCTTGTGAATCTGTAAATATTATCAGCGTCATTATGGAATTTATCATAGCTCATTTCTTCATTGATATATAATCCAATGAGAATACAACAAGTCAGGCCTACCGATAAACCAAGAATATTTATGATTGAAAATGCTTTGTGTTTCTTGAGATTCCGAAAAGCAACTTTTATATAGTTCTTAAACATGGCGATTTAATTGATTTGAGTTTTGAGTCAATTGAATTTAACAGTCCAAATTATTGAGACAAGTTACTATTCAATTTATGTATAGACAATTACCAATTCCTGATGGTTGCATTTAAAAAGCGACTCCTTTCGCTAATGCAGATTTTTTACCACCTTCAAGCATGAAGCGATTCGGGCTCTTACTCTGCCTACTTTTCTTATGTTTACCAGCCCATTCTTTCCAAAGAAAAGGGAAAGTAAAATCTGATTTAACTGTCGTTTCATTCAATTTTAGATACGGCACACCTGGGGATGGAATCAATATTTGGAAGAACAGGAAATCACTCATTTTTAATGTCTTCAAAAAGTACAAAGGTGGAATTATAGCTACTCAGGAATCCCTTTTGAGGCAGATTGATGAATTAAAGGAGGAAATCCCTAAAATGGGAGTCGTATATCGTACGCGACATGAGGATGATGCAAGTGGAGAATCAATGGCCATTTTCTATGACAAAAAGACTTGGAAGCCAATTGATGAATAAACTCTTTGGTTTTCTGATACACCAGAAGAACCGGGCTCTAAATCATGGGGCAATAGTCTTCTCAGAATTACTACGGTAGCCATTTTCGAAAGTAAGATTAATGGAAAGAAAGTTCGAATTGTAAATACTCACCTCGACCACCGATCTGAAAATTCAAGGGAGAAGAGTATTGAACTGATTCTAAGTAAAATAAAAAGTTACGATGCGTCCATCCCAACTATCATTGTTGGCGATTTGAATGCAGAACCTGATGACCCAATTCTTAAAAAACTAGAAGCACAATTTGAAGATTCATATACAGGTCCAGCCATTGAAGGATGTACTTTTCACAAGTGGGATGGCGGAAGACATTGTGAAAGGATAGATTATATTTTTTACCCTAAAAACAGTGGATTTCAATTGTTAGACTCAGGAATCGATCGTTATACAAAAAGCGGAAGATTTCCCTCCGACCATTTCCCTGTCTACGCGAAATTTAAGATAAATTAGTTTTAGCCTTTTTCTTATTTGTAATATATACTCCGAAGAGTACTAAGGCGATACCGCTAACCTGACCCATTACCAAAGTCTCCCCATCCCAAACACCCCAGGATAGTGCCACAATTGGGATCAAATATGTCACAGAACTTGCGAAAATTGGACTCGTAATTTTTACCAGATAATTGAATAACACTAAAGCTATTGCCGTACCCATTACCCCTAATAACGATATGTAGCCTGCGGCCTTTAACCCCCCTTCCACCGTTGCTATTTTATTGACAAAATCAGTACCATATAATAAATACAAGCCCGCCAAAGGGCCCATAAACAAAAGGCTGACGCTTGTAATCACTAAAGCACTTAAACCCTTCAAATAATATTTAATCACATTAACATTAATACCATAACATATAGTGGCAAGCACGACAAAAAGTGCATAATAATTTAAACTACTAATACCCCCAGTGCCACTGCCAGCGACAATCAGAGTAAGAGTACCAGCGAATGCAATAACAACTCCTATCGCAGCTGCTTTGGATATTTTTTGTCCAAAGAATAATGCGCCCATGATCAGTACAAAAACAGGTGTCAAGCCATTTAAAGCTCCTGTAATTCCGCTGTCCAATTGTGTTTGGGCAATGGCAAACAAAAATGCAGGAACAAAGCTGCCAACCAATCCTATGATAAACAGCAATTTCATTTCTTGAAATTTCAGTTTTCTAATTTTTGGAATCGATATAGGGACAAGAAACAAACAAGCGGCCAGTATTCTTAAAGCGCCTACTTCTCCAGGGCCATAGACAACAAGGCCCTTTTTAATCAAAATGAATGAACTGCCCCAAATGAGGGCAATTAGGACAAGGAGAATCCAAGATAAAACTTTTTTATTTTTCATTTAGGCTAAGGAATAAGCATCCTCGAAAGTAACAGCAATCTCATCTAAAAGTTCAAAGATCTCATTGGGATCTTGAGATTCGACTAATCTCATTCTATAAGGCCTGAAATTTGGAACGCCTCTGAAGTAATTAGTATAATGCCTTCTCATTTCAAAAATTCCTAAAATTTCATTTTTCCACTCTAATGAAAATTCAAAATGCTTCTTACAGGTCGCTACTCTTTCTTTCATGTCAGGTGGCGGCAGCATTTCTCCTGTTTTCATAAAATGTTTGATCTCATTAAAAATCCAGGGATAGCCGATAGCAGCTCTTCCGATCATAATTCCATCAACACCATAGGTATTTCTATACTCCAAAGCCTTTTGTGGAGAATCGATATCTCCATTTCCAAAGATTGGGATGTGGATGTCGGGATGATTTTTTACTTCGGCTATCATATCCCAATTTGCCTCCCCTTTATACATTTGCTTTCTAGTACGACCGTGAATTGATAGCGCTTGAATTCCCACTCCCTGTAATCGCTTTGCTACTTCCACGATCTGGATCGTACTGTCATCCCAGCCCAAACGGGTTTTAACTGTCACTGGAAGTTTTACCCTCTTGACAATTTCGTCTGTCATCTCTTGCATCTTGGGCAGATTCAATAATATGCCAGCTCCAGCTCCTTTACACGCCACTTTTTTCACCGGACAACCGTAATTTATGTCGATTATTTCAGGCTGCGCTTCTTCTGCGATGGCTGCCGCTTGCCTCATGGATTCAATCTTATCACCAAAAATCTGGATGCCTATAGGACGCTCATAATCATAAATGTCCAGTTTCTGAACACTTTTATCAGCATCTCTTATAAGTCCTTCCGCAGAGATAAACTCTGTATACATTAAATCTGCACCATTCTCCTTACACACCGCTCTAAACGGTGGGTCACTTACGTCTTCCATTGGGGCCAATAAAAGGGGGAATTCTCCGAGTTCTATGTTAGCAATCTTTACCAAGCTCTTATCAAAATTTCGCGTAAATTTACGCGATTATGATGAGACTAGACAATGGTATTGACCTATCAGGTGGAAGATCTAACAGAAGTGCATTTTTTATAGTATTTGGACTACTGATAGCCGGTTTTTTTATTGGTCAATTTGTTTCGACCATGTTCATTGCGGCTTTTGTTGTTCTGAATGGTGGTGGACTTGAAACACTTACCGATCCTACGCTGCTATTCGAGTCAGTAACCCAGACGCAATTCATGATAGCGCAGGTGTTTTATACCATTGTATTTACATTTTTGACGCCATGGCTTTATCTGAAAATCCTTACCAAAAGATCATTTGGAGATATTTGCCCTAACAGAGAGACTTCGCTCCTCCCCATCCTTCTTTCTATAATTGGTACAGTCGCATTCATGTTTTTCAATACTATTCTAATTGAATGGAATGCTGGCCTGCATTTACCAGAATTCATGTCTGGTGTGGAACAATGGATGAAAGATACAGAAGAACAACTGGCAGAGACTACTGCCATGATGACCAATTTCAACAGCTTTGGATCATTTATGCTCGCCTTCGTTGTTATTGCAATATTGCCTGGAATTGGCGAAGAACTTTTGTTTAGAGGTTTACTTCAAAATTCATTGCACAAATGGACAAAAAATGCTCATATCGCAATATGGGTGTCAGGTTTTATCTTTGCTGCCATTCATTTACAATTCTATGGGCTTGTGCCAAGAATGATGTTAGGGGTAGTCTTTGGATACCTTTATGTTTGGTCCGGAAATATTTGGTTCCCCATTATAGCCCACATTACAAACAATGGTTTGGCGTTAATTTTGACCTATATGTATCAACTAAATGCCAGTGAATTAGACATTGACGATACAGAATCTGTCCCCGAATTGGGTAGTGTAGTAGGTTTAGTGGTTTTTGTTGCTGTATTTTATCTCTTTCGAAAACATTTTATTAAACCCAAAGTAGCACTATGAGTAATTGGCAAACTGTATTTAAAACCACCACTCCTCATCAATCTGAGATCATTAAAGCTGTGCTTGAGGATTTAAATATCCAATCCGTCATTGTCAATAAAAAAGATTCTTCTTATTTATTTGGTCAAATAGAATTAAAGGTCGAAAGTGAAAACGTAATCAAAACGCTCAAAATTATTGAGGAAGACATCAATTTTGAATAATCATGAATAACCTCGCACAACGTGTGATCACAGGAATTATTGGTGTTGTGATAATGATTTCAGGGATTGCCTACCATGAAATTACCTTCGGGCTTATTTTCATTATCATTAGTTTTCTGACAGTTCAAGAATTTTATACACTGACATCAAAAAACGGCTATTACCCTTTTAAGACTTGGGGGCTCCTTTTTTCGACAGTCTTATTCTGTCTTATATTTTTATCTGTTTCTGGAATTATAGAATATAAATTTTTATGGCTCTTGCTCCCACTTTTTACTTTCGCGTTTATAATTCCCCTTTACTCTAAAAAAGAGGCGCATCCAATAAACTGTCTTAGCGTCACATTAATGGGTGTTTTCTATATTGCTCTACCCTTTTCCCTTTTAAGTATAATCGCCTTTAAAAATGGTGGCTTTGAATTTCAGGTTATTTTAGGCCTTCTCATCGCACAATGGGCTTCTGATACCGGTGCTTATTTTGTGGGCAAAACATTCGGCAGGACTAAATTATTTGAGCGCGTATCTCCTAACAAGACATGGGAAGGTACAATTGGAGGAATTATTTTGGCAGTAGGCGCTTTATATCTCTGGTCTCAATATTTCGAAATTTTAACTAGTATCCAGTGGATAGGCCTAGGCTTGATAGTGTCTATTTTTGGAAGTTTTGGAGACTTAATTGAATCGTTATTCAAGCGAACCTTTCAGCTAAAGGATTCAGGGACTGTTTTAAAAGGTCATGGAGGTTTTCTTGATCGATTTGACGGATTCATAGTAGCCATACCATTCGCCACTGCTTATTTCATGTTCATAACATGATTCAAAGAAACCTTAATATCGTAGGGCATATTAATTTAAAATTTCGCTAATTTTGCCGCAACTACGAATAAAACGAGTACAACGTATATGGCATATATAGAGCCGGCCCCAATAAAGGACAGAGCAAATCCTTTTGAGTCAATGATGTCGCGATTCATCATAGCTGCAGAAGCACTAGGACTTGATGAGCAAATCTTTAACGTTTTAAAATCACCTTCAAAGCAAGTCTCCGTTTCACTCCCTATTACTATGGATGATGGAACAATTAAAGTATTTGAAGGTCACCGTGTTATTCATTCGAATATCTTAGGACCATCTAAAGGTGGAGTTCGGTATGCTATGGATGTACACCTTGATGAGGTTAAGGCATTAGCAGCTTGGATGACATGGAAATGCGCAGTTGTTGATATTCCTTATGGGGGAGCAAAAGGCGGTATAAAATGTGATCCACGAACCATGTCTGCCGGTGAATTGGAAAGACTAACAAGAGCATATACTCAGGCAATGCTTGGTGTTTTTGGTCCTGACAGAGATATTCCTGCACCAGATATGGGTACTGGCCCAAGAGAAATGGCTTGGTTGATGGATGAATATTCAAGAGCCCATGGAACTACTGTTAATGCTGTAGTAACAGGAAAGCCTTTAGTACTTGGAGGTTCATTAGGTAGAAATGAAGCGACTGGCCGTGGTGTAATGGTAACCGCATTAGCGGCAATGGAAAAATCACAGATCAATCCTTACCATGCTTCCGTAGCTGTTCAAGGTTTTGGAAATGTTGGGTCATTTGCTGCTTTACTTCTAGAAGAAAGAGGTTCGTCAATACTTGCAGTAAGTGATATTTCAGGTGCTTACTACAACGAAAAAGGGATTAATATTCATGAGGCAATTGAATACAGAAATAGCAACAATGGTACACTTGAAGGTTTCAAAGGAGCCGATAAAATGGATAATGCCGAAGACCTACTTTTCTTAGAGGTAGACGTGCTTGTTCCTGCTGCTGTTGAAGATGTAATTACCCTGCAGAATGTTGAAAAAATAAGAGCCAAAGTAATTGTTGAAGGTGCAAATGGACCTACTTCTGCTGAGGCCGATAAAGTAATTAATGATAAAGGTATTCTAGTTGCACCAGATATTCTTGCCAATGCAGGAGGTGTTACCGTCTCTTATTTTGAGTGGGTCCAAAACCGCTTGGGTTACAAATGGACAAGAGAACGGGTCAATAGAAGATCTGACAGGATTATGAAAGATGCGTTTGATAAAGTTTACGAAACATCTATAAAGCATAAATGCCCATTGAGAATTGCTGCATACATAGTTGCAATTGACAAAGTAGCCGAAACATACAAGTACAGAGGCGGTTTCTAAAAACGATTATGAAAATTCATAAAGAAGGGCATGTATTTCTCATAGCCCTTTTACTCATTTTAGGAGGAATTAATTTTACCTTATTAAGTTTCACTTCTCTCCCAACGTCAGGGTGTTGGGCAGTGGTTGTATCGAGTCTTATTCTTTACCTTTTTTTCCTTCAGTTTTTCAGGTCTCCAAAAAAGGCCATTGAATTAAATGAAAAACACGTGATAGCGCCTGCTGACGGTAAAGTAGTGGTGATTGAAAAAACCAAAGAGACAGAATTTTTTAAAGGAGCTGAACGTATTCAGATTTCTATTTTTATGTCTCCATTAAATGTGCATGTCAATCGAAATCCGGTTACTGGATTAATTAAATATTTCAAATACCATCCTGGAAAATATTTGGTCGCTTGGCACCCAAAATCTAGTACTGAAAATGAACGTACTACCATTGTTTATGAAGTGCATAAAGGTGTTCAAATTTTGGTCCGACAGATTGCTGGTGCAGTAGCAAGACGAATCAAATGGTACGTAGATGAAGACCAGTCTGTTATTCAAGGCAAAGAATTTGGATTCATTAAATTTGGATCTCGAGTTGATCTTTTCTTACCACTAGACGCTCAAATCAATGTAAAAATTGGTGACAAAACTGTTGGCGGGAAGACTGTCATAGCAGAATTTTCTTAAATATTCCCTCTGACAACCTCAAGAGTACAACACAATCGTAAAAAGTTACGTATAATTGAAGCATACCTTCTCAGCCCGTACGCTAATACAGAGAAGTGAATTACATCCCACCTTAAATTAAAACAACCGACGAGGTCATTCTTCACAATCAACCTTTTTCTAAATTTCTGTTTTATAGCCGAATACATTTTAAAATTCAAATATATTTTAACGGTTAAACATTCAAATTAAACAACAAAAATTATGAAAAGGTCATTAAAAAAAATCGCAGTATTAGTAGTACTATCAGTCTTTTTTGTCAGTTGCACAGATGATTTAGATACAATACCATCAATTCCAACAGCATCACCCAGTGCCTTATCCGCACTTCAAGGTGAGTGGGAATTAGTCAATTCAAACCATGTTAATGGTCACCATACATTACAAATCGTGAGTGAAATGGCCGTCCAAAAACTAGCAAATGGTGCTATAGTAAGAGCTTCTGAATTTCAAATAATCAACAGCAGTGAAGGTCAAACGTTGGTTTACGGCAAAAACTTAATCAACGCAAATAAAAAACAAAAAGCGCCTGACTTTTTCAGAAATACTAGAATTGTCTCAGTGAGCCCAGATAAATTGGTACTTGAGGGCAATGGTGTTTTTACATTTAAAAAATCAGATCCGAATAAATAATCCCACTTGGTCGGTGCTGTGGTTTAGTTGAGGCACCTCCCAAATATTTCAGTTTAATACCTGTAATACACTAGAGCATCTGCTCTAGTGTATTCATTAGTTTCTTAAGCCAAATTAAATCTACTTCATTAAAGTCATCTAGTTGATCTGAATCAACATCAAGAATTAGAGCAACTTCACCATTTTTTAAAACGGGTAAAACAATCTCCGATTTCGAATCAGAACTACAGGCAATATGCCCTGGGAATTCATCTACATTTGGTACAATTAATGATCCTCCTGTCTCCCAAACTGTTCCACAAACTCCTTTTCCTTTTTGAATTCTTGTACAGGCTATAGACCCTTGAAATGGTCCTAAAACCAATTCGTCAGTTCTGACAATATAAAACCCAACCCAGAAAAATTCCATTCCAAATTTCAATGCAGCTGAAATATTGGCCAGTTGGCAATCAAATCCGTTTCCCCTTCAATCAAGGCTTCAATCTGAGGGATCAAAGATTTATATTTTTCTTCTTTGGAAACTTCCTTAGCAATAAAAAGTTCTTCTGCCATCAGACTGTCTTTAAATTCGTTTTTGTTTGTTCATTAACCACGTTACCCGTGTTAATGGTTCCTCTTTTTTCAATCATCAATACATGTGCTTCTTCCAAAGCAACTGGTCTATGCTCCACGCCTTTCTTTATCACAAAAAGATCGCCCTCTTTTAGCTCCTTAGTTTCACCTTCCAACTCAATATGTACTGTTCCTTTTAAGATTAGAAAAAGTTCATCGGTATCGGAATGGTGATGCCAGACAAACTCACCTTTAAATTTGGCAATTTTCGCATTATGGTCATTGATTGAACCAACAATGACAGGCTCCCAATAACCTTTAACCGCTGTTATAGCTTCTGGTAAATTAATCTTTTTCATTAATGTAAATTTCTAGCTTATCATTTAGAACATTTATAACCTCAGTCGATTTCAACCCTAGATAAGGTGCCTTGATACCAGCACCAAATTTTAATGAACTACTAAATACTCGAGCTTCATCCCAAGAATTATTCTCAATAAAATTATTTAAGACTTTGGAACCTCCCTCCACAATTAAGGACCTAATTCCTCTTCTGCTTAAGTCTTTCAATAGGTTAGCAATGAAATTTTCTTCTTCAACTTTCACGAACTCTAAATCACCATCACTCTGGTCTTTCACAACATTGTAAATCAATGTAGGAATGGAGTCATCAAAAAGGTGCAGCTCCTTTTTCAAGTCCAAAGATTTATCTATAACTATCCTTAACGGGTTTTTTCCATTCCAATCCCTTACGTTTAGCGTTGGATTGTCATGTTTCGCAGTATTAAAACCAACTAAAATCGCATCCTCTTCTGCTCTCCATTGATGGACTAAAGTTCTTGACGCCTCATTACTTATCCATTTGGAATCAAAATTCTCTCTAGCAACAAAGCCATCCTTTGTCTGTGCCCATTTTAAAATTGTATAGGGTCTATTTTCCTCAATAGATGTGAAAAATCGCGCATTTAACCTTTTGCATTCGGCCTCCAATAATCCAGTTTCCACGGCAATACCTGCCATTTTCAATTTCTCAACCCCTTTGCCACCAACCAGCGGATTTTGATCAATACAACCGATGACCACCTTTCCGATATTAACTTTTATCAAAAGGTCTGCGCAAGGTGGTGTTCTACCATGATGAGCACATGGCTCCAAAGTGACATAACAGGTGCTTTTTGATAATAAAGAGGCATCATCAACAGAATTTATAGCATTTACCTCAGCATGCCCTTCTCCATATTTGATATGCCAACCTTCACCGATTATTTTATCATCGTGAACAATTACACAGCCAACCATAGGGTTAGGACTAACCGTGCCTCTCCCATTTTCTGCCAGTTCTAAGGCGCGCTGCATGAATAGTATATCTTGACTTGACATAGACTCAAAGTTAACATGATGTTTTATATGATCTAAATTTCCTAGTTTCGCTGCATGTCGGCAAATCATGCGTTTTTTCAAAGTCAAGTGTCTCAAATTGAAACAGCCTACGGGAGAGCCGAAGCCGAAGAACTCATCTATAGGCTAATAGATGCCTATTTAGGAAAAACGAGGCTTGAATATTGGGACATCACAGGAGCAGTTATTGACTTAGATGCTCCCGAAATAAAAAGATTTTTTGAACAGGCTATTAAAAGATTGCTGCAATTCGAACCTGTTCAGTACATCGTTGGACATACTTATTTTTTAGATTATAAATTGGAAGTTTCTCCCGCAGTCCTAATTCCACGCCAGGAGACAGAAGAATTAGTTTCAATGATTATCGATAATGAAAAGGACAATAAACAACTAAGAATCCTGGATATTGGAACCGGATCAGGCTGTATTCCAATTGCCCTTTCCTTGGAGCTCGATTGTCAAGAAATAATAGGCTTAGACATCAGCGAAGCTGCTTTAGCAGTTGCCCAGAATAATTCAGTATTAAACAGTGCCAAAGTTGATTTTCATCAACTTGACATTCTAAACGAAAATATTCCATACCAAAAACTCGACATCATTGTAAGCAATCCACCCTATGTTTTGGAATCTGATAAAAAGCAGATGGATAAAAATGTATTGAATTATGAACCAGGATTAGCGCTTTTTGTACCAGATGATGCGCCTCTTAAATTTTATGAAGCGATTGCTGAAAAGTCGCTGAATGCTTTAGTCAAAGGAGGTAGGCTCTATTTTGAGATTCATGAAAAATTTGGTCAGGAAGTCAAATTATTACTCCAGAATTTAGGTTTTCGTGAAATAATACTGTGTCAAGATCTATTCATGGATAAGGACAGAATGATTTTTACAAAACGAAAATAATATCTTTCGTACCTCCACTCTTTTTGATATAATTTTCTAAATATATTTTTTACCAATATTAAATATTTGATATATTTATTTGTAATATTAATTGTTTTTATTAATATTAATAAGTCATATATCACAATTATATTATATATCATCATGAAAAAAATTCAACTATACCTTCTGACCATTACTATTGCATTATTAATGTCAAATTGTACAAGTGAAAACTTGCAAACTGAAAGCCCTAGCCCAATTTTTGAGTTAACATTGCTGAAGGAAAAATTCCCAGCGGAATTCAATAACTTGAATCTAGGTTCCTTTAAAGAAATTGATAAACTCCTCTTGACGCGCAATAGTGAGGTAATTTTTGATTTGTCAGTTCAGTCTTACGACATTGAGAATCCTAATGGAGTTTATGGGTACTTTCTAAATTCATCGAGCTTTACTGTTCTCGCCTTAGTTGATGTATTAAATGAAAAAATCACAATTTTTGATCTAATTAATAATTCTAAAACCGAATTCTTAAGAGAAAAAGACGATAAAAGGAATATCCAACTTTTCGATAAAACTCATAACCGTCTCATTTCAGCTGAAGAGTCAGGTGCGGCTGGAGCCTCAAATTCATGCGATGCCGGACTTATGTTGTGTGGGGTTGGTTGTACCCTAGCCACTATTGCAATTATGGCAACTGACGGTCCTTTACCAATTATGGACGTAGTAGCCGCTGCATATTATGTAACTTGCAATGCTGGATGTATAGTAAGTTATGACAATTGCATTGAAATTTAATTAAAGTCCATCAGAATGAATATTTTGAAAATACTTTACGGTACAAATCAAGCCATCCAGCGTAGCGAGGCTCAAGTAAATTCTGCCGAGCCAGCCAAGATTATATATTCACAGAAAGATACAGATCATGTAAAATCACTCAATTGGTTTACATCCCTTAGAAAAAATTTATTGCTGACAGATAAATCCATTTTACTAGGTAAAAATAGTTTTGATTTAGATTCTATTCTTAAAGTAAAATGTTACCATTTTAAATCGATTCTATTTATTAAATATATTATTTTGAAAGTAGCACTTCAGAATGGTTCATATATCTATATTGGCATGAACAAAAATGATGAGATCTTGAAAAGCCTCCAAGTTGATCATGAAAACGAATACCCAAAAATCAACTTCGCCAATTACTTTCTTTTTGTGATTTTAATTCTATTTCTGATCTATACTTATTTTAGATAATTCTAAATAGCTTCTTGAAAATTAAATCTGGAATATTTTATTTCAAGAAAGGAGAAAGAATATGGTTTGGCAACAAGAAACAGATTGGGCAGCAGATCACATTCATTTTGGCCAATCCAAGACATTGCCAAACACTGTCCACCCTCTTGAAAAGGTGAATACGGACTTACTCTCAGCTGAGCTCGTTGACTTTTTTAAATGATTTAATTATTGTCTAGGACATCCCAAGCCAGAGCACTAGCACCTAATACAGCGGCATTTTTGTCCATCAATTGAGAAAGTTTGATATCAATCTTTCCTTCCATCGGAGGATAAATGTATTGCTCGAAATAGTTTCTGGCTGAATCCATAAGGATGTTACCTGCCTTCGCCAGTCCGCCTGAAATGAAAAAAGCTTTCGGACTTGTAGCTGCTGCAATATCAGCCAGTTTGAGGCCTAGGATTTTTGCTGTATAATCTATCGCAGCGGAAGCAATCGGATCACCACTTATAGCCAAGTCGGTAATCACCTTACCCGACAAGGACTCAAAAGTACTTCCTCGCAATGGCGTCTCATCATCCCTTTTTTCAAGTAATTCGAGTACCGTCTTTTTTAGACCAGTTGCCGAAGCATAGGTCTCTAAGCATCCATTTTTACCACAATTACATGCCCTTCCCTCAGGGTATACATTTAAATGGCCCAATTCACCAGCCAAGCCATCATGTCCGTAGATTAATTTCCCATTAGACATTATGCCTCCACCCAAACCTGTTCCTAAGGTGATAATCACAAAATCATCCATTCCTTGTGCACCACCAAAAACATGCTCCCCAATAGCGGCAGCATTGGCATCGTTAGTTAAAACTACCGGTACCTTAAAATAGGTCTTCAATAATTCAGCAAGAGGTACAATCCCTTTCCAATTTAGGTTGGGCGCATGCTCAATTGTTCCATTATAAAAATTTCCATTAGGTGCCCCGACACCTACCGACATCAGTTCAAAATCTTTATCAATCGCTTTGAATTTTGTGGTGATGTTATTGTGCAAAACATCAAGGAAAACATTGATATCTACATGTTCAGAAGTAGGCATTGTACCTTCCATTAGAAGATTGCCTTCCTTGTCCACCAAGCCATACTTGGTATGCGTTCCACCTATGTCAATACCTAATGTAGTCTGAATCATTCTTGCCTGCTTTTTAAAGCTTCGAAATATAATACTAAATGGAATAACTACGAAAATAGAGGGATGAAAGATTAAAAATTAATCAAACTGTACTAACACTTTACGGTATCGGACCAGTCTAAGGCACTCATTATCTTTTACTCCTTAGTTGGTATTCTTCACCAACTACCCTATACTGTTACTATACCACAAATGAATAGTAACAAGTCATTTTTAGAAAAGTCATAGGATCACTTTATTGATCCTATGACAAGGTAAAACCCTGTTTGATAACTGTTAAAACTTTAAGCCTAGTGCGAGCAAAAAATTTGTACCCGCTTGAGGATAGTAATAATTCTCTCTCACTTCATAGTCAGGTCCGCCAAAATAGCCAAAAGTATATCCGTTAGATTCATACTGCTCATCCAAGATATTATTCACCAATAGGCTTAATTCAACTCGTTTAAAAGACTTGGCCTTGAAGGCATAATTAATGCGAATATCATTGACAAAAAAGGCGTTAATCTTCCTCGCATCATTTGAGGTATTATCCAGGAATTGTTCCCCAACATATTTTGACAAAAGGCTTAGTCCTAGCCCTTCAATAGGATTAAAAGTCAAATGGCTTCCAAAAATCAAACTCGGAGAAAATGCGATATCCGTATCCTCAAAAGTAGTTCTCACCTCATTATACTCGTCAAAATTTACTCCATAATCAAAAATCACTTCCTCGAAACGATTGATCTTATTGGTACTAAATGTTGCATTCACATCCCATCTAATATTTCTTGACAAGGCCGTTCCAACTTGAGCTTCAATGCCAGTCCGGTAGCTATCAGACACATTAGTTCTTATACCGTCTCCAACATCATTCACATCACCAGTGAGTACCAATTGGTTATTATAATTCATTAAATAATAGTTGACTTGAATCGCCATATTTTGGTTAGAATAGCGATATCCCAATTCAATATTATTAAGTGTTTCATGAGTTGGTTCGGTTCCAGGGATCGCATCAATAATATCTGATCGGTTTGGTTCCTTATTACCAATCGCAAAGGAGCCATAAATATTTGAAACACTATTCAAATCATAGGTTGCTCCAAATTTTGGGTTGAAAAAAGTATAGTCGTTATCAAAATAAATTGGTCTTAAGTCATTATCAGTACCAATCCCAGAATAACTTACCGTCCTTAATTGCAAATCACCATAGAGATTCAGTTTACTATTGGCTTGGTAATTCATCTTAAGAAAAGTATTAAAATCTGTTTTATCAGAAGTGCTTTCATAGAAGCGATGTCTAATTGATCCATTGCTCGCATATTGAGCCCAGATCACTTCTCCCATATGTCTACCATCATATTGGTTGAAAGCTCCGCCCAATGTGCCCGAAATTTTGTCTTTATCGAAATTCAGGCTATAGGTGACCCCATAAAAGTCATTGTCCAACCAACGTCTCCTTATCAAATCTGTCGAAGAAATAGTGGCACCACCAATAACGACATCGTCCAATAAGTAATCTGCAAAATCTTCATCTTCTTTATACTCTTCGAAAAAGCCACTGCCTTTGGTATAATGAAGTGACGCATTCAAACTCCAAAAATCATTAATCTGGTTCGAAAAATGAAGTTGGTAATGGTCCTGTCCATAATCATCTACTTGATTATCGTAGAGATAATAGTTAAAAGTTCTTCCTGAATTTCTCAAATTATCTGCTTGTTCCGGAGAATAACCATTATTTGAAATAACTTCCTCGATGCCGGCAGCATCATTATTTAATCGGGCCTCAGGAGTTCCCCACCAACTTTGATAAGTCTTTTCTTTTCCAGCGAATGTTACAAATTTCAAAACGCTCTTTTTACCATAATATCCAGCGGACAAATAATAAGAGGTCAGGTCAGAAGCTGCTCGATCTATAAAGCCATCGGAAGTAATTTTAGACAGTCTGCCCTCAAAATCCCATTTATCATTCAACAATCCTGTCGCATAATTGGCGGTGAATTTTTGAGTATTGAATGATCCAAACGAGGTATTAACATCAGCCTGAGCATCTTGCTTCAAATCATTTGTCAAGAGATTGACTGAAGCGCCAAAAGCACCTGCGCCATTTGTAGATGTTCCCACACCCCTTTGGATTTGTACATTCTCGGTTGAACTGGCAAAATCAGGCATATTTACCCAAAATACGCCTTGTGATTCCGAATCATTAATTGGAATTCCGTTGATTGTAACATTGATCCTAGTCGCATCACTGCCTCTAATTCTAATACCCGTATAGCCAATCCCAGCACCTGCATCAGAAGTTGTTACCACAGAAGGCGTCCAGTTCAATAAAAAGGGTAAATCCTGTCCTAAATTTTGCTTTCGAATAGTCTCAGCATCTACATTGGTGAAGGTTGTTGGTGTTTTGTCACTTGCCCTTGTGGCATTAACCACCACCTCGCCCAAACCTATGGTTTTGAGCACCAGATCAATCGTTAATTCGAGGTCCTTTTTCACTTTTAGATTTAGTTCAAAGCCTTCATAACCAACAAAACTCACCGAAAGCTTATAATTTCCAGAAGCAATATTGTCAAATTCAAAATTTCCTTCCGCATCTGTTGAAGCGCCTTTTTGTTTGTCATTTTCAGGTAAAATCAATTTCAAATTGGCTCCTGAAAGGGCTGTCTTAGACTCCTTATCAAGCACTTTACCTTTAATGCTGTGTTGTGCAAACACAGCAGTTTGGAGCAGCAATAAAGCTGCAATCCACATTAACTTTGTCATTTTTTAATAATTAATTGGTTAAACAATCAAGAAACTAGGGGTAGCTTCTTTCCTATAGTTTACCATACCTCCCTTCGTCAGCATTATCTGAATCAGGTTCATTGGGTATAATCTCAGCCCGTATCAACCCAGATCATACAATAGAAATTCTATTCCATAGCTAAATAGCTTCAAAACAGTCGCTTTGTTAACTTATTTAACCTAACCATAGCGCTGCTATGCTGAAATTAAATAAGTGCCTGTTTTTTTGCTATTGAACTCTTCATAACGAATTCTATCGCATAATATAGGTTTAATAAGCACCCCTTATTGATCACAATATTAAGCCAAAAAACATTTACAACAAAGCATCGATTCGATTCATTGCCATTTTTAATCGTGCCTCTCGACTTCCTTTAACTACGATAAATGGTAATTTAGAAGTGGTCAGGAGATCAAGATAGATCTCAAAAAAATAAGCCCTGTCTTCAGGATTTTCTCTGAGAGGGTCTTCCTCATAGGGGATGTCAAAATAGGTGAGAATGTATAAATCGAAAGCTTGCTTATTGAGTTCTTGAAATATCCATGGATCACAGTTTCCATATTTATGCTCACTCCAAATTTTGATGATATGAAGGTCAGTGTCGGCTATTAAAACTTCGGCCGAATCATTTTTTTCTAATGATTCAACTTGCCCTTTAGCGATCTGAAGTAAATCTTCCTGTTGGTAAGGCCTGTTTAATCCATTCAAATATTCTCGTGCAAACTCAGGTACATACGTTCCATTATATGCTTGAACTATTGCATTTGCTAAATCAGTCTTTCCAGTGCTTTCTGGACCAATTACAGCTACTCGCATCATGCCACCTTATTGGTTTGAAGCATGGTTTTTTTCCATGCCATGTAACCCATGATGGCCATTCCGATGTATAAAAAATAAAGGAGTGAAAAGAAATAGAGCTCTTTGTAAAAATAAATTCCAGTCGCTAAAACGTTTATTACCAACCAAAAGTACCAGTTATCAATTTTCTTCCTTGCTGTGAGCCACATTGCTGTAACACTTAGAATAGAAGTTGTGCTGTCCCAATAGGGTAAAGCCGCGGGTTCCATTTCCTCAAATAGACTTGGTATTCTGATCAATAATTGGGCAAAAGCAAAAACGCCTACTACAGAAATACCTAATGACTTCAATAGACCGCTCTTGGACATTTTGGTGACCGTTAATTCACGTTCAGCTTTCTTTTTACCATAAACCCAATAATACCAACCGTAGATATTCAGGACCAAGAAAAAGATGTGAAGCAAAAAATCACCATATAATTTGGCCTCCCAAAACACTACAAATGCCGTGATGACATAAACAATACCAAACGGCCAAGTCCAAATACTTTCCTTGATGAGAAAAACGACTGTTAGAATGCCGAAAACCAATCCTGAAAGTTCCCAAAAACTTATTGTCTCTGAATAAGAAACTATTTCATACCAAAAGTCATTGAAACTCATTGAGGCAAATATATGATTTTGTGTTATCTTGAAAGCTTAAGAAAAAAATTAATCATGATTAAAGGCATTATCATCTTAGTACTCCTACTTGTTGTTTTTCCATTGGTCACAAAAGGGCAGGAAAAAATATACAACCTAGAAACAGAAAGTGTTTCGCCAAGAGTCGATAAAATTCTTAATGGTCCTATGACAAAAGAAGGGCTCCAAGAATTGCCTTATAAGATCTGGTTTAATACTAATTTTAAAACCTATTTGGTTGACACGGAGACGTTAAGCAAAATCAAAAAGAGAAAATTAAAAGACCTTCGAATTCTAGCCTTCATGGGCACTTGGTGTCATGATAGTAATCGTGAAATACCTCGTTTGATGCGCGTAATGGAAGAATTGGGCATTTCGGATCAGTTGGTATTGTATGGGCTTGATGTGGATAAAACGAGTATTGAAGGCCGAGAAAAAGGATATGACATTAAAAATACACCAACGATAATAATCTCGATGGATGGAAAAGAAGTAAGACGAATTATCGAACGTCCTGAAGTATCTTTCGAGTCCGAGCTCCGAAAAATCGTTAAATAATATGCTCGAGAATCAAAGTCATCTTTTCAACCTACCGGATGATGTGACTTACCTTAATTGCGCTTACATGTCGCCAATGCTCAAGTCGGTTAGTGAGATAGGTAAGCAGGCAATTATTCAAAAGGAAAACCCTACGGAAATTTTTCCCAACCATTTTTTTGAGCTCCCTCAAAAGCTTCGTGAGCAGTTTGCAAAATTAATTGAGGCAGAAAATGCTGACGATTGTGCCATAGTACCCTCAGCTTCATACGCCATAGAGAATGTTGCCAAAAATCTAAAGGGTGGAAAAGGAGATAATATCATCGTACTGGCTGAACAATTCCC
>Ga0307985_10000071_pt1 | contig 51891 bp, 47 predicted proteins | sample EllFjometageno80_FD_203155 | JGI IMG/M metagenome (GOLD analysis project Ga0307985, IMG submission 203155) | Marine microbial communities from Ellis Fjord, Antarctic Ocean - #80 | ecosystem: Environmental > Aquatic > Marine > Unclassified | place: Southern Ocean | collected 2014-10-09 | reverse complement strand
AACTTGCCATAAAGGAATAGTCGGAGGAACAACCAATGGAATCAACATTCCCGTCACCAAGAATCCTTCATTCACATCATGCTGACGAATCACACATATGGCGAATTCTGTCATTAATCCAATTCCGTAAGAAACTGCGATAATTGGTACCACTTTAAGTGCACCAATTCCAAATTTCTCTAAAAGACTTGCATCTATTCCTGTTGCCAAATAATACTGATGACCAACATTCCACATGCCAAACAATAAACATGGCACCATGGCTATGATTACTGTCATCATCATTCTCTTCAAGTCAATGCCGTCTCTTATTTGAACACCATTGCTATTCGTTACATCTTTCGGTACAAAGAAAAGCGTTCTGTGCCCTTCATAAATCGGATGGAATTTCTCGTATTTCCCTCCTTTTTCGAAGAGCGGCTTAATTTTATCAAATGCGTTTTGTACAAACTTCATATCAACTCTTCAATTAACTGGTCTGAATCAAGGTTAATCCTTCTCTCAAAATATCTTGAAGGTCGTGTTTCGACACGTCAATAAATTCGCAAATTGCGACATCCTCTTCTATCAATTCGTAGATTCCTAAGGCTTCCATATTATCAAAGTCTTCAGCAAGGATTGCTTTAAATAAATAATCAAAGTAAATATCCATTGGAACAACCTGCTCAAAAGCACCTGTCATTACAAAGGCTCTTTTTTCCCCATGAACGTTAGTATCAACCACATACTCTTTTTTAGAGTTGTTCAAAAATGACAACAAACCGAATGCTTTGTGGAAGCTTACTTTATTCTTAGTTGGTAAAATCCAACCAAATGCTTCTTCATAATCTCCTTCTTGAATAACTGTTACTGAATTATCATAGAAATTCAAATAACCGTTGGCTTCAATCTTTTCACCAGTAAGAACATTTCCTGAAATATACCTTACATGATCTTGCTTGATGTTACCATCAACCATCTTATTGATACATGCTCCAGTATATGTTTTGTAGTACTGAGGATTCTTCACTTCAGAACCAGTCATTGCAACCAATCTCGAAGCATCATATTTCCCATTCAAGAAAAGCTTCCCAATTTGTGTTACCCCAAAAGGTGAAATTGTCCAAGCCACTTCACCTTTATTCATTGGATCAATATGGTGTATTTGAACACCTACATTACCCGCTGGGTGAGCGCCAGAGATTTTATTATTCTGAACATTCTGCACATTGGCAAAAATGGTAGAAACTTCACCTTCCAAATCATGGTTCAGGTGAATTTTACCGTCAGTGAATTTCTTAAGTATTTCAACCCCTGCCTGAAACGCCTCATCTTGACCATTAAGGGTATAAGCGATATCTGCGGCTAAAGGGTGTGTATCAAATGCTGAAATAAATATCGCTTTTGGTGTATCCGCATCATTAGCCACAATACCGAAAGGTCTCTGGATAAGGTTTGGCCAAACGCCCCCTTTAAACATAATGTTTTTTGCATCATCCTTACTTAGGTTATTTATTTCTGAAACATTATGAGTGGGAAAGGTTTCGTACTCAATTTCTTTATCAGCGAGCACCTTTATTTCGAGAATTTTTCTCTTGGCTCCTCGTTTGACTTCGACAATTTCTCCACTTACAGGTGAACAGTACATTATATCCTCCTTCATTTTGTTATAAAGCATCGGTGTTCCTGCTTTCACTGTGTCGCCTTCAGCAACAAGTAATTTAGGCCGTAACATGCTTACAAAATTAGTGGGTTTTAATGCAAAGGTTTCGGTTTGAGATGAATCAGAGATTCTCTTTTCTGCCTTACCTGTGAGATTAATGTCAAAGCCTTTTTTAAGCTTTACAATCTTGGACATACTCTTTTTAGTTGCGAGTCTAAAGGTTGATTTTAACGTGTCAAAAGTAATAAATATCTTAGCAAAATAATTTCAATTGCCGCTTTACTTTTACAAAATCAATCGGTTTTTACGCGATTCATTTTTTATACGATGCGAAGGTTAAAAATTGTTATGCAAATGCCAAATTTGAATCCAATTCTTCTAATAATTTTGAAACATTTTTCATAAGCCACATCGGTGTTGAAGTGGCACCACATATTCCGACCTTATCAGCAGACTTAAACCAGGTTTTATCTATTTCATCTTCATTTTCAACAAAGTAGCTGCGAGGGTTCTCTTGTAAGCACACGTTATAAAGGGCTCTTCCATTTGAACTCTTCTTTCCACTCACAAAAACAATCACATCATTTTGAGATGCAAATCGCTCTAGCTGAGGCTCTCTGTTTGAAACCTGTCTGCAAATACTGTCATTAGCATTAAAGTCAATTTCTTGAAGCTCTCCTTTTTCAGCTTTGATTCTTTCCTCAATCATTGCTCGAATTCGGTAAAATCCCTTAGTGCTTTTCGTGGTTTGACTGAAAAGTGTCACTGGTTTGGAAAAATCGATTTTCTCCAAGTCTTCATCTGTCATTACTACAATCGCCTCTTCACTAGTCTGACCAGTCAGTCCAATCACTTCCGCATGGCCTTCTTTACCATAAATAACGATCTGGCCATTAGCCTGATCCATCTTGTCATAAGCGATCTTCACCCTGTGCTGCAGTTTAAGTACCACTGGGCAAGAAGCATCAACCAACTCTATATTATTATTAAGCGCTAGTTTATAGGTTTCAGGTGGCTCACCATGTGCCCTAATCAATACTTTTGCATCTTTAATGTCTTTTAATTGTTCATGGTCGATGATCACCAAGCCTTTTTCGTTCAGGCGCTTTACTTCCATACTATTATGTACGATATCACCTAAACAATAAAGTTTTCCTTCCTTCATTTCATCTTCGGCCATCTGGATAGCAAATTCAACACCAAAACAGTATCCAGAATTCTCGTCAATTTTTACTTCCATGAGCTAAATATCATTTTCATTGTTAAGCTTACTGTTGGCCAAATTTAACACTTGTTGAACTTGATCGCTAAACTCAAGCTCAGAAGTGTCAATTTCAATAGCATCGGCTACTTTAATTAATGGGCTTTCTTTTCTAGTTGTATCCTGCAAGTCTCTTGATCTAAAGTTTTTTGCAATCTCTTCTACGGAAACAGCCTCTCCTTGCTCCAAGAGTTCCAAATGCCTTCTTGTAGCCCGCGCAATATCTGTAGCGGTCATAAACACTTTGAGTTCTGCTGCTGGAAAAACCACGGATCCAATATCTCTGCCATCCATGATTACTCCCTTATCTGCTCCCATTGCCTGTTGTTGCGCCACCATTGCCTCTCTCACAATTTTAATTGCTGAAACAGAACTCACCATTTCTGAAACATACATTTTACGTATTTCTGTTTTAACGTTTTCTCCATTGAGATAGGTTTCACTTTTTTCAAGTTTGGCGTTAAAGCGAAATTCAATTTTGACTTCAGAAAGTGCTTTTGCTACTTCTGCCAATTTATCTAAATCGACTTTTTCTCTCAAAATATAGAGCGTAACAGCCCTATACATGGCGCCAGAGTCAATAAATACATATTGTAGGGCTTTCGCTACTGCCTTTGCTGTACTGCTTTTACCGCAACCTGAAAAGCCATCTATGGCAATATTGATTTTCTTCATCTAATTTTAGTTGCCCAAAGATAAGAATGCAGCATTTGTCTTTGACCTGCTAATAAAATTTATTTCTATCTCCAATAAATTACGGTTGTCAGTCCTTCTTTCATAGAAATTCCTTAAACTGACAACCAATTCAATTATTACTCATGAACGCGAAATTCAATAAACTCATCCTTTTCATTGCGACCGGCCTTATTATAATGGCATGTAATCCAGAAAAAAGCAGCAGTTCCGGTGATGTGGAGAGCACAACACCTGATTTTCAAATATCCCTAGCACAATGGTCATTGCACCGTAAATATTTTGGAGACATCGAGTCAAGAGGTGGTTTTGATTGGTTTCTTAAAACATTGAGGGAATCACCCGATGATGCTATTGCACCAGGTCAGGATCCTATGAATTTTCCCGAGGATGCATCAAAGTATGGTGTTAATTCTATCGAACTAGTCAACACCTTCTATTTTGGCAAGGTCGATGACCAAGCCTATTGGATAAAATTTAAAGAGAAATGCGAGGAGTTTGGAGTCAATGTCGGGCTTATTATGTGTGATTTACTTGGTGACTTAGGCGATTCCGATCCAAAAGCAAGGAACACTTCGGTTGAGAAACATTATAAATGGGTCGACTTGGCGAAATTTTTAGGTGCGCATACCATTAGAGTGAATGCTGCAGGTAAAGGGACTGCTGATGAAGTGTCTATTAATGCAATCGAAGGATTAACAAAACTGGGAAAATATGGAAAGCAGCAAGGCATAAACATTGTAGTTGAAAATCATGGCGGATACTCCTCAGACGGTAAATGGTTAGCCAATGTGATCAAAACTGTAGGGATGGACAATGTCGGAACACTACCTGATTTTGGTAATTTCTGTATCGAAAACGGAGTAAATGGTTGCGTCAATGAATATGACAGGTACATGGGAATAGAAGAATTGATGCCTTATGCCAAAGCAGTAAGTGCCAAAAGCTTGGTATTTAATGGTGAAGGCGATGAACCAAACATAGATTTTTACCGAATCATGAAAATTGTTAAAGCATCAGGCTTCAAGGGTCATGTTGGTATAGAATATGAAGGAAATGAGCTTTCTGAAGATGAAGGGATCAAAAAAACAATAGCGCTTTTGGAAAAGGCCTTCAAACAAATTGATTAAAAAACTTATACAGATTAATTAGACCGGTCAATACAGCATGAAATTAAGTGGGCACATCATCGACATACGGAACAAAAGAATTTTTGACGGCCAAATTACTGTGGAGCAAAAAAAGATCACAAGCATTACCGAAATGGAAAATGTGACTGATCAATACATACTTCCCGGCTTTATTGATTCACATGTCCATATAGAGAGCTCTATGTTAGTACCCTCTGAATTTGCAAGGCTCGCAGTCGTCCATGGAACAGTGTCTACTGTTTCAGATCCACATGAAATAGGCAATATCCTTGGTGTAGATGGTGTGGAATATATGATTGATAACGGCAACAAAGTCAATTTCAAATTCAACTTTGGAGCACCTTCTTGTGTACCTGCAACAACATTTGAAACCGCAGGAGCTGAAATCACACCTGCTCAAGTTGAGTATTTACTAAAAAAACCAGAAGTCAAATATTTGGCAGAGATGATGAATTGGCCAGGTGTGCTTTATGATGATCCAGTTGTTTATGAAAAACTCAACATTGCTAAAAAATTAGGCAAACCCATAGATGGTCACGCCCCCGGACTCCGAGGTGAACAAGCAGAACGTTATGTAAAAGCAGGCATCTCGACAGACCATGAGTGCTTTACAAAAGAGGAAGCGCTCGACAAGCTAAAGTACGGAATGAAGATTGCCATCAGGGAAGGTAGTGCTGCCAAAAACTTCGAGGCCTTAATTGACCTGCTTCATGATTACCCTGAGATGATCATGTTTTGCTCAGATGACAAACATCCTGACAATTTGGTTGAAGGACATATCAACCAATTGGTAAAAAGAGCGCTCGCCAAAGGGATTGACTTGTTTAAAGTACTTAAGGCCGCTTGTATCAATCCAATTGAACACTACAACCTTGATGTCGGCACATTAAATGAAGGAGATGATGCGGATTTCATTACCGTCAATAACCTGAACGATTTTGATGTCCTTGCTACCTATATCAATGGTAAAAAGGTGGCAGAAAATGGTAAGAGCAATATCAAAGCGGTGCAGAATGGCATTGTTAACAATTTCAATCGTGAACCGATAGTTATTGAGGCCCTTAAGATTAAGTCAATTGGAGAAACAGTTAATGTGATTGAGGCCATGGATGGCCAATTGATTACCAACTGTTTGAAATTTGTATGCAAAACTGATGGCGAAGGCTTTGCTATTTCTGATCTAGAAAACGATGTACTTAAAATGGTGGTTGTAAATAGGTATGAACCTGCTGCTCCATCGATTGCATTCATTAAAAATTTCAATTTACAAGAAGGCGCATTGGCCTCCTGTGTAGGGCATGACTCCCATAATATCATTGCCGTTGGTGTTGATGATGAATCCATCTTGAAAGCAATTAACCTTATAATAGAAGCAAAAGGCGGTGTCAGTGCTATAGCTATTAATGAAGAACAACTACTCCCCCTTCCTGTCGCAGGAATAATGTCCTCGGAAGATGGCTATGAAGTCGCAAGAAACTATTCAAAAATTGATGCACTTTCCAAACAAATGGGGAGTACACTCGTTTCACCTTTCATGACTTTATCATTTATGGCATTATTGGTTATCCCTGAATTAAAACTGAGCGATAAAGGCCTTTTTGATGGTACCCACTTCAAATTCAAATCTCTATTCGAGTAATGAGCTATCACATGTGCTCCTAAAGACATTAAGATTTTCGTTGTACAACCAAATCTCCCTAACTTTTAAAAGGTCAATAAATTTATATTTCATGCGTAAATCCCTCTTTTCATTCTTTAACTTGCTTTTAGTCAACCTACTAATTGCACAGATCAATGCATCTGATGATCCTGTATTGAGTAAAGCAGCAGCAGAACGCCAAGTATTGTCTTTTGATGATATGGGTATGAAAAATTATCGAGGAGCCGCTAACTCATTGCACTGGATGATGACCAATGTGCCTAATTATTATGAAGGCATGTACATTTATGCTTATAAGGCTTATGAACAATTGGCAAATTCCGAAGAAGATGCTATTCAAAAAAAAGTGCTCTATGATTCTATGATTATTAGCTACCGGTTGAAAGGAAAGTTTTTCTCTTTAAATGATCGAGAAAAGAACAACCTTGCCTATAAATACTATAAGTATTTTAAAAATGACAAAGATAAGATTGAAGAAGCCTTAATGACCTATCATGAAGCTTATGAATATCCTGAAAATGTAATTAACAATAACGTAGTAGCCTATATGGACATTTTGAGACGTTATTCGAAATTTGGAAATGAAGTTTCAACTGATGAAGTCTTTGGAGTTTTTGATGAAGTTATTAACGTAATAGACATTAAACAACAACAAGGTGAATCACTAGAGAAATTGTCGCAATACAGCAAAATTGTTAATGAAATTTTAACCAGCATCGTTGGCAATGGTGAGGAAGGAATTGATTGTGATTTTATAGAAGAGAATTTTGGACTAAGGCTAGATAAAGAAGAAAAAATTGAGGATGCTAAACGTATTTTTACGCTAATGCTCAACAATGAATGCACTACCAACCCCTATTACATCAAATGTGCAGAAATACTTTGGTCAGCCGAACCAACTGCTGGTTTAGCCAAAATACTGGGCAGATTTCATGCTAAAGCGGGTGATTTAGACTTGGCTGCTGAATGGTACGAACAGGCCATTGAAGTATCTGATACAAATTCAAAAAAAGCCTTAATCAAAATGACTTTGGCGAATGTTTATGCTGCAAATAATGAAAAAGGAAAGGCAAGAGATACTGCCCTTGCTGCTGCTGAAATTAACAAAGATATCGCCAAAGAAGCATACAGTTTTGTAGGTAACCTCTACTATAATAGTTTCAACGACTGTAAAAAATCTGTAGATAAATTTGAAGACTATGCGGTCTTCATGGCTGCTTATGACCTATACGAGAAAGCAGGTAATACCAGCGGGATGGAAAAAGCGCAAGTTCAATTCCCCACAAATTCTGAAAGACATACAGAAAACAGGACACAAGGCGAGAAATTAAAAATTGCTTGCTGGATTAATACGACAACAAAATTAAAGACAAGACGGACTAATTAATACCATGAAGGAATTAGAAAAATTATTTAAAGAATTAGGTGAAAAAATCCAAGTGATGATGGATGAAGCCAAAGATGCCACGGGTGATGTACGTGAGGACATGAAAGGCACAATTGATCAGTTAAAGAAACAACGTGATAAGATCGAAGTTAAAATGACTGACTTTCGCACTAAAAACGAACCAAAGATTGAAGAAGCAAAGCATCATTTAAAAATCGCCCTTGATGAAATCAATAAAGCCTTTGAAAAGATGTTCAGAAAAGGGCCTTCTGCTGAGGAAGAGAAGTGAGAAATATAGGAGTAAGAAGTTGAGACTCGAGACTTGAGGCTTGAGGCTTGAAGCTTGAGGCTTGAGGCTTGATGGTCAAAACGACTAAATTGGTTCAATTCTCTGATTTAAGTATCTTTAGTTTTCTAATTACTTAGAACCAAATCTTAATGGCACTTAGCAAGTCTGAAAAGATAATCCAATACAGTATTATGATAATTGCCTTAGCAGCAGTAGTGGTTTCTGTATGGCAAGGAAGAATTTCGCAAAAGCAACTTGAAATCCAAAGAGAATATAACCGACTGACTGTTAAGCCTTATTTGAATTTTGCCACAGGATGGATTCCTAGCGGTGATGAATGGGAGATTGTATTGACCAACGAAGGCATTGGACCAGCCATCGTTAAGCACACTGAATTTATTTACCAAGGACAAAAATTCAATGATTGGGATGCAGTTCTAGAAGCGGCCAATGTTAAATCTATACGAGCAGGCAGCTGGAATTTAGGAACTGACTCACCTTTTTCGGTTGATAAATCCATAAATTTTCTAAAACTTAGAATAAGAGAAGGTGAAAGATCAGCGAATATTGGCATTGCCACTACAATCTCCTATGAATCCATTTATGGAGAGTCTTTTGAATTGAGCTTTAACTTTTAATCAACTTTATTCGCTTCGTAAAGTATCCACGGGATTTATCCTTGTCACTTTCCAAGATTGCACTCCTATCAGTAAGACACTTAATACTAAAATGCCAAACCCAACCAGAAAGTATAAGCCAAAAGAGTAATTGACCCGGTAGACAAAATTAGACAACCACTGATCTAGCAGGTAATATGAAATTGGTAAGCCAATTAATATACTTATGACTATTGTTTTGGCGTAAGCAGAAGAGAGTAATTGAACTATTGTCTGTCCAGAAGCACCCAAAACTTTTCTAATTCCAATTTCCTTTTTCTTAGACTCCAAAGTCAGCGTAACCAATTCAAAAAGTCCCAAAAAGCATATCAGCATTGAAATACCAGACACAAAATTTACCGTTTTTGACAACTTCACTTCTTTCTGATAAACTTCATTTAGTGCATCATCTAAAAAGTAATAATCAAAGACTTCAGCCGTCTCAATTGAATTCCAGGTGGTTTGAAGTGACAATATAGTTTCGTCAAATCTGTCATTAGAGATTTCAACAATTGAAGCTTCTCCTCCCGATCTCGCTTTACTATTATTTTTCAGAAAAAGTGGAGCGACTGCCTCATACATTGATTGATAGTGATAATCTTCTACAATACCCACTACTTCATAAGTCGTAGCGTCAAAACCATTTCTTCCTGTCATAACAATTTTCTTGCCGATGGATGTAGAATTCGTCCAACCTAAATCAAGTACTGCCTGCTCGTTTAAAATGATGGTATTCTCCTGATCGGTAAGCGTAAAGTTTCTCCCATCAATAAAATTCATGTCAATGATTTCAGCGTATTCTTTTAGCACGTTATCTCGCTTTAGTTGGCCCGATTGCAATTTTCAAAAAGAAATTAGAATTCCTTCCTAAAACTGACCTCATCATGACTTGGGCTGGTATCAGGGGTGGAATCTCAATCGCATTGGCGCTTTCGTTAACGACTGACATGCACCGTGAACTTTTCATCACCGTGACTTATGTGATCGTAGTTTTCTCTATTATTTTTCAAGGCCTCACCATTGGACCATTGATTCGAAGGGTATTAAAAAAGACAGGATCGGAAGATTCATAAGAAACAAAAAAGGCTTCTCAAAAAATTGAGAAGCCTTTTTTTATGTCTGTTATTGATTTTTTATCTGTCAATTGAGATGGCAATACCTTCCTTCAAAACAAGGTGCTCAATAAAGAACTCCATCATCCTGTCAGTATTCACAGCAGTATGACCTCTATCCGGTCCTACCTGCACTTCGAAACTCTTACCTGCCTTCTGCAAAGCACCTATCAACTGCAAAGAGTTGGACGGGTGCACATTGTTATCTGCAGTACCATAGTAAATCATCAACTCTCCTTGAAGGTCTTTAGCATAATTCATCAAGTTAAAGGCATCGTAACCAGCCTTATTATTCTCGATGGTATTCATGAACCTTTCAGTATAGATGTTGTCATAGTTCACCCAATCCGTAACCGATGAATTGGCAACAGCCGCATGATATACATCTGGGAATCTCAATAAACTCATTGCAGCAGTTGTTCCTCCATAAGATGTTCCGTAAACGCCTACTCTATCTTTATCAAAATAAGAACGGCCATACAATGACTTGATGCCTTCTGCAAAATCATCTTGCTCAACTATTCCCAAGTTGCCATACAATTGGTCGAGTAAACGCTTTCCTCTTCCTCTTACATTTCTGCCGTCAATATCAACTACTAAGAAACCATATTCAGTCAATGCATTTGGCATTGTGAATGTTTCTCTGAATTCGTTAGTCGCTGGCCCTCCGTAATTGGCTAACAATAATGGGTACTTTTTGTTGGGATCAAAATCAGAAGGAAAATGCAATAGACCATGCAATTCAGTAACGCCATCAGCTGAAGTAAAAGTGAATGCCTCCACTCTTTTCAATCCTAAAGCGTCATACTTTGTCATGTCGCTAGTTGCTAATTCTGCAATCAACTTGCCTTTAGCACTTACTAGATTCGTAACTGGTGGCGTATTGTGCGTTTGTGCAACATCTATAAAATTCTTTCCGTCAGGTGCGATAGTTACCGAATGGTTGAATGCAGGGTCTGTCATTCTAAAATCTTTGCTACCATCTAATTTCACACTGTGCAATTGCATTTTCATGTGGTTATCGCCACTTCTGGCCATGTAATACATAATACCAGCTTTCTCATCGATGCGAATCACATTACTCACTTCAAACTCATGCTGTGTCAATGCAGTAATCAATGTTCCGTCAAAGTTGTAGAGGTAATAGTTGTTGTAACCTGATCTTTCTGAAGCCCAAACGAAATGTTTACCATCAGCCAATCTCTTAATCTCTGGTGTGTTCTTCGTGAAACTTGGTAACCATTCTTCACGCACTACGACCCTGCTCTTTCCTGTAATCGGATCAGCAGCACGGTATTCCATGATATCTTGCTTACGGTTGGTGCTGTGGAAAAGCAATTCCTTTCCGTCAGGTGTCCAATCCATTCCGTAGAGGTAAGTACCTACTGGTCCATCTTCAAATGACTTGCCATCTCTAGTGTCAAACTTGGTTGTTTTTTTAGTCTCAATATCATACACCATCAAATCCAATGGCTGATTGTCAGCACCTACTTTAGGATAAGACATGATTTCTAAAGAATCATACAATGCCAATTGATCAAGCACTACATAGTATTTTTTAGAACCTTTTTCGTTGAACTTATAGAAAGCAATCTTCTTGCCATCTGGTGACCACCATATTGCTGTAGTTTGTCCTAATTCTTCACCATAAACCCATGTGGCAATGCCGTACTTAATTTCGTTGGTGGTGTTTCCATCAGAGGTAATAGCAACTACATTGCCACCATCTGCATTACTGAAGTACATGTTCCTGTCCTTTGTGAACGCCTTCATTTCTCCATTTGGAGAATCTGCAGAAGCATATTGTCTTCCTCTGGCTGGTCGGTTGCCTCTTCTTCTTGGTGGCGGTGGTGGTGCATCACCTAAAAGTGTCACTGCCTTTTTCTTTACATCGTAACGGTATTGCTTACCATCCTTCATGTACTCGAATGACTTACTGTCATCACTCCAGTTCACTCTCAGTGTTCCTGGATTCACCGAACTTCTTATTTGTGGCGCAACTGCCCTGTACTGATCGTAACCAGGCATTTTTTTGAGTTTGTCTTGTGCAATGCTTAGCTGAGCTGTAAAGACGATGGCTAATGTTAGCCCTAGGGATAAAACAGACCTTATTTTCATTGTATTTGTTTATTTGTTCTTTTCAGTTGCCAATACTACCAATTCTATACCAAAAAAAGTAATGATTGTTTTTGGGTGGCGGGTTTACGAGACCTGTCAGGATTTAAAAACCTAACAGGTCTTTGGTGAGTCTCAAACCTCATAGCCTCTTCACCCATCTGACCGCTCAAAGCGGTCGGATGGATTCAACCATATCTCGTCACTTGAAGCTTGTAACTCAATTGCTCTTGAAGCTTGCCCGTTTTTGCATATATTCACCACACAGCCTTAAACTAAAACATGCCATTATCCAGAATTTTGCGAAAATCACTACTCACAACGGTTGCGTTGTTTTCGGTCAGTTTGCTTTTTGCACAGACTTCGACATTCAAAACCTATTCGCATACTGAGTTCTTTAGGCTGCTAACAAGCACCAAGGATTCTGTATTTCGACTTGAAAATGCCATCATAAAGTACAACCCAAGTACAGATGCAAGTTTTAGTGCTACTTCCGGAAATGGGAACCCGAACAGAACATTTTCAGATACTGATTCTCTCGTAATCGATAAGGCGATCATCCTAAACAATGTTCATTTTGACCATTCAGATAGACGACAGTTAAGGGCATTGCACCATATTGTATTTACAAAAGATGTAATGCTGCGTAATACTGCTTCTGTCATATTCACGCAATGCACATTTAAAGGCAGACTAAACATTACATCAGGTGAATCTATGTCAGCAGCGATTGATCTCTTGGACATAAATAGTAGGTTAGTCACGCTCTCCGCCAGCGTAATGAACAGCAAACTGGAGAATGGAATTGGAATTGACATGGGCACCACAGATGATAAAACAAGGTCACAAATCAGGGTGGTGAATTCTGAAATCTGGTCCACAAATCAAAATAGAGGTATTCGCTTTGGTGGAATTGCCATTTCAGCATTGACTTTGAGGGGCAACAGCTTTTATAAAGAGGGCAAAATAAACATCATTACAACTCAGGTTGATGCCGTGAACATTTCAGGGAATGATTTTGGCGATAACATCACTGAGATACAAATTTTAGGTACCGAAGATTTGAATAAGTCTACCATTGAAGAAAACACTTTCGGTAACTATGTATTTCTAGACTTTGATCAATTGAACAGCAGTAGTACATTACAATGGTCACAATGGAGCAATAAACTCTTTTCATCAAGCGGTTTTAGGGATTATCAAAGTGCGCTTCCAGATTCATTAAGAACCAGCAGGATCATCAGCTACGAGGAAACGAAAGCAGCGCTTATAGTTTATGAAGCAGGCTTATTAATAGAAAGTAGCAAATCATATAAGGAAGAAGTGAAATTGAGAGGTAAACTGTTGGACCTCTATAAATCACAGCATGACTTAGAGGATGTGAACATTGTATATATCGAAATGAAAGACCTTGAAACAAGAAGGTTGGCTTATTTATATTCTCAAAACTCGACTTTCAATACTTTCTTCAAATGGAAAGTGAATCAGTTCCTAAAATCATTTTCTGACTATGGTACAGAACCTTCAAAGGCGATTACATTTTCAGTAAATGTGGTTTTCCTCTTTGCTTTCGTCTATTTGTTCTTCCCTAATAGTTGGGATGAACAAGGCAAACACCGGATCCTTCAAAGGTTCAACTTCTTTCAGAAGTACCTACGCAGCGATGCTGGGGCACATAAATTCTATTTAGAAGAAAGGCGAAAAAAGCACATTGACTACCAAAAATTTAAGGAAAGCATGGACGAAGGGCAATTGGAACTTCCCAAATTCTTTGTTACCTGGTCCAAGCCTGTTTATAATGCTGCAATGTTACGTACCCAACTTTCTACTAAATTTTTAAAGTCAACAGATTTATTGAGTGGTAAATGGAATGAGCTGTCTATTAAACAAAAGCGTTGGAAGAATATTCAGATTGGTTCTTTTCTTATAGTTGGGATTGCTTATGATATTATCATCCGAATACTCAATGCGTTAATGCTGAGCATTAATGCTTTCACTACGCTTGGCTTTGGGGAAATCCCCATCAAAGGTCTCCCGCGTTACTTGGCGATTATTCAGGGCTTTATTGGCTGGTTTATGCTAACCATATTCAGTGTTTCGCTTATATCACAGCTTTTGAATTAAAAAGAGAACGTCATCCCCGAGAAATCGGGGATCTCCAATCGCATTCATAAATTACATTAACCTATTGAGATTCCCAGTCAAGCTGGGAATGACGGTAACTTGTGGCCTGAAGCTCGAAGCTCTTAGCTCATAACCCTTCCCTTGAGGCTTAGAGCTTGAAACATGCAGCTCTTCATCTCTTCTCTTGAAGCTTACAACTTAAAGCTTGTAGCTAATCAACCCATCCCTCCTCTGATTCCCTACTTTTTCTTATCTTCAAGATAATCAAACCAAAGACATGAAGAAAGCACTATTACTCTCACTCGCATTATTTATTTCAGTTGGCCTTTCTGCTCAGAAGAAGCCAAAGATCAATAAGAACAAACAAGCAATAATCACGGCTTTAGACCAGAAATATGATGAACTCACTGCACTCAGTGACAAAATCTGGTCTTATGAAGAAACAGCATTTCAAGAAACGCAATCTGCAGAAGCACTGGCAAGTTATGCCGAAGCCAATGGCTTTAAAGTAACTAGAGGTGTCGCAGGCATCCCTACCGCATTTGTTGCTGAATATGGATCAGGCCTACCAATCATTGGCATTATGGGAGAATTTGATGCGCTGCCGGGTCTTTCCCAAAAGGCAACTAAATTCACAAAAGACCCTGTTAACCCGGGTGGTGCAGGTCAAGGCTGTGGACATAACTTATTTGGTACCGCTTCAATGGCTGCTGCCACAGCAGTAAAAGAACTAATAGAAGCTGGAAAGCTAGAAGGCACAGTACGATTTTACGGTACACCAGCCGAAGAACAATTCTTTGGTAAACTCTGGATGATCAGAGCCGGTTTGTTTGATGATGTAGATGTAATGATGGATTGGCATCCTGGCGATCAGACCAAGGCCAATGTGCAAAGTAGCCTTGCCCTCGTTGACTTCATGGTTGAATTTACTGGGCAATCGGCGCACGCTTCAGCTGACCCTTGGAATGGCAGGTCAGCCTCAGATGCTTTAGAATTGTACACTACAGGTATCAACTATTACAGAGAACACATCAAGCCTACAGTAAGGATCCATTATCATATTCAAGATGCTGGTAACGTGGTCAACGTAGTGCCTGACTATGCGAGGCTTTGGGTCCGTGTTCGTGATTCGAAAAGATCAGGAATGACTCCTGTTTGGAAGCAAGTAGAAAAAATGGCGGAAGGTGCAGCTATTCTTGCCAATGTCGATTATAAAGTATCCTTGATTTCTGGTGTGCATGAATTATTGGTGAACAGAACTGGAGGAGCCAAAATGCAGGCTAACTTGGAATACTTAGGCGATATTGAATATACTCCTGAGGAGCAAACCTTTGCTCGTGGTATTCAAAAATCAACCATGAAGCCTGAGATCGGAATAAAATCAGTAATCACACCGTTGGAAGCTACCAGAGAAAACCCCGGTGGTGGATCTACAGATGTGGGAGATGTAAGTTATGTAGTACCCACCATAAGCCTTAGTGTTACTACAGCTCCAAAAGACACGCCTTGGCACTCTTGGACTGTCGTAGCTTGCTCTGGCATGTCTATCGGACACAAAGGCATGCATTATGCTTCCAAGGCGCTGGCTATGACCATGGTTGATTTGTTTGAGGATGCTAAGCTCCGTAAAGAAGTCAAAGCTGAATTCAAAGAGCGCAAAGGAGATTATGTTTATAAAGGAATAATACCAGATGGACCACCACCTTTGAAAGGGTTGAATAAATAGATAGCTAAGAAGAATTAAAAACTCATCCAAGTCATATGAAATACCAGTACGATCTTTTGCGAAAATTGAATAAAAGGGTAATACTCATTGTCGTTTTAATCGCCTTTTCGCTAGTTGCTTATCTTGCATATTGGGCATGACGCTATGACTTTCAAAAATATACGCAGGTGACAAACAATTAAACAGTTCATTTTTGGGTGGACGCTTGCCTTCATTTTTATAACCATTGTAAGAGGCGAAGGAACAGAAGAATTAGGCAAAATTAAGTTTGAATTTTGGGATACCATGTTTACCGCCTTATTCATGGGTCCAATTTTCGGAGCTATCTCTGGTATTGCTCAAATTATTACTGAAGAGTATGGGTATAAGCAAATCTCATTTCGAAAACTCCTCACATTAAGGCTCATCTATGCGTTTGTTTTTCTTTCTTGCATCATTCTATTGGGCTATGCTTTCTATGGCCAAGGAATGGGCTTGATTGATTTTGCCTTTGAACCTGGAAGTTTTGCCATCTACTTATACATTCTTACTGTAGATGCCTTAATGAGTGCCTTAAGACAAATTAATTTATTTTTAGGTGCCAATAATCTATGGAGGTTATTGAATGGCAAGTTCTATACTCCTCGAGAAGAAAAGCGAATTTTCATGTTTCTCGATTTACAATCTTCCACCAAACATGCCGAGCAATTAGGTCATATCCAATAAAGCAAAATGATTCAAGATTATTTCAGTGATTTAGGAGTGGTGGTTAACAATGAAGCGGAAATATATCAATATGTGGGAGATGAAGTAATTCTTACCTGGAAACTAAAAAATGGCCTGAGGAATGAGATCTGTCTAAATGCCTATTTCAATTTCAAAAGGGAGTTAGAGAAGAGAGTGGAGCATTACACTAGTAATTATGGCTTCGTACCCTTTTTCAAAGCAGGTCTCAATGAAGGCATAGTTACAGTAACAGAGGTTGGAAAGTTTAAGAAAGAAATCGCCTACCATGGCGACACCATCAATACGGCAGCACGGATTCAAGGAAAATGCAATGAATTGAATCAGGCACCTCTAATTTCTGGTAACCTAAAAGATCAACTAACAGCTTCCAACTTTAACTTTGATGAAATGGGCAGCATCCCTCTAAAAGGGAAAGCACAAATGGTGGATATATTTGCTGTTGCAGCAGAAAAATAGCCTTCAAATTAACCATCAGACTTTTAAATCCATATGCCTAAGATAACAAATCTGTTGAACTCATAGCCTGACTACAAGTCAGACTATGAGCCTAAAGTTACTTTAGCTTATCCCATCTCGTTTTCATGCCTTCAACAGATTTCATCAGAGCTTCAATGCCATCCTGTGTTTGTGAGGTTGGCATTATGTCAGCCGCCTGCATTACATTCATCATATAAAGGAATTTATTCTGTAAGCTAACCAGTGTTTCTCTTTCAATTGGAGTAGCTCTAATACTGCCATACATCACATCCTGATCACTTGCTTTTCCATTCCCTCTCAATGCAATCATTCCCTTGCTCGCTTTTTTATTAGCATCAATGTTTTCAATCATGCTTTGCAATTCATGATAAGCATTGTACGCAGTCATAATCAAGCTATGCTGTTTGTTCAATGCTTTTTCACTCATGACGACTCTTGGGTCCATACGGATTGTCAATGGCCTTTCACTCACCTTACCGTCAACAGTCAGTCGGACACGATAAGTACCAGGCTTCACCATTGGTCCAAAAGGTCCGCTTGGTGTATTTTGATAGACTGCAGAAATCGAAAACTCTCTATTTGAACCTCTTGGAGGTGTGTATTTCAAATCCCAAATAAATCGATGATGCCCCTTAGTTGTTTCTAAAGTTTGTAATGGACGCATCCAATAGGTTGGATGACGTTGCGTAGTCGTATCCACTTTCTCTGGTTCATCATTACTAGAATATGCTCTAATTACAGATCCATCCACATTTAAAATTTCTAGTTCAACAGTTCTTGCATTCGCATTCAACTGGTAATCCAAAATGGCGCCATCAGGCGGATTCTCGCCCGTTGGCTCCTCAGGAGGAAGTGGTGTGTCATGGAACATGTTATCACGTACCCTAGTGGTCATAGAAGGGGAGAAAAGATAAGCGTTGCCTGTTTTTGACTTAGCCATTTCGCGCAATGGCGCAATATTATCTAAAATCCAAGCCGAGCGACCATGTGTTCCTACCACCAAATCATCTTCATGAATGACCAAATCTCTAATAGAGGTGGCTGGCATATTGTTTCTTAAAGATTGCCAGTTATTTCCGTCATCCACAGAGAAGTAGACTTCTCTTTCAGAACCTGCATAAAGCAATCCTGGTTGTTTCGGGTCTTCTCTCACTACATTAATCGAACCATTTGGATTCATTCCTTTCGTGATCAAATCCCAGGACTTACCGCCATTCTTTGTGCGATAAACATAAGGAGTCATATCATCCTTACGAATTGCATTGATTGCAATGTAGGCTGTCTGCTCATCAAAATGACTGGCATCAATTTGTGAAACCTTGTCCCAAGTGGTCATAGCTGGAGGCGTTACTTCTGTCCAATCGGCTCCCCCGTTTGTGGTTATGTGGACTCTTCCATCATCTGTTCCTGCCCAAATAGTATTTACATCTAAAGGCGATGGCCCAACAGCGTAGATCACTCCTCTCCTTGCCATCGATTCCATATCCTTGGTCTTATAATCACCGACTGAAGAAGGCACTTCTGGTTGTTCGTAACTCAAGTCTGGACTAATGATTTCCCAGCTTTGCCCTTCGTTCATTGTCTTCCAAAGTACATTGGTTGCGAAAAGCAACATATTATCATCAGCAGGATGAAAAAGCAAAGGCATCGTTCTAACAAAACGATAATCACCTGAGCGAACAGCTTCGGGAGTTATCGTCTGGGCTTGTCCGGTTCTTTTATCAAAACGTGTCACTCTGCCACCATATATTATGTTTGGATCCTTGGGATCAGGTGCTACATAGGCATATTCATCAGCTCCAACCCCCATGAATTCTCTAAAACTGATTTGTCCACCGTTGCCTCTACTCGCAACTCCAATAGCACCACTTTCTTGTTGGCCACCATATACCATGTAAGGAAAGGCATTATCAGTGATCACGTGATAAAGCTGTGTGGTAGGTTGATTGTACCAAGAACTCCAAGTTCTACCTGCATTCACGGTAACTATTGCTCCTTGATCTGCCACAAAAAGCATGATGTCAGGATTGTTTGGATTAATCCAGATTCTATGATAATCATCACCACCTGGTGCGCCTTTTAAGGACATCCAGGTCTTGCCACCATCTGCTGAAGTATAAGAAGCAACATTGGCCACATAAAGCCTATCTGGGTTTGTTGGGTGTACTTTGATCTCGGCAAAATCTCCTCCTCTGCCCCATAGTCTTCTATTGCCGTGCAAGAAAGTCCAACTTTCACCGGCATCGGTACTCTTATAAACACCGCCATCTTGTTGAGCATCTACCGTTGCAAACATGATGTTTGAATTACTAGGCGCAATACCAACTCCTATTCTACCCAAGCCTTCTTTTGCACCTGGTAAACCTTTTGTAATTTTTCTCCAATTCTCACCACCATCTGTTGATTTGTACAAACCACTATTTGGGCCTGAGAATTTTGCGTTTTCCCACGGGCCTTCTTGGTGTTCCCACATATCTGCGAAAAGGATGTTTGGATTATTAGGGTCAAACTCGACTTGAATAGCACCTGTGTGGTCATCGATGTACAATACTTTGTCCCATGATTTACCACCATCCGTAGTTTTGAAAACGCCACGTTCTTCATTGGCACCATAAGGATGACCTAAACCAGCTACAAAAACAATATCTGGATTGGTTGGATGAACAATCAAACGTCCAACTTGTTGCACATCTTTTAATCCAATATGATCCCAGGATTTGCCACCATTTATACTTTTAAAGATGCCATCTCCTACCCCTAAATCCGGTCGGTGTAATCCTTCTCCAGATCCTACGTACAAAATATCAGGGTTGGTTTCTGATACGGCAATATCTCCTACTGAACCCGTTGGAGCATCGTCAAAAATCGGGTTCCATGTGCGGCCATAGTCGTCTGTTTTCCAGACACCACCATTATTAACCCCCATATAGAACACGTTTGGCTGAGAAGGAACGCCTACGCCACCTACCGTTCGACTAGCACGAAAAGGACCAATCATTCGATAATCCATGTTTTGATAGTCGGTCTGGTCAATGCCTTGAGCATTTAATCCAATCGCAAAAATTGATAATAGGGTCAGTAATGAAAATTTAGATAAGGTTCGGAGCTGCATAATTAAAATATTATTTCCCCTAAGTTTACTTAATACATGACAGATTACCAATAAGGATTTTTCGTATGGTAATTTTGAATGACTTTAAACATTTTGAAAAAAAATTAGTCTTACCACAAGTTTTCTCACAAGAGAACATCTAACCTTTCAAACCATTAAAATTATAATAGATGAAACTCAATAAACTATTCATAATCCTACTGCCTGCTGCCGTAATGTTCGGCTGTGGCGATGACGATTCAGATACCACTGGCTCTTCAACAAACGCTGAATTGCCTTCGGTTTTCAATAACTTCACTGATAACGTAAACGCTTATGTCGATGGTGACTTCATTGTCATTGAAACTGATGATGTACCAAACCATGGTAGCCCGTATTTCAACAGTACTGATGCTCGCTACGAGGCATATGATGGAGATAATACCAGTTTCAATTTGAACCCGAACAGGATTTCAAGCCAGAATATCGTCTTTGGAATTCCAATTAATCCTACTGAGGCGGCCAACAAATCTGCAACAGGACTTGGCCCAATTGGCGTTTCGCTTAATGGTGTGGTGTTCTATAACCAGTATGCTGGACCAAACAACCAGCCATTAACTAATGAGATTGATAGTTTTGATCAATATTTAGGTCACCCACAAAATTCTGGTCAATATCATTACCACCAAGAGCCAACTTATTTGACAACCACTTTAGGAACGGCTGCCCTTTTAGGTTGGTTGATGGATGGGTTCCCAGTATATGGCCCAGTAGAAAATGATGTTCGTGTATTGAATGTAAACATCGATGACTACCATGGACATAGTCATTCAACAGAAGAATATCCTGATGGGATCTATCATTACCATATCACCGATAATGATCCATATCTAAACGGAAGTGGTTACTTCGGCACAGCGGGCACAGTAAGTCAATAAATGGCAAGAATATTAATCATAGCATTGTTACTAGTTACTTGGGCATGTAATCCCTCTGAGGAGGTATCGCATGCCTCAGTAGTTATCCCCAACATAACACTTGATGTATCAGAAGTATTTATCGAGAAAAAGGGAGCGCAATTGTTTATTGATGGCAAAGCATACTCAGGATTCTTAACAGAATTCAATATGGCTGAAAAAGTCTCTAGTAAAACGGGCTATTTCAATGGACTTAAAGAAGGCGAGTCAGAATCATATTACGATAATGGTGCATTGAAGGAAAAAAGGTTTTATCTCAATAATCGTAAACATGGAAATCACCAAGGTTGGTGGTACAATGGCACAAAGAAATTTGACATCACATTTCAAAAAGGACTAACAGAGGGAGAATCACTTGAATGGTATGAAGACGGAACTCCTTACAAAGCCTTCCATTACCTCAATGGCCAAGAAATTGGTTCACAAAAAATGTGGGAATTAGATGGCGGAATTCGGGCCAACTATGTGGTGAAAAATGGCCATCGTTACGGATTGATAGGTCTTAAAAATTGTAAATCAGTAGAAAATGAAGAAGGTACACTTACAGCGCTGGCTTACTAGTTGCTTTTTGGTTTTAATTGTATTTGGCTGTACCTCCAATAAAGACGAGGAAAGTAGGCTTCCTTTTTACAATCAAGCTGATTTCACTCCTGAATGGATAATTAGCAACGACCCAGCGTATAGTGGTATTCATAAAATTGCTGATTTCAATTTAGAAGATCAAAATGGCAACTACATTACAAATGCCATATTGAAAGACAAAATTTACGTAGCTGATTTCTTCTTTACCTTATGTCCAGGCATTTGTCCAAAGATGACCACCAATATGACGCGAATCCAAGAGGAATTTGAGGAAGATGATAGCATCAAACTTTTATCCCACAGTGTTATGCCTTGGGCAGATTCAGTATCAGTGCTTAAAGCATATGCAGACCTCAAGGGCATTGACAATGAAAAATGGCACTTATTGACAGGGCCGCAAGAGGAGATTTACAATTTGGCAAGACAATCCTATTTCGCTGAAAAAGAGATTGGTCTTGATAAGGATTCAGATAAGTTTTTACACACGGAAAACTTCATTCTAATTGATGGGAAAGGGCGAATTAGAGGAGTTTATAATGGCACATTAGCTTTAGAAATGACGCACCTTATCACGGATATAAGAACGCTAAAAGATTTCGGATAACAGCTTTTTCATCCATGGAGCCGTAACAAGTGCCACAATCGCCTGGGCTGACCAAATCACAAGCACTCCTAGTCTATGATAAATTACTCGTTTAGAATGCTTCCAAAAATAATACGAAATCAAAGGTATTGGTAGTAAGATCCACTCCTGGTATAGATTAAAAGGAAGTTTAATGAGTCCTTCTACTATACAAATGAAAGAAGCGATGGCGGCATATCCAAAAAACAACTTGTGCCGAGTTTCGAATTTGAAAGAGTTCATTGCTTCAAAACCAGCAAACAGCGTAAAAAAGGCAAAAGCATATGGTGCATAAATATTGAGCCCTAAAAACGTTATAAACTGCAATATCACAGTCAAGGCTAAAATTATCCCCGCGTACTTATTCGTTCTGTTCCGGCTTTTTCCTGACCAGTACAGCGCGAATATTGCAGCAGCAAGCATTAAATACTCCATTCTATTGTAATATAGGCAATGAAAATTGTATAATATTTAACATTATGAAATCTGTACTACACATTTTGAAATATGCAGTGCGTTACCGAACTTGTACTTGAATGAGAGCAATCAAGAAGGTATGCGTGTACTGCGCATCGAGTGAAAAAATTGATCCTAAGTTTTTTGAAGCCACAGAAAAAATAGCCAGAGCATTGGTTAAGAAAAACATTACTGTTGTCTATGGCGGTGGAGCAAGAGGCCTCATGGGCCAATTAGCAGATACTGTTCTTGAAGAAAAAGGGAGAATAATTGGCATAATGCCTCGATTCATGAAAGAGGTGGAGTTTCATCATAAAGATGTAAATGAATTCATCTTTACTGCTGACATGCATGAAAGAAAAAAACAATTCATGGTGGGTGTAGACGCCCTTATTACACTACCTGGCGGCTGCGGCACTTTAGAAGAATTATTGGAAGCCCTTACACTCAAGCGTTTGGGGATTTTCACTAAACCTATCGTTATCTTAAATCTAGATGGTTATTATGATCCGTTGATTGAAATGCTTGAAAAATCAATCGAGTATAATTTTATGGGAGAGCTACATCGAGATATGTGGACTGTATTTACAGACCCAGAATTAGTGACAGATGCAATTTCAAATTCAAAACCTTGGTCTAAGGATGCCTTAACTTACGCACAGGCTTAATTTTTTTCTTGGTTACTTACATTCATATTTTTGCATTTCACAACGTTTCTCATTCCGATTAGATATAAAACAGCCCTTTACACGAATCTAAAGCACAATAAACTGTGCCAATTAAGGAGCAATGATGTCTTATTCTTACAAAAGATGGGTATTTTCGTGATCGGAACCAACCGATTCCTGAATGTCTGTACTACTATTTTTTAAAATACTCTTGCTTCCGTTTTCATCTCCTAGCGATGGAATTAAATCAGATTTTCAAGACATCTATACCTTCAATATAAGGGAGTCATCGGACAAGCGATTGGTTGCTACTCAATACCTTACAACCTATGAAGACAGCATAAATACAATGGGTTTTGATGAAGCCCAAACTAGGCTAAAAGATTTCAAGAGGTTCATTAATCAAGACTTCAATCACAAGTATACCTATTGGTCCGTATTTAAATTGCGAAACAAGAGCAATGAAGGGCAAAGTTTTGTGATGATGTTAGGAAAAAACTCCATTGCGGAGGTTTATGAGGTTGACAATAACGGCAACATCATAATTAAAAATCTGGTTATATGACACCAATTCCAGATCGTGACATGACGCATCCAGGTGATGCCAAAGTCAGGATTTCATTGAACATTGGAGAGGAAAAGGCAGTATGGATCAAAATTAAACAGTTAGACCATTTTAAACCATTCATAGCGGTTAGCCTGATACCTTATGATATTTGGGATCAAACCTCTGATAGAAAAGACCTGTTTGAGGGAATTTTCACAGGTGTTTTAGTCGTATTGGCAATTTTAAGTTTAGTGTTTCATTACTTCACAAAGGAAAAATTCTTTCTTTATTATGGCATTTATGCCATTCTGCATGCATTGTATTTCTTTAGATTCTATGGATACATCAACATTTACTTCTTCCCTGAGACTCCGATATTGACGCAACCTTTATGGGTTCTTCAAATCTTGACTTTTGCCTTGTACTTTGGTAAGTTTAAATCTTTGAGGCTTACATTCAATACCCCTGCTACTTCTCTTGGGTCAAGAATAAAATCAGTTTTTTTATCAGTAAGTCCAATAACCGGTTTTACTTTGAAATTACTAACGATTATAAATAGATCCGTCAACTCCCCTATTACTTCAATATCCGACCGATCAACACCTACTTCCTCTTCTGCCTCTCGTAGTGCTGTTGCTGTCAAATCCTGGTCATAGGATTCTTTTTTCCCACCGGGAAAGCTTATTTGACCACTGTGTACTCCTGAGTAAACTGGCCTCTTCATTAATGTCACGTGCACTTCATTTTCAAATGGATATAATAAAACAAGCACCGCACTAGGTTTCGCTGGTTTCTCCAAGCTTTCTTCAAATCGTTTTGGATTAATTGGCTTGGCAGCCATTATCCTCTGAGCATCAGTTCCAGGAAGTGGGAGTTGCAATTGTTGTACTAATTTTTTCCCAAATAATTGAAAGTTCATCTACATGAATTAAACTCCGAATTACACATTTTCCAGTTTATTATTCAAACTTTCATTATTATTGATCGTTGTGAAACATAACCTAATGATATTTTTCTTGACTGAATGAAAAAATCAATCTTATTAATCGTCTTAAGCCTGTTTACATTGTGCGGTTATGCTCAACAAGAACAGCTAAAAATTGCCAAACTTAAATATAATGGTGGCGGAGATTGGTATGCAAACAAAACTGCATTGACCAATTTGGCTGAGTTCTGTAATAATGAACTTAACACGAATATTGATCTTAAAGATCAAGTAGTTGATATCATTAGTCCAGAGCTTTTTGACTATTCGTATGTCTATATGACCGGGCATGGCAATGTTGTTTTCTCTAACCAAGAAGCAGAAAACCTGCGTAACTATCTTATTTCTGGAGGTTTCTTGCATATAGATGACAACTACGGATTAAATCAGTTCATCCGACTTGAAATGAAAAAAGTATTCCCAGAATTAGAGTTTGTAGAGTTACCCCGCGATCATTCCATCTATAATCAAAAATTCAAATTTAAAGACGGGCTCCCAAAAATTCATGAACACGATAAGAAGCCGCCTCAAGGTTTTGGCCTGATTTATGAAGGTAGACTTGTATGCTTTTTCTCTTACGAATCTGATTTAGGGAATGGTTGGGAAGACCAGAGGGTTCATAAAGACCCACAGGAAGTGAGATTGAAAGCCCTTAGAATGGGAGCTAATATTATCTCATATGCATTTACCCAGTACTAAGCTTTAAGCTGTTTAACTAATATATATTTTAAAAAAAAACTAACAAACTAGTTGGAAAACTAGTGAGATAGTTATTATATTGAGGCACGCAGATAAACTTAAAAAACAAACCGATTATGAAGGAATTAACAAAGGCAGAAGAACAGGTAATGAAAATCCTTTGGCGCATCGAAAAAGGATTTGTCAAGGATGTTCTGGAGAAAATGCCTGAACCTAAACCGGCTTATAATACTGTCTCTACTATTATAAGAATTCTGGAGAAAAAGGGCTTTGTAAGCTATAAGGCATATGGTAAAACCCATGAATATTTTCCTATAGTTGACATGACCTCATACAGCAATTTCTATTTGAAGAATTTTATTGGAGGCTATTTCGGAGGTTCTTTTCAAAAACTAGTTTCATTTTTTGCTAAAGAGAATGAAATGGACGTGAAAGATTTCGAATCACTTGTTCAGCACGTTGAAAAGGATTTAAAAATAGAAGAAAAAGAAAGTTAAGCTCAGAAATTAAGACATGCTCCTCTTTGAAACCTTAAAGGATGTACTCATTTATCTGCTAGAGTCAGCGGCATGTCTTTCTGTGTTTTATTTGTTCTACTATTTTTTTCTTAAAAAAGAAAATTGCTTCAATTATAATCGATTCTACCTACTAGCGGCTGTATTTTTTTCTGTAGTATTTCCATTAATACATGTGAGTTATAACCCCATAGCAATACCTGAGGCATTAAATAATTTACATGAGACTACAAATGAAGTGTTCAATTATGAAAACACTCCTTATGATTACACCATCTCTGCAAAAAACGAACGACCATTCTTCTTTTGGTGGGAGGCATTAGTATTTTTCTATGGTTTAGCTGCAATTTTATTGGGTATAAAATTATTCATTCAAATCAGAACTGTTCGTGATTTCATTTGGTCAAGACGAAATAACACTAGGTTCAGTAAACACTATTTCTTAATCAATACAGATGGCTTCATGCCTACATTTGCGTTTTTCAACTACCTCTTCTGGGATAATAAGCAAGAGTTAACAGCAACAGAAACCAAGCAAATCATAGCTCACGAGGAAGTACATATCAAGCAGCGCCATTCAATTGACATCATGTTAATGGAAGTACTCAAAGTAGTTTTCTGGTTCAACCCTTTGATGTACTTATACAAATCTACTTTTGAAGAAGTACATGAATATGAAGCTGATTTTGTTGCGGTTAAGCAAGGAGGTAAAATCGCTTATACCAAATTACTGGTGAAAATGGTTTTTGAGAAAATGGAATTCAATCTGGGCAGTCATTTTGCAAGAAATAAAACACTCAAAAGGGTTGATAGAATTATAGCCGATAAAAAGACTAATGCGCTCAAATTCTTATTACCAATTCCGATAGTCGCACTCTTGTTCTTTATTTTCGCCTGCGATTCCGTTAAGATCAATCATAATGTAGAAATTAAAGAGCTCGCATACCAGGCTGGTTTTGACTCTGGTGATATTCGCCCTGTCCCTTCTGGAGGTTTTGAAAATTGGATAAGCCATATTACCGATGAAATTGAATTCTCCGCGCGGGGGCAAGAGTATTTAACAAATGGTACGGTAACCGTAATGTTTGATATTAATACGCTTGGAAAGATTAATAACGTACAAGTATTAGAATCTCTAATAGAAGATTATGATAAGATTGTAAAAGAGGCATTAGAGGATTCAAAAGATTGGAATTGGGATGCTGCCATTAAAAATGGTCGTAAGTCTAAAACCAAGATTAAGATGCCTATAGAATTTAAGATCTATTAGAATTTTTTCTTGAATATCTCGCTCAAGACAAAAGCTTTCTGCGCCCCGTCTGGTTCTTTCAATATATCTGTGAACTTCGATGTTTCCTCTTGTACATCATCAAATTTCCCAAATCGCTCCATCTCTGGCTTTTTTTCTGAATAAGAATGGTTCTCAAGTATCCCTTTTCTTTTAACAAAACTGGCACTCGGTGTTGCAACTTGAACTTCTTGTTTTTCAGGAATAATCTCAATTGGCGCTTCCCTTTGTGCAGGCTTGCCTGTTGTGAATTCTTCAAGCAATTCTTCAAAAGATGGTCTTCTACCTGGAGGTGGCCCTAATGTATCCGTGGCATCTTCAGGTCTGTCTGAAGGAGGTCCGTTTTGGGCAGTTTTTTTCTTTTTAATAAAATTCGTGAACACAAAATATCCTATTGCGAAAACGATGTAAAGAATTGTGCTATTATCGAACTCCATGACATTAGCAAATCTAAGAATTAATTCTAATCTTGCTTCCTACATCAAAATTATTTGAAGAGATTAATTCATGCAGCTTACAAAACTGGAAATTAAAGGGTTTAAAAGCTTTGGTGACAAAGTAACCATCAACTTCGGTGAAGGAATCACTGGTATTGTTGGACCTAACGGTTGCGGAAAGTCAAATGTTGTAGATGCCATTCGATGGGTATTGGGCGAGCAAAAAACGAGGATGCTCAGGTCTGATAAAATGGAGAACATCATCTTCAATGGAACCAAAAAAAGGAAGGCCACACAATTGGCAGAAGTCTCATTAACCTTTAAAAACACAAAAAACCTCCTTCCTACAGAATATACAGAAGTAACCATCACAAGAAGGTATTACCGTTCAGGAGAAAGTGAATATATGCTGAATGGGGTGAGTTGTAGACTCAAAGACATCACCAATCTCTTTATGGATACTGGCATAGCCTCAAATAGCTACGCAATCATTGAGTTGAAAATGGTTGATGACCTGCTTAATGACAAAGAGAATTCTAGGCGTGACCTGTTTGAAGAAGCTGCAGGAATCTCAAAATTCAAAAAGAGAAAAAAAGAAACACTCAAAAAACTCAAAGACACTGATGATGATTTGGACAGAGTGGAAGACGTCCTCTTCGAAATTGAAAAAAACCTTAAGTCTCTAGAAAAGCAAGCACGCCAAGCAGAGCGCTATTACAAAATAAAGGATGAATACAAAGCGTTAAGCATTGACCTCACCAAAAAGACGGTACACGGCCAAACAAAGAAATTTCAATCCTTAGAGAAACAAATCACCGAGAACGGAGATCAAAAAACGAGAATTAATAAAGACATCATTGCACAGGAAGCAGAAATCGAGAAATCTAAAACTGCGCTCCTTTCAAAAGAAAAACTTTTAGCCAGTAGACAACGCAGCCTGAATGAACATGTCAATAAAATCCGACAATTCGAAAGCGATAAAAAGATCAAAAATGAAAGGCTGAATTTCCTTCAAGACAAAAGTGACAATCTCAGAGAGCAGATCGAAACGGATCGAAAAAGTAATGAAAGATCTGGCTTCAGTTTAAATAGTTTGAAATCCGAACAGGGGGAAGCCGAAAAGGAGTTAAAAGGCGAACAGGCAGCCTTTGATGTCTTCGCTAAGGAGTACAATGACTTTAAATCTTTGGCGATAGAAGCACAGAAGGCTTATGATGAGCAAAACAAAGCTTTTAATCACCATCGAGAGCAATTGTATAATCTGAGGAAAAGTGTCGAAATAAAAGATATCCAGGTTGCTGCGCTTAAAGGCGAGCTTGACAAGACATCCTCAGACACTTCAGAGCAATCAGCCAATCTTGCCTCATTTGATACGAAATTAAAACTGCTTGAATCAAAACTTGAGGAGAGTAAAAATTTACTCGAATCAAAAAAGAAAGAGGAAGAAATTCATAGAGAAGCACTTAGTCTGACTGAAGACACAGTAGAACTTGTTCGAGATGAAGTGACGCAACTGGGAAGAAAACTAGATGCGAAAAGAAACGAATATAGCCTTACAAAAAGCCTTGTTGAGAATTTAGAAGGTTTCCCAGAGGCCATCAAATTTTTAAAGAAAAAGGCCAATTGGAATAAGGATGCTCCTCTCCTTTCAGACATTCTTACTTGTGATGAAAAGTACCGTGTAACAATTGAGAATTACCTCGAAAATTACATGAACCATTATATCGTTGACAATGAGCGTCAAGCTTTTGAAGCGGTAAACATTCTGAGCGATGCAACCAAAGGCAAGGCAAATTTCTTTGTTTTGGATGCCCTAGACAAATTCGAATCTAGCCCAACCAAAATTTATGCAAATGCCATTCCAGCTTCATCTATTGTCGAATATGAGCCAAAATACAAACGATTAATAAGTCATATTCTCGAAAATGTCTATCTATTAAACGGTGGCACTGGCGATTTCCCAATGGATGAAGACGCTGTTTTTATTACAGAAACTGGCAAATTCACTAAACGTAGATTCAGCATTTCTGGTGGCTCTGTCGGTCTGTTTGAAGGAAAAAGAATCGGCCGTGCTAAGAACCTAGAAAAGCTTGAAAAATCGATAAAGGAGTTTGAAACCAAAATAACGGGTGTTAAAGAAAACCTAGACACCAAGCAGAAGGAATTAGCTAAACTGCGAGCATCTGTTTATCGGGCTGAGATGGATGAGCTCCAATTGCAGTATAATAAAGTCAATGAAGAGTACATTTCCATCAAAACGAAAAAAGAGCAACTGGCTCAAATGCTCACTAGTAACACGACCAGAAGAGAAGATATCACTGCAAGTATTGAAACATTAGTGAAAGATTTAACCGAACTCGCACCTAAGGTTTTAGAAGAAAGCAATGCCTTTCAAGCCTTAGAAACTGGTATTTCTACGCTTGAAAAGGAAGCCAAAATTCAAACCGAATTGTTGAGCGAGAAATCGCAGACACATAACCAACAGAACATTCAGCTTCATCAGAAAAAGAACAAAGTCAATTCGATTATTCAAGAAATAGGTTTTAAGCAGTCGGCATTCGATGGAAGTAAGTTGAGAATTGAAAAAAACCAACTTGAATTAGAAAAGAATGAAACTGAAATCAAAAAGCTTGTAGAGAACTCCAATTCTAATGACAATGACCTTATCTCGATGTACGATGAAAAGGAGTCGATAGAAAAAGGCGTGAACGAAGCAGAAAAAGAATACTATCGTCAGCGAGGAGATATCGATGTTTTTGAAAAAACCATTCGAGAATTTCAAAAGCAAAAGGAGCAAGTTGATATGCTGCTAATGGAACTCCAAAATAAACTGAATGAGACCAAGCTTGAATTAAGCGCTGTAAAAGAGCGCCTCTCAGTGGAATTCAATATTGACCTTGATGAATTATTGAAAGAGGCTGTTACCACGGAATCAGAGATGTCTGTGCATGAATTGAATGATAGCGTCTTGAAAATGCGTGATCGCCTAGAGAAAATGGGGCCTATTAACCCTATGGCGATGGATGCTTATGAAGAAATAAAAGCACGCCATGATTTTATCACTGAACAAAAGGATGACCTTGTTAAAGCAAAAGAATCGTTAGTTCAGACGATCAATGAGATTGATGTGGTGGCCAAGGAAACTTTCTTGAAGGCCTTTGCTGAAATTAAAGCCAACTTCATTAAAGTATTTCGATCCCTTTTTACAGATGAAGACGACTGTGATTTAAAATTGATGGAGCCAGACAACCCATTAGAATCTCCAATTGAGATTATGGCGAAGCCGAAAGGCAAAAAACCATTGACAATTAATCAGCTTTCAGGAGGAGAAAAAACGCTTACGGCTACTTCGCTTCTATTTGCAATCTATCTACTTAAACCAGCTCCTTTCTGTATTTTCGATGAAGTTGATGCGCCTCTAGATGACGCTAATATTGATAAGTTCAATCAAATCATTAAGGAGTTTTCTACCGATTCACAATTCATCATTGTAACGCATAACAAGAGAACCATGTCTAGCACAGATATAATTTACGGCATTACGATGATAGAACAGGGCGTGTCTAAAGTTGTTCCGGTTGATTTAAGAGAACTACAAGACTAAACAGGCAAATGAAAGCTTTATCAATTTCACTTATTCTATTCATCAATTTATTAATCCCAAAAATGGAAGACAAAATTCAGAACAAGCCACTCACCTATTTAGCACTTGGCGATTCTTATACAATAGGAGAAAGTGTAGCTGAATCTGAAAGATGGCCTGTCCAACTTGTCACTAAACTATCGGATAAAAAAGTGACTGTTCAATCCCCCAAAATAATTGCAACGACTGGATGGAGGACGGATCAACTTAAAGCAGCCATTGAAGCGGACAAGGAATTACTCGATAGTTATGATATGGTTTCATTGCTTATTGGAGTAAACAATCAATTTCAAGGAAAAACAGTTGAGAGTTTTGAGCCTGAGTTCGAAGAATTACTTCAAAAGGCCATTGCATTGGCAGGTGGTCACAACGACAAGGTTTTTGTAGTATCAATTCCGGATTATGGAAAAACGCCTGCAGGAGCCAAAAAAGAAGCTGAGATAGAAAAGGAGTTAAAGACATACAATGCAGTTTGTAAACGAATAAGTAAAAAGTATAAAGTTCAGTTTTTCAACATTACTCCTATTTCCAATGGAGCTAAAAAAGATTTGGAACTTGTCGCTAAAGATAACCTCCACCCTTCTGGGAAAATGTATACACAATGGGCAGATTTGATGCTGAATAAAGTGGCTAAAATGATGAAGAAATGAAAAAAATACTGACAATAGCAGTCCTATTATGCTTTACGCTATCTCTATCGGCTCAAGTAGTAACAGAGGGACCAAAAAACGGGCATTTAATTATTGCTGGTGGTGCGCTTAAAGACCCTGCCGTTTTCGCCAAGTTCATTGAATTGGCTGGTGGCGAAGGCAAAGCCAATGTGGTAGTGATTCCTACAGCCGGTGGATATGAAGTCACACCTGAACGCATTGAGGGCTTAGAAAAGCAATGGAAAGCCAGAGGAGCAGCTAAAGTAACCATACTACATACTACTGATCCTAAAGAAGCAGATAAAGCAAAATTTGGTAAAGCGATTGATGATGCTGGTGGCGTATATTTTCCAGGAGGAAGGCAATGGCGTTTAGCAGATTCTTACCTGAACACAAAGGTGCACAGCAAACTCAATGCATTATTGGAGCGAGATGGTGTGATTGCTGGCAGTTCAGCTGGTGCCACTATTCAAGGTTCTTACTTAGCACGAGGCGATACCAAAACAAGCACCATCATGGTTGGTGATCATGAAGAAGGCCTCAGTTTTATTTCCAATATTGCTATTGATCAGCACACATTAGCGAGAAATCGTCAGTTCGATATGTTTGAAATCTTAGAGAAATATCCAGATTTATTAGGTGTGGCATTAGATGAAAATACAGCCATGCTAGTTACTGGTAATGAGTTTGAAGTGATTGGTCAATCGTATATGCTCATTTATGATGGAAACCATTGGGACCAGACTACTGGTAAGTATGTTGCTAATGCTACAGGAGAAGATAAATTTCACATGTTGGCGCCAGGTCGTAAATACAATCTTGCCACAAGAACGGTAGTCCCGAGAAGAAGGGGTAATTAATCTACTTGCTTCCCATTTTTATAAACTGAATGTACCTTTTTGAGATTAGTAATGTCAACTAGCGGGTTTGCATCTACGATCAATAAATTAGCCTTCTTCCCTACTGCTATAGAACCAACATTATCATTTATTTTTAAGAACTCCGCTGTATTAATAGTGGCTGCTTTTATAACATCCATTGCAGGTATGCCCGCTTCGTTCACTAAAAATTCCATTTCATCGATTATAGGCAAGTTCTTGAATTCTTGCACATTGACTCCACGGTCAGTACCAATGACTAATTTAACTCCAGCGTCAAATGCAGCCCTAGTTGCCTTTATTCCATTTTGATAAACATTAGGAGAGTAACGCCCTTTATATATTGCAACCGTGGGATCCAAATAAACCTGTTTTTATAACATAATTTCAATGACAGTTTTGAAGCCCTCATTTTCAATGGACAATTCGGTGTCGTTGTAGCGTTGTTTGCCATTTTCAGGTTTAACAACTGCTGCCTCCCATGCTAATAAAGTTGCATGAGACACGCCATCTATTCCTGCAGCCACCAAATCAGAGGGCATTCCAGGAATTAGCGCTGCATGTGCCCATACCAAAAAGTCCTGCCGATGAGCTTCTTCAATAACCTTTTTTGCTAAATGCCCAGGCAAGTCAGCATAAATCTTAATCCCAGCCGCTCCAGTTCCTTTTGCTTCTGCAACTGCTCTCACAATATCCGTTTCATCAGTAATGCCTTTCATCCAAGGCACATGTCCTGGAATTACTCCCTGCCCTGAAGACTTAGTTCGTGGGTCATCAAAAAATGCAGGGCCTGCCATCAAAGCAGAAAAATACAAGTCAGGTGCTTCAATTTCGTCTAACAATGTTTGCCTTGCCAAAAAAGCCAATTGCCTTGTATCACCAGCCATATCACGTACGCCAGTCACTCCATTTTTAAGCATTAATGACAACCTTTCTTCTACCAATTCTAGTTTATCACCACCAGAAGGGTTGGTGGCAAAATGAACATGTGCATCAAAAAGTCCAGGCAGTAAATATTTCCCTGTTAAATCAACACTTTGATAATCAGAAATTGGCACAGCCTCTCCCTCTTTAAGAATAGCATGAATACTATCTGCTACTATTAGTACATTATATTCCTTTTGTAACGATTTTCCAGTACCATCAATGATGCTCGCATGTTCTAAGAGCACAGCGTTTTGACCTTTGGCATGAAAATTCAATAATATTAGCAGTAGGAGTATCTTTTTCATTCTTAGTCGATATCAAATGGCCTCTTTATTAAAGCCCTAAGTAGAATCTCTAAACTAACCATATTTCAATTAAAACGGTGTGCTAAGCTTCTCTGCTCAATATTTAAGTTATATATTAGTAAAGCACTGAAAGTCAATTAATTTCACGTACCTTTGCACCCGCATTTTAAGCAATACAGATTTGAGTAATTTTTCAGACTTGGGGCTATCCCAGGACATCCTAAAAGCCCTACCAGAACTAGGCATTGAGACACCTTCAGAAATTCAAGAGAAGGCTATTCCACAATTGTTAGCATCACGTACCGATTTTATCGGATTGGCGCAAACAGGTACCGGTAAAACCGCAGCATTCGGTCTACCATTAATAGAGGCCATTGACATTGAGTCAAATCATACCCAGGCGTTGGTATTGGCTCCTACTCGTGAACTTGGCCAGCAGATAGCTGAGCAAGTCAAAGCATTTTCGAAATACAAAAAAGGCCTAGGGGTAACCGCTGTTTATGGTGGTGCCAATATTATGGGTCAGATCAAAGAACTTAGACGTTCAAAGCACATCATCATTGCAACACCTGGTCGTTTGATCGATTTGGTGAAAAGAAGAGCAATTGACCTTTCTAAAATAACACATTTAGTGTTAGATGAGGCTGATGAAATGCTCAATATGGGTTTTAAAGAAGATATAGATAAAATATTAACTTTTGCTCCTGATGACAATGTCACTTGGCTCTTCTCAGCTACCATGTCAAAAGAGATCCGAAGGATTGTCAAAAACTATATGGAAAATCCACTTGAAGTACAAGTTGGAAGCAAAGATGAAGTCAACAAAAACATTAGCCACAAATACGTTTTCATTAAGGCTAGTGATAAGCAAGAAGTTTTAAGAAGATTCATTGATATCGATCCAAACATGCGGGGCATAATTTTCTGCCGGACTAAAATGGATACACAAGATCTTTCAGCTGATTTGCGAAAAATGGGTTATGCCATTGACGCTATTCATGGTGATCTTACCCAAAACCAAAGAGATAAGGTGATGGGAATGTTCAAGACACACACGATCAATCTTTTAGCAGCTACTGATGTTGCTGCAAGGGGAATAGATGTGAAGGATATTACACACGTAGTACACTATTCTTTACCAGAAGATCCTGAATACTATACACACAGGAGTGGTAGAACAGCACGTGCAGGACAACTAGGAATCTCTTTGTCATTAGCAACAAGAAGAGATTTATCAAGAATCAAACAATTCGGCAACGGACTGAAAATTGAATTCACCAAAATTGATGTTCCAAATGCTGGTGATATTCAGGAAACAAGAATTCAGAAGTGGGCGGAAAACCTGACAGGTACTGAAGACGGTAATGTTCCTGCTGAAATATTGACGAAAGTTGAAGGCTTATTTGAAGGGTTGACTAAAGAACAGTTGATCCAAAGACTGGTTGCTATTGAAATGAGCAAGCTTGGGAGCAATTCTAGTAATCGTGATCTCAATGATACTGGTCAAGGCGGTGGTCGTGATGATAATTCAAGATCGAAACGAACCGACAGAAGAAGAAACGAGCGAAGTGATGGCCGAAGAAGCGAAAGAGGAGACAGAGGAGAGCGGAATGAACGTAGATCTAGCGAAAGGAATGACAGCCGAAGTGGAGGAGAACGTTCAGAGAGGTATTCAGACCGAAAGGACAGCAGAAGAAGTGAAAGACCTAGACACGAACGAAGCGATAGAAGTGACAGAAGCGATAGAAACAAACCGAATAGGGAAGAATCAACCGCTTACGCAGCTCCTAAAGGAGACACAGTTCGTTTCATGATGAACATTGGAAAAAAAGAACACGTAAATAAAGCTAACCTGCTCCGTTTCATTTGTGACGAATCAGGATTGCAGAAGAACAACATCGGTACAATTGACGTGCAAGACTCGAGATCGTACTTTGAAGTTGATTCTGGTTCTTCTACTTCGCTACCAAAAAAATTCAAGGACATTGATATCAATGGTAGATTATTGGAAGTGACTAAAGCATAACATTTATAAAACCAAGAAAAACCAAGCGTCAGAAATTGATGCTTGGTTTTTTTATGCCTAAATAAAATTGATTGATTTCACCATATTAATTACGTAAATAACATTGAAACAATCCTTTAACTATGGTAGGCCAAAAGTCAAGAATCATTTTAATAGCGTTCATATCTCTTTTCTATTTCAACATTGATGCCCAAGAGATTAAACTTTCTGATTATGATCGTGCAATAAGTTTCAGGTTTGGAGAGGTCAACAACAAAACCATTTTCAACATTTCACCTACTCCCATTTGGATGTCAAATGGTGAAGGGTTAGTCTATACTCATTATAGTAAAACAGGCAAAGAATTTAAAAAAGTAGCCACACCAAGTGGAAAAATCACGCCATTATTTGATCATAAATTAGTCGCTAGTAGCCTCTCCTCACTTATAAACGAAACAGTAAGTGCCATCGCCCTCCCAATTAATAATTTGCGATTCCCAAATGACGAGAATCCTCGTTTTAATGCCAAAGGGAAAACTTTTACTATCAATCTAACTTCGAGTAATGTATCAGAACTCAAAGCAGATTCTCAATCTAGAAATCAATTTGAGTCAACCTCCCCTGATGGCAAATGGACTGCTTTTTCCAAAGACTACAATCTTTACATTAAATCCACAGTAACAAATGAAGAGTTTCAGTTAAGTACTGAGGGAGAAAAGAACTATGAATATGCTAGCTCATATGGTTGGTATGATATGATTGAAGGTGAAAATGGTGATCGCCCAAAACGATTCAATGTCAATTGGTCACCTGATTCTAAATGGATTAGAACAAATATCATTGATTTAAGAACTGCAGAAAAAATGTATCTACTGGATTGGAGTCAAGAAGCGCTCTTTAAACCAAAACTTCTCTCCTACTATAGAGGTTCTCCCGGAGATACAACCATGGTATTGGTAACCCCCGTCTTTTATAATGTTGACACAAAAAAGGAAGTAAAAACGGATTTACCACGCGGAACTCATGTAAATGGCACCAATCATCGTTGGACAAATAAGTCAGGTGAAGTACTCGTCAATTATTCTGAAAGAGGCTATCAAGCTTTGCATGTAAAGAGATTAGACTTGAATTCAAATACAAGTGAGGAATTGATCAACGAAACGAGCGAAACGAATATTGACAATTTCATGTACATGCATCTCCAAAAAAGCAATCAACTCCTCTTTCTCTCAGAGAGAAGTGGATGGAGACAATTATATAGTCATGACTTAAGTACAAACGTTTCTACTCCTATTACCAACGGGCAATATTTCATTGACAATATTGTAGAAGTAGATGAAGACAAAGGCGTGATTTATTTTCTAGCTTCTGGCAAAGAAGCAAGGCGAAACCCATACCATACTCAGTTTTATAGAATTGATTTAGACGGGAAAAACTTAAAGCTGGTTACCGAAGAAAATGCACATCATGAAGTAAGTATTTCTCCAGATAACAATTACTTTTTTGACAATTACTCTACAGTAAATCAACCTACAACCTCCGTTTTAAGAAATGCAAAAAACGGCAAAATCATAAAGGAAATAACAAAAGCAGATGTTAGTGCGATTTCAGCTCAAGGATGGAAGGCTCCTGAAGTGTTTGAATCATTAGGTCGAGATGGAAAAACCAAAATCTATGGCGCCATGTGGAAACCTAGTAATTTTGATTCCAATAAATCCTATCCGGTAATCGACAACAGTTACACTGGGCCTCATACTCAGATGTTTCCTCGGAATTTTAGAACTGGCGTGGCGAGAAATCAATCTTTGGCTGAATTAGGCTTTATAGTTGTGTCGGTTGATGGGATGGGTTCATCAGGACGTTCCAAGGAGTTTCATAATTATTCCTATCGCAACATGGGTAAAAACTTAACCGAACATGTAAGCGCCATCAAAGAGTTGGGAGCAAAACACAGTTGGTTTGATTCAAATCGTGTGGGGATTTTTGGGCACTCTGCAGGTGGGTATGATGCAGGACATGCCGTACTAGAGTTTCCTGATTTTTATAAAGTGGCCGTAGCAAGTAGTGGCGACCATGACTTTAGAATGGAGAAAGCATGGTGGCCTGAAATGTACATGGGCTGGCCGGTAGATTCATTGTACGATCAAGTGTCTAACGTTACTATGGCTAGGAACCTTAAAGGCAAGCTACTCTTAGTGCATGGAGGAATAGATGACAATGTAAATCCATCTGCAACATTCAAGATGGCAGAAGCTCTAATCAAAGCTGATAAGGAATTTGACCTCCTAATTATCCCAAGCCAAAAGCATGGCTATAGCGGTGACTACTCAAAATATTTCGTCAAAAAAAGATGGAATTACTTCATAGAGCACCTTCATGGAGTTAAGCCTATCTGGAATATCGACTGGAAATAGCGCATTCATTTATTATGATAAATCACAAACAACTGATAATCAACAGTTAGTATCTTTTATTTATCTTTATCAAACTTTTTCAACTACCGCTTCATCTTAAATGCGGAAAGTGGATAAATCCAAAATGAAGGAAATTACCTTAATGCCTCAAACTAGTTTTTTAATCGCAGCAGCGAAGGATGGTGATCCGGTTGCCCTCAATCAACTGGTAAAGCTTTGGTACAAGCGGATATACAATTTCGCTTTTAAGTACTTCGGTGACCATGATATGGCAATGGAGGTTATTCAGAAAACATTCATATCAATGGATAAAAACCTGAAAAGCCTTAAAGATGAATCAAGTTTCAAATCCTGGATTTATCGTATTGCCTCGAACTACTCCACGAGGAAATTAGAAAACAAAAAAGAAAATGGGTCTTTCCTTTTATGAAAGTACAGTCGAGGGACGACCAAGATTTTATCCAGAATACAGAATCAACAAATAGGGAATCAAATCCTGAAAGTGAGTTCGCACAAATGGAATTGAAGGAGTTGCTCAAAAAGGCACTCACGGAACTACCAGAAGAACAACTCATGGTAGTAATTATGAAAGAATACGAAGGTTTAAAAATTAGAGAAATAGCAGAAGCTATGGACATCTCCGAAAACACGGTGAAATCTCGACTTTATATCTGAACAATGAAAAAAGGAACAACAAAAAAAATGAAGTGGACGCTTATTCTAGGATTAGCAGTGGCCACTTTGAGCTTGCAGGTCAAAGCTCAAGATCAAGTGATTTATGAAGAGTTAGCAACAGGGGTTTCTAATGGTCAACAAGACATTAGTAAACTCCCACAAATGGATCGAGACATCATCATCCTACAAAGTGTATTGGGTGATCTGTTTAAAAACCCGAATAGTAGCTGGAGGGGTTCTGGTCAAACCAAAGGGCTTTATATACCAGGAAATGGAGTGATATTCAATGTTGGTGGCAATGGTATGTTTGGAGGTTCTGAATATGTTACGTTAAGTCAACTCAACGAGCAGGTTGTGGTTAATGGAACTGCTACACCTTTGGATAAAAGTGCAACTGAAGAGGACCTCACTAAACTAAATGAGGATAAAAAAGCCAAGATTGCAAAGAATGCAAAAACATTTTTGGCAGATTATGGAAGTCTTTTAGTAGATCTAAAAAGTAATGAAAAGATTTAATTATCGATTGATTATTCTATTCATGTAAAGTCGACCTCACGTAAAATTGATGGTCTTTTCGCTTATGTAAGTAGGTCAAGAGATGAAAATAAAAGACGTATGACTGCTGAGATATCGGCTAGTGATTTAAATGCCTATACAACAGGCGATATTAGTCAGACGGAGGTATTCTCAAGAATCAAAAACAGAACCTATGATTCTAGCAAAGATGAGATGTTGGATGCCAAGATTCTAGCAGGAATTTTTGATGACATGTTTAAAAACACCTATGATGGTTACTTATATAGAGCTGGTTCTGCTTCATGGACTTACTTCGAAGGTTTTGGCCTGATGTATAATGTCAACCTTTCTTCCGGAAGAAATGGTTATTCAATTTCTACAAATCCAGGAGGGCAAAGTGTAATTACAGTTGGCGGAAAGTCACAAAAATCAGAGGAATTCTATAAAGACATTAAAGCCAAATATCCAGCTTTTGAAAAGTCAGTTAAAGAAACAATGATCAAGTACGGCAGAACGTTGAAAAGCATAAAGTCAAATGAATTCTTAATCCTAAATGTTGGCCTTAACGCGAACAATCTTTCTGGATTGCCAAAAAGCATTCAATTCATGGTTTCAAAAAGTGATATTGATGCCTACACAAAAGGAAGCAAGTCGCTTGAGCAAGTGATGGAGAAAGTTAGCCTTAAAAAACTAACAGCTAGTCTTGGTGGAGGAGTTGGTGCACCCTTATACGGGTCATCGTATTCGTTTGGTGAAACTCAAGCATTTCCTACTGTAGTGGAAGGGGCCGTCAATGTAAATAGAGCTGTTATACCTACAGTTCGTGGTAAAGCGAATTAATCTTGAATATTAGTTCATGAAAAAAGCTCGGTTGGTCACCGAGCTTTTTTTATATATTTCCTTTTTTAAAATTGAAACTATGTTCAAAAAGGTACTCAAATACGCCATTTCCTCGCTTTTTGCCGTTATGGTGATTATTCAATTCATTGCACGTCCTGAAAAAGTGGCGGAACCAATAGACCCAAGCAAAGACATGCTAGCTGTACTTTCGGTTACTGGTGAGATGAATACATTATTTCAAACTGCATGTTACGATTGTCATTCAAATCAACCGGAATATCCCTGGTACAGCAATATCGCCCCCCTCTCTTGGTGGATCGATGACCATATGGAACATGGTAAAGAAGAGTTGAATTTCTCTGAATGGGGGTCTTACTCCAAAAAACGAAGAGATCATAAATTGGAAGAAATAGTAGAGGAAACAGAAGCTGGTAAAATGCCACTTCCAAGTTATAGAAGGGTGCATTAGGATGCCAAATTGGATGCTAATCAATTGGCAATGCTCAAAAATTGGGTAACTCAAGAACGCGAAAAAATAGCCCTAGAAGACTAATAAATTCAGTCACCCAAGGCTATTATGATCTGTTTTTATTTTTTCGATCCCTTTTTTTCTGTCTTTTCCTTAATTAAACTTTGACCGGTCCCTTGTACCTTTTCAGGAGCATCTTCTGCCAATTCATAGCGCAAAGTCCTTCCTTTTAAAGTAGCTGGAAGGCCTTGAACCATCCAAACTGGTGCTGGTGCACCTTTTAAATAATGGTCAAAAAATTGGCCCATTCTAATGGACAAATCTTTACTGTTTTTACGCTTTGAAAGATTATGCCCTTCATCATTATAAACCACCATCCAAGCTGGTTTCTGAAGTCTTCTAAGAGACATGTAAAACTCTATGCCTTGATACCAGGGCACTGCCGTATCCTTATCATTATGCATAATAAACAGAGGCGTAGTGATCTCATCCGCTCTAAATAATGGAGAATTATCTATGTACCTCGAAGACTTATCCCAAAGTGTTCCGCCAAGTCTACTTTGTGTTTTCTCATATTGAAACATTCTACTCATTCCAGAGCCCCAACGAATACCACCATAGGCACTCGTCATATTCACCACTGGTGCTCCTGCGCCAGCTGCAGCAAACATATCGGTTTTAGTCACCAAATAAGCAACCTGATATCCACCCCAACTCTGTCCTTGAATGGCCATCTTTTCTTTATCCACAAAACCCAAGTTCACTGCAGCATTAACAGCAGGAATAATGTGATTGTATGCACTCGGTCCTGGATAACCCAGTTCATATTTAATGTCCGGAACCAAAACTATGTAGTCATTACTTATGAAATAAGGAATGTTTATAGTAGACCTACTTGGTGCTGGATTCATATGATTATGCAGTGAATTAGACCTTCTTTCATAGAAATAAACAAGCATTGGATACTTTTTATTTGGATCAAAATTCTCAGGCTTGTACAAAATGGCCTGCATCTTTTCACCGTCTTCTAAAGAATTGAACTCTAAAAGTTCCGCGCTTCCTCTTTTAATATTATCTAATTGTTGACCCACATTAGAAAGCACCTTAATGTCTTTCAAATAATAATCTGAGGCAGTCCAAACTTCTGGGGATAATGTATGACTTGATTTTCTCAGTACTACTCGATCAGCATCCTTGGCTTTACTCAATCCATAAAAACTGAAGTCATCCATGATGACTTTCTTAGGAGCAGCAGCTCTATTGTGTGAACCTGTATAATACCCTGATTGCTTCGTCCAATTATGAAATGCAGTAAGTAATAACGTTCCCTTAGCTGGAATTGAATTCTGATCTCTATCCAATCGACTGTATCGCAATGTTAAATCGTTCTCACGACCAAAGCCATTAGTAATGTTTAATGGTTGATTTTTGCCAGAAGGGTCAAATTTCCAAATATCATACCTATCATAAATTAAAAATCCTTTATCCCCTTCTGTCCATCCAGCACTTCCATATTGGTTAGGCAATGAAGGCGAATCATGTAATTCATTGTAAAAATTAACAGACATTCCAGCCGTCAAATTGGTGATCGTTTTGGATTCTAAATCCATCATGTACCATTGTCTATCTTCAGGATTATACCATGAGGCGTATTTACCTTGTGGTGAAACACTAGGGCGACCTTTAGTAGTCAATAAGGGATCAGCGACTCCTGTTTTAACATCTACCAAATAATAGTCCCGCGGGATTTGTGTATCCCAAGTCATTTGTACCCTGTAAGGCTGGTCATTCATTCCAACTACAAAATCAAAATCACTTTTATAATCGACCCTTATGCTTTCTAGTGACATTCCACCCAACTGTGTCATTTGCTTAGATTTTAAATCCAATACCGCGGTGTAAGACTTGTTTCTATCTCGTCCAGCATTTAATTTTTGCATTGGTTGGATATAGGGATCATTCCATGCCCAAACATCTACATCAGGTTTTTCATCATTCAATAAAGTACTATCAGTCTCATAGTCGTATTCAATAGGTCTTGGTTTGGATCCGAAAAAGAGTCTTTTTCCGCTTTCAGAAAAATTCAGATTGGCGCTATTACTCACCATCCAGTCATTTGGCATTCCAGCAGTAACCGTGTCAGCTAGAATGATAGCAGTTTTATTTCCTTCATTCCAATGCATCAAATTAAAATATTTGATTTTCTCCTTAGTTTCCGAAGCAGTTCCTAAAAACGCTAATTGTTCACCAGACTTATCGATGCTCATTTTATCATAATTGGCCAAACCAGAATGAACAGTAGTCAATTCACTCTTTTTCGTGTTAAATGCAAAGACAGCTGTTGGGTTAAGTGAGTCCGCTTCGTCTTTTTCAAAGTAGAGGAAGTTGCCCGTTTCACTTATTGAATAATCCATAACTCCATCCCAACGGTGTTCAACACCAGATGCCATGTTATACAGCACCAATTCAGTCCCTTTAGATTTTGACTTTGGTTTTTTGACTTCTTTGACTTCTGTTTCTGTAGCATCAGATTTGTCCTTCTTTACTGCCTTTAAAGGCTTTTCATTCAGCCAAGCGATCCAATCACTTTCTTCAGAGGCCATTTTATACGATTTCACCCTAGCCATCTTATTAAATTCTCCGCTTCGAAGGTTCAAAATTACCAACGAATCCTTTGGCAATTTAGATTTATCCGTTTTTGCCACATTCAAATCATGCACCTTTTGATATTCAGGGCTCACTCTTGCAATAACAAAATTACTTGAAGGTGAAAACTTAAAGTTCTTTGCCCTAGCAATGGAATAATCGGATCCATTGTCCAAGCCTTTTATTTCCAATAAACCATCCCCCAGTTGTGGATTGATTGTATAGAACGTCCATTGGCCGTTGTTACTTATTTGATTACTTGAGATACTCTTCCATCCATCATAGTCATCATGGGTTAAAGCTCTTTTCTGAGCAATAAGATCAGATGAACAAATCAGAATAATAAAGAGTGTGAGTAAAGTGATTTTTTTCATGTCGATTTAAATGGTTTTGTAAAAGAAAGCCACACAAATATAAAAGACTGTGCCGGTATTGAAACTCTTCTTATATTGATGGCTTCCAATTGAAATTAATAATTCTACACTATGTATAAGAAACTATTATTAACATTATTGATGTGCATGACCTTTTCTGGTTTGTTCGCGCAAAAAACCATTTCAGAACTCACAAAGGATGCCACAAAAAAAGATGGCTATTTCACCTATTACTGGGATGAAAAAGGAGGTAAAGTTTGGCTAGAAATCCAAAACCTGGAGCAAGAGTTCCTTTATGTGAATTCATTAGCAGCAGGTATAGGCTCAAACGACATCGGATTAGACAGAGGGCAACTTGGTGGAACCAAAGTTGTTGAATTCAGAAGAGTTGGCCCTAAAGTTTTCATGGTACAACCAAATTACTCTTATCGTGCTTCAAGTACTAATGCCGATGAAGTAAGGGCTGTTGACGAAGCTTTCGCAGAATCTGTAATTTTCTCTTTCAAAGTTGAAGCAGAAGAGAATGGTAAAATATTAGTGGACATGACGGCCTTTTTAACAAGAGATTCACACGGTGTAGTGGGCAGATTAAGGAGAGAAGGAAGCTATAGACTAGATGCAAATCGTTCTGCCATTTACCCTCCAAATTTGAAGAACTTCCCTAAAAACTCTGAGTTTGAAGCTACATTAACCTTTGCAGGCACGCCAAATGGCAGAAATATCAGATCAGTTACCCCAGATGCAGAAGCTGTTACCGTACGAACACATCATTCTTTCATTGAATTACCAGACAATAATTACACGCCAAGATTACACGATCCTAGAGCAGGATATGGTGCCATAAGCTATATGGACTATGCAACGCCAATAGAATCAAGTATCACAAAAAGATACATCAGAAGACACCGATTGGAAAAGAAGAACCCACGAGCTAAAACTAGTGAGGCTGTAGAGCCAATCATTTATTATGTAGATAGAGGTGCTCCAGAGCCAATAAAGAGTGCTTTAATTGAAGGTGCACAATGGTGGAATCAAGCCTATGAGGCAGCTGGATTTAAAAACGCGTTTCAAGTAAAAGAAATGCCTGAAGGTGCTGATAATTTAGATGTGCGCTATAATGTTATTCAATGGGTACACCGTTCAACGCGAGGTTGGTCTTACGGATCTTCAATCACAGACCCGAGAACAGGTGAGATTATTAAGGGACATGTGAGCTTAGGCTCATTAAGAGTTCGTCAAGACTTCTTGATTGCACAAGGATTATTAACCCCATATGAAAACGGAACGACTCCTGATCCTAAACTACTAGAATTGGCAATCTCAAGGTTAAGACAATTGTCAGCTCACGAAGTTGGACATACTATTGGATTGAACCATAACTATGCGTCAAGCTTTAACAATAGGGCTTCCGTTATGGATTATCCTCACCCACAGATTAACCTGACGAATGGTGCAATTGACTTATCTGATGCTTACGATGTTGGGATCGGTGATTGGGACAAAGCTGCTATCAACTTTGGTTATAGAGTTTTTGATTCAAAGACCAATGAAGCAGATGAATTGAATAAGATCATGGAGAAACAATTTGCTGACGGTCTATTTAACATTTCAGATCAAGATGCACGTGCACCAGGTGGTGCTCATCCATTCTCACATTTGTGGGATAATGGTAAAAGTCCTGCTGATGAATTAGACAGATTGATGGATGTGAGAAAAGTCGTAATGGCCAATTTCTCTGAAAAGAACATTCCGATGGGTGCCCCAATGGCAACATTAGAAGAAGCATTGGTTCCAATGTATATGATACATCGTTATCAATTTGAAGCAGCAACCAAAGTATTGGCCGGCTCCTACTACAGTTATAAACTAAGAGGTGATTCACAACCAGCACATAATATTGTTCCTGTTGAAGAGCAAAAAGCTGCGCTGGCATCGTTGATAAATGTAATCCAGCCAGAGAACTTGGCTTTCCCTCAACATATTTTGGATATGATCCCTCCTCGCCCTCCAGGATATGGACGATCAAGAGAGACATTCAAGGTACGAACAGGTCCAATGTTTGATCCAATTGCACCGGGGGAAAGTATTGCTGGAGCAACAATAAGCTTTATGCTTAATCCCCAGCGTGCTACACGATTGGTGCAGCAAAAAGCAATGGATGCTAATCAATTGGGTCTAATTGAAGTTGTTGATGCCTTACAGGCGGCAGTAATGGAAGGTGATCATACTGGATACAATAAAGAATTGCAAAGAATGGTTGCTGACCAGTATATAAATGGTCTAATGAAATTGGCTCAAAGTGGACAAGCATCTGCTCAAGCAAGAAACGTTGGCTTATTTGGCTTGCAGTCATTCATTATGGCAAGTCAACCGAATATGCAAACTACAGACAAATCTGAGCAGGCTTACCTACTTGGCATGTCTGTCAGAATTCAAAATTTTATGAATAATATGGAAGAAGCAAAACCAACTAATGCTTTAACTCCGCCTGATGGTTCACCAATTGGATCGGATCTTCAAATCTGGTGTGACTTTAGCTGGAACTAAATTTAAAAATCTAATAAAAAGGCAGCTGAGAAGTTGCCTTTTTTTATGCCCTCTTCGAAAAAAAAACTAATTTGAGTTTCCTTATAAATTAAATTAATGGAAGAAATTTCAATATTCTTTTCTGGACTGGCATGGTGGGGTTGGTTGTTAATTGTACTCCTGCTAATAGCAATCCGAGATATAATTCAAAAGAAACATACCGTAAGTCATAACTTCCCTATTTTTGGTCATTTAAGGTACCTTCTAGAGAAAATTGGGCCAGAAATGCGCCAATACATTGTGGCTAATAACCGGGAAGAATTACCCTTCAACCGGAGTAAACGATCATGGATTTATGCCTCTTCTAAAAGCGCAAATAACTATCAAGGCTTTGGTACAGATCAAGATCAATCCGAACCGGGGTTTATCTTCATTAATCCTACAATGATTCCTTATGCCGTATCAGGTGAGCACCCAAACGTTGAAAAACCAGATTTGATTCCAAGTGCAAAAATCATGGGTGGTTATAACGGTAGAAAAAGGCCCTATCGACCTAAATCAATTGTGAACATCTCTGCTATGAGTTTTGGGTCTCTTTCTGCCAAGGCAATTGAATCATTAAATAAAGGAGCACTTAAAGCGGGTTGCTATCATAATACAGGAGAAGGTTCACTCTCCAAGCACCACCAACATGGGGCAGATATTATATTTCAAATAGGAACAGGCTATTTTGGTGTAAGAGATGAAAAAGGGGCTTTTTCTATGAGTAAGATGAAAGCACTCGTTGAAAAGCATTCATTTATTCGTGCCATTGAAATCAAACTTTCGCAGGGTGCAAAACCTGGCAAAGGCGGTGTACTTACAGCTTCCAAAATCACAAAGGAGATTGCGGAAATCAGGGGTATCCCACTAAACAAAGACGTGGTTTCACCTTCAAGGCATTCCGCCTTCTCTAACATTCCAGAACTACTTAATTTCATAGAAGATACAGCTCAAGAAACAGGCCTTCCGGTTGGTTTCAAATCTGCTGTTGGTAAAATGGACATGTGGGAAGAATTAGCTGATCTAATGGTTAAAACTGGGAAAGGCCCTGATTTCATTACGATTGATGGCGGAGAAGGCGGAACTGGAGCAGCACCTCCTGCCTTCGCAAACCATGTATCATTACCTTTTATTTATGGTTTCGCTCAAGTCTATCAGATTTTCGCGAAAAGAAACCTTACTGAACATGTCGTATTTATTGCTGCAGGAAAGCTAGGTTTTCCTGCAAGTGCTTTAATGGCCTTTGCAATGGGAGCAGATGTAATCAATGTAGCACGTGAAGCAATGCTTTCAATTGGCTGTATTCAAGCACAAACTTGTCATACCAATAATTGTCCTGCAGGGGTAGCAACACAAAATAAATGGTTGCAAGCAGGAATTAACACTACGTTGAAGTCAGAACGTTTTTATCAATACATCAAAACATTGCGTAAAGAAGTCCTTCAAATCACACATGCCTGTGGCTATGAACACCCATCTGAAATGACCATGTTAGATGTTGATATGAGTATGGGGGATAATAATTACACTACGAATCTAAAGGAGATCTTTAATTATGATAAAACGCTAGTACCATTTAAAGGTGTCAAAGCACTTGCCACTTGCCCACATTTAGGTGGTGAAATTTAAGAGAGGCAACTTATGAAAAAACAATTCGGGGGAAAGATCAATGATGAATTGATCCAACGTTACAGCGAATCACCAAATTGGAGAGATGGTCAATTTCTAAACCTTGAGACGACCACAATGAGTTTTAGTTTGAAAGCGATGCCTAAGTTCTTCTATAAGCAGTTTTTTGCGAATAAAGGTCGAGAGCCAAAAACACCAATTCCAGTTGAAAACTTTGATCAAGCTTCCTTTCTAGCTCCGAGTAAAGAGTGCAAGATAATCTGGTTTGGTCATTCTGTCCTACTTATGCGCATCAATGACAAAACCATCCTGATCGATCCAATGTTCGGTGCGGATGCAGCACCTGTCTCTCCCTTTAAGATCAAACTATTTTCGGAAAACACAATAGCCTTAATAGACCAATTACCTCCTATCGACCTCATGCTTCTCAGCCATGATCATTACGATCATCTTGACTTAAAAAGTATGGAAAAGCTCATCCCAAAAATAAAAAGCTACTATGTAGCGCTGGGCTGTGCCAGGTATTTGACCAATTGGAGTGTCGATCCTGCTGTCATAAAACAGTTTGATTGGTGGAACGATCAAGAATTTGAAGGAATCAATATCACCTTCACTCCATCCAGGCATTTCTCAGGCAGAGGACTTAAAGACAGGGCTAAATCTCTTTGGGGAGGTTGGGTTTTCAGAACAGAAAATGAAAATATCTATTTCTCTGGTGATGGCGGTTATGGTGATCATTTCAAGGCAGTAGGAGAAAAACTCGGTCCATTTGATCTTGGTATAATGGAGTGTGGTCAGTACAATGAAAATTGGTATCAGATTCATATGTACCCCGAAGAGGCCATTCAAGCCGCCATTGATTCGAAAGCTAATAAAATAATGGCAGTGCATTGGGCTGGTTTCCCTCTTGCACAGCATCCTTGGAAAGAACCAATTGAACGATTCACTAAGGCAGCAACAGAAAAAGAAATTTCAGTTCTTACTCCTAGAATTGGGGAGCTTTTTGACTTGAACAATGGTGCCACTAATCATTGGTGGGAAACACATGTCTAACCATTGTACACTACAATAATAAAAGCAGAATTAATCTTCCACTTTTACTTCCATCTCTTTGATTAGCTCAACCACGGTTAATCCACTTGAATAGGCCACTTCCACTCTTAATGCTCTCAGTCCATGGACTCCTTGAAGATCTTCCAACTCGACATCCTCCACTCCCTCTTTTAAATAACCTTTGGCAGTTAAGAATTTGAGATAAGTGCGGTATTCATGGGCATCTTACTCTTGTGAGTATACTATTACTAAGCTTCCTGGTCTGGTTATTCGCTCAGTAGTCCCTTTTATATATGCCTTATCAACACGTTTTTTGATGATTTCGTAGCGCGCATTATAAGCACCCTCCACATCGAATTGTTTTTCATCCATCCGGAAATGTACCGAGATGGGTGTATTATAAACCAAGATCAATGAGGCTAATTCAATTGGAGTATCTAGTTCCTTTTGAATATTCTTGAATTCATTCTCCATTTCACATAACACTTGCAACTGCCAAAGTCTTATGTTTTTCAGGAAAATATCATCGAAGATCTCATCTTTGGCAATGGACTGACCAATGTACATATTGAATTCAACACCATCCGTCTTATATCACTCAAAATAGTGAGGAAACATGGCTTGTGCCTCCACCTGTCTTTTATCTAAAAAACCAGCCAAACGCTGATTTATCAAGTTTACACTATCGTCATATTTCTTACGCTCATCATAAACTGTTTTTATATCAGGGTGAATAATTGTCTCGTATTCCTCAATTAAGCTTTTTAAGCCTTTATCCTTTTTTCTTAAGTATTCAAAAATAGGATAGACATCACTATTCAAAAAAGCTAAAATAGTATGTTCACTACCTGCAGCCAGTTCTTTTTTCAAAACCCTTGTATAACTTTCGGTTCGAAATATCAATTCCTCATAAGAGGGTAAATCGTACATTTCGAATGCTGTCTTGAGAACTTTTTCAATACTCCTTAGTTGTTTAATCAAATCAGCACTTACAGCCTTATTTCTTCTATTAGAAGAGCCTTTAATATCCATTCGTCCATATAGAGGATATAGGTTGTTAAAGGTAATATCTTTAAAAACAGGCTGCTCTCCCTTTGCTTGTGCTTCAACAAAACTTGCTGCTACCGCTTCAAACTTCCATTTTACAGAAGGGTGAATCGTTGTGCATTCCTACTGAATCACCACTTCAATTTGATTCTGAACCTCAGTTGAAAAACGCTTATGGGCCATTGAAATAACAGGTAAAATTTCTCCCATTACCTTTAACATTCCTTTGTGTAATTCAAACTTATTAGGGGAACCTATTTCCATAAAGCCAAGAAACTCTTCCTCATGAATGATGGGTAAAAGCATGTAGCTTTGGTAACCCGACTCCAAAATCTTTTATGACAATCCCGAATTCTGAACTTTATCAAAATCTTCTGCATCCAAAATGACCAATGCTTCCTTGTTTTGCACAACTTGCTCCAGGGTATTATTACACATATCGGAGTCACAACTTAGTGATTCATCAGAACCGAGCAATGCACTTTTGACTCCTTCGCACTTCATGGGTTGAATTGCTCCATTTTCTAAACTCAATACCCCGACAGACAGTTGACTATTATTCAATAATCTTTTTATTCTTTCCTAGATTTTCTCAAAAGTATCAATAGACTTTACAAGTAAGTTTGATGTATTTCTTTGCCATTATATATCATGACGCATGGTTTTAAATGTAATTCATCTTTAAAGTAGCAACCAATGATATAAGTTCATTGATGCCATGAATGGCTAAAAACGTAATCAAATCCATTTTGATTCCAAATCACTGCATTTATTGCAATAACTTAATTTCAGAGAAGCTCATCCCCATATATTTTTATGAGGACAATATTTCAAGATTAAGTATATTCGGTCATCAACCTAAATTGATATGCTAAAAAAGACAATCCTTGCATTACTCTCCATTTCATTTTTAAATGCTTGTGGACCTAAAGAAAATTACGACATCATAATTGTAAATGGCCTCGTTTATGATGGTACCACAAGCGATCCACGTTTAGCCGATATCGCCATCAATGGAGATCAAATCGTCAAAATTGGTAACCTAAAAAATGCCGCATCCGGACAAATAATCGATGCTGCAAATCATGTCGTGGCACCAGGTTTTATAGACATGCATACGCATATCGAAGCCATTATGCGCTCTCCAGTCGCTGAAAGCGCCATAAAGCAAGGTGTTACAACTGTTGTTGGAGGTCCTGACGGTGGAGGGATTGCACTTCTCAGTAAATATTTAGATAGCTTAGAATCTTATGAATTAGGACCAAATACTGCCTATCTAATTGGGCACAATGCGATTCGGAGGAGTGTAATGCAAACAGAAAATAGAGCGCCTACTGATGAAGAAATGGAAGCTATGAAGGACGGA
>Ga0307985_10000067_pt1 | contig 53411 bp, 47 predicted proteins | sample EllFjometageno80_FD_203155 | JGI IMG/M metagenome (GOLD analysis project Ga0307985, IMG submission 203155) | Marine microbial communities from Ellis Fjord, Antarctic Ocean - #80 | ecosystem: Environmental > Aquatic > Marine > Unclassified | place: Southern Ocean | collected 2014-10-09 | reverse complement strand
TCCACTTCGGCCTTAGAAACACTTTCTATCATTGCTTATAAACAACCCGTCACAAAAACGGAAATGGAGCAAATAAGAGGTGTAAACTGTGATTACTCCGTTCAAAAATTACTAGAAAAAGAACTGATTGAGATCAAAGGCAAATCAGAAAGTATTGGCAGACCAATACTTTATGGAACATCGCCAATGTTCATGGACTATTTTGGAATTAATGAATTAAATGAGCTGCCTACCCCGAAGGACTTTGCTCCTCAAGAAAATGAAATAGGAAATATTGATGGAGCCGACCAAGAATCCCCCTCTGTTTAATTAACTTTGTGCCAAATACAGCAGGGATGCTACAAATTATGGCTTTTAAGAAACACAACCCTAATAAAAGGAAACCTCAACCTTTCAGGTCCAATGGACCAAAAAAACCAACAGCTCCTGTTTATAATCACGAGGTCTTTAAAAAAGAAGTGACACCTGATAGCATCAGGCTGAACCGTTACATCGCGAATGCTGGTATATGTTCTCGGAGGGAAGCAGATAAGCTCATAGAGGCTGGTGAAATAAGCGTAAACGGAAAGGTGGCGACTGAAATGGGTCTTCAGGTAAAGGTTACTGATCAAGTAAAGTACAATGGCAAACTACTCTCTCGAGAAAAGTACGTTTATGTATTGCTTAATAAGCCCAAAGATTTCATCACAACCACTAATGATCCCGAGGATAGAAAAACAGTCATGGACCTCGTAAAAAAGGCATGTGAAGAGCGCATCTCACCTGTAGGCAGACTTGATAGGACTACCACTGGATTGCTACTGTTCACAAATGATGGAGTACTGGTTAAAAAATTGACCGACCCTTCAAGAAAAATAAAAAAAGTATATCAACTTGAATTAGACAAACCTGTTACTAAGACCGATTTCGAAAAAATACTTAATGGAATTGAGCTTGATGATGGGATAGCTGAAGTTGATGACCTCGCCTTGCTTAGTGAAGATAGCAAGACCTTAGGAATTGAAATCCACGCAAGTCGTAACAAAATTGTGAGAAGGATTTTTGAGCATCTTAAATATAATGTCGTAAAACTAGACAGGGCAGTATTTGCTGGACTTAATAAAAAGGACCTCCCAAGAGGTAAATGGCGTTTTCTTACCGAAAAAGAATTGATTTCATTGAAACGCTTAAAGTAGTATGCATGCATACCTTTTCTGTTAATTGATTATATTCGCTGAACATTAACAAAAAAACATGAAGGTTTTAAAACCAAAAAGCCTCCTCATAAATGAGAAGGCTTTAACTCGGAGTGGTGCTGAGTGGATTCGAACCACCGACTCACGGATTTTCAGTCCGATGCTCTACCAACTGAGCTACAGCACCCCGATTGGGTCGACAAAAGTATATAAAAACTTATTCGGTGCAAAACATTTTTAATAATTTCAAGAATATCTTTTTCAACCATTAAAAGAACGCCAATTTATGCAGTACGTTCCTCAAATAATCTTTGTAATAATTGTAGCTGTCGCGACCTACTTTTTATACAATAGAATAAGCCAAATTCGAAAGAATATATTCTTGGGAAAAGCTTCTGGCCGCACTGATAATAAATCAGAAAGATGGAAAACAATGCTCTTAGTGGCATTGGGGCAAAAGAAAATGTTCAAACGCATAATTCCAGCCATCCTTCACCTTTTCGTTTATTTAGGATTTTTAGTCATCAACCTCGAAGTTTTAGAATTCGTAATAGACGGTATTGCTGGCACTCACAGAATTTTTGCACCATTTCTTGGTGGTTTTTATAATGTGCTAATTAATTTTTTCGAATTCCTTGCTGTCGGTGTTTTACTTGCTTGTATTGTTTTTATGATCAGAAGGAACATTATAAAAGTGAAACGACTCTCAGGTTCAGAGATGAAAAAATGGCCCACGTTAGATGCTAATTTAATTTTGGTCATTGAAATCGTTTTGATGTTCGCTATTCTTATCATGAATGCAACCGACAGCCTAATTCAACAACAGGATGACCATTACTACCAAACTGGAACATTTCTTTTTAGCCAGTATTTAATCCCACTCTTTGATGGCATGTCACTGAGCACCCTTATTATTGTTGAACGTGCTGCCTGGTGGTTTCATATAGCGGGTATTTTAGGATTTGCCGTTTACGTCACTTATTCAAAGCACTTACACATCGCCTTGGCCTTTCCAAATACATTTTATTCTAATCTTACAGCGAAAGGGAAAATTGCAAATATGCCAGTTGTGACCAACGAGGTAAAAATGATGCTTGGTATGCCAACAGAAAATCCAGACGCTGCACCCGTTGAAGTGGCCAGGTTTGGAGCAAAAGATGTCAATGACTTGACATGGGTCAATATCATGAATGCCTATTCCTGTACTGAATGTGGTCGTTGTACCTCAGAATGCCCAGCCAACATGACAGGCAAAACATTATCTCCGCGTAAAATCATGATGGACACCCGCGATCGTGCTGAAGAAGTTGGTGCTAGTCTTGCAAAAGGAGGAAAAGGACTTGAAGACGGCAAGTCGTTATTTGGGGATTATATTACCAAAGAAGAAATCAATGCCTGTACGAGCTGTAATGCCTGTACAGAGGCCTGCCCAGTGAACATTGATCCATTGGCAATCATACTTGAAATGAGAAGGTTCATGGCCATGGAAGAATCAAGTTCACCTCCATCATGGAATAACATGTTCCAAAATGTTGAAACCAATTTTGCCCCTTGGAAATTTGCTCCAACGGACCGGTTCAATTGGTCTAAAGAAATTAATAAAGAATCATAATCCTGTTAAAGCAATGAGTGAAAATTTAAACCAGGTAAGTACAATGGCCGACATGTTGGCCAAAGGAGAAAAACCCGAAATTCTATTTTGGGTTGGTTGTGCAGGTTCATTCGATGATCGATATAAAAAGGTGACGCAGTCATTTGTTAAAATCCTTAACAAAGTAGGTGTCTCATTTGCCGTGCTTGGTAATGAAGAATCCTGTACTGGTGACCCTGCTCGAAGGTCCGGCAATGAATTCCTCTTTCAAATGCAGGCAATGTCGAATATTCAAGTCTTAGATGGTTATGAGGTGAAGAAGATTGTCACGGCTTGTCCACATTGCTTTAATACAATCAAAAATGAATACCCTGAACTAGGCGGAAATTATGAAGTCATTCATCATTCTACTTTTCTTCAGCAGCTAATCAATGATGGAAAAGTAGGGCTCAAAGGAGGTGGAGAATTCAAAGGCAAAAAAATCACCTACCATGATTCTTGTTATTTGGGTAGGTCAAATAATATCTATGAAGCACCACGTGATGTGCTCGCTGCGCTAGATGCAGACTTGGTTGAAATGAAAAGGTGCAGAACCAAAGGACTTTGTTGTGGTGCTGGTGGCGCCCAGATGTTCAAGGATGCAGAGAAAGGGGATAAAGAGATTAATGTTGAAAGAACCGAAGAAGCAATTGGTACAGGCGCAAGTATTGTAGCGTCTGCATGCCCCTTCTGCATGACCATGATGAGGGATGGCGTAAAAGCAAAAAACAAAGAAGAAAACATTGTGGTAATGGACTTAGCAGAACTCATCGCAAAAAACGAAGGGCTCTAAAAAGGTTACAGCTTCATAAAAACACCTAATGAAAAAGCTAGTGCTGCCAAGATTCTTTTTCCTGAAAAGGCCGTGGCAAAAGCAGCAGAAATCCCACATTCATTAAAGTAGTCTGCTTCAAATGTGAATGTGTTCCCTAATTGAATACTATCGGCATTTCGGCTGATAGAAAGATTGGTGGGCACCATAATATCTTCAACAATATCTGTACCTATACAGCCATAAAACATCAGTATCAGTAGGGCTGGAATGAATTTTTTATATCTCATTGCTAATATTTCACTTTCGGATTATTGAGTTTGGACGATTTAATAACTACTTAAACACCAAATTCAAAAGTAGGAGCTAAACATCACAAGACTATCACAGAGCCATCACATAATGTTCAATCCTTCCTTAGGCTAACACACTGATTTCCAACAATAATTTTAATGTTTCTAAATAGATTTAATGGAATTAATTAGCTGAAAAATAGGTTCTCATTAACATCAAAACGACCTTTACACATTAACAATAATTAAAGGATGCAGACTCCATTTAATGCTTTAGATGATTCATCAAGAATTTGGATCTATCAATCAGACAGGAAAATTACGGCCGATGAACAAACGGCTATTCAAAGTACTGCACTTGATTTCATGACTAAATGGGCTGCCCATGGTCAAGATCTCAAAGCATCTGCGACAATCAAATACGATCATTTTTTAATTATCGCCACAGACGAATCTTTTAACATGGCTTCAGGTTGTTCAATAGACTCCTCTGTTCACTTTGTACAACAGCTTAGTGAAAACTACGGCATCGACTTTTTTGATAGAATGAAATTGGCATTTTTGAGCAATAATGAGGTAAAAATTATTCCCTTGAACGAATTAAAAAGCGAAATAGCCAACGAGCAGCTTACTGCTGAAAGTCAATTCTTTAATAATACAATTACCACAAAGGGTGATCTAAATGAGAATTGGCTCGTTAATGCAGGTAATAGTTGGTTGAAAAGATACTTTAAGGTTCATGAAAGCGTATAATAATTAGTTAATTTGCTTCGAATGAGAAAAATTGGATCTGTACTCTTGCTTTCCGCGCTGTTAATCTACACAGGGTGCAAATCATCCAGTGTGAATTTTTTAGATGTAGATACTACCGCTGCATCGGTTGCCAGTACCGATGCTGAAGATGACGGTAAATCAAAAAAAGCCGAAAAGGTCAAGAAAAGTTTCGAAGAAGAAGAATACAGCCAAGCAGTTACTGATTACCTAGAGGAATTACAGGACGATCCAGAATCACCCACCTTCAATTATTATGTTGCGGAATCATATAGAAAGCTTGGTAAAATCTATTTGGCAAAAGATTATTACGCCAAAGCCATACAAGGAGGATACAATGACGAGGAGCTCGAATTACATTATGCGAAATCACTAAAAGTTAACGGTGAATATGCTCAGGCCGAAAAAGTTTTATCTGATTATTTGGATTTGATGGTCGTTGAGAAATATGCAGAAAGGGCCAGTAGAGAGTTATCAAATCTTCAAAAAATAGATAGCCTAGTGCTTATTGTTAAAAAAGTCGAGGTTTCTGAAGCAACGGGAATCAATACCGAAAACTTAGAATACAGTCCTTTTGTTCATAACAATGAATTGTATTTTGCTACAGCAAGAGAAGAAGCAGTATTTGAAAGACATGGCGTACCCTACAGTGACATCTACAAAGCAAAATTGAATGGATTATCAATAGAAGATAATTCCGTTGTCCCTTTACCTCCACTATTCAATGATCCGCAAATTAATGAAGGTTCATTTACCATTTCTCCTGACGGAAATACCATTGTATTTGCGAAAGGCAACTCAAACGACAAAAGAGGAAGAAATCATATTAGTTTGTTCATTTCAACAAAGAAAAACGGACAATGGAGTAAACCAGTACTGATGCCAATTAATAGCCCTGACGCTTGGGATACAAGCCCGGCCTTTAGTCGAGATGGCAAAACACTATACTTTGCCTCTGACAGACCGGGAGGTTTTGGAGGATCAGATATTTATAGAGCTGCCTTAAATGATAGAGGTAGATGGGCAGGAGTAACAAATATGGGAGCCGCCATAAACACTGGCGAAGATGAGGTATTTCCTTATATCTCCCCAGATAACAAACTCTACTTTGCCTCTGAAGGACATATTGGTTTCGGCATGTTGGACATTTTTATCGCGGTAAGAAAAGACGGAAAAATCTCAATTGAGAACATGGGTTTTTCAGTTAACTCTCCATATGACGATTTTGGATTAGTATACTCAGGTTACCCATTCGAAGGTTTTTTTACTTCAAACCGACCAGGAGGCGCAGGGCAAGATGACATCTATACCCTAGTTGACAATTCACCAGATTTAAAGAAAATTGAATATGTCTTGAAGGGAAAATCTTTCTCAATCAATGAGGACAGTGTGCAGGTCATCCTTCCTGGTGTTCATGTTAAATTGATGACCAAAGACCTGCAACAGATTGATGATATGATAACTGCACAAGGTGGAATTTTTGAATTCCCAATTGACCCTGAAAAGGAATACATACTAATTGGTGAAAAAACGAACTTCTTTACTTCTAGGCATGAAGTATCGACCATTGGAGGAGGAATTGCACAGGAGGATTTAGTAGAACGCTACACAAAAATAGAATTCAACTCATTTGTGGAACTCACCCCTATTGTTGAGGATGCGGCCATTGTACTAGAAAATATACTTTACGATTTAAATAAATCCGAAATACGTTCAAGTGCCGCCCTTGAATTGGACAAGTTGGTGCAGTTATTAGTTGACAATCCTCAAATTAATATCGAATTAAGATCACATACTGATTCTCAAGCTGGAGCAGATTATAACATTAGTTTGTCTCAAAGAAGAGCACAGGCTGCTGTTGATTATATAGTTTCAAAAGGCATTCCGAGAAACCGCCTTGTCGCCAAGGGTTATGGCGAATCGCAATTAATCAATGGTTGTACCAACGATGTTACATGTACAGATGAGCAACATCAGGAAAATAGAAGAACCGAATTTAAAGTGACAGAGTACAATAAAGAAGGCAATTAGAAATTAAAGACTTAAATAATGTCAAAAAAGCCTCCTAATTCGGAGGCTTTTCTATTTTTGTACCACAATCCTAATTCTATGAACGAGCGGTACATGCAGCGAGGCGTTTCAGCCTCAAAAGAAGATGTTCATAATGCTATCAAAAACATTGATAAAGGTGTTTTTCCGAATGCATTTTGTAAAGTAGTACCCGATTATATGGGTGGAGACGATGCTTATTGTAACATTATGCATGCAGATGGAGCAGGCACCAAATCTGCTTTGGCCTACATGTACTGGAAGGAAACGGGAGATTTAAGCGTATGGAAAGGAATTGCCCAAGACGCTGTAATCATGAATACGGATGATTTGCTGTGTATTGGAGCAGTTGACAACATCCTACTTTCTTCAACAATTGGAAGAAACAAAAATTTAATCCCTGGTGAAGTGCTTTCTGCGCTCATCAATGGTACCGAAGAAGTACTTCAAATGCTGCGAGACAATGGTGTAAACATCATAAGCACAGGAGGAGAAACTGCTGATATAGGAGATTTGGTACGTACAATAGTGGTGGATAGTACAGTGAATGCAAGAATGAAACGCGCTGATGTCATTACCAATGAAAAAATTGCTCCGGGTCAGGTCATTGTTGGACTGGCCTCGGCTGGTCAAGCCAATTACGAAGATGAATACAATGGCGGAATGGGAAGCAATGGCTTAACCTCTGCCCGACATGATGTCTTCAATAAATCATTAGCTGAGAAATACCCAGAAAGTTTTGATCCAGCTGTACCAGAAGATTTAGTTTATTCTGGTAAGTATAATTTAACAGATCCTGTCGAAGGAAGTCCGTTAAATGCCGGAAAATTAGTGCTCTCTCCTACCCGTACTTACGCACCAATCATTGCGGCTATTCTAAAAGAACACCGTCATAATATTGGCGGCATGATTCACTGCAGTGGCGGAGCACAAACTAAGGTGCTTCATTTTGTGAATAACGTGCACATTGTCAAAGACAATATGTTTGAATTGCCTCCGCTTTTCAAAATCATACAAAAAGAAAGTGGTACTGATTGGAAAGAAATGTACAAAGTCTTCAACATGGGCCATCGCATGGAAATCTATATTGACGAGCAATATGCAAATGAAATAATTTCTATTTCTAAAAGTTTTGGAGTTGATGCTAAGGTGATCGGCAAAGTCTTGCCTTCAAATAACAAGGGCCTTACTATAGCGTCAAAATTTGGAAAATTTGAATACTAATTCTTCATTAACTTCAATATTTCTATCCAAAATACTATTCCGTTTTTTCTCATTTCGTCTCAAATTTCCCTAGACTTAGCGCTCCTCAACCGTTTAGAAAATTATTATTAAATGGTGTTACCTAAATGCATAAAACGTTAATGGGCCGAACGTTCCATCGACAGGCTTCAGTATTAATACTCCTGCTCACATTCCTAGTTGGTAACGCAGTTTTGTCCTATGCCCAAACCACTATTACCGCCATTCGCAACGATATTATTACCACTGGCTTGACTACACCTGGATATATTATCATACCTCCGACACATTCGGGTTTCCGTTGTTCACATTAAAAATTTTGTTGTTAGTAGGGTGTTTGCCGCTATAAGCGTATAATTACTGAAATCAGCTTTAATTAGACTTGGCCATATTGGTATTATTTTGGCACTTATTTGCCAAAGCAGTGCTATGCTTCATGGTCAGACTGCAATCACCACGCTTAATACCAGTAATACAGCGGCAACCAGTTCTATAACTTTGGTAACTGCACCTTCAGATGCTATTAATGACGTAACTCCTAGTAAACAGTACAATATCAATTATGGTCTAGATAATAATGAGTTCTTGACGGATTATGTGATTGGTGCTACTACTTATGATAATTTCCTTTTACCAGACACTTTAATAGTTCGAAGAACTGACGGAAGTAGGTTCATAAACATTTGGTATAGCATGAATGCTGCTGTAGACAATTCCAACACCATTGGTGAAATTGATTTGATACCAACCAAGGTCACAGATGCAGATGCCATTTACCTGGCTGGAATATTAAACGGTGGTTATGATAACATATTAGTAAATGTTGATGACTTGGCAGTAGGATCAATAAAAGCCCAAGTTGAACGTATAGATATCATTTGGTGCTCTGGAATACTAACTTCCTCTCCAACAACTGCCGTTTACCCTGTAATAGAACGGGGTGGTAATGACAATATCAAAGTGGCCCATCTGGTATTGGCTCTAGTAACCTTAACTTAGTTCGGTTAATGGTTGATGATGACGGAAATTTTAAAAATGGTGGCATCACCCTCATTGCGCCTTCTTCAATTGATGGAGGAGCCAAAACAGTAACTTTTAATGTTGATTTTACTGATGGCCAATATTATACTTTAGGTACTACAGAGGTAGGGGCATTACCAATTACTTTGATTGCATTTGATGCTCATACGATGCCGGAAAACAGTGTAGAAATTGCTTGGGCAACGGCACAAGAGATTAATAACTCATTTTACACGATAGAAAGAAGCCAGAACGGGACCAGTTTTGAAACTGTTGGTTTTAAAGAAGGTGCTGGAAATAGCAATGCAATTATTGATTATACTTTTACTGATCAGCAACCATTAAATGGTATTTCTTATTACAGGTTAAAACAAACTGACTTCAATGGTCAATTTGAATATTCTGAAGTCTCTCGAGTATATGTTGATCTGAATGAAAAGGTTGGGCATAAGGTTATTCCGAACCCCGTCAATAGAGGCGAAGTCTTTAAAGTGAATTACCCAGTCTCCGAAATTCAAGATGTTAATGTATTGGTGGCGAGTATAAATGGCGGTTCCAGCATGAATTATGTTGTAGCAATCAAACCCGAAGATGGATACATCGAAGTTTCAACAGCCAAACTCTCTAAAGGACTCTATTTTATAAGAATCGTTAAAAAGCAGCTTAAGCAAGTCACGCTCAAATTTATTGTCAGGTAAGTCGGTAGACTGCTGATAAAATCATTCCATTGTAAGAAATTTGCTTTTTCGAACAGGAAAGAGATAGTTTTATAAACTCAATTTCAAAATCTATAAGTTCATTTGCGTCCAGGTTACTAACCAGTCCAAAGAATAGGTGCATAAGCTTTAATAAGAAGCGCTGCTGCCACTTCCCTGTCTTTTTAAAATCAGTACACAACCAGACGCCATCTTTGGATAATTTACCCTTAAGATGATGCATAATTGCTTTTAGGCGCCCTTCCTTAAAAACGTCCAGAAAAAAATTAGTGATAATTGCATCATAGATGGTTTCGGGAATATCCGCCTCTGTACCAATGATAAATTGAACCTCCGTACTACTTTCGTTCTTTGCTTTTGAGAGTGCAATCATCTTGGTAGAAGCCTCTACGTAATCTATTTTAAGTTGCGGTCTAAGGGTTACGACTTCCTTTAAAATCCACCCTGTACCACCTCCAATTATTAGCAAGTTCCCTTCCTCAGGCAATTCGTTCAAAAAGAGCAACTGCGATTTAATTAACGCATCCCCAAACATCAATTTTGCCAATCGATCATACCATTTCGCGATGCCGTCAAAATCATTCGGCCTCATAGTAACATGATTAATGGAAGGTAAAAGACACCATCACCAAGCAGACGATAAAGATGTTGCTTTTTGAAAAAATTCGGCCAGACCATAAGGCTTAACAAAACGCCCATCATCAATAAGAAAATGAACTGCCCAAAAAACCAATTGTTGCCCGAGGATAACATTTGCAATTCGAACATGCCAACTCCTATCAATATAATTAGCAAAACGAAAAGGAAATTGATCACTCTTTTTAGACAGCCCACTCCCACTGTGATCGCCAAAGATTTCATGTTATCCTTCATGTCGCTTTCCTCTTCATAAATAGGAAAAATGAACAAATTTAGAATCACAATAATCGAAAATTGTACAAAGAGAAAAATCGTTGAGTAAGGAATATCTCCAGAGAGGCTCAAGGGGCCAGCAAATATTCCAAAACTATAGATCATGGCTGCACTCATCTCTTTATGCCATAAGGACTTCCGGTCCGCCAATCGGATGGTGACAAAATATACGCCCACACAAAAGATTAAAATACCACCGAATTTGATGGTCTCCATTGGTAAATAGACGATGTTCCAAAGTCCTATCGCGAAGGCTAATATTCCAAAGGCGACAATAATCTTAAAATACTGCTGGTGAAAAGCATGCCTGGGATTAATAGCCTTTCCTTCAATTGATTTAGCATCAATCAAATGATCCGTAGTATAGATTAACCAAATGGCAATGCCTAAGCCTACAAGTATTGGACTACTGAGCGTAACTCCAATAAGCTGTGCTATGAAAAGCGAAGACAGGATGGCGCCAAGGACCACGTCAAGACTTAAATATTGTATGTACCTAAAAACGTTACGCATAAAAAAACCCCGACTAGCGGGGTTGAATATATGGATTATATATATTTTTTTAATTACTAGCAGCCAAAGCTTCAGCTCCACCAACAATCTCAAGGATCTCAGTAGTAATCGCAGCCTGACGTGTTCTGTTATAAGTCAATTTCAACTCCTTAAGCAATTCACCAGCATTATCGGTTGCTTTGCCCATGGCCGTCATTCTAGCACCTTGCTCTGAAGCATTCGATTCTAAAACAGCTTTGTAGAATTGGATTTTTAATGATTTTGGAATTAATTCCTCCACTATAAAATCCTTTGATGGCTCATACAAGTAATCTGTTGCTACTGCCGACTCACCGGCTTCTACAACATTAGCCACAATCGGCAAAAGTTGTTCAGTTCGGATAATTTGGGTCGCTACGTTTTTGAATTCGTTGTAAATAATTACCACGCGGTCATAATCACCTGCTTCAAAACCATTCATTGCATATTCTGCAGCAGCCTTTACATTATCAAAAGTCAAATCACCAAAAACATCCCAATAAGCATCGATCAAATTATAATCGGTCTTTTTAAAATTATCATTGGCTTTTTTTCCGATTGGCATGATATCAACACCAGCAGCAGAAAATTCTTCTTCTGCTAATAAAGCTTTGGCCGCCTTCATCACATTAGAATTAAATGCGCCACAAAGCCCCCTATCAGAGGTAACAGGCACTACCAATACTTTCTTCAAATCACGTTCGATGCCATATGTATTCATGGAATCGTCATCGTTTCCGGAAGAAACATTGGCAAGAATGGAAGACAGTTTTTGTGAGTAAGGTCTCATCTGAGTGATGCGATCCTGCGCTTTTCTCAACTTAGCAGCCGCCACCATTTTCATGGCTCTAGTGATCTGCTGGGTTGATCCAACTGACTTAATCCTTTCCTTTACTTCTTTTAAGTTTGCCATTTTTTATTGACTAAAGGGAGCACAGCCCCCATTAATAACTTATTAATATCTAGCTGAAATATCTTTAGCAACTTCTCTCATTGTACTAATTGCCTCATCAGTCAATTTTCCAACTTTTAAAGATTTCATAGTATCTGAATGCTGAGTTCTTAACAATGTCAAGTACTCTGCTTCAAATTCCTTCACTTTTTCAACCGGAACTTTGTCCATTAAACCTTTCGTTGAAGCAAAAATAATAGCCACTTGCTCCTCTACTGCTACAGGAGAAAACTGCGCTTGCTTCAATACTTCTTGATTTCTTCTACCTCTATCAATAACTAATTGAGTAGCTGCATCAAGGTCAGATCCAAACTTAGCAAATGCTTCCAATTCACGGAACTGCGCTTGATCAAGCTTCAATGTTCCAGAAACCTTCTTCATTGATTTAATCTGAGCGTTACCTCCTACTCGAGATACAGAGATACCTACGTTAATTGCAGGTCTGATACCAGAGTTGAAAAGGTTTGTTTCCAAGAAAATCTGACCATCAGTAATTGAGATCACGTTAGTTGGAATATAAGCAGATACATCACCAGCTTGTGTTTCAATAATTGGAAGAGCAGTCAATGATCCACCACCTTTCACTTTACCTTTCAATGATTCTGGAAGATCATTCATATCTGCTGCTATAGCATCAGAATCATTCACCTTAGCAGCTCTTTCTAATAATCTTGAGTGCAAGTAGAATACATCACCAGGATATGCTTCACGACCCGGAGGTCTTCTTAGTAACAAAGAAACTTCACGGTAAGCTACCGCTTGCTTCGATAAATCATCATATATAACCAATGCAGGACGACCAGTATCTCTAAAATACTCCCCTATTGCTGCTCCAGTAAATGGAGCAAAGAATTGCATTGGAGCAGGATCAGCAGCAGGAGCTGCAACTACAGTGGTATATTCCATTGCACCGCCTTTTTCAAGGGCTGCAACTACACCAGCAACTGTAGAGGCCTTTTGACCAATCGCTACATAAATACAGAATACAGGCTCACCTGCATCGTAAAATTCTCTTTGGTTAAGAATAGTATCAATTACTACGGCAGATTTACCTGTTTGACGATCACCAATAATTAGCTCACGCTGACCCCTTCCAATTGGAATCATTGCGTCAATCGCTTTGATACCAGTTTGAAGTGGCTCTGTTACAGGCTGTCTGTAAATAACACCTGGTGCTTTTCTTTCAAGAGGCATCTCAAAAGTTTCACCTTCAATAGGTCCTTTACCATCAATTGGCATACCTAAAGTATCAACAACACGACCAACAATGCCTTCTCCAACCTTAACGGAAGCAATCTGACCTGTTCTTTTTACCGTGTCGCCTTCTTTAATTCCAGCTGACTCTCCTAACAATACAGCACCTACGTTGTCTTCTTCAAGGTTCAACACTAATGCTCTTAATCCATTTTCGAATTGAAGAAGTTCTCCAGATTGTGCTTTAGACAAACCATAGATTCGGGCTACACCGTCACCTACTTGAAGCACAGTACCTACTTCTTCTAACTCAGCTTCTGTTTTAAAATTTGAAAGTTGTTCTCTCAAAATCGCTGAAACCTCATCGGGTCTTACATCTGCCATTTTATGATACAGTTAATTGTTATACTAATATTTTTAAAACTCCTTTACGTAGGCGTTTTGACTAAATTTCAATCTTAAAGCACTCAATCGAGCACTAATAGAATCGTCAATCTGACGGTCCCCAATTTTTAATACGAAACCACCAATAAGGCCCTCGTCTATTTTTTCAGTAAGTTCTACGTTCTTACCAGAAATTTTTGCAACTACTGCTACAAATTCCTTTTTCAATACATCATCTAAAGCAAATGTTGTGATGACCGTAGCCTCCGCAATGCCCTTATTAACATTATATTGATGATGAAATTCTATGGCAATTGCCGGCAAATATCCTTCTCGCTTTTTCTTGGTAAGCAGCACAAAGAATTTCAAGGTTAAGTCATTGACCTTACCTTCGAAAACTTGGTTTAAGATTCCCAATTTTTTTGTTGACACGACAACTGGGCTATTAAGCAAAAGCTCAAAATCTCTGTTTTCTTCAATCATCTGAGAAAACAATTTCATATCGTCATGTACAGCTTCTAACGTACCTTTTTCATCTGCTAATGAAAGCAATGATTTGGCATACCTAGAAGCAATTCTATATTCAGACATCTAACGTCTTAATTTAGGTTCAAATCTTTTACGTACTCAGCTACTAGTGCCTTTTGCTCCTTCTCATCACCCAATTGCTTTTTAATAAGCTTTTCAGTGATATCCAAGGACAAATTGGCTACCAAGTTTTTAACGTCAGCCAATGCAGCTCTTTTTTCATTTTCAATTGCACCTTTAGCGTCTTCAATCATTTTAGAAGCAATTGAAGATGTTTCTTCTTTGGCTTCCTCTTTGATCTTATTCGCTACAATGATTGCTTCCTTTAAAATAGCATCTCTTTCGATTCTAGCTTCAGTCAATAACTTCTCATTGTCAGAAGACAATTTAGCCATATCGTTTTTTGCTTGTTCAGCAGCTAAAAGTGCTCCAGAGATATCATTCTCACGCTCTTTTAAGGATTGAATTATTGGTCCCCAAGCAAATTTCTTTAGCAACAATATTAATGCTAAGAAAATGATGGTTTGCCAAATGATAAGGCCTGAACCGGGAGTAAGTAATTCCATAATCTATATTTCAGTAATAATGATTTCAATAAAAAAACTTGTCAAATGCCTATCGCAAATGACAAGTTTTAGAGTAAGGTTTTAAGCCTTGAAAGAAATAAGCAAACAGATTACAAGACCAAATAAAGCAGCAACTTCAATCAAAGCAGCGATAACTAACATCGCACCTTGAATTTTACCTGCAGCCTCAGGCTGTCTTGCAATTCCTTCCATAGCAGAAGCACCAATTTTACCAATACCAATTCCAGCGCCTATTGCAGCTAGTCCAGCACCAATACCCGCTCCCATAATGGCAAAGCTCATATCTAATAACATTGAAAATAACATAGTGATAGTTTTTATAAATTAAACATATGTTTCAAATACTAATGATGTTCTGCTTTTGCTGTGGCCAAGCCAATGTATAAAGCAGAGAACATCGTGAAAACGTAAGCTTGTATTAAGGCAACCAAAATCTCAATCAAACTGATAAACAGCACAATTAAAGACGAGGCACCTCCTACAGCGTAGCTTCCAAATATAAAAGTCAGTGAAATCAAACTAAGCATTACAATATGCCCAGCTGTGATTGCCACAAACAGTCTTACTGTTAATGAAATTGGTTTCGTAAAAATCCCAATAATTTCAATAAGTACGATTAATGGCTTAAGCCATAATGGTACACCAGGGGGGTTAAAAATGTGTCCCCAATATCCTTTGTTTCCTTTTACATTCGTAATAAAGAAGGTGAATAATGCCAATACCAAAGTCACAGCAATATTACCCGTCATATTAGATGCTCCTGGAATCAATCCAAAAATATTACCGAATAGAATAAAGAAAAAGAGTGTAAGCAAATAAGGAAAGAACTTCTCATAATGATCACCAATGTTTGGCTTGATCACTTCGTCTCTTAAATAAACAATAATCGGTTCGAATACCGCCTGAATTCCTTTAGGTGCTTTACCCCTGTTTGTCTTATATCCCTTAGCAACAGAAGTAAATACCAATATCATAATGAGCGACACTATCAGTAGTGTTGTTACATTCTTAGTCATTGACAAGTCTAAAACAGAAGCCTCATGGTTGTCAGTAATAGAAAGCCCATGTTCTAATGAATAACCTTTGTAATCAACCAAATTATGGTGGTCATCATAAAAATTTCTTGATGAAAAAACGTCTAACCCTTTTTCGCTTGAGTAAGCAATGATTGGAAGGTACACCGTTCCATAATGGCCATCAAAAAAGTGCCAAATGTGGTCGTCAAGCACGTGATGAACGATTGTTTCGCTAGCATTGAACTCTTCTGCCTCTTCGCCATGGTCCTGAGCAAATGCCGAAGACAAATTTGTGCAAAGAAACACCAAAGCTAATAAGCTTGTAATCAGTAATTTGGAACTCTTAATCCTCTTTTCGTCAATCATTATTCTCAGCGTCATTCGAATTGGCGCGCAAGTTAGATAATATGCTATGAATTTCAAATACTAAATAGAATAAATAGACCACAAAAAAGTTAACGATCCAAATCACCTCGCTTTCTAATCCTTGGAAAAATTGAAGGGTAATAAAAATGATGCTCAAAAGCATTCTAAACACAGTTGTTCCTAAGAAAACAGCAACATTATTGGAACCATCTGTTTTGGTAACGAAATACATATTTATCACGGCAACACCTATTCCTACAACAGCAGAGAAAATTATTATATTCCAAATGCCTTCATGAATGGCAGTTGTTACATTTAAAGCCTTTAGTAAAAACACTATTCCGACCACTCCGGCCGTTAAAATCAAAGTCCTTAATGCTTGTTGAAGAAAAAGTTTCATGCTGCAAAATTAACTAAGGAAATGAAGGAATATAGTTAAGGTGCAAGATATTAATCTGATTGATCAGAATTTTTATGATTTACCGCCTTATAGAATTGATAAAAACCTCCAATGATTCCCAAAAAAATCATGATGATAATATAGAGTGGATCACCATCATTCCAATATTGGTCCATTTCATAACCTAACCAACCAAAAAGGCCGATAGTCACAAATAATTGAAGGCCGAGGCCTGAATATCTTAAATAAGATTTATTACCGGGATCAGGCACCTTGTGCGAGCTGTTGTGCACGTTGTCTTTCCGGTTCTACAATTGTGATGTCTTTGGCTAAATGGCCCATCTTACAACCTCCATTAAATGTAGCTCCTGGCTCCACGACTAACTTATTGGTAAGAATGTCACCATTGATCACTGCGGATGGTTTTAATATTAATAATTCAGAGATGATAATGTTGCCCGTTACCTTCCCCGCCACTTCAGCATTTCTAGCCATTACGTTCCCATCAACTACAGCATCTTCACCCATCACAAATTTGGCTTTAGCCTTAGTGTTACCCAATACTTTACCTTCAATCCGAATATTGCCAACTGATTCGATACTTCCTTCTAGAACTGTCTCTCTGCCAATGATATTACTAACATTGCTCAATTCTTGATTCGCTTTTTTTTCTTCTTTCGTGAACATATTGATTCAGTTTTAATTGAACGGTCAGAACGAAATAAATTCTTCCGGGTTAACAGCATTACCATTATACCAAAGCTCTAAGTGTAAATGTGGGCCACTAGAAAGCTCTCCTGTATTCCCAATGATAGCAATAATATCGCCAGCACTAACAAAATTACCAACATTTTTCATCAATGCCGAATTGTGTTTATACACTGAAATTAAATTGCCCTGATGTTGTATAGCTATCACATTACCAGCATCTTGTGTCCAAGATGCAAAAACAATGGTACCATCTGCAATTACCTTTATAGGTTCGTCTTTCTTCGAAACTACGTCAATTCCAAAATGATCATTTTGTGCGTCAAATGCAGCTGAAATAAATCCTGATAAGGGCGAAAAAAAATAGGACTTCCCTAATTCAATATTGTCTAATGACTCTCCAAGATAAAAATCACCCCCTCTTTCAAATTCAGATTTGAAAAGTGAATCGATCTTTTGAGTATCAACTCCTTGTTGTAATTGTACTCCAGCGCCATTGGCCTGTTCTGTACTGACATCGCTCTCCGCAACATCTCCTTGTAATATGGAGCGAAGCCCTTGTATATATTGATCACGTGTATCTAATTCATTTTCAAGGGAGTCTAAGGACAACCTCATAGACACAAGCTCTTTTCGTGTTTCCTGATCCGCAAATCGTGGATCAAACCATTTTGCCAAAAATGTGTTGACCATATAAAAACTCAATGCCAACACCACTATAAACGCCAAAAATGTAAAGAACGCTATTCGCGCATAAGTGAAGTTATAGGTGGCTTTCTCCGAAAAATCCTCTTCATTCTGTATGATGAGGATATGTCGGTTATTCAACCAATTGGAAAGTGTTTTTTTGATTCGCACCTATATTTCAATTAAAGGACAACAAAAATATAGATTAATGTATAATCCTCTCTGTTTTATTGTATTAATTAGGGCTTATCTTCGTTGCTTTATTGGGTTAATTAAAAATTGAAGACCAACCGAGTCCATATTACAAGAAATTTTGCCATTCTAGCCATTGTGGCTGCCGTTTTTGCGTGCAATTCAAAAGGATATCAAAACCTTACCGCAAAATATAACGGTTACTATTACGCAAATTTAAGGGTCGAGGAAGTGGAACAGGCATTGGATGATGCCCATCCTTACAATTATAATGAGATTCTTAAAATCTATACAGACATTGATTCGGCAGTAATTGAAAGCAATAAAGCCAAGCTTGACGATGCTTTTATCAAAGCATCCCAGCTCGTTGATTGGCATAGTGCTAGTGATTATTTGGACAATGGTTATTTGATTGTAGGGAAAATAAGGCACTTAAGGGGAGAGTTTCAACTGGCGATCGAGACACTACAATATGTAAATCAGACGAGCCCCGACAATGACGAAAAACATGCCGCTCTAATTGTTCTCATGCGTACCTACATGGACATGGGCGATATGGACAGGGCTTTACAAGTAGCAGGATTTCTCGAAACTGATACCTTATCTAAGGAAAACGAAGCCGATTTTAGGCTTACAATGGCCTATTACCATCAACGTCAAAATAACCTACAGGGAATTGCTCAAAATCTGAACGAAGTAAGTCATACTATAAAAGACAAAGACGAACGGTCCAGATCAAAGTTCATTCTTGGTCAGATCTATCAAAAACTAGGTTTTAATGAAGAAGCCTATGAATTTTACAAAGCTGCTTTAGCTGGCACCCCGCCTTACGAGCTTACCTTTTATGCAAAACTCAATATGCAGCAAGTATCTGCTATTGGTAGTGCGAATAGCATTGAAAAAGTTAATAAATATTATCAATCACTATTGAAGGACCGCAAGAATACCGAATACAGAGGTCATATTTATTATGAAATGGGTGATTTTGAATTAAAACAAGACCGTTTTGTCCCCGCACTCTCTAACTATTTGCTTTCCGTAGCGGTAGATAACCCTGAAGCAAATCAGCAAGCACTTTCATTTCTAAGAATTGGGCAATTACACTTCGATCATTTTAAGGACTTTGAACTTGCCAAGGCCTACTATGACAGTACGATGTCGGTTTTACCTAAAGGAGCGAATGACTATGAATTCATTCAAAAAAGACAAGAAGTTTTGACCGAGTTTGTAACACAACTCAGGATTATTCAAAAAAATGATAGCCTATTATCACTATCTGAAATGAATCCGGTGTCGCTGGATGCATATATAGAGAATGTCTTAATTGAAAAAGAAAAGAAGGCGAAAGCGGCTGCAAAGCAAAAGATAGTAGAGAAATCTCAATTAAATGCCGGTTTAGATAGAACAGATAATACTTCCTCAGATTTTCAAACCAGTAACACTGGCTCTTGGTATTTTTACAATGATGCGGCCATGAGCCAAGGAGAACTTGATTTTCAACGCGTTTGGGGAAATAGGCCGCTTGAAGATAATTGGAGACGATCTTCAAAGCAAGATGTAAGTAGTACAAACGAGGTACTGTTAGAGTCAGATACAACCCTTCTGGTTGGTAATGAATTGACAGTGGCAGAAAGTAATTTAGACAGGTCTACAGAAAAGGCGGAATTACTCAAAAATGTTCCTTCAACAGAAGCCGAAAAATCAAAACTTCATTTAGAAATCCAGGAAGCGTATTATGCATTAGGAAATGTCTATCGCTTTGGGCTTGAAGAAATCGATAAAGCCGCTGGCTCCTATCAAATCTTGGTAGACAATTATCCATATGCCGTATTACGTCCAGAAGCATTATTTGCACTGTATTCAATATTCAGTGAATCTGACATAAATCGTTCAAATGATTATAAAAGCCAAATAATTAGCGAATACCCGGAAACGCTGATGGCCAAATTATTGGTAAATCCGAATTACCTTATTGAGCAAGAGCAACGAAATCAAGAGCTACAAAGGATTTATGCTAACGCTTACTACCAGTTTGAAGCGGGGAATTACAGACAAGCGGAAGCGACCTTAACCAATGCTTTTGAAGCCATTAAAGATGCTGGTTTTTTACCAAATGCACAATTGCTTTTGGCAATAATGAAGGCGAAGACTGAAAATCTGTTTTCTTATGAACAGGCCTTGAATGATTTTACTGATGAATACCCTAGCGGCGAATTGCATGATTATGCTCAAACGCTAATCGCCAGTATCAATCCTATCAAGGAAACTATCATCAGAAATGAAGACTTCGAGTTCAGTGAAGAATTTGAACAGTCTCATATGATCTCCATTCTCTTTCGTTCTGAGGATATAAATGTCAATACTTTAGAAGATGAAGTCGATAATTACAATAAGACTACTTATCCCAACAAAAAACTTACTGTTGGTAAACTAGAGTTTGATCCTAAATTAGGGCAATTTGTACTCTTTATAAACGTTTTTGAGACAAAAGAAGCAGCACTGGAATACGATAAAGCGTTAAAAATAGCACTTGAGAATTTTGATGCTTCTAAAGGCAAAGAATTTGATAATTTTGTCATATCAATTGACAATTTCCAGATGCTTTATCAAAGCAAGGAAGTTGAGGCATACCGAACATTTTATAAACGCTTTTACCGTTAACTAATGGCCGATACAGAAGAAAAGGTTTTAAAAAATCCTAAAAGATTTAAAAAATGGACAAGAATACTTTGGGTCTTTTTTATACTCCTATTTGTTGGTGTACCTGTATACATCTATGCTGTAAGCTCTAATCTCGGTAACCTTTTTGGAGGCTTACCAAGTTATAGTCAATTAGAAAATCCTGATCAGAACCTGAGTTCTCAATTATATAGTAAGGATGGGGTTGTAATGGGAAGTTACTTTAGGAATAACAGAAACCCTGTTACCTATGATCAATTGGGAGACAATTTAGTAAACGCACTTGTAGCAGCTGAAGATGTAAGGTATGAACAACATTCTGGAATAGATCTCAACAGTATGTTCAGGGTGGCTTTTGGCGTATTAACATTTAACAGAAAGGGTGGCGGAAGTACGGTAACGCAACAGTTGGCCAAAAAACTCTTCTCCACTCGTGATGCACTCCCTGAAGAAGAAGGGAAACTCCAAGGAGCAAATAAATACCTTGATGAACTCATCTATAAAACCAAAGAATGGATTCTTGCGGTACGACTTGAACGATCTTATACTAAAGAAGAGATCATGGCCATGTATTTCAATCAGGTTGAATTTGGTAGTAATACTTATGGAATTCAATCAGCAGCCCTGACATTTTTTAATAAAAAGCCAAATGAACTTAATGTAGAGGAAGCAGCCGTATTGGTGGGTTTACAAAAAGCCGTAACTAGCTATAGCCCTGTCATCAATCCTGAAAATTCCAAAAGAAGAAGAGATGTGGTAATGAACCAAATGGTTAAATATGGCAAACTCGAGCAATCCGCTTATGACTCTTTAAAAGAGGAAGATATTGCGCTAGATTATAAAGTACAGAACCAAAATAACGGAATGGCTCAATATTTTAGAGCTGAAATTTCAAAAGATTTAAGAGCCATTGGCCTAGAGTACAACTTTGACCTCTATGCTGATGGAATAAAGATATTCACCACGATTGACAGTAGAATGCAGCGGCATGCAGAGGAATCATTAGATACGGCCATGCACGCACTCCAGAATTTTTTCATGTCTAAGTTGGAAGACCCCAACGATAGTACAAAAACTGTTGACCCTTGGTTAGACGATGATGGAAGAATTATTCCAGACTTTTTAGAAGAAAGAGCCCTTCCAAGAACAAGCAGGTACAAGGGGTTGAAGAAAAAGTATGGTGATGATACTGATTCAATTGATTTTTATTTAAACAAACCTATCCCAATGACAGTATTTGCTTGGGGCGGTGAAATTGACACTTTGATGAGTCCGATGGATTCTTTGAAGTATTACAAGCATTTTTTACAAAGCGGATTTATGGCCGTTGACCCTCATAATGGAGAAATCAAAGCTTGGGTTGGAGGAATTAACTTTAAGTATTTCAAGTACGATCACGTTAGGCTGGGAACAAGACAACCCGGATCTCTATTTAAACCGCTAGTCTATACCGCTGCGGTTGAAAGAGGCTATTCTCCTTGTCATGCCTTTATGGATCAAGCGGTTTCTATTCCGCAGTCTAAAGGGGAGCCATGGTCTCCTCAAAATTCTGACGGAAAATTTTCTGGAGAGATGATGACAATGGAACATGCCTTGGCCACTTCTACAAATTCTGTAAGTGCCCAAATTGTGGATATTGTTAAACCTGCAAACGCAGCAAAAATGGCAGAACGCCTAGGCTTGCAAACTAAAATAAAACCATACCATTCTATGGTACTTGGTACCCAGGAAGTATCACTTCAAGAAATTGTTTCAGCTTATGGCACTTTTGTGAATGAAGGGGTACATATTGAACCGCATTATGTCACCAGAATTGAAGATAAATTTGGCAACGTGATTTATACTAAGGTGCCTCAAAAAAAGACGGCCATCAATAAGGACGTTGCTTATGTAATGTTAGACATGTTAATGGGAGCAGCAGACCCGAGAAGAGACAGAAGTTTTGGTATTCGCCTTAGAAACACTTACGGACTTATGGCTGACCCTGCAGATTCAATGCAAATGGGAGGCAAAACAGGAACCACACAGAATGCCTCTGATGGTTGGTTCATGGGAGTAACAAAAGATTTAGTCGCAGGAGCATGGGTAGGTGGTGATGAAAGGGCTATTCATTTTAAGTATTGGCCCGATGGACAAGGATCTAGAACAGCACTTCCTATAGTTGGTGGTTTTTTCCAACGTGTTTATGCTGACAGTACGCTAAACTTAACCAAGGGACCCTTTAAAAAACCTGAAAACCTGAAGATGGTGATTGACTGTCAAGAATTTTTGAATATTCTGAACCCTCAAGACACTGTCGCTACAGATTCTATCTTTGACGAGGAAATTTATTAATTTCCTTTAATGGAGGATACGCGAATTGTACCTGGAGAAATTTCCAAGCTTCCTGACAGTCCAGGAGTTTATCGGTATTTTAATGCGGACGACTTACTGATCTATGTTGGAAAAGCCAAGTCACTTCGAAAAAGAGTAGGCAGCTACTTCAACAAATCCGTTGGCACCAATCGAAAGACGTTAAAGCTAGTTTCTGAAATCAGGCAGATCGAGGTCACGCTAGTCAACAATGAGTTTGATGCGTTACTCCTTGAGAATAGCCTAATCAAGCAGAATCAGCCTAAGTACAATATTCTGCTCAAGGACGATAAGACTTACCCTTACATCTGTGTGAGTAATGAGCGTTTCCCTAGGATTTATAGTACGCGCAATTTCATTCCTTCAAAAGGAACTTATTATGGCCCTTTTACTAATTTGAAGGCGATGAACAATATTCTGAAATTGATTCATTCTACTTTCACAATACGTACTTGCCGCTATGATCTTTCAGAAGAGAACATTCAAAAAGGAAAATTTAAAGTCTGTCTTGAGTACCATATAGGTAATTGCCTAGGCCCCTGTGAAGGATTACAGAAGGAAGAAGACTACCTCAAGGACATAGAGCAAGCAACTAACATTTTGAAAGGCAATTTGAGTTTGCCTAAAAGCTATTTCAAGACTCAAATGTCAACTTCTGCTGAAAATTTAGATTATGAAAAAGCACAGGTATTTAAAGAAAAACTTGATTCCTTAGACCAATATCAAGCACACTCCATAATTGTTAATCCTAAAATCACAGACATAGATATCTTTAGCATTATTTCAGATGAAAAATATGCGTTTGTCAATTACCTGAGAATAAAAAACGGAACCATCAACCTCTCTAAGACTTCAGAAATAAAGAAAAAACTCAATGAATCAGACGAGCATATTCTTGGGCTTTTGATGGTCGAGATTAGAGATCAATACAGGAGTACTGCTAAAGAAATAGTGGTCAATAAAGTTTTAGAGCTAGATACCGACAAAGTCAACATCCATGTCCCTCAACGAGGAGATAAACATAAACTGGTACAGCTCTCTTTAAAGAATGTGCTGTTTGCAAAAAAGGAAAAGTACCTGTCATTGGACAATGTCAAAGACAAAGGCAATCGTATTTTAAAACAATTGCAAGGAGACCTTCAGCTTAAAGAATTGCCTGTTCATATCGAGTGTTTTGATAATTCAAACATTCAAGGCACCAATCCCGTTGCATCAATGGTTTGCTTCAAAATGGGGAGGCCTTCAAAAAAGGATTATCGCCATTACAAAATAAAAACTGTAGTTGGAGCCGATGATTTTGGTTCAATGACGGAGGTGGTAGGTAGGCGCTATAAGAGGCTTCAGGAAGAAGGAGCTCCATTACCAAAGTTAGTTGTCATAGATGGTGGTAAAGGGCAACTAAGCGCGGCATGTGTAGCCCTTAAGGCACTAGGCCTTTATGGAAGCATCCCTATTATAGGTATTGCTAAAAGGTTGGAAGAGATTTATTTCCCGGAAGATAGTTTCCCCATTCATATCGATAAAAAGTCAGAGGCGCTTCGACTGATCCAAAAATTGCGTGATGAAGCACACCGGTTTGCCATTAACTTTCACAGGGACCTCAGAAGTAAAAATAGTTTCCAATTCGAATTAGAAACAGTGGATGGAATAGGTGAAAACACCGTGAACAAATTAATGAAGGAGTTCAAAACAATAGGTAAAATTGAATTAGCAGCAACTACTGAGTTGGAAGCTTTAATTGGAAAATCAAAAACCAAAATTGTTACTGACTACTTTAAACAAAAAAAGGAAGCTGATTAGGCTCCCTTTTAAATTCTTTTTTAAAGTCTAGTACTCCCAGAGGTTATGCTCATATTCAAGCAATTTGTTCTTGAAACGTTGAGAAGCCAAAATCGCATTTAATCCTTGCACACCTTCAACATCCTCAATTCTACCATTATTAGGGTTAGAATAGCGAATAGGTCTTGCATCAAACATTCTCAAATCAAACGCTTCAGAGAAACTCACCTTTTGCCCTGGATTTACTGCGTTATACCATCTTGCCTTTTTAGGGAATTTTTTAAGATAAGCGACAACATCCTTGTACCTAAATCTTGCAATAATCGCTGTAGTTCCGGCCCTAGTCTGAGTCGGATTTAAAACCAATGAAATTGATTGAATGTCCCAATATCCACGTGAACGTCTCTTGTCAATAATAAAATCCTCGCACAATTCTAATAACAATATTTCGTCAGACTGATAATATGGACTAGCCTCCTGATTTCCTGCATTAGTTATAGAATCTTCTGCTCCACCAAGATCTCCTAATAAGTCATCAATATTAAGTCCTCCTGGCAAATCTCCAGTATCTTCTTCTGGAATAAGCATTCTTGATTCAACTTGTTGTGGAGTGAGGATATCTTCATCTCTAAAATCACCTTCTGGGTTTCGAACAGAATCGGCCTTATAGGCAGTAATTCCATCTATTTCATCCATTGCTCCTTCAAGCAATAATTTGACGATCTCATTCCCTTGGGCGTTCCAACGTGAATTGACTTTTTCTCTCAAATCCATCCAGCTCCAAACCCTCATCCTGAACATAATGTCTTCTGTTCTTACAGGTCTTATAGAATTTGGATTGTATTCACCACGTATGATTACACTATCTTCTTGTGCCGCCATATTGAAGGCAACCATAAATAATGTAATTGAAAGAAAATATCTCAACTTCATAATGCTATTAATTAAATGATATCTCTACAGTTTTCCTGTAAGGCATTGTGATACGTTTATCTTCAAAATTGATTCTAATGATTTCATCAATCTCTATAACGTAGCGATCACCTGATTTAGCGCCTGCTCTTAAGTTGTTAACATTAAAATCTAAGGACGGCCCACTTATAGTCATTGATCCTTTACCATTCGATCCAGTAGCTCTTAAAATTCTACCCTTTGTTACTAGGTACCTGGCATCTTCAGGATATTTTCTCTTGAAGTTTGCATCAGGAATCAAAACCAGTTTAAATGATCGTGGAGCAGCATTAATACCTTTTTGGGCATCATACCTTTTACCATCCACTAACACTTCAAATGCTGGTCTTGGTGGTGCCTCAACAGTGTACACTTTATTGCCAATAAAATTATTAGCACTAGATACACCGATAGTAACTTCAGCTGAAGTTGGTACAACAGTAAGCTGTCCTTTTTGCGCTCCGTTAATACTTCTACCGCCTGTTGTTTTAAAACTTGGTTGGTAGGCAGCACCTAAACTTGGTACATCAATGTTCAAATTATTTGCACAGTCTAATAGCAGTGTTTCAATTGATTCAGACCTTACAACAATGGTTGGTTTCGCAACAAAATACTCATAGGAGACATCCTCCGTTATTTCTTCATCACCTTGATCAAAAACTACCTGACCAGTAAAAGTCTTTCTAGCTAAACCGTCAGCATTGTACTCGTTCTCACGCGCACTCACCTTAAATTTGATTTGACCTCTTCCATTAGCATCAACTGATATTTCCCTTCCACCAGATGTCATTGTAGGTGTAATGGCTGTTGAGGCAGCTGTCAAAAACATTTCAGCTTGAAAATCTGTACCTGCAGTCACAATATTGGAAACTGGCAAAATAGTAGCCGAAATTTGATCAAATCCTTTAATGTTAGTTGCACCGATTGAGCTAGCCAACCTGTTTAAGGCATCATATTCTCTAGATAAAATTTGGTTTTGAAAAAACGTCATTTGTGCTAAAACCGAAGCCAATGGCGAATGATCAAAATTCAAATGAGAAAAATCAAGTTTAGCGATTTTCTTGTCCTTCTTATTATTCGCATAAAAAGGAATGTCTTTTCCAGCCAATGCTAAAGTTTCCCAACCCCTGATTACATCACCACTTGTTTCAGACAAAACAGCATTAGTCTTATTAAGAACACTGGCTGTATAGTCATTCAGCCTTTTTTCTAATACCTCGGCATTTTTCTTTTTCACCAAAAACAAAGTAGGCTCTTCGTACTTTTTCAGCTTTGCTCGTGAATAAGTTCCGTCTTCTTCTTTATCTCCTGAATAGTAACCAACAGAATCTTTTAATTGCTCTATGTAAGCCAAGATTTCTTTCGTCTCTATTCTAATTTCAGCAGCAGCGTCAACTGCAGGCTTATCTTTCTCGGCAGCACCAAGATCTTGATATGCCTTTTGTATTCCTACAATTGAGGCTGAGTTTGATTGCTCATAGGTAGCGTTCGAAGTTTTCAAACCTTCATCTATCAATACAAACTTTTCTAGTACCTCATCTTTGATTTGCAAGGCAAGAAGTGCTGTTAGGACGAGGTACATCATCCCAATCATCTTCTGCCGTGGTGTTTCTTTTCCTCCAGCCATAAGACTATTGCTCGTTAGTTGACTTCATAGCTGTAAGCATAGCGCCATAAACTTTGTTAAGTGAACCGACATTCGTGTTCAACTTATTCATCTGAGCTTTGAACTGCTCAGCTTCTTTTGTAGCGTCTCCAAGACCTTCCATAGCGCCTGAAATATTTGAATAAAACTTATTCAAAGCTTTAACATGGCTATTTGCATCTTGTAATTCCATTTCGTAAACCTTGTTTAACGCACCAAGATTTTTAGTAACGTTTTGAATCTGCTCTTGGTACTCTCCAGCTCCTTTTACTGCATTACCCATTTCTGAGAGTGCTGTAGCGGTTGCTGCATAAGACTTATTCATGTTATTTAATGTCTCGGAAGCTTTCTTAGCGTTGTTAGCATAATCACTTGAAGCGACTGCTGCATCAGAAAGGTTAGACATTTTTGAAGCGTTGTCAGCCAAGCTTTTCATTCCCTTGCCCAAATTCTCAAAGAGTTCTGGTCCAACTTTTGCTTTTTCAAGCGCATTGTCTAGTTGTTGAGATGCTGGTAAACCCGACTTCTTTGCTGGTGCAGGAGCTGCTCCTTCTAACAATTCTGGGTAAACTTTCGACCAATCTAGGTCATCATGTATAGGTTCGAAAGCACTTAATGCAAAAATTAAGGCTTCTGTTGATAAACCAATTACAAGCATTTCAGTAGCAAATGGATATCCATTTAACTTAAACATGGCACCGATAATAACTACAGCAGCACCAAGTCCATATATCTTGGGCATGATGTTGCGGTAAAAATTTGCTGAGAATCCTGATTCTGTTTTAGACATTTTACAGTAAAGTTAGGTTGAAGTAATGTTTTCTATTTTTTTAGTAACTAAATCCTTGACCGCCACTACCTAGGTAATCCATGGCGCATCTAAATCCTATATAAGATGATTTGACTTCCTTATATTCAAAAGATCTTGTTCCTGTTTGAAGGAAATAAGAAATATCTTTCCATGACCCGCCTCTAATCACTTTTTTCTCAAAATGTGGACTATTCGGATCATTCTCAATAAATACGGGGTTTAAATCCCATACTAATGCATTATAAACTGGGGTAAAATCATCCTGACACCATTCGGCAACATTACCTGCCATGTTGTAAAGGTTGAATGGGTTTGGTAGGAAGCTATTAACAGGAGCGGTATAAGGATAACCATCATTAATATAGTTGCCTCGCCCGGGTTTAAAATTAGCCAAAAGGCAACCTGACTTATTGGTGACATATGGACCACCCCATGGGTATTTCACTATATCTCTACCACCTCTTGCTGAATATTCCCATTCCGCTTCAGTCGGTAATCTAAAATTGGGCATCAATGCCTCCGGAGGAAGAGAATCTCTAGCTGAATTTTGAAGTCCAGTATTTAACCATTCGGTTCTCCAATTGGCAAATTCTTGAGTTGCATCCCAACTGACACCAACTACTGGGTAGTTGTCAAAAGCTTGGTGAATAAAATAATACCTCATCATTTTATCTCCCATATGATAGGCGAAATCGGTAGACCAAACAGTGGTATCTGGCTGCACATAATTTAAATAATTCTGACTGGCAGTATCTTGAATTGCTTGCAGGAACTGACGATACTCGTTGTTAGTAATTTCTTCTGCATCCATTAAGAAAGCATCAATCGTTACCTGTCTGTTAAAATTTATCTGAGTAGCAGCTATATCTTCATCGGCCTGACCCATGAAAAACGTACCTCCTCTAATTGGAACCATTCCCATTGGAATATCTTGAATCCAACCTTCACGATCAGGTACTCCCATCAGTTGCCCTTGTTGGTTCAAACTTTCTGCCTTACTCGTCCCTGCCCCAAGAAAGCCTTGAAACATAGAGCATCCCGTGGTAAAGACAATCATCAACCCTACTAAAGCAACAGCCGAAAATCTCTTCATTGAAATATTTTTTTTCATAGCTAATTTGACCCAAATCACTCCAATTATCTATATTCAAACAATTGGAGTGCAATAATAATATTTTTATAAACGTAAACTCAATTAAGAGTCGATACATTTTTTCAATAATTCTTTCACTAGTAACGGTATCGAGGCGTTCTTATGATACGACTCCCTGATTTTCTCGCACTTTTATTCTTTGACTTGAAGTTGTAGATCAACATCAGCTCATGAGAAGTTGGTTCTTTACTAGCACTATTCGATACAACAAAATCAAAGGCATAAGCCAATGTTAATGATTTATCGCTTAACAATTTATACCCGAACATAGCTGAAACTGACTCAGATTGTCTATAAGCAATCCCAGCCCACAACATGTCGTTGTATTTTCCAATAACGCTTAAATCAAAATTATAAGTATCTAAACTTACACTTTTTAATAAAATGGTTGGAGTAATCGTCAACTTCGAGTTTACGTTGTAGTCGTAACCCGCGTTTAAATAGTAATGTCGACTTAATTGATTGGATATTTGAGCTTCACCGAAGTCAAATGCTATACCCATTAAGTGATTTGCGCTCAAACCACCAAAGAAATTTCCTTTTCTATAATAAACTCCAAAGCCTAGATCTGGCTTTATTTGAGTCTCTTTACCTGTTAACCCAGCAACAACATCTGAAGGATCAACAAAAACCAATTGATCAAAATCAAGGCTTGTTGAATACAATCCGCCTTTCAATCCAAAATTAAGGGTCGCACCCCCTTTGAGTTTGAATTGATAGGAGAAAGACATTTGTACTTCTAAATTACTACTAGGGCCCAATTGGTCATTAAGTATATAAAGTCCAATACCTGCGGGCAAACTAGATATTTTGCTATTATAACTTATCATCTGAGTATTTGGCGCTCCACTTTCATTCACCGTTCCTTGATAACCTAACCACTGAGACCTGTGTATAGCGGTAAGCTCTGTTCCATCGCTCAATCCCGCATAGGCAGGATTATAATACAATGAATTAAACATGTACTGCGTGAATTGCGCATCTTGCTGCGCAGAGAGGCTTAAACTAAAAGCCGAGGTGATAATAACTAGAAATAATCTAGCAGGTTTAATCATAGTCTTGTAACGACAAAAATAACCTAATATTTAACTAGGCTCCAATATAGTACAAGATAAGTAGCCTTATCCCTTAAGTGCTTTTGAAATTTATTGTTCAATATCGTTTACTCTTTTGATATAGAGCTCTAAAGCACCTGTCATTGACGGGGCATTAGGTAATGGCGCTTCAATATCCAAAATCAAACTAGCATCCTTTACTGCCTTGGCAGTAGTAGGTCCAAAAGCTGCAATTCTAGTGTTGTTTTGCTTATAGTCTTCAAAATTCACAAACAATGAATGAATTCCAGAAGGACTATAAAAAGCAATAATGTCATAAAAAACATCGTCTAAATCAGATAAATCACTTGCTACTGTTTCATAAATAACAGCCTCATTAAATTGATACCCATTAGTCTCTAAAAATTCAGGTATATCATTTTTCCTTATGCTTGAGCATGGAAACAGATATTTCTCATTTTTATGCTTTTTAAGAATTTCTAATAAATCCTGAGCTGTGCGAGAGCCAGTGAAGATCTTACGCTTCCTTACCACAATATACTTTTGAAGGTAATTTGCTGTTTGTTCAGAAATACAAAAGTATTTCATCCCTACAGGCATCTCGATTTTGAGCTCTTTACACATGTTGAAAAAATGATCAACAGCATTTCTACTTGTAAATATCACAGCCGAGTGACTGAGAACATCAATTTTCTGCTTCCTAAATTCTTTAACTTCTATTGGGTCCACTTGAATAAATGGCCTGAAATCAATTTTGATTCCGTATTTTCTTGCTAAAGTGTAGTAAGGTGATTTGTCATCTGACGGTTGTGGTTGTGATACAAGTATGCTCTTCACTTCCATCAACCGCTCCTCTTTGTTGTTTTGTGACATTGGTTTTCCCTGCTTTATCTCCCTGAATTTGAACTATTTCATCAAATAATTTATCCCAATGAATAGGGGTATTAATTCGGTCGTACAAATGTATGAAAATATATACAATTTACTATAGCTAGCCGTTTGTAATAACTTGATATAAATTAAGACCGTTCTATATAAAAAGAAAACTATCACAATTTCCGCCAAAACTCGTGAAAGATTAGCGCCTGAAATAATTTGCGCATAGAGTAAAATAGATAAGGCAATAGATGCCATTAAAAAGAACACTGATGAAGTCGTGAAAAAATCTGAAAACTGTCTTTTATAGCCATTCCTCAAATTAAATAACCAACTCATCAACAGAAGAAACACCAGCTTTATCAAGATTGTCAGGTAGATCGCAAAGGAAATGAGTAACCACACTAAAAGACCATTCCAATAACTCTTAATTGATATCAAATTAAAGAGGACTGATTCGTCATCTAGCAAATAAATTCCAAGGTAGAGTAGCAAGAACGATAGCGTTAATGCATAGATAGCAGACATAAACATCTGTCCCTTGCTTAGGAGTTTTAAAGACATGCCGATTTCTTCTTTTACTCTAAACCCAAACAGGTTTACAAAGTGATAAGTCATGCCAAAAACCCTAGGAAACGCATTCCTCATTACCGCATAAATCAGCAGCAAAAGGATTGAAATGGTTATAAAAACATTTCTCTCAACAACAAGTAATTCGTGTGCTTCCAAAGTTAAAATCTACTTATATAGCCAAAATGAATTTTAGATTGGCCATGGTTAAACCCTTTTTTGTCTTGAGCACTACCAAGTGCATATACAAAGTTAAATATCCCAGCATTAGTAGAAAAGCTAATTCCAGCTCCAATTCCAAATGGTGTCTGAGAATCATCGACTCCTTCATAATTACTTTTCAACCAGGCCACATCTCCAAATAAAGATAGGTATGAAAACTCATCTAAAAACAACCTTGCTTCAGTTGTTAAAAAAGAATAGGTGGTAGCATAAAATTCATTTTCATTAAATCCTCTTATACTGTTAAACCCTCCTAAACGATAGGCATCATTTTTAAATAGTTGATCATTCACAATTTGTCCTCCCCGAAACCTGTTTAATAACACAAGCTGTTTACCCAAATTCCAATATTTCTCTCCAAAAAAATTAAAGGTATACTGGAAAGATTACAATTGTACATCTTTAGACAAATGATCGGGAATACCATTGTTCTGTATTATCTTTTTATTTCCAGCGGTTCCTTCAAACTAAAATTCGCACCATTTTTAGGTACATAAACATCGTCCAAATTGTGCCACTCAAATCGCAATCCATATGAATTGAAAGTAAAGTCTATCAATTCGGGCAAAGAGGTATTGTCTTCATATATGGATATTTCCAGAAGATTCGTTGTTTTAAAATCCGTAATGGAACTAAAGGCGCTTTCTGCACTTAACCTATAATCCAATTTCAACCTTACATTTCTATCTGTAAAGATTGTGTCTTCATTAAGAAAGGAGAAATTGAATTGAAAATCAATCGGGCTATTTAAAATATTAGGCTGTGCATATTGCAAGGCTAGATTTTGGGAGTTTTCCTTAAGCCTTTGCCAATGAATACCAATGTTCCGCCCTTTTCCAAAAGGATTATAGAGCTCCATGTCTAATTGGCCTGTAATCGTCAAATTATTATCGTTCGAAGCGTTGGGCAAAAAGCCAATAATTCCATCAATCTGATTAATCCTCCTTTGTTCCAGGTTTATAGTTAAAGTGGCCTCAATATTTTGGAATGTCAATTTAGGGTTCGAGCTCAGTCGGACATAGGAAAGGTTATTAATATTGCGGCTAATGTCATCGATGCTTTTTTGATTCTAAGGCTCACCCATTTCTATTCCTAAATATTTGCCTAAGAATTTGGCCTTAATTTTTGCATTGCCTTCCACCCTAATTGAATCAAATATGATAAGTGGTCCTTCCTCAAAATTGAAGGCAGCAGAAAACTTGTTGTTGTCAATTTTGAGAGAATCCAGACTTAATTTGGCAAATGGGAAACCGTTTTGCTCGGCATAATCTAAAATTTCCTTTTGAACCTTTGCTACTTCAGAGTACTTAAAGGGTTTTCCTTGATACAGCCTATCATGAAAACCGATTTTCCTGAACAGCGATGGTGTAATATTGCCTCCCGTGAGTGCCAGCCATTCAAACCGTGAACCGACATAAATCCTTGCGTTGGCTTGTTTTTGGGCAATAGAAAAGGATTCCAAATAGGCAAGTAAATACCCCTCACTTTGTAAAAGTTGGACAAGCTCCATTACGCTCGACTTCATGCGAGTCGAGTCAGAAAATGCTTTATTAAACTTAAATTTATTGATTATGACTTCCGATCCAGGCTCAGAATTTACTGATAATTGATAATTCTGCTGTGCATTTGAAGTAAAGCAAATGAAAAGTAGAATAGAAAGCGAAAGGAACCTTGGAATCAACCTCGACATTCGTCTTATTTGGTTTTAAAAATAACGATTCTTTGGCCGGAATATATATCCATATCCCATTTTGCAAAAAAGCTTGTCATTATTGTGACTTTCATTTTACCGTTTCTCAAAAGAACAAAGATGCTGTAATAGATGCTATAGTTAACGAACTTGAATTTCAACCTGATTATTTAAATGGCGATTTAGTCAACACTATTTACTTTGGAGGTGGTACACCATCGCTTTTAGAGGAACAACATGTGAAAGAAATTCTAAAGACAATTCGGTTTGATTATAATCTTTCTAGCAATCCTGAAATTACCTTTGAAGCCAATCCAGATGACCTTGATTTTGAAAAATTACAGCTGCTTTATAACCAAGGTGTTAATAGGCTAAGTATTGGAGTACAGACTTTTCATGATCCTCATTTAAAATGGCTCAACAGAGCACATTCTAGTCAGGAAGCCGAGGAATGCGTTCAGTTAGCGAGAAAAGTTGGTTTTGAAAACATTAGCATGGATTTAATCTATGCCCTTCCGTATAAAGACCATTCCATTTGGAAACAAGATTTACAACGAATAGTTGAATTGCAACCAGAACACTTATCATCATATTGCCTTACTATAGAACCAAAAACCGCCTTTGGTAATTGGTTATCAAAGGGAAAAATGGAGGGGATAAATGAAGACTATGCGGCAGAACAGTTTGAAATTCTTTTAGAAGCTGCTGATAAGTATGGTTATGAACAGTATGAAATTTCAAACTTTGCACAACCTGGTTATGAATCACAACACAATAGCAATTATTGGAGACACGAAAAATTCTTAGGCGTGGGACCTGCTGCACATTCCTATAACGGGAAAAGCAGGCAAGCGAATGTGAGCAATAATACCAAATACCTTAAAGCAATAGAATTGGGAGAAATCCCTTATGAGCTTATTCCACTGACAAGGGAAGATCAGATCAACGAATATATTTTAACAAGTTTGAGGACTAAATGGGGTTGCGATCTTGATCGCCTTAAGTCTAAATATGAAGTTGACTTGCTGGAAAGTCGACAAATGTACCTCACTGATTTACTCAATCAAGGAATGATATTTATTGAAGATGGTTTCATAACACTTACCAACAATGGAAAGCTATTCGCAGATAAAATTGCATCAGACTTGTTCATTATTTCTGAATAAATTAGAGAAGTTTATATACATTGTATCTCTTTATTTAAACAACCGAATCTATTTCAATTGATTTACAAAAAACCATACAAAAACCGCAAAGCGGAACCTGAAACAATTGGTAATGCGATAAATGGAATGCTCAAAGCATACCATATTGAAGAACGATTTGATGAGGCAAACCTCGTTGCCTCTTGGGAAAAGGTAATGGGATTGGCAATAGCCAAACGCACAAGCAACATTTACATTAGGAACAAAAAGCTATTTGTTTATTTAACTTCAGCTCCGCTAAGGCATGAGCTCAACATGTCTAGAGATAAAATTCTGGTTTTACTCTCTAAAGAATTTGGGAAGCCAATTGTCAATGAAGTAATCATTAAATAAAAAAAGACCCGCTGAATGACAGCAAGTCCTTTTTAAATCTACTTTAACAAAATTTACTACTTTTTCTTTATCTCCTGATTTAAGGTTTTATTTTCATAATCAGCAGGGAGTTTCACGACCCTAATTATATTTTCATTCGTTAAATATTTATTCATAGTCGCTACTATTTTTTCCTTTGTAATAGCATTAGCACGGTCCGCATTTTTCAAAATCAATTCAAGGTCATAACCTGATTTTAAATAAGATGGGATAGAGCCTTGCCAAAACTGATTGGTCTTTTTGCCTTCATCAAAATTCTGAATTCTAGCACTAATCACTTTCTGCAAGTCTTCATCAGTAAAATCACCGGCCTTTACTTTCTCTAATTCTGCCATCGCTGCCTCAGCTAGGGCTTCTGCATTATCCGGACTGGAAGGAAAAGAAATCTGGAATCTAAATGATCCATTTGGTCTTTCTATCACACCCCAGTTTGCACCGACACCATAAACACCTCCCATTTCTTCTCTTAAAGTTTCAATCATTTTGTTCGTAAGTATTCCTGCCGCTGCGTTCATATAACCGTTTTCTTCAAGATTAACATCGTAATCACCTGACATAATAATACTGGTAGAACTCTTCTCATCCACTCCAAAATAAAGTTTCTCATTCACAACACCTGCGGCCAATTCAATACCCAGGTCATTGAAACTCTCCCTATTATTGCTGGCAGGTAAGCTGGCCACATAATTCTCAAGCATAGGTCGAATTTCTTCCTCACTGATATTCCCGACAAAAACAAAGGTGAAATCACCAGCATTAGCAAACCGTTCTCTATAAATATCTAATGCCCTGTCATGGTCAATATTTGCAAGATCTTCCAAGCTAGGAACACCTCCAGCTCTTGGGTGGTCTCCGTATAATATCTTATTCAATTCAACTTGATACTGTCCATCAGGTCCCGAGAGGTAATTCTTAATCTGGTCACCTAGTCTAGAAATATAGCTTTTAAAAACTTCCTCATCTCGCCTTGGTGAAGTGAATTTTAAATGCAACAATTGGAAAAATGATTCAAGATCCTTCTTACTTGAAAAGCCTGAAAGTCCTTCCTCATAAGTGCTTATAAATGCATTAACGCTCGCTGTTTTACCAGTCATATACTTACCAAGGTCAATTGCAGAAAAGTCACCAATTCCTCCAACAGAACCTGCTACTGTAGCATAATCTGCATTCATGGCTTCCTCATCTGAATAGAGAGAACTTCCACCCCAACTATAGGCTGTCATTCTTACTTCATCATTTTTGAAATCAGTCGGTTTTAAATAAACGTTGGCCCCGTTAGAAAGTACCATTTTAGTAATTCCTGTTGTCTCATTTTTTTCTGAAGAAGTCACACTCCCTTTTGCTGGCATAGCAGTCATCAAGGCAGTTGCAATTTCATCTTCCTTATATGGCTCTATAGTAGCATCATTACTTATGTCGTTCAACAACGATTTCAATTTGGCTTCTGTAGGAATATTGTCTTTATCACTTTCCTTAGCATTGACCATGATAACGCGGTTGTCATCTCTCATCCAATTTTTAATTAAGGCATTCACCTCTTCCAATTGAATAACTGGTAATACTGCATTCAGTGCATCCAAACGTTGACTAGCGCTCATTAATAAGTCCCCATTTAAAAAATTACTTAAAGGTGCACCAACCAATCGACCAGATTGTTGTTTAGCGGCTTCCAAGGCACTTCTTTCATAACTGTTTTTGTATGCTGCTTTAGTTCTCTCTAATTCTCCAGCTGTAAATCCATACCTTCTAACTCTTTCATTCTCAATTAAGGCCGCATTAATACCACGTTCAAACTGCCCATCTTTTATAGCCGCATATATGGTGTATTCACTTTTATTTCTAACAAACGAGCTCCCATATCCACTATAAGCAAAAGCATATGGTGGATCAGCCTTCTGGGTGAGTTCAGAAAGTCGTTGACCAATCATATTGCCAAAAAGTCCATTCAAAACGGAGCTCTTAAAACGTTCCATGTCACTTTTCTCCCCATCTTCTCCTGGAGTAATGTAATTGATTGTAATGGTGTTTCCTGTTGCCTCCTCATCTGTGGCAACCGCTACTCTAGTTCCTTCAAAATCATTTAATCCATTCTTCTCCCTTACACGTGGATTCTTTGCTAATGGGATTGGATCAAAGTATTCCTTAATTTTGGCTTCCATTTCTTCAGCGTTAAAATCACCAATAGCAATCACTGCCATCAAATCTGGACGGTACCAATCTCTATAATACCTCTTGGCTGCATCATACTCAAAGTTTTCAAGCACTTCTGGTTTTCCAATTGGGAGTCTGTCCGCGTATTTTGAGCCATTGAGATAAATAGGCCAAGTCTTGGCTCTCATCCTTTCATTAGCTCCTAATCGCAATCGCCATTCCTCCATGACCACTCCTCTTTCCTTATCAATTTCTTCATTTTCGAATGTGGCATTATGTGCCCAATCGCTGAGCACTAACAATGCCTTGTCCACATTTTCTGGCGCCTCGGTAGGGATAGGCAAGAAATAAACGGTCTCATCAAAAGAAGTGTAGGCATTCAGGTCTCCTCCAAATTCAAGGCCCATTTTTTGAAGAAAACTGATTAGTTCATTCTTTTCAAAATTTTTGGTCCCATTGAACAACATATGCTCTGTAAAATGGGCCAACCCCTGTTGATCATCATCTTCTTGTACCGAACCTGCATTTATAGCCAATCGAAATTGAATTCTGTTAGCAGGAAGTTTATTTTCTTGGATATAATAAGTAAGTCCATTCGCCAACTTGCCAATTTTGATGGCTGGATCCGTGGGTAAATCTTGGGATGCAAGTGACGCAGTTGCAAAAAATGTGAAAGTAGCAATTAACGCGAATAGAAGGTTGTTTTTGAGTTTCATATTTTGAAAGATAAACTATTTAATTAGTTAAATTAATCTATATAACTATAAAATCATAATTTTTCTACGTATTAAACTAAATAAATACGCCACTTTAAGCCAGATAGACTAAAAAATGCGATTACTATATAAGAGGTATACTGCAACGATCAATAGCATTATGATTCCAGTAATGACTCTAATACGAATCTCTTTTTTACTCATTCCTTTTATTAAGAAATAAACACCCAAGAACTGAACGCAAAGACAAAGCACCTTTAATACCCAATTCGGATTTTCAAATCCATACATTAAAGTGAACAAACTTATAAAGCCCGCTATAAGTAAAATGCTACCTGTTTCTTTATTTGAAACATTAAACGTCCTCATATTTCAAATTTAACATACGCCAACTAGTATTTAAAAAATTCAAAAAAATAAGCAACAAGAACAACTCCAGACATCAATAATAAACCTATAGGCTCTTGAGAAGTTCTTTTCGTGTCATTGTGTTTTTTAAATAGGCCTTTAAAATAAGCCTTTGGATTTTTGAATATCTCATAGGCCTTCCAAATAAATGCTATGCCTAATAATAACACTGCGATTATATCCATTGATTCCCAGGAAAAATTCGCCAGATACACTAATGGAATTGCAATCACAGCGAAAATAACAACCAGTAAATGAAATAATTGTGACTTACTCTTATCATAAATACTCTTCAAAAGTCCTTCAAAATATTCTTTCGGATTTCTAAAAACTAGATAAAAGGGAATCATAATCCCGGCAACAATAACTATTGTACGCAATTCTCCCATAATTTCTTATCATTTAAAAACACTATTATTCCCCCAGTAGCAACCAATAAATTCACCAATAAAAAGTGCTGCACCTATCCATCCAAGGCTTCTCCTGGCAAATTTCCCAACGGCACTTAAAATTGCACTCCTGCTTGCTACCGCAGCACCTGTGGCCAAATTAAAAATTCCTGTTAACCCTGAAGCACTACCAAGGCAGCTCATAAAACTATTCGATTCAATATTTGGAATATCACTCAAATCTATTTGTTCCTTTTCAAATTTACTTAGTACAATTAAGGCAGTTAGTATTATTTCAGGGCTTTCGGTATCACCGAATTCACCCGAGATACTTGTGTTACTGAATCCTGCCGCATTCAAAAAGGTAAGGCTTTCAGTTAGAAGTGGAAGTAAAATAGATTCCGCTTCTTCTTCGCCCACGATATTTTGGCCATACTGAATGTTATAATTGGACGCCTCTCCATAACCTTGTATTCTAATTTCGTCATAAATTTTTGGAATTTCCTTATTCAGAAATTTTTTGAATTGCCTCACAGCAAGCTCATTGAAAATTATTTCATCATCAAATGGCTCGATTTCGGGGTTATTGCAACTTAAGGAGCCAAATAATAGGAGTAGCAAAAGCAAACTTACAATGCAATATCGGGTATTATTAAATTTATAAATCATAATTATTAGCTTTAATACATAACAAAGTATATTAAAAATAATTATAAATACCAAATTTAATTCTAATTATCCTATTTCATAATTTACAAAAAATAGACAAAACACTAATTATTATTTAGAAAGGAATAGATCAAATAATCAATATGAGAGTTTCAGCAAATAATTAAAGGTAGAATCTGACAGTTACGCTTTGAGCTTATCGGACTCTAACTCATACTTAGCAAAGAACCTTTTCTGGAATAGAAGTATAATACCTACTCCGATAAAAATCGAAGAATCAGCGATATTAAATATTGGCCACAGGGCCATTCGTTTCCCACCCCAAAACGGCACCCAGTCAGCTACAACACCTTCCCAAATGTCGATATAAAACATATCCACAACTTTACCGTGGAACCAAGGAGTAATGGCATCTGGATTAGCATTATCCAGCAAAACGCCATAAAAAGTACTGTCTACTACATTCCCAATTGCACCGCCCAAAATCAAAGCAATGCACCACAACAGTCCATTTGGCAAGCCCTTTTTAGCCATTTTATACAAATAGACGGCTATAACACCCATCGCTACTAGTCTAAACAATGAGAGTCCCAACTTTCCATATTCAGATCCAAACCTGATTCCAAAAGCCATACCTTCATTAAGGATATAGTGCAATTTGAACCAATCGCCAAAAACAGGAATTTCACCAGAAGACCCATAAACCATGTTGCCATGCACCCAAAGCTTAACAAGCTGATCAATAATGATCACTCCTAGGGTTAGAAAAAAGTACTTATAATATTTCATTAATTTCTATTTATTGGACTGATATGTTCATTAACAATTCCCAATCATCTATCTCTGCACGGTTGGGAGCGTCCAACTGTTCCACCATTTTCAAGCTTAAGGCTTGCGTTTCTTGGCAAATATATGCCTTATTTGAAGCCAATGCATTATTGATCAATTCCACATTATTAACAATGCTAATATGGATCTTATCTTGTACATCAAGGCCTAATTCTTTTCTAAGGTTCTGAACCCTGTTCACAACATCTCTTGCAATCCCTTCTGATTTTAATTCATCTGAAATAGTGATGTCTAATGCAACAGTTACCTTTCCTTCAGAAGCCACTGACCATCCTGGAATGTCTTCACTGCTTATTTCAACATCTTCTAGTGCTAATGAGATCACCTCTCCTTCAAGGTTGATGTCAAACTTTCCATTCGTTTCAATCGCAGCGATTTCTTCCTTTCCCCACTTTGAAACCTGTGCAACAATCAGTTTCACTTTAGGACCAAATTTCTGACCTAAACTTCTAAAATTAGGCTTGATTTTCTTGACCAAAACTCCAGAGGCATCATCGATATATTCAACAGTCTTAATATTGACTTCATGCTTTATCAACTCCTCCACTGCTTCAATATGTTGGCGCGTGGTAGCATCTAAAACAGGCACCATTATCTTAGACAATGGCTGGCGCACTTTTACTTTTTCCTTTTTTCTCAATGAATGAGTCAAAGAAGAAATAGTTTGAGCCAATTTCATCTGAGCCTCTAAGTCAGCATTGATTCTTGATTCATCTGCTTCTGGAAATTGTGATAAGTGTATCGATTCAAAATTTTCAGAGTTGCAAACATTATTGAGGTCTGCATACAAACGCTCCATATAAAATGGTGCGATAGGCGCTCCCAGCTTAGCAATTGTCATCAAACAAGTATAAAGTGTCTGATAAGCTGCTTTTTTATCTTCGTTGTATTCGCCTTTCCAGAAACGCTTTCTGTTCAAACGCACATACCAATTACTTACCTCATCGGTCACAAAATCCATGATCAATCTTGAAGCACGTGTTGGCTCATATTCATTATAAGCAGCATCAACTTCCTTTATTAAGGAGTTAAGCCTCGAAAGTATCCAACGGTCGCCAACTGCTCTTTGCTCTAATGCTATTTCATCATCTTCAAAAGAGAAGCCGTCCAAATTCGCATAAAGAGCGAAAAACGCATAAGTGTTTTGAAGTGTTCCAAAGAATCTTCTTTGCACTTCACCAACACCATCAATATTGAATTTCAAGTTGTCCCAAGGATTCGCGTTCGAAATCATATACCATCTAGTGGCATCTGGCCCAAACTTATCCATGGTCTCAAAAGGATTCACTGCGTTGCCCAATCGCTTAGACATCTTATTTCCAGCTTTGTCCAACACAAGCCCATTAGCAATGACATTTTTAAATGCCACACTATCATGAAGCATCACTGACAAAGCGTGCAGCGTAAAGAACCAACCTCTCGTTTGATCGACTCCTTCGGCAATAAAATCTGCCGGGAAACTCTTTTGGAAAGTCTCCTCATTTTCAAACGGATAATGCCATTGTGCATAAGGCATGGCCCCAGAATCAAACCAAACGTCAATAAGGTCTTTTTCTCGTGTCATCTTTTGACCGTTGCTATCTACAAGGAAAACATCATCTACATAAGGGCGGTGTAAATCAAAGTCATCACCAAGCTGCTCATTCATAAAGCCGGCTTCAATGGCCTTAGCAACTTCTGCCTTCAATTCAGCAATTGAACCAATGCACTTTTCTTCACTTCTATCTTCTGAAACCCAAATAGGAAGTGGTGTTCCCCAAAATCTTGAACGACTCAAATTCCAGTCTACCAAATTCTCTAACCAGTTACCAAATCGGCCTTCGCCTGTTGAATTTGGTTTCCAGTTGATGGTCTTATTCAATTCAACCATCCTATCTTTGTAATCAGTAGTTTTTACAAACCAAGAATCCAATGGATAATACAATATTGGTTTATCAGTTCTCCAACAATGCGGATAACTGTGTTCGTATTTTTCAACCCTAAAGGCCCTGTTTTCTTCTTTTAACCTGATGGAAATTAATACATCAAGGGACTTATCTGGCCTGTCTTCATTCGAGTAATACTCGTTTTTGACATACATGCCAGCATAATCAGTAATCTCTTTTACATACCTTCCTTGTTTATCAACAATCGGCACATCATTGTCTTCTTCATCCTTTACAAGAATTCCTGGTATTCCATTTTGTACACAAACACGGTAATCGTCTGCACCAAATGTTTTAGAAATATGAACGATACCAGTACCATCTGCAGTTGTCACAAAATCTCCTACCACTACAGAAAAGGCGGGTTTTGGAAGTGGCACATAAGGCATCAATTGGTCATAAGACATACCCACCAAATCCTTGCCTTTGAATTCTTCTATTACTTTAAAGGGAATTAACTTATCACCTGATTTATAATCTTCAATTTTAAGATCGGTAGCCTTGGAATTAAAATAGGAAGCTACTCGGGCTTTGGCCAAGATCACATTGACAGGCTCAAAAGTATACTGATTGAAGGTTTTTACCTTGACATAATCAATACCAGCTCCTACAGCCAAAGCACTATTGGCGGGAAGTGTCCAAGGAGTTGTAGTCCAAGCTAAGAAATAGTCATTTTCTGTACGGTCAATCTTAAACTGAGCGGTCATTGATGTGTCTTTCACATTCTGATAAGTGCCAGGCTGGTTTAATTCATGCGAACTTAATCCTGTTCCGGCAGCAGGAGAATACGGCTGAATGGTATAGCCTTTATACAATAAGCCTTTATCGTAAAGCTTCTTTAAAATAGACCAAACTGTTTCAATGTACTCCTTTTCATAAGTGACATATGGATTATCAAGGTCAACCCAATAGCCCATTTGAACGGTCATTGCATCCCATTCGTCTTTGAAACGCATTACCGTTTCCTTACACCTTTTGTTATATTCTTCTACAGAAATTTTCTTGCCAATATCTTCTTTAGTGATACCAAGCTCTTTTTCAACTTGTAATTCAACAGGTAATCCGTGTGTATCCCAGCCTCCTTTTCTTTTTACCTGAAAGCCTTTTTGTGTTTTATAACGACAAAAAATATCTTTTACGGTACGCGCCATTACATGGTGAATACCTGGAGTGCCATTTGCAGAAGGTGGTCCTTCAAAAAAGGTAAAAGTCGGTTTGCCTTCGCGGCGACTAATAGATTTTTTGAAAATATCATTGGCCGTCCAAAATTGTTCGACTTCTGTCCCTATTTTCGCGTAATCCAGATTTTTGTATTCGTTGTACTTTTTCACTTTTGTTAGTCTTTCAAAGGTGTATGATCACTATTATTTAAGCTGCCTACAAATGGATCTTTCTCCTTTATAAACAGGCTTTCAGTATCAATTTCTTCGTCTTCGTCTTCAACATAAAACTCATAATGCTCAATCAATGGATGCACATTTAAGTTCCTTTTTCCACTATCAAATACCATTAATAAAGCCGGCAGTAATGTCAAGTTGGTCAACATGGCAAACATCAAGGTAATTGACGTTAAAATTCCGAGAGCAACTGTTCCCCCAAAATCTGAGAAAACAAAAATTACAAACCCAAAGAAAAGAACGATTGACGTATAGGTCATACTCGCTCCAGTTTCTCTAATACTTTTACTTATGGCTATTGGAACAAAAAATTTATTGGCAAAAAGCTCTTGTCTGTATTTCGCTAAAAAATGAATCGAATCATCTACTGAAATACCAAAGGCAATGCTAAAAATTAATGCAGTACTTGGCTTTAATGGTATTCCAAAATAGCCCATAATGCCGGCTGTTATTAGTAAAGGAATGAAGTTTGGTATTAATGAAATCAAAATCATCCTTACACTGGCAAAAAGAATACCCATGATTATAGCAATAACTACAAAGGCCAGTAATAATGACATTTGAAGATTTTCTACAAGGAACTTATTTCCCCTTATAAATAGCAATGTTGACCCTGTAATGCTGACTTCTATTTCATCATCATCTGCAAAAACTCCTTCGATTTTAGGCTGAATCACATTTTGAATTAATGAGTCCATAACTGTTGAGCCCATATCCGCCATTTTCAACGAAACCCTCATCTCCTGACCTGTACTATCAACAAAAGAGTTTAGTATTTCACTTGATCCTTCTTGTCTGTTAGCCAAATAACTCATGATTGCTCCTCTATCTCCAGGGCTTGGCAAACTATACCGCTTTGGATCACCATCATGATAGGCTTGTCTGACAGCTTTAGCAAAACTCACTAATGATACGGGTTGAGAGATATATGGAACGGTCGATAATTCCTTTTCTAATCGCTCTACCTTCCTCAAATTTCTCGTATTCTGTGTAGCCCGCCTTTCACCAAAATCAATGATAATTTCTAAAGGCATAACACCACTGAAATTTTCCTCAAAAAAGTACAGATCTTGCTTTAAGCTTGATTCTTCGGGTATATCATCTACCATATAAGAAACTGAATAGAGCTTTAACATACCAATAATTGAAACCCCAACAATAACACCGGTAACAATAAAAACACGATATCTATGCCGATGTACTAAAAGGTCGAGCAGCGTTAAAAACTTATCAATAAATTTGAACTCAAGGTGTTTAAGTTGGCTTGGCTTTGGAGCAGGTAAATATGAGAAGATGCCAGGAATCAAGACAATCGAAACAATAAACGTAGCCAAAACATTGATTCCTGCTACTAGGCCAAATTCTTTAAGTAAAGTAATGTCTGTAGTTGCCAGTACTAAAAACCCAACAGCAGTTGTAAAATTGGTGATAAAGGTGACCAATCCAATTTTCCTTATCATCTGACTTAAAGCCCGCGCCTTATTGCCATGCTTTGCATAGCCTTGATGGTACTTATTCAGTAAGTAAATGGAGTTGGGTATCCCGATAACAATAATGATAGATGGAATTAATCCAGTGAGCGCATTGATCTCATAATTAAGTAAACCAACAGTTCCAACAACCCATGTTACTACCACAGCAATGACAATCAAGGGAAAAAACACTGCTGTCAAAGACCGGAAAAATAGAAATAGGATTAATGCAGTTATTGCGACAGACAGTTTGATGAAGAGAGTTAACTCCTGACTGGTCTTGTACTGCATTTGAGTCCGGACATAAGGCATTCCAGAATAATGCATCTCAATTCCTGTTTCCTCTTGAAAGGCATCGCCAAATTTTTTAATTTCATCAACAAGTGGGTTTCTTTTAGCAGAATTCAAGATTTCTTTGTCCATGTTGACCAGAATCAATGTCGCCCCATTGGCTACATTCAATAATTGCCCTTGAAAAAACTTTAAGTCATTAATCTTGGCCAGTACCTTGTCAAGTTCATCCTGATTTTCAACCGGGGCCGTCAATAGAGGTTCCAATTTAAAAGACCTGTTTTCAGTGTCTTTAACAATGTTTTGAAGGTTCCCAATTGAAAGCACATTAGTTGTCCCTTCTATTGTCCCTAAATCTTCACTTAACTTTCTGAAAGCATTGAAATTTTCAAGTTCGTACAGACTACTGTCTTTTACTCCGAGTACCAATATGTTCCCGTCTTCTCCAAACTTGGCTTTAAAATCTTGAAATTCTTGGTACAATGGATCGGTTACTGGAACAGCCGTATTAAAGTTATACGCCATCTTTATGTCCCGAGCTTGATAGCCCATAAAGGCCGTAAATAGCAATAAAATTGCCATTAGTAGGAGCCTGTATTTCAGGATGATATGAGGTATTTTAGATAGCATTTTTAAACAAGTGCATAAAGGTAATGTTTTTCACATGTTATGGGCATTCAATAAAGGCAAATTAATGCCCATTATAATCATGAAATGATCCACCCCCTGCACCTCCGCTGGCGGGGCTTGGGGGTAGACTTTACCTCCCACCAGGCAAACTAATTCCCTTCACTTTGCGGAAAAGACCAATTGCTGAAGAATCTGTCATGATAGAGATATAGTCCAACATCGCACGAAGGGCCTCATAAACCGAGCTTGATGCCTTGATTTCTTGCTGCGTTTCTTTGGGTAATAATCTGAAAAACGTCTTACTTCGATGGGTTGGCTCACCATTAAAGTTTTCCAAAACAGGAGTTGTAAATACCTCCAGCAAACCATAAAGCACTTCATAACCTGTGGCCTCCTTTTCCAGTACCGTTCGGCACCTGTATATTTTCTCAATAGAAACAGAAATAATATCCTCCAACGCATCCTTTGATGGAATTACATCAGCAAAGGATTGATCAAACTCTCCTGACAATAACTCCTCCTCTTTTGCCATGAATAAAGTCACACATTGATCGATCAATTCGGATATTGACAAAGCCCTCAAAACCCCCACCTTTTCTTTATCGGATTTGAGTTTGGCCAATTTTTCAGGATTAAATTTTGGACCTAGAATGGCAGCATACAACTGAACTGTCTCTTCTAATGATATCAAACCTAGATTACAACCATCTTCCAAATCAATAATATGATAACAGAAATCATCAGCGGCTTCCACCAAGAACGCTAGCGGATGACGCCCCCACTGGGTAGGAGAAAACTGAAGCATTTGCAATGATTCTTCGAGCGACTTAAAAATGTCCTTTTCTGATTGGTAATAGCCAAATTTCTTCTGACTTCGTCTTGTCTTGTCTTTGTTTTCGATTTTCGCTGGGCGAGGATATTTCGTGAAAGCTGCTAAAGTAGGTGTACTTAGTTTTAAGCCTTCATGACCCGTTTTATTCAGCAACCTGAACCCTTGGGCATTTCCTTCAAAACTGATGAGATCAGCCCACTCTGCCTCAGAAACCTGGCCCTGAATTGTATCCGAATTTTCTTTGAAATAGGCTGAAATCGCTTCTTCACCTGAATGACCAAAAGGAGGATTACCAATATCATGAGCCAAGGCTGCTGCAGCCACAATTGCGCCAAAATCACGCGCAGAAAATTGCTCCTTTAAGGCTGGGTGTTTTTCTAAAACCTTAGCCCCTACCTCTCTACCTAATGATCTTCCAACGGATGAAACTTCCAAACTATGGGTCAATCTAGTGTGAACAAAATCTTGCTCAGGAAGCGGATGAACTTGCGTTTTGTCTTGTAATCTTCTAAAAGGATCTGAAAAGATGATCCGATCAAAATCGCGATCAAAAACGGTTCGATTGACTTGATCCTGATTATGTGTTACTCCTGCGAGCAAATGCATCCAATCCATAACGTATTAAAGTTTTGGCTAAAGTAAGTCCTACCAATGAATAGAAAAAATTGGCCATGAACTTAAGAAATCAATTTTGATTCTAGGAACGCAAAACAATACAAGAATAAAAAAACCCACTCGAATCTCAAGCAGGTTTTGTTTGACCAATTTGTTGTTATTGAGTTTTTGAATTTCACTTCACTTCACCGCCTCCGAAAAGAACAAGACCTTTAATTACTAATTCTTTTCCGTTGTTATCTTCGTTCTCAGCGATCATTTTACGATCATCACTGAAGCCTCCAAAAATTGCAGTAACATTTACTTTTACATTCATATCTGAAGGAACAACAATGTCTGTGCCTCCAAAAAGAACAAATACATCCAAAATATTTGTGCCCTGTGCTAAGTCTGAATTGACCAGATTCAAACTTGTTCCTCCAAAAATTGAAGTCATTTTTCCACCTTTAAATTCTTTTGAAGTGATGATTTTTTCACTTCCTGAAAAAACGCTGAGTTCATCTACGTAATCGCTTGTTGATCCTTTATCAAAGCTTTTTTTTTGTTGGGATCCTTCACTGCCATTTCTGTTTTTAAATATTAATGACAAACCTATTGCCACGAAAATTAATGGCCAGAAGTTGGCAAAATCTCTAAAATCAATGTCCCAGTAATAGTAATAAGACATCTCGTCTAGGAGAAATATTCCACCTATGATAATCAAGGTGAGACCCACACCTACTTTTTCTTTAACTGTTGCGAAAAATACACCTAAGAGTATAAGGAAGGTATACCAATGAAAAAAGTAACTAGGAATGTTGAACCTGAAAATGTCCAAATTATCCAATAATAGCAGTGACCCTACTACTAAAAAAATTCCTCCTGTTACTACTCGTTTGTTTGATTGTTGTGACATAACTTTTTGTTTTTATAAATCTGGGTGAAGTTTCCTCCACCCATTTTGACCGATTATTTTGAGTTTTTGATTGTTTTGTTATTCAAATATACGAGCTCTAAATAAGCTGAGATTAAAGAAATCGGTAAACGAACGCTAGCAATCGGTGAACTCGCAAAGAAGCTATGTCATACATAGTATCATCACCCAAATCCTGCCTTTGCTGAAACGGCTACCTGCGGTAGATTTATTTCAGGGCCTTTATAGACCAAGATGAAGGCACCTCCACAGTTCTCAGGAAAGGATTACTAAATGACTACGGTTTCTGTTTTCATCTTAAGTCTGAATGGCTAATTTTGGGGCTGCTTATATAAATGATTTGAAGATGGATTTTAGAATCGAAAAGGATACCATGGGGGATGTGCAAGTTCCTGCTGACAAATACTGGGGCGCACAGACAGAACGATCAAGAAATAATTTCAAAATAGGGCCAGAAGCAAGTATGCCTTTAGAGGTGATATACGGTTTTGCCTATTTAAAGAAGGCTGCTGCCTATACTAATTGTCAACTAGGTGTCCTCTCTGAAGAGAAAAGAGACCTAATCGGTAAAGTATGTGAGGAAATTCTGGAAGGTAAATTGGATGATCAATTTCCATTGGTAATCTGGCAAACAGGTTCTGGAACACAGTCCAATATGAATGTCAACGAAGTTGTGGCCAATAGAGCCCATGTTAATGCCGGAAATAAACTTGGTGAAGGAATTACGATGGTTCACCCTAATGATGACGTGAACAAATCCCAATCTTCAAATGACACCTATCCTACAGGCATGCACATTGCTGCTTATAAAATGGTATTAGAAACGACCATTCCAGGTGTAGAAAGACTTAGAGATGTATTGAAAGCTAAGTCAGAAGCTTGCATGGATGTTGTGAAGATTGGTAGAACACATTTGATGGACGCTACTCCCCTTTCATTAGGCCAAGAATTCTCAGGTTATGTTTCACAGCTCAATCATGGATTAAGAGCAATTAAAAATACATTAGCTCACCTTTCTGAATTAGCCTTGGGCGGAACGGCAGTTGGGACAGGAATAAATACACCTGAAGGATATGCTGAATTAGTAGCTGAAAAAATCGCTGAGTTCACTGGCCTTCCTTTTATAACTGCCGAAAATAAATTTGAAGCATTGGCGGCACATGATGCACTTGTGGAAACACATGGGGCTTTAAAGCAAATGGCTGTTTCATTGAATAAAATAGCCAACGATATAAGAATGCTAGCCTCTGGACCTCGATCAGGTATTGGAGAAATTATTATTCCGTCTAACGAACCAGGCTCCTCTATAATGCCTGGCAAAGTGAACCCAACTCAGTGCGAAGCTATGACGATGGTTTGTGCTCAAGTAATTGGCAATGACGTTGCAATTACTATTGGTGGAGCACAAGGTCATTACGAATTGAACGTTTTTAAACCAGTAATGGCAAATAATTTGCTTCAATCTGCAAGATTAATAGGAGACGTTTGTATTTCTTTTACAGAAAACTGTGCCATTGGTATTGAGCCTAATCACGGAAGTATCAAACAACATTTAAATAATTCATTAATGTTGGTGACAGCCCTAAATACCAAGATTGGATACGAAAAATCAGCAAAAATAGCCAAGACAGCGCATCAAAATGGTACAACTTTAAAGGAAGAAGCTGTAAATTTGGGGTACCTGACGGGTGAAGAATTTGATGAATGGGTTAAACCCGAAGAGATGATTGGTAGCTTGAAAGGTTAGATTATTATTAATTTTTGTACTTTAGAGAAGTCTAGTTTAAAACTATAGCAATGACAAAATCGAGAGTAGTACTTACGCTTTTTATTGGAATACTTACGGCAAGCCTTGCCTTTGGTCAAATGACCAAGGCAGAACAGAAAGCGCATAAGAAAGAAATGAAAGAATGGAAGAAGCGCAAGAAAAGAATGTCTAGCGAAGATTTCAAAGAGCTAGTGGATAATCAGATTCAATTAAAAGCAGCTGCAGCCGGTGCATTGAGCGACATTGAGTCGTTAGAAAACCAAGTAGCTACCAAAGATGGCCAGATTGGTGATTTACAAAAACAAGTAACCAGGATGCAGGCTTCCTATCAAGCCGCTCAGCGTGAACTTGATAATCTCCAACAAAACATTGCAACCCAACCGGTATACAATCCAGATCTAATTAATGGAGAAGATTTTAGTGTCGGTGTGGTATTCAAGGTCCAAGTAGGTGCATTTAGAAAAGTGGACTTGGAAAAATATGCAAAAACAGCTAAAGATTTCTCGCAAGAGGAAGGAGAAGCGCTGCGAAAATATATCATTGGGAATTTCAGAAATTATGAAGACGCCAATGTCTTAAAAAGATATTTGAGAGAAATGGGGGTAGATGACGCTTGGGTTGTTCCTTATAGAGACGGCATAAGAGTTCCTTTAAAGGAAGTCGTTGCAGATATCGAAAACTAACGAACTATACTATATAAGTAGAGAAAGCAGCGCTCAATGAGTGCTGCTTTCTTGTTTCAATAGAGTCAAGCAACATTTCTTTACTAATTTTAGGTAATGCAGAAAAGATGGCAAATAAAAGATCAACCTGATGCTGCCGAAGTAGCTTTACTTCAAGACGCGCTTCAGGTAAATGAGACCATTGCCTATCTTTTAAACCAGCGCGGCATTAAAACATACGATGAAGCCCATACATTTTTCAGACCTTCTTTAGATACACTTCATGATCCTTTCTTAATGAAGGACATGGACAAAGCGGTAGACCGACTAATTGAGGCCGTTTCGAAAGGACAACGAATCATGGTCTACGGTGATTATGATGTTGATGGTACCACCTCAGTAGCTACATTCTATGGTTTTTTAAATACCTTTTATGAGAATATGGAATTCTATATACCGGATAGGTATGGAGAAGGATATGGTGTTTCTCAAAAAGGCATTCAACATGCTGCCGAGAATAAGGTTTCACTTATTGTCACCCTAGATTGTGGTATCAAAGCCAACGAACGGGTGCAAGAAGCCAATGATTTTGGCATTGATATGATCATTTGTGATCACCACAATCCTGGCGAAAAATTGCCCCCTGCTTTGGCTGTTCTTGATCCAAAGCGTGAAGATTGTGATTATCCATACAAAGAACTGTCTGGTTGTGGAGTGGGCTTCAAATTACTTCATGGCTATTGCCTAAGAAATGACATCTCCTTAGGGAAACTCTACGATTATCTGGACTTATTAGCAGTAAGTATTGCTTCAGATATAGTTCCTATTACGGGAGAAAACAGGGTGCTTACTCATTTTGGTCTCAAAAAGCTCAATCAGAATCCACGTCCCGGTTTACAAGCCCTAATTAATTTTAATAAGTCTAAGAAAATTCTTACTACTTCTGGAATCGTCTTTGGAATAGGTCCTCGGATCAATGCGGCAGGAAGAATGGCACATGCGGGTGCAGCCGTCAATCTATTACTCGCAAAAAACGAAGAAGAAGCCGTAGAATTGGCCAATATAATCGACATTAAAAATGATTCAAGAAGAGACCTCGATAGTGCCATAACCGAAGAAGCGCATCAAATGATTGCCGCCAATGAAGGCGACCTTATGTCAAAATCAACAGTCTTGTTTAAAAAAGATTGGCACAAAGGCGTGATTGGTATTGTAGCCTCCCGATGTATAGATAAATACCATCGCCCCACAGTGATTTTAACAGAATCGAATGGTAAAGTAACAGGTTCGGCCAGGTCAGTTCTTGGTTTTAATGTCTATGAAGCTATTGCCAATTGTTCGGACCTCTTGGAACAGTATGGAGGTCATATGTATGCTGCAGGTGTAACAATGGATGTGAAAAATGTTGAAGCATTTAGACTGAGGTTCGAAGCTGAAGTTGCAAGGACCATTACAGATGACCAGCTTATTCCAACAATTGCAATAGACACGGTTATTTTCTTAGATGAAATTGATCAGAAATTTTATAGAATAGTAATGCAAATGGGTCCATTTGGACCACAAAACATGCATCCGGTTTTTCTAAGTGAAAATGTACATGCGGACCATGCCAAAATATTAAAAGGAGACCATTTAAAATTCATGGTTAAACAGGAAGGAACCGAAGCATCCATTGACGCAATTGGCTTTGGTTTGGATCAATATTACGACATGATAAATTCTGGCATGAAATTTAACCTAGTCTATACTATTGAAGAAAACGATTTCAGAGGACGCAAATCACTTCAACTCTTTGTGAAGGACATTAAGTTTATTGATTAAAGTTTATTTTTGTACAAGATGATATTAAAGGCAGAACAGCTCGTCAAGATTTATAAAAAAAGAAAGGTCGTAAACCAGATTTCTGTTAAAGTAAATCAGGGAGAAATCGTTGGGTTACTCGGCCCAAATGGTGCAGGGAAAACCACCAGTTTTTATATGATAGTTGGTTTAATAAAACCGAACGAAGGCAAAGTCTATTTGGATGGCGAAGACATTACACCGCTGCCTATGTATCAGAGGGCCAAATTGGGAATCGGCTACTTGGCTCAAGAACCTAGTGTATTTCGTAAACTTACTGTTGAGGAAAACATTATGGCCGTTCTTGAAATGACAAAAATCCCAAAAAAGGAACAAAAAGAAAAAGTGGAAGCACTACTGGAAGAGTTTAGTCTTACTCATGTAAGAAAAAACCAAGGTG
>Ga0307985_10000066_pt1 | contig 53791 bp, 55 predicted proteins | sample EllFjometageno80_FD_203155 | JGI IMG/M metagenome (GOLD analysis project Ga0307985, IMG submission 203155) | Marine microbial communities from Ellis Fjord, Antarctic Ocean - #80 | ecosystem: Environmental > Aquatic > Marine > Unclassified | place: Southern Ocean | collected 2014-10-09 | reverse complement strand
ATGTTAGATAGGTCAGGTCAATATCATATATCTTGTCTTTTGGACCATTATCAATCTTCTCCTTCAGTGCAATAATGCTTGGATGCACTCTTAATTGCAAAATGTTCCAAATCCTTTGCCCTGTATGTTCCTCTACTCTTTGTAATGCATCAATATTCCAGGGGTTGAGTACCAATGGCTTCTCGCATATTGCGTCAGATCCCAACCTTAAGGCCGCTCTTATATGTGCATCATGCAAATAATTTGGAGTGCAAATACTGGTATAGTCCAATTTGACCTCCTTATCAAAACGTAACTTATCCAAATGTCTATCAAATCGTTCAAATTCGACAAAAAAGTCAGCGTTCGGGAAATATGAATCCATTACTCCAACACTATCAAATGTATCAAATGCAGCTAGTAGATCATTATTAGTGTCCTTAATAGCTTGTAAATGGCGGGGGGCTATGTATCCTGCAGCACCTATTAATGCGAAATTTTTCATGATATTTTATTTACTTTATTATCTCTTTTTTGATAAGTTTCACCTGATTCTTCACAAACGGCCTCCCCACTTTCATTGAATTCCAAGCGATGCCCAAATTCACTCATCCATCCAATTTGTTTACCTGGATTACCTACCATAAGTGCATAGGCAGGTACTTCTTTGGTGATGACAGTACCGGCGCCAATGAAGGCAAACTTGCCAATATCATTGCCGCAAACTATTGTGGCATTCGCTCCAATTGAAACTCCCTGTCTTACTGTGGTCTTAGAATATTGTCCGCGTCTATTGACCGCGCTCCTTGGATTAATTACGTTTGTAAAAACCATAGAAGGCCCTAAAAAAACATCGTCCTCACAGGTTACCCCTGTATAGATACTGATATTGTTTTGAACTTTAACATTGTTTCCTAGAATCACATCTGGGCTTACTACAACATTTTGTCCAATGTTACATTTCTTACCAATAACGCAATTAGACATGATATGTGAAAAGTGCCAGACACTGGTGCCTTCGCCAATCTCACAGCCATCGTCTATTACAGCAGTCTCATGTGAAAAAAAACTCATTTTAACTTATTTAAGTTGATAAATTCTAAATACATACTAACTCACCTTCTTCAAGTGACCCAAATTAACCTCCGCTTGTATTTCCAATCCAAGACTGTTGATAGTTAATATTGCTTTATTCCCCTTTATTCTTCTAAGCGTCCCTGATTGCCCTGAGAAAACACCAGATTCAACATCCATCTTATCTCCTTCACCATACTGAGATGAAAATGTCTCGGCCTTTGGAAAATCTTCTAAAAAAGATCGAATTTCATTTATTTCGTACTCCTGCACAATTGCAGGTTGACCCAACCACCTTACGTTCGAGACCACACCAGGGTCTTTAAGAATATTAAGTCTAATCTCTTCATTCACTTTCGCAAAAATATAAGACGTAAAAACTGGTTCGATGACTTTCTTTTTTCGGTCCGACCATTGTTTCAGAACGGTCCTTGTTGGACAATACATTTCAAAACCTTCAGAAATCAATCGATCAGAAGCCTTTTTCTCATTTCTGGGCTTTGTATAAAATGCAGTCCAATATAATTCACTGTCGTTACTCATCCCAAAGCAACAGGTTCTTTTTTGAATTCAAATCAAGCAAAATTGCCTCTTCACTTGAATATATGAGGTATTGAATTTTTTTTGAGATCAATTCTTCGACCTTATTAATAAGTTGAATCAGATAATGTTGATCTGGATTGCCAATAAAGATTAAACTCACCACATCAGATTGCTTCCCAAGGGCTAAATCACCCGTCAAGTATACTTTATTAACATCTCCAAGCTTCTCAATAACGCCTTCAATGACATTTTGGAGCCCCGTATGTCTCAACAGAATCTTTCTGACTTCCTTAAATAAAGGAAAGGCCTGATTGGCCTTAAATACTTTTTTATTTCCTACAAAATCCGAAGACAGCATGCCTGCCTCCTCAAAACGATTCAACTCAACTCTTACCGAATTAGTACTTTCATCAAACTCATCCGCTAGACCTCTTAAATAAGCGCTCGCTTCAGGATTTAGAAAAAGCCTTAAGAGCAATTTAATTCTTGTCTTAGAAGAGATTAGTGCTTCTAGCATGTTATTTTTGATAATCAGGGTCGATTAAATACAGCTCCGCCACCTCAGTCACATTTGAGTGACTTCAATATTGAGTAGTAAAATTACTCATTCTCTGATAATAAAAATACTTTATTGCCAATAATTATAAAATAATTACAGACACATCAATTGATTCTTCCCAGTTTCGGGAAACTCAAAGTGTCTGCTTATCAAAGAAAACTAAGGTTACAGAAATATAAAATTTATAATTACCTAAGCTGTTCTCAGTTAAATGAGAATCATCGTGTCAGGAATCAGAAGACAGGTGATTAAGTGCTGCTGTTTTTTTCATTCATCAGCAACAGCCTTGTCATTCACCTAAATATTCTAAAACTGAGTCTATGATCAATTGCTGATGTTCAGGTTCCATTTCAGTATGAATTGGGAAAGAGATTACACGCGAGCATAAATCTTCAGTTAATGGAAAATCTCCTTCTTTATATCCATAATAACTATATGCCTTTTGCAAATGGTTGGGCACAGGATAATAAATCATTGAAGGTATTTTCCTTTCCGCTAGAAATTTATTTAGTCCGTCTCTATCCACCCCATCTACTAACTTTACAGTATACTGATGAAAAACATGAGAAGAAAATTCTGACCTAAATGGCGTTGTAATTTTTGGGGAAACAGAAAAAGCTTTATCATAGCTATTAGCTACAACCTGGCGTGCAGCGTTGTACTTATCTAAGTACCTTAACTTAACCTTTAAGACAGCGGCTTGCATCGTATCCAATCTTGAATTAACTCCTATTGAATCATGGTAATATCGTTTTGACTGACCATGATTTACAATCATTCGCATCTTCGCAGCTAGCTCATCATCATTAGTCATTATAGCACCTCCGTCACCATAACATCCCAAATTCTTCGAAGGGAAAAATGATGTTGATCCAACATGTGCGATGGTCCCCGCCTTTACCTTTTTTCCATTTTTAAAAGTATAATCTGCGCCTATAGCTTGTGCGGTATCTTCCATAACAATCAAATTACGATCCGTTGCAATTGCCATGATTTTTTCCATGTCAGCACATTGTCCATAAAGGTGAACAGGGACGATAGCAACAGTTTTATCAGTAATTTTTGATTCGAGATCCTCAATATCCATATTAAAAGAATCTGAATACACTTCGACAAAGACTGGTGTGTATCCTAAAAGCGCGATTACTTCAACGGTAGCAACATAAGTATAAGATGGTACTAAAACCTCTGACCCTTTCGGGAAGGCATAAGCCATCATGGCTACTTGCAAAGCATCCGTACCGTTCGCACATGGAATTACATGTTTGACGTCTAAATAATTCTCTAAATCCGCTTGAAACTCCTTAACGGCTGGCCCATTTATAAACATGGCTGTATCCAGCACTTTATTCAATTCAACCTTAATTTCATCTTTTATTGTTTGGTATTGACTGATAAGGTCAACCATTTGAATCTTCTTCATTCTTAATAAATTTTTTATATACTCGAATTGTTGATACCCTATTGCACTTTATAATACTTCATATACCAAATCACGAATTTCTTAATACCATCATCCAATTTGGTAGAAGGCTTGAAATCTAAATTAACCATCAAATCTTTAACATCTGCAAATGTCCTTGTAACATCTCCAGGTTGCATCGGCGTTAGCACTTTTTCCGCACTAACACCAAGATTTTCTTCAATGCAATTAATGAAATCCAACAGTTTCACTGGCGCACTATTACCTATGTTATAAATCTTATAAGGTGCTTTAGATGTGCTAGGGTCAGGATCATTTCCAGACCAATTTTCAACACCAATCGCTGGCTGATTCATGACCTTAATAACTCCATCTACTATGTCATCAATAAAGGTGAAATCCCTTGACATTTCACCTTTATTATAAACTTTGATGGCTTTGCCATCAAGTATATCTTTTGTAAACGAGAAATAGGCCATGTCAGGCCTACCCCATGGCCCATATACCGTAAAAAAACGAAGTCCAGTTGTTGGTAAATTATACAAATGGCTATAAGTATGCGCCATTAACTCATTGCTCTTCTTACTAGCCGCATAAAGGCTAATGGGATGGTCAACATTTTGTTTTGTTGAAAACGGAATTTCCTCATTTAAGCCATACACCGAACTACTACTGGCGTAAGTCAAATGCTTAATATTATTGTTCCTACAGGCCTCTAATACATTTGCAAATCCTACAATATTACTTACAATATAGGTTTTGGGATTCTCGATACTATACCTAACGCCAGCTTGTGCGGCCAAATTTATAACATGCGTAAATTGCTCCTTCTCAAACAGCAAATCAAGGTCAACGTCATTCTTTAAATCGAGTTTAACAAATTTATAGTTTTCATAATGGGTACTGCTAACGAGAACGTTTTCAACTATTAATCTCTTTTCGATTCCTGTCTTTGCCAGCCTATCAAATTTCAAGTTTGGATCATAATAGTCATTGATATTATCTAGACCAACAACCACCTCACCTTGTTGCAATAGTTTTTTTACAACATGAAATCCAATGAAACCAGCAGCACCTGTAACAAGAATTTTTCTCATTATAACCGAGAATTAACTATCTCTCTTGGTAAAAAGGATTTCACATCAAAAATTACACAATCATTTTTCTTAGCTGCTTCAAAATCCAAGTCCTTAAATTGTGAATGACTTACAGCCAATATTATGCTATCGTACTCCAATAAATCTAATTCTGATATTAAGTTAATACCTAGTTCCTTCTTGACTTCTACAGGGTTGGCCCAAGGGTCAAAAACATCAGTCACTACATCAAATTCTTTTAACTCATCGAGAATATCGATAGCTCTAGTATTCCTTATATCTGGACAATTTTCTTTAAATGTAATCCCCAACATCAGGCATTTGCTCCCTTTGACTTTCTTATCATTTCCTATTAGTAATTTAATCACTTTTCCAGCAATGAATTCACCCATAGAGTCATTTACTCTCCGTCCAGATGAAATGACTGCCGGAAAATATCCTAATGACTCAGATTTTTGTTTTAAATAGTAAGGATCTACTCCAATACAATGTCCTCCTACTAAACCTGGTGAGTATTTAAGAAAATTCCACTTTGTTCCTGCCGCTTCAATGACATCTGTAGTATCAATCCCCATGCGATCAAACATCAATGCCAATTCGTTCACAAACGAGATATTAATATCTCTTTGCGCATTTTCAATAGCTTTAGACGCTTCGGCAACTTTAAGGTTAGGTGCCAAGTGAGTACCAGCCTTTACGATACTTCTGTAAAGTGCATCCACTTTTATTGCTATTTCTGGCGTTGAACCAGAAGTAACCTTCATAATTGTCTCTAACGTATTCACTTTATCACCTGGGTTAATTCTTTCTGGGGAATAGCCACAGAAAAAATCTACATTGTATTTTAAACCAGATGACTTTTCCAACTCGGGAACACAGTCTTCCTCTGTACAACCAGGGTAAACAGTCGACTCATAAATAACCAAATCTTCCTTACTCAATATGCCTCCTAGCATGCTACTAGCTTTTAATAAGGGGGTTAAATCTGGTTTATTATCTTTATCTACTGGCGTCGGAACTGTAACTATATATATATTGCAATCTTTAATCTGCTCAATATCACTGGAAAAACTAAGACCAATATTATCTGACAAATTGGATAAGATTCGGTTAAGCTTTTCATCCTCTACCTCCAACGTTCTATCATGACCGCCATTTAACTCCTTAATTCTGGCAAAATCGATGTCAAATCCTACCACGTTATATTTCTCAGCAAAAGCTACGGCTAGGGGCAATCCCACATAACCTAATCCAATTATGGCTATTTTATCTTGTTGCATTAAATTAATCTTATAAAAAATGAATAGTTTATTTCGAATTATTTTGCAAACCTAATATTATCTTTGTTGCAACAATAATATGAAAGCACAAATTTTACCTCTGGTTAAAAAAGAACTCCTTTCAGAATGGCGACAAAGATACGCCATCAATGGAATGATCCTCTACTTAGCAAGCACAATTTTTGTCTGTTATATGAGTTTTGGGCTTAAAGCAGGTACAATTGATGCCATTACTTGGAATGCCCTTTTCTGGATAATTATACTTTTTACTGCCGTAAACTCGGTAGCAAAGAGCTTTATTCAAGATAAGGAAGGCCGAATGCTATATTATTATAGCATTACCAGTCCTGAGTCCATAATTATTTCAAAGATTGTATATAACGCAGTACTTCTCATTGTACTTTCAGGTATTGGCATCCTTATATACAGTTTTGTGATGGGCAACCCAATTCAAGACTTGCCTCTTTTCTTACTTGCCGTGTTTCTTGGTGCAATTGGGTTTTCATCAGGTTTGACCATGATTTCAGGAATTGCATCTAAAGCGTCCAACAGTGGGACTCTTATGGCCGTACTCAGTTTTCCCGTTATTATCCCATTGGTCCTGATGGTGATTCGCTTGTCTAAGAATGCCATGGATGGAATTGATCGTTCAGCCAGCACTGATGAAATAATCACCCTTTTAGCCATTAACCTCATTGTGGGAGCAGCTTCCTATTTATTGTTTCCTTATTTATGGAGAAGCTAAATTAAACTCCAATTAATAGATACTTCTTTTAGAAATATGACTTAACCGTTTTGTACTTATCTTTGCGCAATAAGATCAACGTCTCAGTGAGATTGTGTAGATGAAAAAAAACTGGTGGAAAATTTTAGGAGTAGCTTTAGTAGGCTATGCCATTCTTGGCGGTTTTCTCTTTAAAGTCCCTCGATTAAACATTCTCAACGAAACAATTCGAAACCTTAATTTTCATGTGACAATGTGGTTTGGAATGGTCATCCTTTTGACCACTTCAATGGTTTATGCCATTAAGTATTTGAAAAAAGGCGATCTGCATTATGATGACAAATCTGTTGAGTTTGCAAAAGTTGGAATCCTCTTTGGCGTTTTAGGAATACTTACCGGTGCTTTCTGGGCAAACTTCACATGGGGAGAACCTTGGAGTGGGGATGCTAAACAAAATGCAGCAGCGATTTGTTTGCTTATCTATTTTGCCTACTTGGTACTAAGAAATTCATTACAAGACGAGCAACAAAAAGGACGCGTAAGCGCAGTCTACAATATTTTTGCTTACTCAGCCATGATACCATTGCTATTTATTTTACCAAGGTTAAGCCCGGACTCATTGCACCCAGGTAATGGAGGAAATCCTGGATTTAATTTTTATGATCTTGATAGCAAACTTCGCATTGTATTTTACCCAGCTATCATTGGTTGGACACTATTAGGCGCTTGGATTGCAACATTACAAATTAGAATAAAGGCTATTACTAGAGCTACAGAAGATGTATAGAACTATGAAAAAATTGTTAACTATTCTCTCCCTATTTGTTTGTCTAAACATATCTGCTCAAGAAGGTGGATTTAGAGTAACTGCCGAATCGTACGATGACGATAGTGTGGAAATGGCAGATGAAATGCGTTCTAACGGCAAAATCTATGTTGTTGTGAGCGTTGTCATGATCATCTTTATTGGACTAATTGGATATACAGTTACAATTGACCGAAAACTTAAAAGACTCGAAGACGAGGTTTTTAAAGAAAAGGCTTAACAGTTAAGCTTTTGTGGCTTAATTTCGCAGCGTCTAAATAGTTGAAGCATGAAGAAATCAAGTATAATTGGAATAGCGGTTATTGGCATTGCAATAGCCATAATTATCTCTACTGCTGGTGATGCCAGTTCCTATGTAACTTTTGGAGAAGCATATGAAATGGCTTCGAATGGGAGTAAAAATAAAATTCATGTTGTTGGCGAACTTAAAAAGGACACAGAGGGACATGTGGTTGGAATAAACCCAAGTGCTGACAAAACTTCTGTTTCTTTCTTGATGGTTGATGATAATGGAAAAGAGCAAACTGTATTTCTTAATGACCCATTACCAAAAGATTTGATTCGCTCAGAAAAAGTTGTTGTTGTTGGAGCCTATAAAGACAACATGTTTGTGGCGGATAAAGTGCTGCTCAAATGCCCTTCAAAATACGAAGAAACAGCTTTATAAGACGAAAGGCTTAAGTAGTAAGGATGAAAGGTTTCAGAAATCTCATTGTTTGGCAAAAATCTCATCAATTGGCGCTTTCCATTTATGAAATCACCAAAAGTTTTCCTTCAGAAGAAAAATTTGGGTTAATCAGTCAAATTAGAAGAGCTTGCCTTTCGATTCCGACTAACATTGCAGAAGGTACGGGAAGAAAAAGTGAAAAAGAAACAATACAATTCTTTAGCATAGCCCTGGGCTCAGCAAACGAAGTAGATTATTTAATTGAGTTTTCCAAAGACTTAAATTTATTAGACAAAAGTCAAAATGAAACATTAAGCGAAAAAATAGAAGAGGTAAAGTCGATGCTTTTTGTATTGATCAAAAACAAAACCTTAAGTCTTAAAACTTAAAACTAACAACCTTATAATGATCCATACTGGTACAGGCAACATTGGCCATCTTCTTGTAATAATTTCATTTATTACTTCTCTTATTGCTGCTTTTGGATATTTCAAAGCGAGTTCGCAAAACGAACTTAGCAATCAGTCATGGATCAAATTTGCACGTTATGCTTTCTTCATTCATGGTTTAGCCGTTTTGGGAATTGTGGTGACATTATTCATCATCATACGCGGCCATTATTTTGAGTATCATTATGCTTGGAGCCACTCTTCCGAAGCACTCCCTCTAGATTATATGATTGCCTCCTTTTGGGAAGGTCAAGAAGGAAGTTTTCTCTTATGGCTGTTCTGGCATGCAGTCCTTGGTTTTGTAATTATTAAAACCAATAAAAAATGGGAAGCACCGGTAATGACTGTTTTTGCTCTTGTTCAGGCATTCTTAGCTTCCATGATTCTAGGCGTTGTTTTTGGAGATTTTAAATTGGGCAGCTCTCCATTCATGCTATTGAAAGATGTGGTAAGTGATCCTATTTTCTTAATCAATCCTGATTTTATTCCTGAAGACGGAAAAGGCTTAAATCCACTGCTTCAAAATTATTGGATGGTGATTCATCCACCAACCTTATTTCTTGGATTTGCAACAACACTAGTTCCATTTTCCTACTGTATGGCGGGGCTTTGGAAGGGCGAGTATACCGAATGGATTAGACCCGCGCTGCCATGGGCAATATTCTCGGCCATGGTTTTGGGCGTTGGAATTTTAATGGGAGGTTATTGGGCATATGAAACGCTGAATTTTGGGGGTTATTGGAATTGGGATCCTGTAGAAAATGCGGTTTATGTACCATGGCTTATACTTATTGCTGCGATCCATACCATGATCACTTATAAGAAAAGCGAAACTGCTTTGAAAACATCAATCATCTTAGTGATTGCAACATTTATTCTCATTCTTTATTCAACCTTTTTGACAAGAAGCGGTATTTTAGGCGACACTTCTGTTCATTCATTTACTGATTTAGGTCTTTCTGGTCAACTTTTAGTTTACCTCCTATTCTTTCTGTTCTTTGCAATTTTTGTTGCAGGCCGTGTTTGGAAAAAGATCCCTACTTCAGAAAAAGAAGCTTCTACTTATTCAAGAGAATTTTGGATTTTCATAGGCGCTCTGACGCTCGTGTTGATGTCATTTCAAGTATTGGTTCCAACTTCTTTTCCTGTATTTAATGCAATCATAGAACTATTCGGAGGCATCTCGACTATCGCGCCTCCAGCAAATCAAATTCAATTTTATTCTCAATGGCAAATGTGGTTTGCTATCGGAATTGCATTGCTTTCTGGTACTGGACAATTTTTCTTTTGGCATAAAATGGACAAAGAAAAATTGGTAAAGGCACTGACCATTCCATTTGTAATAACGTTACTCCTTTCTGCAATAATTTTTGTTGTTGCCAAAATTTATAACCCTGTCTATATTCTTGTATTAACGGCTGGGATGTATTCTATAGTTGCAAACAGCACCATATTAGTTGGATTACTAAAGAGTAAAAGTTACAAACTGACTGGCGGCTCTGTTGCGCATATTGGCATTGCAATGATGCTTATAGGGATCATGTTTTCTGAAGGATATTCTAAAGCCATTTCTGTAAACACGCTACTCATTAGCAACGAATGGACAGAAGAAGATAACCAAACTAACCTTCCACTTTTTCTGAATGAGCCCAAGCAAATGGATCGTTATGAAATAGTTTACCGAAACGAATTGGTTAAAACATTTGATATTCTTGGATATGTAAGGAAATCACTTTTAGATGACACTGAAGACCCTTACTCTAAAGTTGTGAAACAATCGATTAGCAGGGATAATCAAGTTGTTGCCGAAAAAGGAGATACGGTACGCATGACCAATCCCGAAAACACCTATTATCAGATTGACTATAAAGATTTATACTCTGGCAAGGCGTTTTCTCTTTTCCCTAGAATCCAGCGAAATCCACAAATGGGAGAAGTCACTTCTCCAGATATTAGAAGGCAATGGAACCGAGACATTTACTCTTTCGTTTCTGTTAGCCCTGAGGTGGAAGAAGACGTTGATTGGGGAGAAAAAGAAGAAGTTCAAGTAAAAATTGGAGATCGCTTTTTTGTCAATGATTATGTTGCCGAATTTAAAGGACTAGAAAGAGTCGATGCCGTTAATTTTCAAGATTTAGGCCCTAACGATGTTGCCGTCAGAGCAACAATTCATCTATTCGGAGAAGAAAACCAGATGTACCTTGCCGAACCCGTTTATATCATTAAAAACAATCGTGTTGGAAAACAGCCTGATGTGGTGCGAGAACTGGCCTCTAAAATTACCATAGAAAGCATTAACCCTGACGATAACTCAGTCACTTTGGGGCTGAATGCCACTCAAAAGGAATTCATCATTATTAAGGCATTAGAAAAGCCACACATCAATATCCTATGGATAGGAACACTTGTCATGGTCGCTGGATTTATTATTGCCCTTAGAAGGCGCTATACTGAATTTATTCAAATGAGGGACAAAGGGGTGGAATAGTAATTATTAAACCAACGGCTTCCATTCCTATTTCAAAATCGTCACTCGTCATTCTTGCGTTTACATTCTTTTAAAAAATGAGTAAGTTGGAAATAACTTAATCTTAAAAGCATGTCTAACAGAAGGTCTTTCATTCGTAAAACATTTTTAACCGCAGGAACATTATCAATTGGTTCTCTCTTTAAACAATCGGTGGCGGAAGATGTCAAAAATGCTTTAATCGACATCAATAAACTTTCGCCTCTTCAAGCTGCTCAAGACGAAGAACTTTGGGCTCGCATCCAGCAAGCTTATACCACATCCAGTACCATTATTAATTTAAACAATGGTGGTGTTAGCCCACAGCCAAAAGTGGTACAAGATGCGGCCATAAGGTACTACCAGTACGCCAATGAAGCACCCTCCTATTATATGTGGCGCATATTAGACCAGGGCCGCGAACCACTAAGAGCAAAATTGGCTGACTTGGCAGGTTGCTCTCCCGATGAGCTGGCAATGAATCGCAATACAACTGAAGCGGTAAATACGGTCATTTTTGGAATGAATCTTAAAGCCGGTGATGAAGTAATACTTACCAAATATGACTATCCGAACATGATCAATGCTTGGAGGCAAAGAGAGAAAAGAGATGGAATCAAACTGGTTTGGCTTGATTTGGAATTGCCCTTTGAAGAAGACGAAACTGTCGTTAATGCATTCACTAATGCCGTGACTCCTAGAACCAAAGTCTTTCATATCACACATATGATCAATTGGACAGGGCAAATCATGCCTGTTAAAAAACTCTGCGATGAAGCTAGAAAAAGAGGGATTGACTCTGTTGTAGATGGGGCACATACTTTTGCTCATTTGGATTTCAACATCCCAGATTTTGGTTGCGATTATTTTGGAACAAGCCTTCATAAATGGCTTTGTGCTCCTTTCGGAACTGGTATGCTTTATATTCGAAAAGAAAAAATAAAGGACATTTGGCCACTATTGGCTTCACCGGAAAATCAAGAAACCAACATCAGAAAATTTGAGAATATTGGAACGCGTTCATTTGCAACGGAACAAGCGATCGGCCATGCAATCAATTTTCACAACTCAATTGGAAGTGCACGAAAAGAAGCCAGGCTCCAATATTTAAAATTATATTGGACTGAAGCTGTTAAAGATCACCCAAAAGTAAAAATGAATACTTCATTGGATAAAAATTATAGCTGTGCATTAGCCAATTTCTCCATTGAAGGACTTGATGCAGGGCCTGTTCATAACAAACTGTTTAACCCTTATAAAATACATACCAGCCCAGTTAAATGGGAAAAGGTCAATGGCCCTAGGGTTACACCTCATGTCTACACCACAAAATATGATTTAGACAGACTGATAACAGCTATCACAAATATTGCAGATGAGGCATGATTTAACCCACGGTTTAAACCGTGGGTTTCTCCAGTCCGTAATGTTCTTGTCAACCATTTCAATGGTTTATCAGCAATAGTGTATCTTTATCAGGTGTCTCATTCTTTTTATAAAATATGGCTACATGTTGTTTTCGGAACTAAAAACCGTTTGCCGCTGATTTCTTCATCAATAGAAAAACCATTGTATAAATACCTGAGCAAACAACTGGAAAAATTAGAATGTCAAGTAGAAGTAATAAACGGAATGCCTGATCATATTCACATTTTAATATCTTCAAATCCAAAATTATCTATTGCTGATATTCTCAAACAAATAAAAGGCGCTTCGTCACATTGGATTAATAAGCAAGATTTAATTGATGAAAAATTTGCTTGGCAAACTGGTTATGGTGTTTTCTCTGTCAGCGAATCTCAAATTCAAAAGGTTAAGGCTTATATCCAGAACCAAAAAAAACATCATCAAAAAACTAGCTTCAATGAAGAATATCAGCAATTTTTAAACATCCATAGAATCAACTTAAATGGTTAAAACCATTAGACAGAATAAAGATTTCTTTTTAACCCAGGGTTTAAACCGTGGGTTAAAAGATCACATCCCCTCACAAACCATTTCAATGGTTTTCAACTACGAGCCTTAATAATTATGAACAATGTTTCTTATAAAATAGCATTAATCGGAACTGGTAATGTGGCTTGGCATTTAGCCCTAGCATTTGAAAATGTTGGTCACGTGATTACTGATGTTTATAGCAGAAAAAAGGAAAACGCTACTGATTTTTCAAAGGCCCTCTACCATGCGGAACCAACGGACGCTTTAGATTTTAGTAAGTCCACTGCTGAAATTTTTATAATGGCGGTGAGTGACGATGCGATTGAATCAATAGCCCAGAACCTTCAACTACCTCCAAATTCAATTCTAGCTCATACTTCTGGGGCGGCAGGCTTAAATCAACTTGGTTATTCAAATACTGAGAACACTGGTGTCTTTTATCCTTTGCAAACCTTCAGCAAAAATAAAAAAGTCAGTATTGATCATGTATTGCTTTGTATAGAAGGTAGCAATAATGACACTTCAAGTCGAATTACTGATTTAGCCAAAAGTATTACATCAAATGTTCAGTTGATTGATAGTAAAAAAAGAAAATCGATTCATTTAGCCGCAGTTTTTGCATGTAATTTTGCTAATCACATGTTTACCCTATCCAAAGAAATAATGAATCATCAGGGATTGGATTTTGAACTTTTAAAACCGCTTATAGCTGAAACTTTGAATAAATCTTTAGAGGTTGGGCCTGAGAATGCCCAAACCGGTCCTGCCAAGCGCAATGACCTTGAAACGCTAGATAAACAACATAAAGCGCTGGAAAATGACCCAGAAGTGGCTGAACTTTATCGTTTAATCTCCCAACACATCATTGATTATTATTCAGAATAGTGACAAAAACACTATGCTTAAGAAAACTGGCTTAAATTTGTAACGTAAGTCAAAGAAATGAAAACGGCACCGGTTACTAGTCCTGCTTTTTACTACAACTACTTGAAAATGATTCGAGTAGTCAATTTGGTGATAATTGCCATCACTCAATATCTCACAGCCATCTTTTTAGCAAGCCCTGGCGACAACTTATGGGCCGTAATAAGTGACAAAGATTTTTTCTTGCTGGTATTGTCAACTGTTTTTATAGCAAGTGCAGGTTACATTATTAATGATTTTTATGACGTTAAAATTGACTTTGTCAATAAACCGGAGAGAGTCGTTATAGGCAAAACACTCAGTAGAAGATGGGTGATTGTTGGCCAATTATTGCTTAATCTATTAGCAATTGGGATTGGATTTTACTTGTCTACGACTATTGGGATCATAAATTTAATAGCCGCTTTTTCACTTTGGATCTACTCCAATCAATTGAAACGATTGCCTTTCATTGGTAATTTGATAATAGGTGGGCTGACTGGTTTGACAGTGCTTGTCGTAGGTCAATATTTTTCTGAAAGGGCTTACCTCATACTGTGTTATGCTGTATTCGCTGGTTTCCTTACTTTAGTCAGAGAAATTATAAAAGACATGGAGGACTTGAAGGGTGATGAGCGATTCGGTTGCAAAACGCTCCCAATTGTCTGGGGAATACCTAACACAAAAAAGTTCATTTACCTGATTTTAGGGCTTTTTATAACTACCGTTTTTTTAATGATCTGGCCTTTAAGTCAAATTTTATCATTTACACTTTTAGGCGTTTTAATAATGCTCATCTTTATGATAAATAGGGCCGACACGGTGAAGTCATATGGAAGGCTCAGTACTATTTGTAAAATTATAATGCTGCTCGGTGTTTCGAGCATGGTTTATATATGACAAAGAAAAAGATCGCAGTTTTTGCTTCGGGTAGTGGCACCAATGCTCAAAGGATATTTGAACATTTTAAGGACCACAGTGAGATTGAAGTATCACTTCTATTCTCAAATAAACCAAACGCAAAGGTTTTAGAAAGAGGCAAAAATTTCAACATTCCTTCGATCGTTTTTAATAGAGATGAATTTTATCACTCTGAAAAAATATTGAACACCCTATTAGAAAATAAGATTGACTTCATTGTGCTTGCAGGCTTCTTGTGGTTGATCCCAAAAAATTTGATAAATGCCTTCCCAAATAAAATTGTAAACATACACCCAGCGCTACTTCCCAAGTATGGAGGTAAAGGAATGTATGGTGAAAATGTACATAAAGCCGTCAAATTAGCAGGTGAAAGTGAAAGTGGGATCACGATTCACCTGGTAAATAATAATTATGATGAAGGTGATATTGTGGTGCAATATCATTGCAAACTACAGCCTAACGATGACGAACAAGAAATTGCTGCCAAAGTCCTAAAACTGGAACATAAATTTTATCCAGAAGTCATTGAAAATCTGGTATTAAAATAGAATAAAATTGATAGATTTGCGACATACTTATTACCCCCCAAAACATGTCGCAAGTAAAAATTAGTTCAGCACTTATTTCGGTTTTCCATAAGGACAACTTGGCTCCGATTGTTGAATTACTTATTTCTCAAGGTGTCACAATCTACTCTACCGGAGGAACACAAAGTTTTATTGAAGGGCTGGGTGGAAGCGTAACTGCCGTTGAAGACCTGACAAGTTATCCTTCTATTTTTGGTGGGAGAGTTAAAACACTACACCCAAAGGTTTTTGGTGGCATTCTTCATAGAAGAGAAAATGAAAGCGACTTAAGCCAAGCGAAAGAATTTGAAATCCCTGCCATAGACCTGGTTATTGTAGACCTTTATCCATTTGAACAAACAGTTGCATCCGGGGCTAGCGAACAGGATATTATTGAAAAAATAGATATTGGTGGTATTTCTCTAATTAGAGCTGCTGCCAAAAATTTTAAAGATGTGTTGGTAGTTTCTACCATGAAGCAATATCCAGCATTGGAAAATCTGCTTAGAGAAAAAGAAGGAACTACAGCAATTGAGGACAGAAAGAAGTTCGCTGCTGAATCGTTTGACATTTCGTCTCATTATGACACGGCCATTTTTAATTACATGGCACGTGACCAAGAAATAGAGCGTTTCAAGGTAAGTGAGAGAGAAAGCCAAACATTGCGTTATGGCGAGAATCCACATCAGCAAGGACATTTTTATGGCCCGTTAGGTGAATTATTTGAGCAACTCAATGGTAAAGCACTTTCTTACAATAATTTAGTTGATGTAGATGCCGCAGTTTCCTTGATTGAAGAGTTTTCAACAGAAGAAAATGCCTTTGCAGTCTTGAAACATACTAATGCATGCGGTGTGGCAATTGGAGGATCGGTTAAAGAAGCCTACCTAAAGGCTTTCGCTGCGGATACAATATCTGCCTTTGGAGGCGTTTTAATATCAAATCAAAAAATCGATGTGGCTGCCGCTGAAGAATTGCATAAATTATTCTTTGAAGTATTGATCGCACAAGAGTTTGATGCTGATGCCCTTAAACTATTATCTGCTAAGAAGAATAGAATTTTATTAGTGAAGAAGCAATGGCTAAATACTAAAAAGCAGTTCAAGAATTTACTAAATGGCGTAATTGTACAAGACAGGGATTTGGTCAGTGATAGTGCAGAAAATTTCAAATTGGCAACTAAAAAGGCAACGACTGCAGCAGAAGATAAAGCTTTAGTCTTTGCGAGTAAAATTGCAAAACATACAAAATCTAACACAATTGTATTAGCGAAAGATGGTCAATTATTGGCCAGTGGAGTAGGCCAGACATCACGTGTAGATGCGTTGACGCAAGCACTAGATAAAGCCAAACAATTTGGCTTCGATTTAAATGGAGCCGTTATGGCGTCTGATGCTTTTTTTCCATTTCCTGACTGTGTTGAAATAGCACATGGGAAAGGAATTTCGGCAGTCATTCAACCAGGTGGCTCAATAAAGGACCAGAAATCTATTGATTTCTGTGACGCAAATGATATGGCGATGGTATTTACGGGTACCAGACATTTCAAACATTAACTTTTATAATAAAATTGAATATTCGGAGTAAATTGTAACTTCGATTTGAACATAAAAGCAGAAGGAGAAATACGAAGATGGGATTTTTTGATTTCCTAACGAGCGACATAGCAATCGACTTAGGTACAGCCAATACTCTAATCATTCACAAGGATAAAATCGTTGTAGATGAGCCCTCTATTATTGCAATTGACAAAACCACCAAGAAGGTTTTGGCAATTGGTAAAGAGGCGATGAACATGCACGAAAAAACGCATGAGAATATTAAAACAATTCGACCTTTAAAAGATGGTGTAATTGCCGATTTTGAAGCCGCTGAATTAATGATCAAAGGCATGATCAAGATGATTGATGTCAAGAGACGAGGTTTCTTACCTGTATCCCACAGAATGATCATCTGTATCCCATCAGGCATTACAGAGGTGGAGAAAAGAGCAGTGCGAGATTCAGCTGAACATGCTAATGCTAAAGAAGTCTATATGATTTTTGAGCCAATTGCTGCTGCTATTGGATCAGGAATCAAAATTGATGAGCCAATGGGTTCCATGATTGTTGATATCGGGGGAGGTACAACTGAAATTGCAGTCATTGCATTATCAGGAATTGTTTGCGAACAGTCTATCCGCGTTGCTGGTGACACATTTACCAAAGACATTCTCGATTATATGAGAAGGCAACACAACCTTCTTATTGGTGAACGTTCTGCCGAGAAAGTAAAAATTGCAATTGGTTCGGCTTTAACTGAATTAGATGAGCCTCCTGAAGATTATGAAATCAGAGGCCGTGATTTAATGACTGGAATTCCAAAAGTGATTAACATCTCCTATTCTGAAATTGCCTTTGCCTTAGATAAATCAGTTACTAAAATTGAAGAAGCCGTGCTTAAGGCACTCGAAATTTCTCCGCCAGAACTTTCTGCCGATATTTATGACAGGGGTATATACCTAACTGGTGGTGGAGCTCTCCTCAAAGGACTCGACAAAAGGATTGCGCTTAAAACCAAACTCAACATTCATATTGCTGAGGATCCGTTGAGAGCGGTAGTTAAAGGAACAGGCGAAGCACTTAAAAACATCGAAAAATTCAGAGCTGTTTTAATTTCCTAATGAATGAATGCGTCAATTATTAGAGTTTTTATTTAAATACCGGGCATTTTTCATTTTTGTGATTTTGCAGGTATTGTGTGCTTGGATGATTGTGGCCAATAATAATTACCAACGAGCCGTTTATCTTAATACAACTTCTAAGTTTACCGGATCCATTGTTGAAAGAGCGGATAATGTTTCCGATTTCTTCAAACTGAAGCAGGTAAACGAAGCTTTAGCTGAAGAAAACGCTAAACTCAAAACACAAGCCCTAAATCAAAAACTTATTCGAACCGATTCATCTGAAAAATTTTCAATCCCTTCAGACGCTCTTGATTCAGTTCAATACTTTGTAAGAACTGCGGAAGTAATTGACAATTCAATAAGGAATACAAGCAATTTCATTACAATCGATAAAGGCAGCAAAGATGGAATACTGCCTGGAATGGGAGTGGTTAACGAAAATGGAGTTGTCGGAAAAGTGCGTTCCACTTCGAAAAACAGAGCTCAAGTAATTTCAGTATTAAATAAAAACAACCAAATTTCCGCGACCTTAAAAAGGACAAATAGACTTGGCTCTATTCAGTGGGATGGTCTTGACCCAAAAGTGGCCAAATTGCTATACATTCCTGTTGACGTGGAAATCCAGGTAGGTGATTCAATAGTTACTTCAAGTTTCAATTCTATTTTTCCTAAATATGAAATGATAGGGGTCGTAAAAAGTGCAAAACCAGATCAGCACAGCCGTGACTATGAAATTGAAGTTTCCTTAAGTGTAGATTTTGGTTCACTCAACTATGTTTATGTTATCGAAAACAGAATGAAAATAGAAACCGATTCGTTAGAAGTTAGTAACCCATTAGATCTTAATGAATAAAAATTCAATCATAATCGCCACTAATTTTTTGGTGTTTATTGCGCTTCAAGTCTTTGCGTTTAAGAACTTTGTGCTTTTTGATGTTGGATTTAGCTTTGTATACTTAGTCTGTTTATTACTACTCCCAATAGAGTTCGGTTTTATTGCCGTGATGTTCCTAGGTTTCGGTACTGGACTGGTAGTTGACTTGTTCTATAATACAATGGGCATTCATGCTTCCGCTTGTGTGACAATGGCCTTTATTCGGCCATTTTGGACTAAAATTATTACTCCAAGAAGCGGAAATTACGAAGTGAACGTTATTCCGACAGTCCATGCTTATGGAGCGCCTTGGTTTATATCATATGCATATCCATTACTGATTATTCACCATGCCGTGTTTTTCTTCCTTGAGGCAGGAGGCTTCCAGTTTTTAGGACAAACATTGTTAAAGGTATTGGTGAGTAGCGCACTTTCATTGGTTTTTATAATATCGATACAGTATCTTTTCTTTGCCAAACAAAAATAGTTCAATGGAAAATCGCAGGTACATCGTTCAAGGTATATTCATTTTTATTGGCCTTATTTTTCTCATTAAACTATTTGCGCTTCAAGTAGCAGACAGATCCTACGAATTTAAGGCTGAAAGAAACATCATCCACCCTATTATTGAATATCCATTCAGAGGATTAATCTTTGACAGAAACGGAAAAACGATTGTTTACAATGATCCTATTTATGATCTGATGATTGTTCCTAGGGATGCTTATATCCCCGATACTACAGCGTTTTGCGAACTTCTTGGTATCACAATTGCGGAATTTGAAGAAAACATTCAAATCGCAAAAAAATATTCATCGGTAAAACCTTCTGCTTTCTTAAAAAAAATATCACAAGAAGAGTACGCTAAAATTCAAGACAAGCTCTTTAATTACAACGGGTTTTTTGTGAACTCCAGAACTGTACGAAAATACGCCACTCCAATTCTGGCGAACGAACTTGGGTACATAGCCGAAGTAGACAAAGATGAATTGTCTAAGGATACTTCTCAATACTACCGTTCGGGTGATTTTAAAGGGAAAACAGGTCTCGAAAGATTTTATGAGAATGACATGCGAGGACATCGGGGTGTTAGCTACAAAATGGTTAACGTTCGTGGCATAGACAAAGGCTCGTTCAAAGCGGGTGAATATGACACAGCTGCAGTTCCTGGTAAAAATATTATCACCACTATTAATAGTGAATTGCAAACATATGCCGAAAGTTTATTTGTAGGAAAACGAGGTAGCGTAGTAGCCATCGAACCTGCTACAGGTGAGATACTCGTCATGTTAAGTAGTCCTTCATATAACCCAAACTCATTATCTGGAAGAGACTTTAGTGACAATTTTGAACTTATAGCAAGGGATACAAACAATGTTTTGTTCAATCGAGCTATTATGGCACAATATCCTCCCGGCTCAATTTTTAAGACTGTACAAGCGCTTGTGGCCTTAGACAAAAATGTGATTAAAGCGGACGAGCAGTTTTTTGCTCAAGTAGTCGATTCAAGAATGGGAGATCATGCTCCGAGTGGATACTATGATATGGCCAAAGGCCTTGAATTCTCTTCAAATACTTATTTCCTTGAAGTAATGAAACGGGTGGTTAATCAAGGAAAAAGCTCAAACCTATTTATTGACAGTGAATTAGGGCTTGCAGAATGGGCTGAAGCAATAAAAAAATTCGGGTTCGGAAGCCCGTTAGGTCTTGATTTACCCGGGGAAAAAGGAGGTAATATTCCAGACACGGCCTACTATAATAAAATTTATGGAAAACATCGTTGGGCTTATAGTGGAATAAGATCATTAGCGATCGGCCAAGGAGAAGTACTCGTGACACCTTTACAAGTGGCCAATCTTGCCGCTATAATCGCCAACAGAGGTTATTATATCAGGCCACACTTAGTAAAAGCCATTGAAGTTAATGGTGTGACTGAAAATCTAAACTTTGAAAAAATAAGTACTGGTAGTCATGATGAATACTATGACGCCATACATGAAGGTATGGCAAGGGCCGTCAAAAAAACTGCACCCCGCGCGATCATTAATGATATTGAGATCTTGGGTAAAACAGGCACAGCAGAGAATGGCGTTAAAGATGAATCTCTTGATCATTCTGTTTTCATGGCATTTGCTCCAAAAGAGAACCCCACTATTGCAATTGCCGTCTATGTTGAGAATTCAGGGTTTGGTGGGCGTGCTGCCGGAATGACCGCTAGTCTTATCATTGAAAAATACCTAAGGGGTTATATAAAAAAGAACTGGTACAATAGAGAAGAATACGTCATTAAGGGTGATTTCATAGATGCAACGGACAATTGAGAAAAGAAAGTGGCATATTTAGCAATTTAGATTGGATTACGGTCCTCGTCTATTCTATTCTAGTCATTTGGGGTTGGGTTAATATTTATGCTTCAGTCTATGACTCAGAAACCGCTTCTAGCATTTTTGATTTATCCATTAATTCCGGTAAACAACTACTCTGGATCGGAACAGCAGTTGTCCTAATTATTATCATTCTCATAGTTGATTTCAGAGTTTACGAATCGTTTGCTCCGATTTTATATGTTCTCTTTGTAGTCCTATTAGCAGTTGTCCTGGTTTTTGGAGTTAAAATTAATGGCGCCCGAGCTTGGTTTCAGTTCGGTTCCTTCAGGTTGCAACCAGCTGAATTCGCAAAATTTGCTACAGCCTTGATGCTCGCAAAATTTGTATCAGGAAATAACATCAAGCTCAGTACATTTAAAGATCAATTACGTTCTGTTCTTATTCTTGGATTGCCCATTGGTTTAATCCTGATGCAACCAGATGCAGGATCAGCAATGGTCTTTCTTTGTCTTCTAATCCCACTTTATCGAGAAGGCTTCCCGCCATTCTATATTACCCTTGGTTTGAGCCTGGCAACCATACTAATTTTAACGTATTTAGTACAATCAACTTTTCTAATTCTTGGTATTATTGGCCTCGCTGGCATATTCATATTTTTTGTTCGGAAGGCACGCAAAAAAATCTATTCCGTTGTCTTTGTGGGAGTAACTTGTATCGGTATTGTGTTTGGTGCTGATTATGTATTCAATGACGTACTTAAGGATTATCAACGCAGTAGAGTTGACGTTATCCTTAAGCCAAGCACAGTTAATAAACAGGCCGAAGGTTGGAACTTAGAGCAGTCTAAAATTGCTATCGGATCAGGCGGATTTGCAGGTAAAGGTTTCCTAAAAGGGACTCAAACAAAATTTGGCTATGTTCCTGAACAGAGTACAGATTTTATTTTTAGCACATTAGCTGAAGAGCGGGGTTGGCTAGGAAGCTTATCGCTTGTTGGTCTCTTTCTATTTTTACTATTTCGAATCGTTCATTTGGCAGAACGTCAAAAACACAAATTTGCCAGGATGTATGGCTATAGTGTAGCGGCAATAATTTTTTTCCACTTCACTGTTAATATCGCAATGACTATTGGTCTTTTTCCTGTAATAGGAATTCCCTTGCCTTTCTTTAGTTATGGAGGCTCTTCCCTTTGGTCATTCACTATAATGCTATTTGTGCTATTAAAAATAGATATGCACCGATCTCAAGTCTTAATGAGGAGCTAGGAAAACCTTCTTTCAAGTACTTCTAAAAGTGCTTGAACTTCTTCACCATCCATATTCCATTCAGCACCATACTTAGTTTCAATTTTCGACTTTGCATCGCTATAATTATCAGATGACTCTAAATCTTTCAGCACATTTTTAAAGTCAGATTTATTGCCCCCAAAGAGGTTATTTATAAACATGAACTTATCATTCAAGTTGAGGCTACTTTCAAGGTCCTTCTTGGCTTTCTTATTCAACGTATCAACGAGGGTTGCAGTCTGCTTCTCAAATTTATGATTAAGGCCTGGTAATTCCTCATCTTCGTCAGCAATCAATTTTATTTTAGAAGGTTTTGCCTTTGGCTGAACGACTGGTACTTCTTTTACGATCTCAACTTCCTCAATTACTTCCGTTTCTTTATCAAATAAGCTGTCAATCTTATCTAAAACACCCAATTCCTTAAGAAAGTCATGGGCATCCATTTCCTTTAATTCAGCATTTGAATAGGCCGATTCAATTTGTGTCTTTAATTCCTCGCTTGATATTTTTTCAACTTTGATATCCTTTAGTAAATTAAAGAAGGGAGCAGCATTGAATTTCAGGTACTTATTTAAGTCATTTAATGACTGCACTGATAAATCTGATTCCTGTTCAGGTACTAAATCATTTTGATAAAACATTTTGGAATCAAAATGGAGCGTAATTGACGCAATAAGGGCATTCGAAAGAATGGGTTCAAAATCAGTTCTAGCAACTTGGATATGCTTAGATAAAATCTTCATAAAGGCCCCAAGAGCAGTTTTAACTTCCTCTTCTTCAAATGCAAAATAGGGACTTTCTAATTTCGCCATCTCAAGTTGCCATTTGTCAAAAAGCATTTTAACCAATAATAGATTGGTCTGTTTTGAGCCGGTAATTGACATTAGCTGATTCCCATCGATCTTTTCATTTTCCATAAAAAATTCACCGCAGATTTTTGCACTAACTTCTTTAGAGAATACATCAATTGAATCCTGCTTTAACTTGTAGCTCATTGCACTTTTGTTTTGATTTGTAAAATATGACGAAAAACCAGATTACTCTCCGGAACTTGAATAACACAATACTCGACAGTAAAGATAACTCAAAATCTGTCTTGAATATTATCCATGAGCATGGTATTGATTGGATGTTTGCCTGTGGTGGCAAAGGAAAATGTACTACTTGCAAAATAATTGTTCAAAAGGGAATGAATAATATTTCCGAAGCCAATGAAATTGAGAAAAAATTTCTTGAAATTGGTAAACTTGAGCCAAATGAAAGGCTTGCATGCCAGTGTACGATTTCTGGTGATATTGAAGTCGATGTTGCTGATAAAAACAAATTTCCGCATATGACTTATTCAAACTAAGATGTTTTTAGAACCTCAAAATAAAATAGAGGGTAGACATACCTCCGGCTCAATTGAGGTTATCTGTGGCTGCATGTTTTCTGGTAAAACAGAAGAGCTTATTAGAAGGTTAGGAAGGGCCACTATTGCCAAACAGAAAGTAGAAATATTTAAGCCCGCTATCGATAATCGTTACAATGATGATGATGTGGTATCTCATAATAAGACATCCATTCGTTCAACACCGGTTCAATTCGCTTCAGATATTATCCTCCTTTGCGGAGACAGTGACGTTGTCGGAATAGATGAAGCTCAATTTTTTGATGACGAAATTGTGGAAGTATGTCAGAAGCTGGCAAATAATGGCAAGCGAGTAATTGTTGCAGGTTTAGATATGGATTCAAATGGCAAGCCATTTGGGCCGATGCCTTATCTGTTAGCAATAGCCGAATTTGTGACAAAATTACATGCCATTTGCACCATAAGTGGTGGTTTGGCTTCGTTCTCTTATCGACTTACCGATTCTGAAAATATCGTAGAGGTAGGTGAAAAGGAAACCTATGAAGCGAGAAATAGGAAGTACTTCTATGAAAGTCTTGAAGCGAAGAAAAACAAAAAGTGACAAGCCAGAGAATTCTTAAAATAACAATCGCTCTTATACTCGGAGCAAATTACCTTTCGGCTCAGACCGACATTCCAGTACTTTCATGGCGCTCGCACTTGAGCTACAATAATATTATTGATGTTTCTTCTTCAGGTGAGAAATTATATGTGGCAGCAGAAAATTCGTTATTTTTTATAGATCAAGATGAATTTTCGATAAACAAAATCACGAAAAATGACGGACTGTCGGGGGTGTCAATTGGAGCAATTCATTATGATCAAGGTCTTGAAGTATTAATTATAGGCTACGCCAATGGAAATATTGATTTGATCTATGAAGATCAGCTAATAAATATTTCTACTGTGAAAGATGCCAGTCTCATTGGTGAAAAGCGATTTTACGACATTAAGGTGAATGATGGCCTTGTTTATCTTTCTAATGATCAAGGAATTTTCGTCCTGAATACAGATCGGAGAGAGATAGTTGAGTCTTATTTATATTTGAATAAGGAAGGCTCAATACTGCTAGTTTCAGAAATTGCCTTCAGTTCAGATAGCATCTATGCAGCTACCCCTGAAGGACTTCTTTCTGCCAGCATGAATGCTTCTACAAATCGTCAAGACTTCAACAATTGGGAAAGGTCATTTATTGACATTGAATTCTCTGGCCTGGTAAAGACAACTCCTGGACTAACAGCATCCTCAGGAAGTACCATGTACGATTTTGACGGAAGCAATTGGGCGATAAATAGTGTCCTAGTCAACGAAACAATAAGAGATTTAAACTATTCTAATAATGACCTTTTTATATTAACAGACTCTGAAATCAATTTGGTCAATGGTATTGAACTTGAAAGAATAATCACAATTGATGATTTAAGTACAAGTACCAAATTTTTAATTAATGAGAATGGTTATTGGATTGGTAAATCTGAATCTGGACTTTTAAACTACAATAATAGCAGCTTTCAAAATTTTTCTCCTTCAGGTCCGAGCTCAGATAATGTCTGGCAACTTTTTGACATCGATGATAAGATCTATAACATCTCTGGTGGTTTTTCGCAGGTAAGATTGCCATTCAATAGACCGGGGTATGTATCCAACTTTTCGCAAGGAAAATGGTCTAACATTTTACTTGAGTTCAGTAATAACATGGTACCAGATATTGTTGACCTGGAGATTTTGGATAACGGCACATTTGATTCTAATTTTTTTGCTGCCTCATTCCAAGAAGGATTAATTAACGTAGCAACAACAAATACTATCATCGATGAAAACAGCTCTGGTTCTACTCTTAAAAGAATAAATGGCCAAATAAACATAACAAGTATCGCCAAAGAAGGCACATCCCTATGGATGAGCACACATGGTGTTGAAAATTCCATTCATCAATGGGACCTAGAAACTAACCTTTGGCAAAGCTTTAATTTTGGGTTTATTCAAGCCAAATATCCAATGGATATTTTGGTGCTCGCCAATGGGGACAAATGGGTCTCCTTAGATGCAAACAGAGGCGGTGGAATTCTTGTCTTCAATCAAAAATCAGGATTGAGCAGGTACCTTAATACAAATGGTGGTCAGGGTGGACTTCCTGGAAGAGAGGTAACATCAATGGTCTTGGATCAGAATAATTTCCTTTGGATGGGGACAAACGCTGGAATAGCTTTTTACCCTAACCCATTTAGTGTGCTTGACGGACGTTCTCTATCAGCAAGTATTCCAATTTTTGACAACAGCTTTTTACTGAGAGATGAATTTATCACTGCTGTCGCTGTTGATCCTGGAAATAGAAAATGGATAGGTACTGCTACTAATGGAATATGGTTGTTCAGCGAAACTGGTGAAGAATTAGTCTTTCATTTTACAGAAAAAAACAGCCCCCTGCTTTCTAATAAAATTGAAAATATACAGGTCGACATTAAATCTGGTGAAGTTTTTATTGGAACGGTCGCAGGTTTAGTGTCTTTTCGATCTGATGCAGTAGAGGGAAAAGCGCAGCATTCTGACGTAAAAGTATTTCCAAACCCTGTAACCCGAAATTTTAATGGTGTAGTTACTATCTCAGGCTTGGTCAATTCAGCAACATTGAAGATAACTGACGCTGCTGGAAAACTCGTCAAAGAATTAAAGTCTCAAGGCAGTTCGGCCATTTGGGATGCAAGAGATTATAATGGCAAAAGAGTTCAAACGGGTGTCTACCTCGTTTTTAGCTCGAACAATGATGGTTCTGAAACCTATGTAGCTAAAATCGCAGTGATCTAATGCTACACCATACTAAAGGCGTTGTAATCAACTATATTAAATATCGAGAAACCTCGATAATAGTTCGAATTTATACCGCCACTTTTGGAATCCAAAGCTATATCGTAAATGGAGCTAGAAGCACTAAATCAAGAGGTAAAATAGCTTTATACCAACCGCTCACCTTATTAGATTTAGTGGTTTATCATAAACCAAATAAAGATTTACATCGAATTTCTGAAGCTAAATGTGCCATCCCTTTTTCCTCGATTCCTTTTGATCCAATTAAAACAGGCATCAGTATTTTTTTAACAGAAATTTTCGGGAAAACACTAAGGCATGAATCCACTAACGAGCGTTTTTTTGAATTCCTGTTTAATGCCATATCTATTTTTGATCGCTTGGACAAAAATGTAGAAAACTTTCACCTTCAAATTCTTTTAAAATCCTCCACTTATTTAGGCTTCAAACCTGAATCTGAAGACGATTTTAATCAGCAATTAATAGAAAAAGGGCTGCCAAGTACTCTATCTTCTGCTGATTACCAATTATTGCTTGATTTGCTTAATTCTAACCTTGGTCAAGATATTATAATTAAAAATAAAAGCAGAAGAGATATCTTAAACCATGTTGTCCGGTATTTTGGAGTACATGTGGAATCATTAGGAGAAATTAAATCATTAGAAATCCTTAAAGAGGTACTTTATTGATTGACATAAATCAATATTTTGGTAAATTAAAGTCCTTAAACTGCTAAATCATGAGTGACATTATATACAATAAAGTTCCATCATTAGACCTTGCCGATTTTACCAGCAGGGATGCTGAGAAAAAAGCTGCATTTGTTCAGGCATTGGGAGCCGCATATACTAATATTGGATTTGTCGCAATTAAAAATCATGGTTTAACCGATCAACTTACTGATCGACTATATGCTACCATAAAGAATTTTTTTGAGCTAGATGAAGCAGTTAAATCCAAATATGAAATACCAGGTTTGGCTGGTCAAAGAGGATATATCGGTAAAGGCAAGGAACATGCTAAAGGAAGAACTACTGGTGATCTAAAAGAGTTTTACCATGTTGGTCAAAATGTAACTGATGGGGACGCTATAAAGGCTCAATACCCTGACAATGTATGGCCGGATGAAATACCAGAGCTAGAGGACATAGGCATTGAGGCATATAGTAAATTAGAAAGTGCTGGTACAACAATGCTCCAGGCTATTGCCATATATTTAGGGATTGACGAGCATTATTTTGACCAAAAGGTCCATAATGGAAATAGCATATTGAGACCAATACATTATTTCCCAATCGAAAACCCTGATGAGGTTCCTGCAGATGCTGTACGTGCCGCAGAACATGGTGACATTAATTTGATTACCTTATTAATGGGCGCCAGTGCTGATGGCCTTCAAGTTTTACGTAATGATGGTGTTTGGATTCCAATTACTGCGCTGCCCGATCAGGTGGTAGTAAATGTAGGTGACATGCTGTCCAGACTGACTAACAATAAGCTTAAATCAACGATTCACAGAGTAGTTAATCCACCGAGGGAACTAATGGGTACTTCTCGATATTCAATTCCTTTTTTTATGCACCCACGTTCTGAAATGGATTTAACTTGCCTTTCTAATTGTATTGAGGAAAGTAGTCCAAAATTATATTCTGACATTACTGCAGGAGAATTTCTAAATGAACGATTAGCTGAAATAGGACTCAAAAAATAGATTCTCCTTGCGTTCAAAAATCATATATCACAATTATATAAAAGATGTGCTTTTAATGGCTGTCACGGCATTTGGAGGTCCACAAGCGCATATAGCAATGATGTTAAAGCTATTTGTGGACAAGAAGAAATACCTCACTGAGGAAGAATTAATTGAATTAAATGCACTTTGTCAGATTTTACCTGGCCCAACATCAACCCAAACTATTACCGCAATCGGATTCAAATTAGGGGGCGCACGATTGGCATATTTAACGCTTTTTATCTGGATACTTCCTGCTGTATTGATAATGGCCACCTTAGGAATTCTAGTCAATCTCTATCAGGCCCAAAACATAGACCTGGAATTTACCAAATTCATTCAGCCAATGGCAGTTGGATTCATTGCTTATGGAGCATATGTATTGGCATCAAAAGTTGTTAACAGCCCCATTACAATAATATTGATGGTCCTTTCAGCCGTCCTGACGTACTTTATTACAGAACCTTTTGTTTTACCTATAGTCTTGCTTTTTGCAGGAGTCGTTACGGCCTTAAGGTATAAGGACCATGACAAAGAGGCATCAAAAGTAAAAGTCAAAATTAAATGGGGGAATTTTACCCTCTGGGCTGTAGTACTTGCTGTCGCAGCATTATTGGGAGCATTTACCCAGGATCGTTTTGTATTACTATTTGAAAATTTTTATAGAAACGGAAGTCTCATATTTGGAGGCGGTCAGGTACTTATTCCTTTTCTCAATACGGAATTCGTTGAGTCTAAGGGTTTCTTGACTTCTGAAGAGTTCTTATCTGGACTGGGTATGGTTCAAGCGTTACCAGGTCCGGTATTTAGTATAAGCGCCTATATTGGCGCCTTATCTGTTCGTGATTTTGGAATTGGAGGACAAATACTAGGTGGCTTAGTTTCTGCAGCGGGTGTATTTCTTCCCGGTACTTTTTTAATCTTCTTTGTAATTCGATTTTGGGAAGAACTCAAGAAGTATAGGGTAGTAAGGGCATCTTTGGCGGGCATAAGTGCTGCTAGTGCTGGAATGGTAGCCGCAGCAGCTTTTATACTTTTCGAATCAATTCAAAACTCTGCCCTAAATATTGGAGTTGTTATTGGCACATTTATACTGTTAACGACTACAAAAATACCAGCTCCATTTATCATCCTAGCTGGGCTATTGGCTGGATTTATACTCTAATAAGGATTTACTTTTTTCTACCTTCATGGAAACCTGCTCACCAAGGTACAATGCACAATTAGGTGTCTCATGCCCCGCAGGAAAACCAAATGCAATAGGGAATTCATAGTCAGCACATTGAGCTCTAATTATCTCGATTTCATTCAGCCCAAAAGTATCTTTATGGTCTTTCATATTCGTAAAATAACCGACAACCAATCCTTTGAGGTTATCAAATTTTCCAGCTCTTTTTAGTTGGACCAACATTCTATCGAGGTTATATAAATATTCACCTACTTCTTCAATGAAAAGAACCTTCCCAGAGGTGTCAATCTCAGATGAAGTGCCAATTGAATTACAGATTAGTGAAAGATTACCACCACATAGCTCCCCTGAGGCATTACCCATTCTGTTTTTACCTTCAACAGTGAAATTGTAGGTCAATGGTTTTCCAAAAAGAGCATTCTTCAATGTCTCATCACTTAGCGCATAATCATCCAAGCCCATTACATTTGTCATCGTTGAATGAATCGAGCAAAAACCCAAATTGTTCACTTTTTGATGAAGCGCAGTTATATCACTATAACCACAGATCCATTTCGGAGCAGATTTGAAGGCAGTGAAATCTAATTGATCAAGAATCCGAGTTGTCCCATAACCTCCTCTTACCATTATTATGGCCTTTATTTGGGGATCATCAAGGGCTAATTGTATATCATTTAGTCGGTCTAAATCTGATCCTGCAAATAAATTGTCTTCATCAAAGACATGTTCCCCAACATGTACATTTAATCCCCAGCTTTTAATTAAATCAACCCCCTTTTCAATTCCTGATTGTAATCGTTTTGCGGTTGCGACAATGGCCACATTGTCACCAATTTTAAGAAATGAGGGGTTTTGCATAGTCCAAAAATAAAAAAACCTCTTCGATTGAAGAGGTTCCTTTCTTTAAAGTATATATTTTTTAATTTCCTGATCCAGTAGAGTCTGCAGGTGCACGCTCTTGAGTTGGCATCGGAACACCGAGTTTAGCAAATACAGCTTCAGTAATATCATCAGCATCTTCAGCTGCCAAAATTACTTGAGAGCCATCCTGAGTACGGCTATTAAGAATCATTGCATAACCCTTTTCAGTTCTTACGGCAATAATTGCTTCTTGCACCTTGATATAAATAGGGCTATATAATTCCTGCTGTTTTGCACCATAAGATTGCTGCGATTTAGCCTGAAAATCATTAAAATCTGCATCTAATCTTTGTAGTTCAACTTGTTTCTCCTGAAGTACTGCAGGAAGTGTAGTAGGCTGTTGAGCAATAACCTGATATTCATTCATTTTATTATCAAATTCAACCTTTTTTGTGTTTACAAGGCTAGCCAATTGAGCTTGATATACTTTTAGATCAGCATCAACACTTACCATTTCAGGCATACTAAATACAATTGCGTCAATTTGAGTATACCCAATTTTGAAACCCTGAGCAAAGGCAGATGCACTAACCAGCAGCATTATTACCAACATATTCAACTTTCGATTCATAATTCCTAATATTAATTTTTAAGTAATTCTTTAATTCTCTTTTTCGATTAAACCGAGCTCCTCTAAAACAAACTCAGTATAATCATGTACTGGGTCTGAATAAACTATTGATATATCTGATGCCTTATCAAACATTATCGACAATTTATTTTTTTTACAAACAACTTCGTATGCTTTGGCCATCTTATCTCTCAATGGTTCAAGCAATTCCTTTTGCTTTTTAAAATAGAGGCCATCATATCCAAATACTTGCGTATGCTTATCTAATGCCTCTTTTGCCTTTTCATCAATTTCCGCTTGCTTCTCTTCTATCATAACGGCGGTGAACAAAACTTGATTTGCTCGAAGCTCCGAGCGCATCACTTCTGCTTCATTGTACAAACTTCGTACCTCTTTATCATAGCTCTTAGCAAGCTGCTCCAATTCGTTCTGTTTTTCAGCATATTCAGGCATTTGGCTTAGAATATACTCTGAATTCACATACCCAAACTTTTGAGCAGCCGCAAAGTTAGAGAATATGAATAGAAATGCTATCGGCAGAATATATTTGTTCATAACACTATCTGATTTGTTGTCCTATAGTAAAATGTATCTGAGATCCAGCAGAAATTCCATATAGTCTGTCTGAATCAAATCCGTAAGCCCAGTCGAGGCCAAGTTGACCAAACGCAGGTAAGAACACTCTTGCTCCTACTCCTGCTGATCTAAATAATTTTCTTGAGTTATATTCATCATAGCTATTCCAAGTGTTTCCTGCTTCCATAAACCCAAGCACATAAATCGTTGAAGTTGGAGCCATAGAAATCGGATACCTCAATTCAATAACCATTTTATTGTAAATTAAACCTCCTCTGAACCCAGTACTTGGATCAACTGGCACAATACTGTTGTCATCGTAACCCCTTAGGCCAACAATATCTTGTCCAATTACAAAGTTATTTCCTCCATTCAAACCAGTGCCTCCTAAGAAGAACCTTTCAAATGGACCACTATCAGTTATACTAGTATAGTTTCCAATAAAGCCTAAATGTACCCTAGCGTTAACCACCATTTTGGCAGGTAATGGAAGGAAGAATGAAGCGTCCATCATCCATTTATGGTATTCAACAAACTCATATCTTTCAGAGTCTGATATTTGATCAGCAGGCTTATCAAACCTGTCCAGCATCAATGACCATGGAGGTGTTAAATTGATGTTCATAGTAAATTGAGATCCATATCTAGGAAACGTTGGGCTATCAATATTACTTCTACTTATCGAAGTATTAAACGTGAAACTGTGTGATATACCTGAGTTAAAGCCTAGTGAATTTCCAAAATTCTGAACATCATATGCATTCCAAGAAACGCTGTTGGAAATAGTAAAATAATCATCTGGCCATCTCAGTCTTCTACCAAGTCCAATTGACAAACTATTCGCTTCCAATTTCCCTTGGACCTGATCAGTGCCATATAGGATATTTCTATTAACAGTATGGCTATAGCTTATTGAAAAGTTGTTGGGCTTTTTACCTCCAAACCAAGGTTCAGAAAAGACCACTGATGTACTTCTGAACCTGCTTCCGTTTGATTGAACTTGCAGTGACAAACGCTGCCCGTCTCCTGATGGATAAGGCCTCCACTTTTCAAAATTCCCAATATTCTTCACTGAAAAATTATTCAGGGTAAGGCCTACTGTACCTACAAAACCAAAAGGACCTCCAAAACCACCTGAAAGTTGGATTTGATCAGTTGATTTTTCTACTAATTCATAAATAATGTCTACTGTTCCATCAGCTAAATTCGGAATAGGTCTCGGATTAATCTGCTCAGGATCAAAGAAGCCAAGTTGTGACAATTCTCTTGTGGTCCGAATTAATTCCTTCCTACTAAATTTTTGACCCGGTAAAGTTCTTATCTCTCTCAAAACTACATGATCACTAGTACGATCATTTCCCTTAAGGATTATTCGTTTAATAATTGCTTGATCTCCTTCACGAATTCTCATTTCTAAATCAACGGAATCGTTTTCCACCCTAATTTCTACCACATCAAGATTAAAGAAAAGGTATCCATCATCCATATACAATGAACTAAGATCATCACCTGATACCCCATCAAATTCTGTCCTTTCAATAATTCTTTGTGGGCTATAAATATCCCCTTTATTAATGGCCAAAATTGATGCTAAGGTGTCATCAGAATACTTGAAATTTCCAGTCCAATTAATGTCTCTAACATAATATTGATGGCCCTCACTGACTTCAATATCTACATTCACAAACTCCTTATCAACCGATGTTACTTTAGAACCCACAACCGTTGCATCTCTATAACCTTTATTGTTATAAAAATCAATTAATGTTCCTTTATCAACTTCAAATTCCTTTTGGATATATTTCGACCCTTGTAAAATATTCAACTTTACATTGCTGTTAATAAAAGTCTTGAAATCCTGATTAGATACCGGGTAAGAAGAACCAAAATAATCAACGATCGACTTTGGTTTGGTTTTCACTACTTCTTCAACCAATCTTTGAACAAGCCAAAACCTAGGTTTTTCGTGTGTGTTCTTTAATGTCTTTTTGAGCCTTTGCTTAGAAAAGGATTCATTCCCTTCAAAACTTATCTTATCTATTTTGACTTTAGCATTTTTTTCAACTTCAAACCTTAATCGAACACCATCAGAAACTATGGTATCTCGAATTTGGACAGTTTTTACAGTCGTATTAAGGAAACCCTTTTCAATGAAATACTTTTTTATTGCTAATTCGGAATTCTTAATAACCGGAGCACTTGCCTGCCTTCCTTCAATGGCTAATTTTTCACTTAATTCATTTCTTTGAGTTCCAGTTAATCCTTCAAAACTATGACCCAAAATTCTTGGTCGTTCAACCAATTTGACCTCAATAAAGGCTCGATCGCCTTCCACTTTTGTCAACCAAAATGATACGTCAGCAATCAATCCTTGTTCCCAAAGTTTTTTAATCGCTTCCGAAATCTCTGTTCCTGGGATGGGAATTCTATCACCAACTTGAATTCCCGCATAACCGATTAATGCGCGTTCATCCAGAGTTACAAGGCCCGTGAATTTGATGTCAGCAATGATAAATACTTTTGGGTTAGTGTAATCAATTTGCACACCCTGCCCAGCATTAACACCAAACCTTTGCTGTGCAGTCAATGTAAAGACTGATACAGATATAAATAAAACCAACAAAAGAGCCTTTCTCATCACTAACCTACCTGTTCACTTGTTCACTAATTTTTCCAAATCGCCTTTCTCTTTTTTGATAAGAAACTATCGCTTCGTATAAATCATCTTTTCTAAAATCTGGCCACAACACGTCTGTCATATAAAACTCGGTGTATGCCATTTGCCAAAGAAGAAAATTACTAATCCTTTGCTCGCCACTTGTTCTTATTAACAACTCAGGATCTGGCACCCTTGAGGTGTTTAAGTAATTAGCAAAAATATCTTCATCAATTTGATCAAGATTTGTTTTACCATCTTTAACATCACTTGCCATTTGGCGCGCAGCATTCACAATATCCCAGCGTCCACTATAACTTAAAGCAAGAATTAAAGTCATTCTTTTATTTCCGACCGTTATTTCTTTCGCCTCAAGTAATTCTTTCTGACACTTAGCTGGTAAGCTTTTAGTATCACCAATTGTTTCCAGTCTCACTTCGTTATCCATCAATGTTTTGATCTCCGACCTGATGGTTGACACTAAAAGTTGCATCAATGCATTCACTTCAAATTTTGGTCTAGACCAATTTTCCGTTGAAAACGCATAAAGGGTTAAATATTTAACCCCTATTTCAGCACATCCTTCTGTTACATCTCGAACTGCCTTAATCGCATTTTTATGTCCAAAAACCCGTGCTGCACCCTGTTTTTTCGCCCAACGACCATTGCCATCCATGATCACGGCAATGTGTTTTGGTAATTGTTCAATATGAATTTTATCTTTCATTCCTGATACCGGGGAAAAACCGATGCAAAAGTACAAAAATGCATTAGGTTTTTAAACCTTAAAGCATTCTTTATCAGAGCTAATACCATCTACCTTGAGGACAAATAATTTTGTAGAAAGTATAACTGATGGAGATACTAGTATAAAACATGATGTCATCGTTGTTAGGATTACCTCCTTGATATTTTTTAGGGTTAGGATTAAACTCGGAAACATTATCCAATTCATCTGAATAGGTCTTTATAACCTGAGTAGAGACACCTAGTATAAACCTTCTATTTAAAATGTACTTGATACCCATCCCAATCGGAATTCTCATCTTCACTCCTGTTTTATAGGTATTTCCAGAATCATCCTCACCACTTGATCGGTATACACCTAAGCCAAAAAACAGATAAGGTGTCCAACGTTGTTGCATTTTTTCATTTCTAAAATCTAGAAAATGATATTCAAATAAGAGATCAGCATTCTGGAAATTACTTTTGAAAGAAGCTGCTCTCTTGGCAGAAAACACATCAAATGCTTGATCATCTTCTCCTTTAAGACCACCAAAGCCTACACCCAGCCTTGTGCTGAATGCCTCACTCAAATGCTTTCTATAAAAAAACTGCGCTCCAAAAGAATGACTGTTGAAGTCATATTTTCGGGCCAAGTCTCCCATGTAATTGTAAGCTCCTAGTTCCATTCCTATTTCAGAATTTTGAGCAAAACAATTACTTGAGCCTAATAAGATTAGAACAAGCATGGTGCTTTTAACCAAGGTTCGCATAGAAAGCCAAGAATTCAAAATATAATAATGCAAGCTACCCAACATGTAATATTTTCAGTTATATCTCTGAGTTAAATAATGTTAATTAATTCCTGGCATCTACACCCCAATTCAGTTTATTTCTAAGGGTATCAAAATAGTCGTATCCTTCAAACTGAACTAGTTTTGCTTCAAATGCTTCTTTTTTAACGGAAATTTCTACGCTATCGTCTACACTACAAGACCTAGAGTCAAGTGAAACCATAAATCGTTTGGTTCTTCCTTCTATTTTAAAAGTAATCTCACTTTCGTCAGACACAATCATTGGCCGAACATTAAGGTTATGTGGGCTTACAGGGGTCACAATGAAATTTTTCAACGATGGATGAACCAATGGCCCCCCGCAACTCAGTGAGTAGCCCGTTGAGCCAGTAGGAGTCGAAACGATCAGCCCATCTGCCCAATATGAGTTTAGAAATTCACCATCAACATAAGTGTGCACCACAATCATTGATGAAGTCTCTTTTTTAACTATTGTGAGCTCATTTAATCCAAAATTGAACGGGTTAAAGAGTGCATCATCAGAATCAACGTGAATTAATGAACGAGAAGCAATTTTGTAATTTCCTTCATGCAAGTCACCTATCGCTCTTGCTATTTCATCCCTGGGTGTTGTAGCCAAAAAGCCAAGTCGACCAACATTAATGCCAACTATAGGGATCTGATAACTTCCTGAATAAGTGATTGTATCAAGCATTGTTCCATCTCCACCTACACTTAGTATGAAATTGTATTCTGACAAATCATCGCCTTGCTCAAACGATGCCATACCTGCCAAGTCAAACCCTTTAGGAATAAGCTCATTCCTATACTCTGAAGAAACACCAATTTCCACTTTATGCCCCTCCAAAATCTGGAATAAGTCTTGTAAACAAGGGGCTGTGTTTTCGGTAATTTTTTTACCGTGAATGGCAATTTTCATCTTTCTGAATTCAACCTAAATATCGAGGTATTTCATGAGCATATCATAGCGGTCTTGCTCATTGGATTTAATCTCTGCTTCCTGAAACCTTCCTATTACTTTATATCCAAATCTTTCGAAAGTAGCGCTAATATGCGAAAGTTCGGTCTGATTGATTTTCAAAGTCAATTTAACTTTTGACTCATCCTTGAGGTCATTTGTAATACAGCTGCTTAATATTTGGGCTTTCTCACCTTCAACAAGTCTACTGATTTCTGCCAGAGAATAATCTTGTTGATTCATTGAAATCACTATTATCGCTCCTGGCACCTGCACCGCAGTAGATTGTGCAAATGCAGCAATGGTATCTTCAATGGCAATTACACCTTCAAAATTTCCTTTTTCATTTAAAACCGCCACCAATTGAATTTCATGTTCCGAAGCCACTTTGATTACATCATAAAAATGTTGGCTTTCGTATACAAAACAATCCTGAGCAAAAAGTTCATAATCTTCAACGTTCCGAGTGGAATCATTTTCATCCATTATGACGTCTTCAGACAAGAACCCTAGGAATTTACTTTTGCTAGCTACAGGCAATTGATTTGTACGTAATTCCTCCATCCAGACAACAGCTTTATGCCCGTCATCTGATAACTTTAAAGGTGGAATCAAATAATTAATCAACTCTGATGCTATCATGCAGCTACTAATTCGCCCAAAAATTCATCCAATAAATCATTAAATCTTTCCGGATGCTCCATCATCGGAGCATGGCAACACTTGTCAATGAACCTTAACTTTGTATTGGGAATTAAACGTGCAAATTCATGTGCCACCATAGGCGGAGTAATTGTATCGTTTAAGCCCCAGATTAATAACGTAGGAACTTTAATATTAGGTATCTCTTTAGACATATTATGTCTTTGAGCAGATTTTGCAATACCCACAATGCGCATACACTTAGGTATACTTTTAGTAGTATCAAATACCTCTTGCACGTATTCTTCACTTACCGTTTCTGGGTCATAAAAGGTATATTCAACTCGCTCTTTAATATAATCATAGCTTCCTCTTCGAGGGAAACTACCTCCCATTGAATTTTCAAATAGCCCTGAACTTCCTGTAAGAATTAAGGCACTTATTTTTTCTGGATTTGCTAATGTATAGATCAACCCTATATGGCCTCCTAAAGAATTACCCATGAGTCGCATATTTTTCAAGCCCTTCATTTTAACAAACCCTTCCAAATGCTCCACCAAACCCTCTAGACCAGCCTGCTTGATTGGCATTTCATAGATCGGTAATAGTGGGATGATTACACGGTATTGCGCTTTGAATTTGTTCACAACGCTTTCCCAATTACTTAAAGCACCAAATAATCCATGCAATAACACCAAAGACTCGCCTTCACCTTCGTCTATGTATTGAAACCCTTGTTCTTCTTTAATTTCTAATGCCATAAAGCAATATATTCAATTTTTTTGTCTCTAATCTTAAACAATATTATTAAAACTAATCCAATTCGATAACATTTGCAGTCCACAGTTTGTAAGAAATGCTTCTGGATGAAATTGAAGGCCTGTAATCGGAAGCTCCTTATGTTCAAAAGCCATAATTTCCTTATTCGCTGAATATGCAATTGGGTCCAAAATATCTGGCAATTGGTCCAAAATCAGCGAATGATACCTAACAATACTAGTGTTTTCTCCAATTGCTTCAAAAACAGGCCCTTTCAAACCGTGAATCTTATCCAATTTACCATGCATTGGCTTTGCTGCTTTTACCAAATTTGCACCAAAGTATTCTCCTAATGCCTGATGACCTAGGCAAATCCCAATAACGGGTAATTTATCCGAATAATGATCTACCACTTCCATTAAACATCCAGCACTCTTAGGGTTTTCTGGCCCCGGTGACAATACCAGTCCAGAATAACTAAAAGAAGTTATTTCTTTTAACGTCCTATCATTTCTAAACACTTTAGCTTCAACGCCAAGTTGGTTAAAATAATCCACCAAATTAAAGGTGAATGAATCAAAATTATCGATTAGTAGGATCAATTAAATTGGAGAGATCAAATCTTTAATAGAATCAAAAAGTTCTTCGGCAAACGGCAATATCACCGCAGCCGACTCAATCACATTAGGTGCCAATTCCGTCAAAAAGGGATAAAGTACCAACTCCTCATTTTGACCAGGAAGCTCAATTCCAAAATAATGCGTCAGCCATAATACGATACTTAGGCCTATGGCCCATTTAGCAATCCCTATGATAGCTCCTGCAAATTTATCCACACCACCCAATAAAGTCAGGTCGACCATCTTTTTGACCACCTTTCCTAGCATATTAATTAGAATTAGAATTGCCAAAAAGATAATCAGAAACGAAATAAAGGGCAATAAGTTATTGAACCCTTCAAAATAACCTTCAAGATAGGTCATCCCTAATTCCATTAATTTGAAACCCCCAATAATGGCTAAAACAAAGGCAAAGATCCCAATAATCTCGAGTAACAATCCTTTTTTGAAACCATTAATGGCACCAAAAATCAAAGGGATAAGTAATATGACGTCTAAAGTTTTCAGAATTAACTTATCAATAATTGTTTCACCAAACCTGAAATAGTCTTGCCATCAGCTTTTCCTGACATTGCCTTTGAGGCCATTCCCATTACTTTACCCATATCTTGTGGGCCGGATGCTCCAACTTGCTGGATAATTTTAGAAAGTTCCGTTTTAATTTCGTCTTCAGACAATTGTTGCGGTAAGTATTTCTCAATAATGGCAACCTCAGCTAATTCTACTTCAAGCAAATCTTCACGTCCTTGTTCTTTGTAAATTTCAGCTGAATCTTTTCTTTGTTTAACGGCCTTCATCAATAATTTTAATTCGGCCTCTTCTGTGAGTGTACCATCACTACCTTTTTCTGTTTCTGCAAGCAATATCATAGACTTCACCGCTCTTAACGCTGTCAAGTCCCCCTTTCGCCTTTCGAGCATTGCTTTTTTTATCTCAGATTCAATCTGTTGTTTTAAGCCCATCATAATATATTTTGTCTGTAAATGAATTCTTAACTTGCGCAAAGTTAAGAGAATTAAATAGTGAATTGAATGACCAAGCTAAGCGTCAATATTAATAAAATTGCCACCATCCGAAACGCACGTGGTGGTAGCAATCCAAATTTGACTCAAATCGCCATAGATGCTGAGAAATTTGGAGCACAAGGAATCACTGTGCATCCCCGACCAGATGAAAGACATATCACTAAGCAAGATGTATTTGATCTAAAAAAAGTGGTTACCACTGAACTCAATATTGAGGGATATCCTGATGACCGATTTATGGAGCTAGTCGAGGCAATCAGACCCGAACAGGCCACCCTAGTTCCTGACCCTCCTGATGTCCTAACCTCTAATGCAGGTTGGAATACTATTGAAAGGGCTGAAGCATTGATGCCTATAATCTCTAAGTTAAAATCATTAGGAATTAGAACTTCAATTTTTGTTGAACCAGATATAACCATGATCAAAGGAGCTTCAGAAATCGGGACTGACAGAATTGAACTTTATACTGAAATGTATGCTAATGGCTACGCTCAGAATAAAGAAGAAGGAATTGCACCTTATATAAAAGCTGCTGAAATGGCCAAAAATATTGGTTTAGGCGTTAATGCAGGACACGACCTTGACTTGGATAACCTTCAATATTTTAGCAAAAACATTCCATTTCTTAACGAAGTCTCTATCGGACATGCATTGGTTTGTGATGCCTTATATTTTGGACTAGAAAACACTATTCAAATGTACCTAAGAGAATTAAAATAAATGGGAAAACTATTTTATAGAGAACTAGGAAACGAAAATTCGCATCCTTTAATTATTCTTCATGGGCTTTTTGGCTCGTCCGACAATTGGCTCACATTAGGGAAACGATACGCTGAATATTTCCATGTGTATATTATTGACCAAAGGAATCATGGTCAATCATTTCAGAGTGAAGCATTCGATTACAAATTAATGGCTTCAGATTTGGTTGACTTCTATAAAGAAAAAGGATTGAATTCAGCCCATATCTTAGGTCATTCGATGGGAGGCAAAACCGCCATGGAATTTGCAGTTAATAACGCTGACCTTGTAGACAAACTAATTGTTGCAGACATAGGACCTAAGGCATATACTCCTCATCATAAGACAATTTTAAAAGGCTTATTCTCCATTGACCTCTTAAAACTTCAATCCCGTAAAGAAGCAGACGAATTACTATCTGATTTTATTCCAGAGGTTGGGGTTAGGCAGTTTCTTTTAAAAAATCTCACTAGAAATTCCAGTGGTTTTGAATGGAGAATAAATTTGAATGGAATTGCAAAAAATATTGAAGAAGTAGGACGAGGGATTAATCAAAACTCTCATTTCTCTAAGCCGAGTTTATTCATAAGGGGTGAGAATTCTGATTACGTCTTGGACGGAGACTTTAACCAAATCCATTCCATTTTTAAGGATTCTAGAATAGAAACAATTCCTAATACCGGCCATTGGCTTCATGCTGAGCAGCCTGAACAATTCTTAACATTATCATTAGAATTTTTGAACAACTAATAATGAGTAAAGGCAAAATTTTTATGATCCCCAATGTCATTGCTGATGACACTCAAGATTCAAACATCCCTTCAATAGTAAAAGATGCGATCCTAAAAACTGATGTTTTTTTGGTGGAAGATTTAAGGACTGCAAGAAGGTATATCAGTTCTTTAAAATTAGGGTTGGTAATTGAATCACTTGAATTTCAAATACTTGATAAAAAAACAAGTTTCGATGAAATATTCGAAATTCTTCAGCCAGCGATTAACGATGGTAAGAACTTTGGAGTTATTTCAGAATCTGGCTGCCCAGGTATTGCCGACCCCGGTGCAAAGCTGGTACACCTTGCACATCAGTTTGGATTGAAAGTGGTCCCGTTTGTAGGACCATCCTCTATTTTACTGGCGCTAATGGCATCAGGATTCAATGGTCAGTCATTTGCGTTTCATGGCTACTTGCCAATTGATAAAAAAGAAAGAATTACAGCAATTAAAAAATTAGAGTGCGATTCATTTGAGAATAATCAGACACAGATTTTTATGGATACGCCTTATAGAAATGAAAAGCTATTTCTTGACATTATTAAAACCTGCAGAAAAGATAGTTTCCTCTGTTTAGCTAAAGATATTACGGGTAAACAAGAGCAAATTTTAAGCAAGCCAATCGCCAAATGGAAGCAAGGAGACATCTCAATGAATAAAATTCCAACAATCTTTTTGCTTTACAGTCAATAATTGCTGTCCCATTTTAATTTCCTTCGTTTTTAAATTCTATTCCTCTACTTTTGAGGTCGTCTAATAAAAATCATAACAATCAATTTATATGTCATATTTATTTACTTCAGAATCTGTTTCAGAAGGACACCCTGATAAAGTGTCTGACCAAATTTCAGATGCGTTAATTGATAACTTTCTAGCGTTCGATCCAAATGCTAAAGTTGCTTGTGAAACCTTAGTTACAACTGGTCAAGTTATACTTGCTGGTGAAGTAAAGTCTAAGACATACTTAGATGTCCAAAGAATTGCAAGAGATGTGATACAAAGAATTGGATATACTAAAGCTGAATACCAATTCGACAGCAAATCTTGTGGCGTTTTATCTGCCATTCATGAGCAATCCGATGATATTAATAGAGGAGTCGATAGAGAGGATAAAGAAGAGCAAGGTGCTGGTGACCAAGGCATGATGTTTGGCTATGCATCCAAAGAAACTGAGAATTATATGCCATTGGCATTAGATCTTTCTCACAAGTTGTTAATTGAATTAGCCGCTTTAAGAAGAGAAGAAGATGCTATTAAATATTTGAGGCCTGATGCTAAGTCTCAGGTTACTATTGAGTACTCTGATGATAATACACCTCAAAGAATTGAGGCAATAGTGGTTTCAACACAGCATGATGATTTTGATACTGATGATATCATGCTTGCAAAAATTCGCGAAGACATCGTCAATATTTTAATTCCAAGAGTAAAGGCAAAACTTCCTGAAAATTTACAAGCTCTTTTTAATGATGACATCAAATACCACATTAACCCGACTGGAAAATTTGTAATTGGTGGCCCACACGGTGATACTGGTTTAACAGGAAGAAAAATTATTGTTGACACGTACGGAGGAAAAGGTGCACATGGTGGTGGAGCTTTCTCTGGCAAAGACCCATCAAAAGTAGACCGTTCAGCGGCCTATGCAACGAGACATATTGCTAAAAACCTTGTAGCGGCTGGTGTGGCTGATGAAATTTTAGTTCAAGTGTCTTATGCGATTGGTGTTGTAGAACCAATGGGGATATTTGTAGATACTTATCGCACGTCAAAAGTTGATTTGACAGATGGGCAGATTGCCGAAAAAGTAACACAAATATTCGATATGCGACCAGTGGCAATTGAAACTAGGTTAAAGCTTCGTAATCCGATGTATTTAGAAACTGCTGCATATGGACATATGGGGAGAAAGAATGAAATTGTAACTAAGTCATTTGTTGGGGCTGATGGAGAATCACATGATAGAGAAGTTGAGCTTTTTACTTGGGAAAAGCTTGATTATCAGGAAAAAGTAAAGACGGCCTTCGGACTTTAAGTTCAGTTTTTTATAAATAAAAAGCCCCTTGAACAAATGTTCAAGGGGCTTTTTATTACCTCATTAATATTAATGAGGTAAAGTTTTCTCTTTAAACTTCTTTATTTGTCTCCTGAGTGCTTCAGTACAATGGTCTGTTGCCGCCTCAAAAGAACTGTTATTTTTTACCGCAAAAAGCTGTTCTCCTGGTAAATTCAGCTTTATCTCCACCGTTTTGTTTTCAACACCTTCATTATTCACTTTCAAAATTACTTCAGCATCAATAGCTGCATCAAAAAATGTTTCTAGCTTGTCTAATTTCTTTTGTATTAGGTCAATTAACTTTACGTCTGCATCGAAATGGATAGATTGAACTTGTACTTTCATAATAATAATTTTTAACGGTTAAACTTACGCTTTTGGGTGCGCTTGATCAAAAACAGATTTTAATTTATCAAGCGAATTATGTGTGTAAACTTGTGTTGCTGCCAGGCTCGTATGGCCAAGCAAATCTTTAACGGCATTCAAATCGGCTCCTTTGTTCAATAAATGAGTGGCGAAAGTGTGCCGTAATACATGCGGGCTTTTTTTATCAATTGATTTAAGCCCTTTCAAATAACTTTTTACTACCCTCTGAATCATCATTGGGTAGGACTGTTCTCCATTATTATTTACGATTAAAAAACTAGAATGGACATTTTCCAATGAAGTTTTTTTCACCTTTTTATAATTTGAGATTACTTCACACAAAGATTCAGAAATTGGTATAATCCTTTCCTTATTCCTCTTACCCAAAACCTTGATTGTTTTTTGCCCCAAGTCAACATTAGTTTCCAACAAACCAATTAACTCAGACAATCTTATACCCGTTCCATAAAACAATTCAAGAATCAGTTTTTTTCGCTGACCTTCAAAATCATTTTGAAATTCCGCTTTGTCCAGTAAATCCGATATTTCAGATTCATCTACAAAATTTGGAAGCGGTTTTGGGGTTTTAAGTAATTTAACTTTGGCGGTAGGGTCTTTAGAAATTGCTTCTCTTTTCAATAAAAATTTATAGTAAGATCTTAAGCTAGCAATTTTCCTGTTCACACTTTTAGGTGCAATACCACTGTCCATCAAAGACAATATCCATGATCGCACCATTAATTGTGTGCTTTCTTGAAGATTTAATGTTTGGAAATTAGAGGATAAATACTGGGAGAATTGATTAAGGTCATTTTTATAAGAGTTGACCGTATGCTGACTATAGCGTTTCTCGAAGGATATGTATTTAATAAAAGAATCAACCATGTTAGCACTGCTTCAAATCCACAGTACTAACATAGTCAATTTAAGCCAAAAATAGAATGGCTTTAGTAGTTTTCGTTAGCGTACATTTTTTGTTTGTAGGCCGCTTTAATTCTAACGCCTCTTCTTGAAATAGAAGGTTTTTCGTAGGCTTTTCTAGAACGAAGCTCTTTAAGTACTCCAGTTCTTTCGAATTTTTTCTTGAATCTCTTTAACGCTTTGTCAATTGATTCGTTTTCCTTTACGTTTATTATAATCATTATTTAAGACACCTCCTCTCAATTCGGATGACAAAGGTAGGAATAAAATTATGATTACCACAACGTGATAAAATGAAAAAACGTGGAAAACAAAAAATAGTCTCTAGTCCTTTAATAGTTGTTTGGCAATCACGATTTTTTGAATCTCTGAAGTACCCTCCCCAATTGTGCAAAGCTTAGAATCGCGGTAATATTTTTCTACCGGATAATCTTTAGTATATCCATAGCCTCCAAATATTTGAACGGCCTCATTGGATAATTCCACGGCACATTCGGAAGCCATATATTTTGCCATTGCAGACTCTTTAGTCATATTTTTACCCCTATTTTTCAAATCTGCAGCATGAAACGTCAAAAGTTTTGATGCTTCCAGTTTGGTTGCCATATCGACCAATTTGAATGATATGCCTTGGAAATTATAAATCGGTTGATTGAACTGATGACGCACTTGTGCGTATTTTAAAGCCTCTTTATATGCTCCTTCAGCAATTCCTAAACTTAATGCAGCAATTGAGATTCTTCCACCATCTAATACTTTCATAGATTGGATAAAACCTTCACCTACTTTTCCTAATAAATTTTCTGCTGGAATTCTACAATCAGCAAAAATCATTTCGGCTGTTTCTGAAGAGCGCATCCCTAATTTATTCTCTTTTTTTCCTGCCATAAACCCTGAAGTTCCCCTTTCTACAACAAAGGCAGACATTCCATGCGAATCACCTACTTCGCCTGTCCTGGCAATTACAACAGCTACATCTCGTGATTTACCATGTGTAATCCAGTTTTTAGTCCCGTTTAATACCCAATGTTCACCATCTAGTTTTGCAGTTGTTTGCATGTTACCTGCATCAGAACCTGTATTGGGCTCTGTCAGTCCCCATGCCCCAATCCATTCAGCGCTTGCGAGTTTAGGCAGCCACCTTCGTTTTTGCTCTTCATTACCAAATTGCAATATATGGCCAGAACAAAGTGAATTATGTGCAGCCACAGAAAGGCCAACACCCGGATCAAGAATCGCAAGTTCAGTGATGATAGTTATGTATTCTGTATAACTCAGCGCACCGCCACCATACTCTTCAGGAATTAAAACACCCATAAGACCAAGATCTCCCAATTTTTTGAATACTTCCACCGGCCAATATTGCTTCTCGTCCCAATCATCTCGAAAAGGAGTAATTTCCTTTTCCCCAAATGCTCTGATCATGTCTGTGATCATTCGCTGATTCTCATTCAATTCAAAATCCATGCTCGAAAATTAGATAAAAACTATGACCTAACAAACGATCGTTAGGTAAATCAGTTGTCTATAAATTTTACTAATCACACCATTATTTTAAGTCACTCGTCTAAACTATCTTATACAAACAAGTCAATCCATTATATTTGTTCTTTAAGCAATTATGAAAAACATTTTAATCACAGGGGGCGCAGGTTTTATTGGAAGTCATTTAGTACGACTTTTTGTCAATAAATATCCTGATTATAAAATCTTCAATCTGGATAGCCTGACCTATGCTGGCAATCTTAAGAACTTAACTGACATTGAAAAATCTGAGAACTATCAATTTCTACACAATGATATTGTTGATGCAAACGCCTTAGTTAATTTATTTGTAACCCATGATTTTGATGCCGTTATCCATTTAGCGGCTGAATCACATGTAGACAGGTCCATATCTGATCCATTGTCTTTTGTAAACACCAATGTTATAGGGACTGTCAATCTTTTAAATACAGCTAAAGATGCATGGAAAGATAATTTTGAGGGGAAACTCTTCTATCATATATCTACTGATGAGGTTTACGGTAGCTTAGGAGAAAAAGGATTTTTCTTAGAAGACACCTCCTATGATCCAAAATCACCGTATTCTGCTTCAAAAGCAAGTTCTGATCATTTTGTCAGGGCATATGCCAACACTTACAAACTGCCTATTATTGTTTCTAACTGTTCTAATAATTACGGACCGTTTCAATTTCCGGAAAAATTACTTCCACTTTGCATTAATAATATAAAGAATGAAAGGCCGCTGCCGGTTTATGGAAAGGGTGAAAACATTAGGGATTGGCTTTTTGTTGAAGACCATGCCAGGGCCATAGACGATATATTTCACAAAGGAAAAGTTGGGGATACTTATAATATAGGTGGCTTCAACGAATGGAAGAATATTGACATCGTCAAACTCCTTTGCAAAATAATGGATAAAAAGCTCAACAGGGCTCAGGGAGATTCTGAAAAACTAATCACCTATGTTAAAGACCGAGCAGGTCATGACATGAGGTACGCCATTGATGCTTCAAAAATTAAGAAGGAATTAAATTGGGAGCCTTCTCTTCAATTTGAAGAGGGTCTTGAAAAAACCGTAGATTGGTACTTGGAAAACCAAACTTGGTTAGACAATGTAACCTCGGGTAACTACCAAAAATATTATAACAAACAATACCAGTAATAATGAAAGGAATAATTCTCGCAGGTGGTTCAGGTACAAGATTGCACCCATTGACTTTGGCAGTAAGTAAACAATTAATGCCTGTTTATGACAAGCCGATGATCTATTATCCGCTTTCTATTTTAATGCTTGCCGGCATAAAGGAGATTTTGATTATTTCTACTCCGCATGACTTACCCCTTTTTGAAAAATTATTAGGAGACGGTAGCAGAATTGGCTGTGACATTCAATATGCAGAACAACCAAATCCTGAAGGATTGGCTCAAGCATTTATAATTGGTGAGGCATTTATAGGTAAGGAGAATGTTGCCTTGATTTTGGGTGACAATATTTTCTACGGTTCAGGATTACCAAAAATTTTGAAGGCCAATGTAAACCCTGTTGGGGGAATTGTATATGCTTATCGTGTCAATGATCCTGAGCGTTATGGTGTAGTTGAATTTGATAATGAAATGACTGCCCTTTCAATTGAAGAAAAACCTGAAAATCCAAAATCGAATTGGGCAGTGCCTGGATTATATTTCTATGATAACTCGGTGGTAGAAATTGCAAAAAATCTAGAACCAAGCCCTAGAGGAGAATTAGAAATAACTGATGTCAATCGAATTTATCTTGAACAAGGCAAACTCAAAGTAAGTGTCTTGGACAGAGGAACAGCTTGGCTTGACACCGGCACTTTTGCTTCTTTAATGCAAGCAGGTCAGTTTGTACAAATTCTTGAAGAAAGACAGGGAGTTAAAATTTCTTGTATTGAAGAGATCGCCCATAGTATGGGTTTTATCAATGACCAGCAATTACTTGATATTGCCAAACCACTAGAGAAATCTGGCTATGGTAAATACCTCAGGGATTTGGTGAAATAAATTTATTCATTGTAGAGTACACTCAACAACACTTCACCAACAGCCTTCAAAGTGTTTTTATCAATGGCGTCCATTGTGTCGTTCTGAGTATGATGCTCTGGAACAAATGCCGTTCCTTTTCGCATATCAATAATATCAATCATCGGAATTCTAGCATACTTATTTACAAAAAGATGATCATCCGTTAGTTCCAGTCCCGGTTTATCTATAAAAAATTTGCCATAACCCAGCTGTTTAGCATTACCCCAAACCTTATCGACTATCCGCTGAGCATTCCTTTTTGATATAGTATCCTGATAAAAGGTTGCGCCTGAAGCTCCAACCATATCCAGCAAAATCCCATAAAAAGCAGTGTAATTACCTACATGCTTATTTTTTGACCAATATTGAGAGCCTAAACACCACCAGCTTTCCTTACCGCCTGTGAATGGTACTGAGGCCATGTCCTCATGCTCTCCTCCATCTTCTCCATCAAATAGAATTATATCAACCCCTACATTTGGACCCTCATTAGCACTAATTACCCTTGCTACTTCTAGTAAAACCGCAACACCGCTTGCCCCATCGTTCGCCCCGTCCAGTTTTGCATAGACATTCTCATTGTCCTTGTCGGCAAACTGTCTAGTATCCCAATGAGCAGCTAGTAATATTCTTTTCTTAACGGCTGGATTAAAAGAAGCAATTATGTTTTTGAGCTTTAATGTCTTTCCTTCATAATTCTGATCCTCGAATTCTTGAATGACAACTTTAGCACCGTAGGATTTGAATTTATCAACAAAATAATCAGCCGCATCTTGATGTGCTTTACTATTTGGCACTCTAGGTCCAAAATCTACTTGGGCCTTGACAAAACTATATACCGAGTCAGCATTTAATTCAGGAGCCTTAATAAGGGCCTTTTGAACTGTTTCGCTGTTAGAATTATTGGAACCGGATTCAGAACAAGCCAGGGCTCCGAATACTAAGAAAATTACTGCAATGCTCTTTTTCATTTCAATTAATCAGTACGTGAAGTTAATATCCTTTTATTTCTAAACTACCAATAGAATCAGTTTTTGATTTGAATCAAAAATCTACTACTTTTGCACCACTTAACGGATTTACGAAGGGGACAAAAGTCCCCGTCTTTATTTTTAAGCTTTGGTAGACATAAATAAGACAATAGCGAGAATAGCAAATGATCATCTTAAAGATGATTCCTACTTTATTGTAGATATTGTAATAAAGAGTGTATCGGATAAAACCAAAATTCTTGTACTGTTGGATTGTGATGATGGCGTAAATATTGACGCTTGTGCCCAATTAAGCAGGAATGTTGCGAATCAACTTGAAGAAGAAGCGTTGATGGACATTGCTTTTATTCTAGAAGTGTCATCGCCTGGTTTAGACCATCCATTATTGTCGAAAAGGCAATACATGAAAAACATTGGTAGAAGTTTAAAACTGACTTTCACTGATGGTAAGACTTCAACAGGAAAACTACTTAAAGTAGAAGATTCATCAATTGAGTTTGATAAAGAAGTTAAAGAAAAGAAAAAGGTGAGTTATAAAACTGTAACAATTCCTTTTAATGAAATTGAAAAAGCAAGTATTTTAGTGTCATTTAAGTAAGAGAAATGGACCATACAATATTAATAGAATCGTTCGCAGAATTTGCAAAGACTAAAAATGTAGACAGACCTACAATGATTAGGATTTTGGAAGATGTTTTCAGAACGATGATCAGAAAGAAATTTGAAGTTGACGACAACTTTGACATCATTATTAATGCTGACAAAGGAGATTTAGAAATTTGGAGATTCAGAGAGATTGTCGATGACAATTCTGAAGACATCTGGGACCATGACAAAATTTGTTTGACTGATGCCAGAAAAATTGAATCCGATTTTGAAATAGGTGAAGAGGTTTCTGAGGAGATAAAATTGATTGACTTTGGGCGAAGAGCTGTTATGACGGCTCGTCAAACGTTAATTCAAAGAATAAAGGATCTTGAAAAAGACATTTTATTCCAGAAATATAAAGACCTAATGGGTGAAATCATCAACGTAGAAGTTTACCAAATATTAGGTAGAGAAGTGCTTCTTATTGATGGCGATGGCAATGAACTTTCTATTCCGAAATTTGAACAAATCCCAAAAGATAGATTCAGAAAAGGAGAATCAGTAAGAGCTATTGTTGACCGCGTAGATATGGTAAATGGTAGTCCAAAGATTATACTTTCCAGAACTACAGGTCAATTCCTTGAGAGACTATTTGAAAGCGAGGTTCCTGAAGTATATGACGGACTTATTACCATCAAGAAAGTTGTTAGAGAGCCAGGAGAGCGCGCGAAAGTAGCTGTAGAATCTTACGATGATAGGATTGACCCAGTTGGTGCTTGTGTTGGAATGAAAGGTTCTAGAATTCATAGTATTGTGAGAGAGTTACAGAATGAAAACATTGATGTAATCAACTACACTGATAATATGGAGCTATATATTACAAGGTCACTTAGTCCTGCAAAAATTTCTAATATGAAAATTTTGGAAGATACTAAGCGAGTTTCTGTGTACCTTAAACCTGACCAAGTTTCTTTGGCAATTGGTAAAGGCGGACAGAACATTAAGCTGGCATCTAAACTTGTCGGTTATGAAATTGATGTTTTCAGAGAGCTTATAGGTTCGGAGGAAGAAGATGTAGATTTAGATGAGTTCGGTGATGAAATTGAAAGTTGGGTTATCGATGAATTAAAGCGTATTGGTCTAGATACGGCTAGAAGTGTATTAGCCATATCCAAAGAAGATATTGTTCGAAGAACGGAATTAGAAGAGGAAACCGTGGAATTCATTCACAATACTCTGAAGAAAGAATTCGAGCAAGAGAAATAATTATTTAATAAAAAAAGGGATATTTAAGTATGTCAGAAGAAAAAATGGTAAGGTTGAGTCAAGTGGCTAGAAAGCTCAACGTAGGCCGTAGCACCATTGTTGACTTCCTTTCTGCAAAAGGCTTTGAGGTAGACAGCAGTCCTAACTCTAAAATTGACAACGAGCAATATGATTTGCTCGCTAAAGAGTATGCGACATCTGCATCAGAAAAAGAAGAAGCTTCCCATCTGACTATTGGAACTAAAATGGCGGAAGATTATGCCAGAAGTTCTTCTGCATCCGCAGAAAAAGCAAAAGTCCAAAAAGAAGATCCTGAGATTCTAATTAAAAATCTAAGCACACAGGCAGTAGCCACGCCTAGCGAGGAGAAGAAAGAGGAAGTAGTTGAACCGGTTGTTGAAAAACCAAAAGAAGAGGTTCAAGCAGTAGCGCCTGAAGTTAAACCAGAACCTACACCGGAACCCAAGTCAGCACCTGAACCGAAGCCAGAAGAAGTAATAAAGGCACCTGTTAAGGCCAATAAAAAAGACCTAGCCACTCCAAAATTAGAAGGGATTAAAGTAGTGGGTAAAATTGATCTCGATCCTAAAACGGCAAAAGCTAAAGCACCTGTAAAAAAGGAAGAAGCTAAACCTGTTGAAGCACCGGAAAAGATTACCACTGAAGAAAAGCCGAAAGCGGAAGAAGCTACTTCTCTCGATCCTGAAAAAGTAATTGCTGCCAAGGCAGGCTCATTAAAAGGCCTAACGGTGTTAGGTAAAATTGAATTGCCAAAGGAAGCTCCTAAAAAAGGTAAGCCCGATAATTCAAAGAACCCTAAATCTGCAGCTGCTGCAGCCGATAAGAAAAAGAGACCAAGAAAACGTATCCAGCCAAAGGGCAAAGTCGAAAGACCTGCAAGGCCAGGTGATGCTAGAAGGCCTCCAGGAAGAGACAATAAGCGTGTCCCTAAGGAGGAACTTACGGATAAGCAAATCCAGGATCAGATTAAAGAAACACTCGCAAGATTAAGCGGTGGGAAAGGAGCTGGGAAAGGAAATCGAGCAAAATATAGAAAAGACAAAAGATCAGCTGTTGCCGAAGCTGCCGAAGAAAAAATACTTCGAGATCAGGAAACTTCTCAAGTATTAAAAGTTACAGAATTTATCTCTGCAAGTGATTTAGCTTCGCTTATGGAAGTTTCTGTGAATGATGTGATCTCTATCTGCATGACTTTGGGTATGTTTGTTTCTATTAATCAAAGACTTGATGCTGAAGCCATTACTGTCATAACCGATGAATTTGGTTTTGATGTAGAATTCCTGAATACGGAGGAAGAGGTTGATATTGAAGAACAAGTAGATGAAGCTGCTGATTTACTAGACAGGGCACCTATTGTTACCATTATGGGTCACGTTGACCATGGTAAAACATCCTTACTTGATTACATAAGAGATTCAAAAGTGACAGAGGGTGAAGCTGGTGGTATTACACAGCACATTGGTGCCTACGATGTTACTACGGAAACAGGAAAAAGAATTGCATTCCTTGATACACCAGGTCACGAAGCATTTACAGCGATGCGTGCACGTGGAGCTAAAATAACTGATGTTGTGGTAATTGTGGTTGCGGCTGACGATAATGTCATGCCTCAAACTAAAGAAGCGATTAACCACGCTCAAGTAGCTGAAGTCCCGATTATAATTGCAATCAACAAAATAGATAAGCCTGGTGCTAACCCAGATAAAATCAAAGAAGAATTGTCTCAAATGAACATTCTTGTTGAAGATTGGGGTGGTAAATACCAATGTCAAGAAGTTTCAGCTAAAACTGGGCAAGGAATTGATGAATTACTCGAAAAAGTATTGCTTGAAGCTGAATTGCTTGAATTAACTGCTAATCCTGACAAAAGAGCTGTCGGTTCCGTAATTGAAGCTACTCTGGATAAAGGACGTGGATATTTGACCACAATGATGGTTCAAGCTGGTACACTCTCAGTTGGAGATACTGTGCTTGCTGGCTCTCATTTTGGAAAGGTTAAAGCAATGTTTGATCACAGAGGAAACAGACTAAAAGATGTTGGTCCTGCTACTCCTGTTCAAATGCTTGGATTGCCAGGTGCTCCACAAGCTGGAGACAAGTTCAATGTAATGGAGTCTGATAAAGAAGCCCGAGAAATTGCGAACAAAAGAGAGCAAATTCAAAGAGAGCAAAGCGTTCGAACCAAAAAGCACATTACACTGGATGAAATTGGTAGAAGACTTGCCGTTGGAAACTTTAAAGAACTTAACGTTATCGTAAAAGGTGATGTGGATGGTTCAGTTGAAGCACTTTCCGATTCATTGTTGAAGCTTTCAACTGAAGAAGTACAGATTAATATAATTCATAAGGCGGTAGGTCAGATTTCTGAATCTGATGTATTGTTAGCCTCTGCTTCTGATGCCATCATTATCGGTTTCCAAGTAAGGCCTTCTGGTAGTGCTAGGAAAATAGCCGAAAACGAAGAAATTGAAATCCGATTATATTCTATTATCTATGATGCCATTGATGAGATCAAAGATGCAATGG
>Ga0307985_10000059_pt1 | contig 55473 bp, 53 predicted proteins | sample EllFjometageno80_FD_203155 | JGI IMG/M metagenome (GOLD analysis project Ga0307985, IMG submission 203155) | Marine microbial communities from Ellis Fjord, Antarctic Ocean - #80 | ecosystem: Environmental > Aquatic > Marine > Unclassified | place: Southern Ocean | collected 2014-10-09 | reverse complement strand
CTGCGGGAACCGGGCAGTCTTCGAAGATCACGTCGCAGGTCATGGAGCCAGATTGCCCCATTTTTTTATCGATAGGTCCTAAAGTGATGCCGGGCGTGCCTTTCTCAACTATAAAAGATGAGATGCCACGCGCGCCTTTGATGTCGGGGTTCGTTCGCGCCATGACGTTAAAGGTGTCGGCTACTGCCGCATTGGTTATATACCGCTTCGTTCCATTGAGAATGTAGTGATCACCCTCACGCCTTGCGGTGGTTCTCAGTGACGCAGCATCAGAACCGGCCTCAGGCTCTGTTAGGCAGAAGCAACTGACCCATTCACCGCTGGCATACTTGGGTAGGTATTTCTGCTTCTGCTCCTGCGTGCCCGCGAACACGATGGCGGCAGATCCTATGCCGTTATTCGTTCCCAAAATGGAGCGAAAAGCGGGGGAGGTATGGCCCAGCGCCATTGAGACGAGGAGTTCTTCCTCCATGGTCAGCCCCAGGCCGCCGTATTCTTCCGGAATGGTCAGGCCGAACAGGCCTAAGTTCTTCATTTCTTCGAGTAGCGTCTCAGATAGTTTGCCCTCTTCGGCCATTTGGTTTTCGGCGGGGATCAATCTTTCGGTCACGAAGCGTTCGACTAGATCGACCAGTTGTTTGAGTGTTTCTGGGTCTCGTATCATTGAATTTTTGCCTGAGTTCCTGAATTAGTCGTGTAGTCAAAATCTGAGCAGATTAGCCCTCGTGATGTGTTCGTATCAGCGGACTGCAATGCACAGGAGTTATCGGCTTTAAGCTAGCATAATTGTCCGCTGGAAGCGACTGGATGCGGCGCAATTACTGGAGTTCGGGCTAATACCCTAGGCCGAATGGCTATGCTAGAATGACCGGCCTCGCGTCTGTATTAGTGGTGTTTTCCGCTGCAGAGAGAGGTTTGGTATTGGATTCAGGGAGAACCAACGCCGACAGAGCGAGTGAGCCGACAGACCTCGCAGTGATCTTATTAGAAGTAGAGAAATTTCAGTCAGAATGAGCCTTAGTTGTTACTGTCCTAAAACTATTTCCCCTTTATACAAAAACAGAGTGAGAGCGAAACATGTCTGATAATTCTCCGCGTGATGCATTTATTTATGACGGTGGTCGTACCGCCTTCGGTCGACATGCGGGTGCGCTTTCCCCAGTTCGTCCAGATGATTTACTAGCCCATGCAATCAAGTCGATTGTTGAGCGAAACGCCTTCGAAGCTGCGGCCTATGAAGATGTCATTATGGGTAATACCAATGGTGCTGGTGAGGATTGTCGCAATGTTGCGCGCTTTGCCTCGCTCAGAGCAGGTATGCCAACGTCCGTTGCAGGATTAACGGTGAACAGGCTTTGCGGCTCGGGTTTAGCGGCAACGCTAGATGCAGCGAGAGGAGTCAAAGCAGGCGAGGGCGAATTATTTCTTGCAGGCGGTGTTGAGTCCATGAGCCGCGCGCCTATCGTTATGTCAAAGGCGCAGACAGCGTTCGATCGCGGACAGCAAATTGCAGACAGCACACTGGGTGCGCGATTCACAAACCCGGCGTACGCAGCCGAGTTCGGAAACGACACGATGCCGCAGACAGCAGATAATATTGCGAGCGATCTGGATATATCGAGAGAGCAGAGCGACGTCTTCGCCGCTGCATCGCAGGCTAAGTACGAAGCAGCCCGAGCCGACGGTTTCTTCAAGGACGAGATCATTGCTATCGACGTGCCTCAGGGCCGAAAGAAGCCGGATCTGACGGTCGATGCTGATGAGCATCCACGACCTTCTTCTACACTCGAAGTTCTTAGTGGGCTGCGCTCGTTATCTACCGACGGTGTAGTCACTGCAGGCAGCGCTAGTGGTATCAATGATGGTGCTGCGGCACTTATTGTTGGTAGTGCCGCTATCGGCGAAAAATATTCGGTCAAGCCACGTGTACGCATTATCGCAGGCGCAGTAGCGGGTGTTGAGCCGCGCGTCATGGGACTAGGTCCCGTGTTCGCAATTCGCAAGGCGCTCGAGAGGGCAAATCTAGAACTGAAAGATATGGATATTATTGAGATTAACGAGGCATTTTCAGCGCAGGTTCTTGGTTGCCTGAAGATGTTGGAAGTCGATTTTAATGACTCCCGAGTAAATCCAAATGGTGGTGCGATAGCGCTGGGTCATCCACTGGGAGCATCAGGTGCGCGAATCGCCATCACGGCGATGCGTCAGCTAGAAAGAACCGGTGGCCGTTATGCGGCTATAAGCCTCTGTATCGGAATCGGCCAGGGTGTCGCCGCGATTATTGAGCGCGTCGAGTAAATACGAACTAAAAATTGAGTAGTACTTCTTACACGCAAATCAGCAACACAGGAATTAAACATGTCGAATGTCGTTAGTTATGAATTAGTTGGAAATATTGGCGTAATTAGTGTCAACAGCCCACCGGTGAATGCACTTTCACAAGCTGTGCGCGAAGGCATCTTAAATGCAGTGAATGCCGCATCTGAAGATGCATCTGAAGCAGTGATATTGCGCTGTAAGGGTCGTACCTTTATCGCAGGCGCGGATATCACGGAATTTGGTAAGCCACCGATGGCACCCGGCTTACCCGAAGTGCTCTCGGCTATAGAAAATTCTAAGAAGCCCGTAATCGCTGCTATTCATGGCACGGCCCTGGGCGGTGGATTCGAAGTAGCCCTTGCCTGTCACTACCGCTGCGCTATTGCATCGGCAAAGGTTGGCTTGCCCGAGGTTAAGTTAGGTCTTCTTCCAGGTGCTGGCGGAACACAGCGTGTGCCGCGAATAGCAGGCGTGCAGGCAGCGCTTGATATGATCACCAGCGGTAATCCAGTTGCAGCGGCCAAGGCAAATAGCATGGGCTTAATAGACGAAGTCATCGAAGGCGATGATCTTCAGGCGGCAGCGATTCAGTATGCTAAGGGCTTGCTGGAATCCGGTGCTCCATTAAAGAGAATTCGCGACATTACCATCGATGCTTCAACTATTGAGCCTGGTTTCTTCGACGCTGCAAGAAAGAAGCTTGCCTTGCGCGCTCGTGGTCAGATAGCTCCAGACAAGATTGTGTCTTGCATAGAGGCGGCAGTGAATCTGCCTATGGATGAGGGCTTGGCGCGAGAGCGTGAATTGTTCAGTGAATTGGTGATGTCTCCAGAGTCGGCAGCTATGCGACATATCTTCTTTGCTGAGCGTCAGGCGGCGAAGATCAAAGACTTACCTAAAGATACTCCGCTTCGAGACATTAAGAAGGTTGCCATCATCGGCGGCGGCACCATGGGTGGCGGTATTGCCATGTGTTTCGCGAATGTAGGCATTCCTGTCGTCATGGTAGAAATCAATGACGAAGCGCTTGAGCGTGGCATGCAGATCATTCGCAAGAACTACACGATTACCGTGGCCAAAGGAAAGCTTCCTGCGGACAAGATGGAGCAATTGATCAGCACAATCACTGGCACAACTGATTACGCAGACTTAGCCGATGTCGATTTGGTCATCGAAGCTGTCTTCGAAAACCTAGAATTAAAGAAAGAGATTTTCGCGAAATTGGATGCTGTTTGTAAGCCAGGTGCAATTCTAGCGACAAACACATCCTATCAGGACGTGGACGCTATCGCGGCGGCGACTAACCGACCACAGGACGTATTGGGACTGCATTTCTTTAGCCCAGCTAATGTGATGAAGCTATTGGAAATCGTGCGTGGCGAGAAGACTGCCGACGATGCCTTGGCAACGTCTATGAAAATCGGCAAGAAGATTGGCAAGGTCTGTGCGCTATCGAGAGTGTGCTACGGCTTCATCGGAAACCGCATGCTAGGTGGCTATGGCCGCGAGGCACAGATGCTGTTGATGGACGGTTGTACGCCAGTGCAAGTCGATTCGGCATTAGAAAAATTCGGTATGGCTATGGGCCCTTTGGCTATGAGTGATCTGGCAGGTCTGGATGTTGGCTACAAGGCACGTGAAGGGCGCACGGATCTACCTGACGATCCAAAACTCTATCGTATGGGTACGTTGCTAGTTGAGATGGGTCGGCACGGCCAGAAGACTGGCTCCGGTTTCTATAAATACGATCCCGAGACTAGACGTCGCATGTCAGACCCGGAAGTCGAGTCGATGATTAAGGAAGAGGCGGCGAAATTAAGTCTCGAGCAACGAGATATCTCCGACGAAGAAATTCTGCAGCGTTGTCTCTACCCGCTGATCAATGAAGGCGCACTGATCCTCGAAGAGGGTATCGCTCAGCGCCCTAGCGACATCGATGTCGTGTATGTGTTTGGTTACGCATTCCCAGCCGCTAAAGGCGGGCCGATGCACTATGCCGATCAAGTCGGGCTGAAGCATGTCTACGACAAGATCTGTGAGTTCAGAGAACGCGACGGCGAGATGTATTGGAAGCCGGCTCCGCTTTTAGAGAAACTAGCGAAAGAAGGTAAGACATTCGCAGAATGGGGATCCGAGAACGGATAGAACTCCATTTTTAGGGGTTTCAGATATCTTTCTATCTTTTACATGAATTTATAGAAGAGACTACAACATGATTTCATATCAAACGGCTTCACCCGGTGCGACTCTGGTAGAAGTAGAGTCAGATACACCGGTGCCTACTGGCACTGAGGTGCTGGTTAAGACAGTTGCCTGCGGTGTATGTCACTCTGACATTCACATGCACGATGGTGTTTTTAATCTTGGCAACGGCAAGCAACTCGAAGTTGGCCGAGAGGGCATGGTGCTGGGTCATGAGATATTTGGAGAAGTTGTAGCTGTAGGCCCAGATGCTCAGGATGTAGAGGTTGGCGATCGCCGCGTAGTCTATCCTTGGATAGGTTGCGGTGAATGCTCGGCATGCAAGCGCGGCGAAGAACAGCTCTGCACACCCGGTCGTGCTCTAGGCATTGCGGCCCAAGGTGGTTTTGCCGATCACGTGCTGATCCCTCACAGCCGTTACTTGTTCGACAAAGGAGATGTGGCTGATTCTCTAGCGGCCACCTATGCCTGTTCCGGTCTCACCGCCTATGCCTCACTAAAGAAAGTTGGCGAGCTTCACTCTGATGACGCCGTTGTCATCATCGGTGCTGGCGGCGTTGGCATGATGGCGATTCAGATCGCGATCTCATCGATGGGTATCGATCCGATCGTGGTCGATATCGACGAGGCAAAGCTAGCGGCTGCGCGGGAACTTGGCGTAACTCGAACGTTTAATTCTTCAGATCCGCAGACGTCTAAAGCGCTACGTAAGGCAACCGGTGGTGCGTTCGCGGTACTAGACTTCGTTGGCGCAGAAGCGTCGGTGAATTATGGTTTGGGCTGCCTGCGTAAGGGCGGCATGTTAATCATCGTCGGCCTTTATGGTGGCGCGCTGAACATACCTATTCCTTTCCTACCGATGAATGCACGCATTATTCAAGGCAGCTATGTGGGAACGCCGCAAGATATGGCTGAGCTCATGGAGTTGGTGCGCGCGGGTAAGATCGCACCAATCGAGATAGTGGAGCGCCCTCTGTCGGAGGTCACTCAAGCTTTAGCAGATCTTAAGGCAGGCAAGGTACAAGGGCGCCAAGTACTGGTTACTAGCTAGCTTTGTGACATGCATAAATAACTAATTGAAAGATTGAATAGATAGGAGCGTTGCCTTGCAGTCCCAACAAGATTTTAGAACCGAGACCCGAACCTGGTTGGAGCAGAACTGCCCAGAGTCGATGCGAACTTCTATGGTACAAGAGGAAGTTGTCTGGGGCGGGCGCAATGCTGAGTTTGCCAATCCTGATAGCGAAATTTGGCTGCAGAGGATGGCGGAGAAGGGTTGGACCTGTCCCACTTGGCCTTCTGAGTACGGTGGCGGTGGTCTGGACAAGGATCAGGCGATCGTATTGGGCGAGGAATTGGCTAGGATTAATGCCCGTCCTGCGTTGACGAGTTTCGGCATCAGCATGCTGGGTCCGGTGCTGTTGGAATACGGCAATCATCAGCAGAAGCAGGAACATATACCGAAGATTGTGCGTGGCGAAATTCGCTGGTGCCAGGGGTATTCTGAGCCGGGCTCCGGGTCGGATCTTGCGAGCCTTTCTACCAAGGCAGAATTGCAGGGCGATAACTATCTCATCAACGGCTCCAAGGTGTGGACCTCTTATGCCGATAAGGCCGATTGGATATTCTGTCTCGTGCGCACCGACTTCGATGTGCCGAAACATTCAGGCATTAGTTTTATCTTGTTCGATATGGCTAGTGAAGGCATATCAACCAAGCCGATTCAGTTGATCAGTGGTTCGTCTCCGTTCTGCGAAACATTCTTTGACGATGTAAAAGTGCCGGCGAATAACCTAGTCGGTCGTCTGAACGAAGGTTGGACCATAGCCAAACGCTTATTGCAGCACGAGCGCACAATGATTTCTGGTTTCGGTTTAAGCGCTGGCCAATCCGATAACGGTGGAACTACGTCAACCATTTCGAGTTTGGAAGGCACGGCCATGCACTATCGCGGCGATAGCGACAAACTATCAGATCCAGTGCTGCGCGATCAGATTGCGCAATTCAAAATAGATGCCGACGCATTCGCTCATACATCAAGGCGCTCGGTAGAAGAATCAAAGCAGGGGCAGGGGCCGAACGCAACTTCATCTATGTTGAAGAACTATGGCTGTGAATTGAACAAACGGCGTTACGAGTTAATGTTGCAGGCAATCGGTAGCCAGGGTCTAGGTTGGGAAGGCGAAGGCTTTAATGACGAAGAGTTACAACTGACTCGCGAATGGCTGCGCTCCAAGGCGAACTCCATTGAGGGCGGCACATCGGAAGTGCAGTTAAATGTAATTGCGAAGCGAGTGTTAGGTTTGCCTGATATTCTAAGTCTGGCGAGAAAATAGCCGTCTGGATCGTATGAAATTGTAAGGAAGGTTTGAATAATGGCTTTAGTGTTAAGTGAAGACCAGCAGTTATTGAAAGACTCGGCAAAGAGTTTCTGCGAGCAGAATGCGCCAGTTTCAGTGCTGCGAAGACTGCGTGATAGCAAAGATGAGCAAGGCTACGACCAGGCAATATGGTCGCAGATGATCGAGCTAGGCTGGGCAGGAATGGCAATACCAGAAGCTTACGGCGGATTCGATTTTGGCTACGGCGGCCTTGGTGTTGTATTGGAAGAAACGGGAAAGACCCTAGTAAGTTCTCCGTTAATATCGACCGTGTTAATCGGCGCTACTGCCATTTCCCAGCTTGGCAATGAAACGCAGAAGCAAGATCTGCTTCCTAAGATTGTCGGCGGCGAGCTACTCACAGCGTTAGCACTCGATGAACACACGAGTCACAATCCAAGCAAGATAGCGACCACTGCAACAAAGGTTGACGGTGGTTACAGGCTGAATGGCAGCAAGACGTTTGTCCTCGATGGGCATATCGCGAACATGCTAATCGTGGTTACGCGAACCTCAAAAGAGAGTAGCAGTGAGCAGGGGATATCATTGTTTCTCGTAGATGCTAACGCCGAAGGGCTTAACGTCGCTCGAACGATTATGGTGGATAGCCGCAACTCTTCGAATATTCAGTTCAATGATGTAGTCGTTGCCGAGGACACACTTCTCGGAGAACTGGATCAGGGTTTTGGTGGGCTGGATAGAGTGCTGGATATTGCGCGCATTGGAATCGCTGCCGAGATGTTGGGCAGTATGCAGGCGGTCTTCGAAAGCATCTTGGAGTTTCTAAAGCAGCGCGAGCAATTTGGTGTATTGATAGGTTCCTTTCAGGGGCTTCAGCATCGCGCCGCGGAGATGTACAGTGAGATAGAGCTTTGTAAATCGGCAGTTCGTGCTGCCCTAGCTGGCTTGGATGACCCAGATACGACTCAGGCTGAGATCGCAGAACTCGCTAGCATGACTAAGGCGAAACTCTCCGAGGTTTTTTTCCTCGTGAGTAATGAAGGCATACAGATGCACGGTGGCATAGGTATGACCGACGAATTCGATGTGGGATTTTTCATTAAGCGTGCGCGAGTTGCTCAGCAATTCCTGGGCGATGCCTCTTTTCACCGAGATCGATACGCGACGCTAAACGATTTTTGAGACCAGTCGCAAATTCACTAGGGCTTGTTCCTTGATAGGAGTCTGAAGATGACCGAGAAGCTTCGCAAGTTCTACGAAACCGGTAACAAGGTTAACGACGAGCCTCTGGTTTGTGTCTTCGAAAATTTCTTAAGCGACAGTGACGCTGAACATATGATTGCGGCGGCAGGGCCAAAGCTTAAGCAGGCATTGGTCAGCGCAGAAAAATCGGGTGTGACTAGTGCGGGGCGCTCTGGCGGCAATTGCTGGATTCCTCACGGCTATGACGCGGTGATAGAAAAACTATCTCTGCGGATTGCCGAGATCGTTGGTATTGGCCTTGAATACGCGGAATCCTTGCAGGTAATTCACTATTCTGAGAGCGAGCAGTATGCTCCGCACTACGATGCCTGGGATAAGGCCTCCGAGCGAGGCCAACGTTGCATGGCAGAGAGTGGTCAGCGCATGGTCACCTGCCTACTCTATCTAAATGATGTGGAAGAAGGTGGCGGGACATCATTTCCAAACTTAGACATGGAAGTTAGAGCGAAGAAGGGGCGGATGGTACTGTTTCATAATTGCCACGAGGGTAACACGGTCCGCCACCCCGATAGCCTGCATGGGGGTATGCCCGTTTTGAAGGGAGAGAAGTGGGCCTGTAATTTTTGGTTTCGAGAATTGGACTACCAAGCCTCCGAAACTGTCCCCACAAAGCCGGCAGATGCCGCTGCTCCATCCAAAGACAGCCGCGTTATCTAAGAGATAAATCATGCCTTTATTGATTGTTGGTGTTGTACTGGCGATTCTGGTCTATGTGCCAAGCTTTTGGGTGCGCCATATTATGTCCAAGCACAGCAAGGAGGTTTCTAACTTACCTGGCACGGGCGGTGAGCTAGCAAAGCATCTGATAGAGCGTTTTGAGCTTACCGGTATCACTGTCGAAGAGGCTGCGCCGAATACCGATCACTTCGATCCTTCCGTACCTACCGTTAGGCTAAGTCCGGATAATTTCAATGGTAGGTCGCTCACCGCTGTAGCGGTAGCGGCGCATGAGGTTGGTCATGCCATGCAGTTTCATCGCAATGAAAAAATATTTGAGCTGCGTAAGCGCTATCTCCCTCTAGCTACCAGACTCAATAAAGTTGGCGTTGTCATCATGATGATGATTCCTTTTATAGCGCTGCTTATTCGCATGCCGCTGGCGATAGGTGGTGTCATAGCGATAAGCTTACTGCTTCAGCTCGCAGGCGCCTTTGCCTATTTGATTATTCTTCCCGAAGAATGGGACGCGAGCTTTAACAAGGCGTTGCCGGTACTAATCGAAGGCGAATACATAGAGCCGGCTCACTTGCCCGCCGTTCGACAGGTGCTGAAAGCGGCGGCACTAACGTACTTTGCGGCTGCATTGGCGAATGTTCTCCATGTCGGTCGCTGGTTTATGCTACTAAGACGGTAGCAAAGGGAAATGGATGACTCACTCAATGTATTCGATGAAGAATTAGTGCCCTGTGGCACCGATCCCGTCACTGGTTTCTATCGCGATGGCTGCTGCAATACGAGCGATGACGATCTGGGGTCGCATATTGTATGCATGCGGGTCGACGAGCGATTCTTGCAGTATTCACGGTTTCGCGGGAACGATCTTTCCACGCCCATGCCAGACTTTGGATTTCCAGGGCTCAGTCCGGGCGACAGCTGGTGCCTCTGCGCCGCACGATGGTTGGAAGCCTATGAGCAGAACATGGCCCCTAAGGTTTACCTGACGCGCACGCATAAGCGCGCTCTCGAAATAGTTGGTCTTGATAAATTGAAAGAACTCGCGGTAGACCTAAACTAGTGATCACAAGTTTGCATCGCGATTATTGCAAGCAAGCTAATTTTAACAGGCCGCTGAGTGGCCACCGCATCTTAGAGGTAATCCCAAATGCTTGAGCTTCCACAAAATTCAACAATTTATGCTCTGACGATGATGCTTGCAGGCATTGGTATTCCCATTATGGCCGCTCTCAATGCAGGGCTGGGAACAAAGCTGCAAAGTCCAGCTTTGGCAGCTGCTATTCTTTTTCTTGTGGCCATGGCGGCGTCGCTATCTTACCTACTTTTAGTGGAGGGCATTCCTACATCGTTTTCGGCGCCATCGATGCCTTTCTATTACTATTTAGGAGGACTATTCGTTGTCTTCTACGTGCTGAGCGTGACTTGGATCGCTCCTCGTTTTGGAATCGGTAATGCAGTTTCCTTTGTATTGCTTGGGCAGCTACTCGCTATGGCTACTATCGATCAGTTTGGCCTGATGGGTGCGCCACAGACGTCTTTGACACTGCCGCGACTTATGGGTTTACTTTTTATGGTGGTTGGCGTTTTTCTGGTGGTGAGGAAGTAGTATGCTGGCTGTATAAACTTGTTAGTTTCAAGGAGCAACAATGAGTAAAATAATAATAACACTGCTCACAGCGTTACTAATATCGATAGCTAGTGCTGGTTTTGACCTAAATCAGGCGTTGGCCGCTGAAGAGGGCGAAAATGCCTATCTATTATTGAACGTAGAGTCCGACGGTGTATTGTCGGCAAGAGATTTAGTGTTCAAGAATGTAGACACGGGTGACGAGGTTTGGATACGCGACTTAGTGAATACGGGTCGATCTGGGCCAGCAAAATATATCATGGAGCCGTTGCCTGCAGGGGAATATTACCTCAGTAGAATTAACCCCATTGTGAATGCCAGAAACAACGCGCCTAGTATCGAAGTAGGTGAGGAAGATGGGGTCATTACGATTCTCGCAGATACGATCAACTACATCGGTGATTTTATTTTTAAGAGCAGGGAGAGAGGGAGAGGCGTGGCGAGTAGCTTTGATTACGAGCCCAGTTCAGATACTTTAATGGCTGCAGTCTCGTCTGAACGCGAGTTGTTCGAGAGTATGGATGTCGTGATATCGATCGCGGGTAATGCCCCGGTTCTGGTGGATAAGAGATTACTTGGACTATAAGGCGTTGGCAGAACGAGAGTTCTTTCTAAGCCCTTAGTTAGAAAAAAGGCTGAACATGAATTTTCTTACATTCTTGGAAGCGACCATCAAATTGGGAATACCCATGGTCGTACTCAGCTGGGTTATCTTTACCCGGCTTTATGGTGGCGGCGAGCTAGATCGAAAGGCGGACAAAAAATCCATCGGCGCCCAGGTCAAGAATATGAAGAAGTCCTTCAAGAAAAAGAAGGAGGGCGGAACCTCGAACTACATGGTCGAGAAATGGATGTGGTTTGGCAGTGGTTTCTACGGTCTCGCAGGCCTTTGGACCTTTGTCGTTATCGAGATCACGGACGTTGTTCGCGTAATTCTTAACCCTACCATAATTTCTGACTCGCTAGATGATGGGCTTGTGTCTGCAGCGGTTAATCTGGTCGTGAATCAATTCTCCAACTTTGTAACAGCCTTCGTCTGGTTTGGCTACTGGCCAGACGAAGGTGTCATCATCTGGCTCTTGGTAGCGTACGTCGGCTACTGGATCGGTGAGGAGTTGGCCCGAAGAGGTGAAGAGCTGCCGATTGCAGAATTGCTGAGCAAAATTAGATCGCTGTTTCCCTAGTCGGCGATAATAAGATCTCGATCCATGGGCAATGCGGCCAAGTGCCGATCATGTGCAGCTTCGCTACCGTGCCTAGCTGATCGCCGCCGTGATGCGGAATAACTAGCTTGTGGTTCCCCAGAGCTAGCGCTGCAACAGCGGCCACGCCGATTCCATGATTCACGTCTCACCGCGCGTGCGTAGCCTATGTACGCGAATATCGGTAATGCGTGGGCGTTCATTCTGGGCCAAGGCAACGCTGGGCACAGATAGAGAAGCCAGCGCGGCGGCGCTAGAAGATATGCCGGAGAGAAATTGTCGACGCTTCATACAGAACCCCAGTTGCTCGATTTATAACCGACTAAAATTCGTCATAACCTTCGGTTAGCTCGATGTACCCTCCCCAAGGATCGGTGATAAAGGCAATCTTCAAACCTATCGCTGGAATGTCACGAAACGGCACATCGAACACAATGCCTTTTGCCGTCAGTTCGTCGCAGAAAGCCTCAAGATCATCGAATTCAAAACCGATGTGATCCAGTGCAGCGCCACGGGTTGGCAGTCTGGGAGATGTTGAATTGCCAAAACTGATGTTCATGCCCGGTGCATTTGTCGTGGTCTGAATAGAGCCGCGAGGCTTAACCTCGAGTGAGAAGGTATCGGTGTACCAGGCGAGCATCTCTTCATAGTCAGGTGAGATGAAATGAATATGGTAGCCGGTGATCTCCTCAGAGAGTCCCTGATCTTCCTGCATTTCTACATATACATTGCCGGGCAGCATGACGTAGGCATTGGTCTGTCCTTCAGCGCCAATGAAAACTCGGCCGACTTCTAGGCCGTCTGCACGCCATTTAGCGAGGAAGGTATCCATGTTGCGTACCTTAAAACCAAAATGATCCATTATGGTTTCCTGCATCGCGAGAGTCGGCTCTTTCTCAGTAAGCGCGACTAGCATATTCGGTAGGCGAACTGCCGTTAGAGGCCCTTTTTCCACAACCACGCCATTGAAGTGTTCGACCCAAATCTCTTTGTGTCGATCCATGTCTACAACATTGAGGTGCACATGACCGTAGGTGAGTCCGGCGGGGTTTGGTGTTGCCAGTTGCGCTTGAGCGGTGGAGGCTAGTGTTAACACTAGTAGTAGAGCGAATAGATATTTCATTGTGCATGTTCCTTTTTTTTTATCACTTCTTTGAGTCAGAATAATATCTTGCGATGCCCGAGTCTATGTATTCAGCCATCTCTTGGGTCTGAAATATTACTTACCAGATGTCTGCGAGTAACTGGTAAGAGCGGCGTCTCGCTTCAACATCGTGAGTGATCGTTACTAGCATGATCTCGTCGGCTTGAAACTGCTCAGCTAGGCCCAGCAGCTTCTCTTTCACCTGTTCTGGCGTGCCAACGGCGCGTTTCCCTCTGTTTTCTTCTAGTGTCCGCAGCTCCCCAGGTGAGTAAGGATAGTCTAATGCTTCCTGTACAGAAGGAAAGGGCCCCGGGTTGCCTTGTAACAAGCGACAGTACCAGAGGTCGCGGCTACGCGATAAGCGCATGGCCTCTTCTTCAGTGTCAGCAGTAATGCTAAATAAGGTAAGGCAGGTCCATGGTGCATCTAGGTTAGGCCCCGAGCTAAAACGCTCACGATAGATGTCGAAAATACCCGGCCGGATATTGGGATTGATAAAATACGCGAAGTTATAGGGCAGGCCAGTCAGCGCTGCTAACACGGCGCTATCTTCACTCGAGCCTAACATCCACATCTGGGGTGGCGTTTCTACTTTCGGAAAGGCGCGTGCCTTCTCCATTCCCGGTGTGCGGGGGTCGCTGTCGTTAAGTAGCGCCTGCAGATCGACGACCATGTTCGGAAAATGTTCTGCACCAACGCGAGAGCCATAACGAATAGCTGAAGCGGTAAAAGGATCGGTCCCAGGCGCTCGGCCCACACCTAGATCCATTCGGTCGGGATACAGTGTCTGCAGAATCTTAAAATTTTCCGCAACCTTATAGGGGCTGTAGTAAGGCAGCATGACACCGCCGGAACCAAGGCGTATTTGTGCTGTTTCTGCTCCCAGTCTTCCAAGCAATACCTCGGGGGAGCAACCTGCCAGAGCATCGGAGGCATGATGCTCAGCAACCCAGTAACGGTGATAGCCGAGTTGGTCACAAAGAGAGGCTAACTCGATTGTTTCTTGTAGCGCCTCGGCAGGATTGGAGCCGGTTTTGACAGGTGACTGATCGAGCGCAGAGAGCTTTATTTTATTCTTCATATTTACCATTTTTTCCTGAAATTCAGGAGTCGAATCCTACGCGGAATAGATAACTTTAACAAAGTGTGACGCATGGTAACACATCGCCTACATATGCCTAAAAACAAGGCATTCTGAGCATTTTTAGCGAGAAAATATTTAGTAACCAAGGCAGTTCTGGTTTAGTATCGGAGCTTGCTCTGGAATGAGTGATTGATTCTGAAATTCAGTAACGAAATTTAAAAATAAGAAAGAATTCTTAAATAAGACTTATCAATGCAGCAAGGGGGGAGTAAGAATGCACAATAAATTTCCATGTAATCGCAAGGCTATTACCATCGGGGTAATTCTTGCCGGGCTAGCCACTCCGGTAGTCGCTCAAGACGTAGAGGTTGAAGAGGTCCTAGTTACCGGCTCCTTCATTCGTGGCTCCGCTCTTGATGCGCCATCTCCGGTAATGGTGATTGATCGCGCTAGTATCGAAGAACAGGGTGCATCAGCCATTTGGGATGTAATCCGTAACTTGGAGGTTAATCAGGGTTCAGAAACCAATATTAGCGGGGAGGGGCAGCGTGGTGACTCGCTGGCTGGTACCGCATCGGTTAATCTGCGAAACCTCGGTGGCAACTCCACGTTGACATTGATTAACGGCAAACGCTTTACGCCAGCTGCTGCGGTTTCCTCTTCAGGTCAGGAATTTGTAGATCTGAACAGCATCCCACTGGTGATGACTGAGCGGATTGAGGTGTTGACTGATGGCGGGTCGGCCCTCTACGGTTCTGATGCTGTCGCCGGTGTGGTCAATGTGATCATGCGTACCGACTTCGAAGGGTTGGAAATTTACGCTGACGTACAGGGTATCCAAGAATCCGGTGGCACCTACGAAGAAACAGTGAGCGCTATCTGGGGCTGGGGCAGCTCTGACGGCGACACCAACTTTGTTATTTCTGGTGAATTTTTCGAGCGTGAGCCTGTTCCACTAACAGATGCCAGCTATTTTGACCCGGCGCGGGTTATTTCGACAGGTAGAGTTGGCGCTTTCGGAATCAACTCACCGTTAGGTGGGAATATTAACCCAGCTTACATTCACCCGGCGCTCTCACAGCAGCAAACCATAGAGAAAATCGGCTTAGGTGAAAATGTCAGCGGCACAGCCGGCTTAGTATTTGCTGACCCACTGTGTGAAAGTTTGTCAGGGAGCTCTGGTGATTTCTTTATTGACAACCGTACTTCAGGTGTCGGTAGACGTAATGGCAACTGCGTGGAAGACACACTCAGCGAGCAATACATCGCTATTGGCGCAGAGCGCACGTCAATAGCTGGTTCTTTTGAACATACCTTTAACGACTCTTTGGAATTCTATTCGTTTTTCCAGCACTCAGATACTGAGACCCGCCGAGAAGGCAACGAAATTGCTTTTTCGAGGTCACTTCATATTGTTCCTGCTCCAGGTTGGCTAGGTGCTCTTGCTCCCTTTGTAGGCAATAGTTTTGATGGGCCTATTCTTAATAACCCAACTTCTATGGCCAACGGTGGTTTTGGCGAGGGTTATTTTACCGCGGGAGGTAGTATCCAGACCGGATGGCCCCGCACTCAAGATGACCGTATCACGAATAATAGGACAGCAGGGATTCAAGCGGGATTCCGTGGTGATTTTGAGATTGGCGATAAAGTCTACGACTTCGACGTGTCATACTCCGGAAGCCAATCCAGTGTTGAATCCGAGGCCAATACTCTGATTAGAGATCGCACCGAGTTGGCCCTCTATGGGCTTGGGGGTGAAAACTGCGTACCGAATGGAACAACTGATTTAAACTTTGGGGCGGCAGGGTTTGGTTTCCTTGGGTTCGCATTTAATGAGGTTTTTCCCAACTATGTTCTAAATACGCGAGACACTTTTTCGCAGGCCTTGACCAGCACCAATCAGGGGCAGGGTGATTGTCATTTCTTTAACCCCTACCTGACGGCTCTAACCGATGCAAACGTAGCTAACGATCCTGCAATGGTAGAATGGATCTCAGAAAGAGACTACTTTCGCGCTGACAAGCAAAATACGCTTGAGGTATTCGATGCGGTTGTGTCAGGCGAGATGTTTGAAATGACTGGGGGCACAGCGCAATTCGCGGCGGGCTACCAACACAGGTCACGCAAGGCAACAGGTAAAGCGCCGCAAATAAATCAACCGGGTATCACTGTGATCAAGGGCTATGATGGTGATTCTCCATTTTCTGTGCCTAATGAGTTTACCCCGAATATTACCAATAACTTAGAATGTGCAAACTGTATCTTCAACTTCGATGATTCGCGCGATATTGATGCCGTATTCGTCGAATTATCTCTGCCATTTGCAGAAAATGTGGAGACACAGATTGCCCTTCGCTATGAAGATTACGGTAGTCTCGGCACTAATGTTTCACCGAAGGTGGCGATAAGCTGGCGACCTGTCGAGGAACTGTTGTTACGAGCCTCTTTTTCACAGTCATTTCGAGCACCGAATATCGGTGTGGTGAATCAAGCCTTTGAGGCTAGCAGCACAACCTTCCAAGATCCTTTACGTAACCAGGATGTCAGAGCGGGTTTATTGCCCGCCACTAACGAGAATGCCCAAAACAATTTCTCGTTTACAGTGGGCAACCCAAATCCGAATCTGGGGAACGAGGAAGCGGATACTTACAACATTGGCTTTCAATGGACTCCATCCGGAGATCTTGATGGGCTGAGTGTTGGTGGCGATATCTGGCGTTTTGAAGTTCAAGATCGTGTATTGCCACAAGTTGCTCGTGACGCAATTGAACCGGAGTTAGCGAAGTTCAACGAGGTTGTTGGTGATCCTTCTAACTATATCCTTAACAATACTTTGGCGAGTGATGCTAGAGATGCCGATGGAAACTCTATTTCCTGTGATCCGAATGCTTTGGAGGCTCAATTCGGTAGAGACTCATCAGAGCGCCGCAACTGTGTGGTAGACCCGCTTGCGTACAGGATATTTAACGAGGACGGATCTCAAAGTGTCCAACGTAACCTGACTGACCAGAATGGTGGTTTGATTACCCTCGCATTACCTGCGGTCAATGCTGGTAATATTGACGTTCAAGGTATTGATTTGAGAGCGGGTTACGCTTGGGATAATGACTGGGGCCGTTTCAATGTAGGGCTGACTTTCACTCATATTGATGAATATGGAGTTAGCGGTATACCAGGTTTGGAACTAGGTCTGCAGCAAACTGGCAATTTTGATGCGGCCGGTGGTGACGGCGAAGGACTTATTGTTCGTGAAGTACCGGATAATAAGGGAACCCTTAGTTTCAGTTGGGCTCGTGACAACCATCGCGTATCGGTTTTCAATCGCCACGTTGGTTCGTACCAGGTTCTGGGCCACCGTGCATACATAGCGGAGGATCAGCGTACTGCAGAGGACCTCCTCTATGCTAGGTCCCAGGTAGCCAGCTACGACACGTGGGATTTGCAATACACGTACAACCATCAATGGGCGAACGACAGATTGGGCGCGACGAATTTCACCCTTGGTGTTATCGATCTGACTAATTCAGCAGTGCCCCTATATCGACGTAATACCTTTGACCAGACTGTGTACGATGGAAGAGGGGCGCGTTGGTACGCAAGAGCTTTATGGAGCTTCTAAGTTCCTGAATTACTGAGCAGTATCAGTAATCAAAAAAACGGCGATGAGCAATCATCGCCATTTTTTTATGCTTGGAGAACGTAAAGCGGTGAATTGAGGCGCTAGTGCTATTCTACTGTTTAGGTAGTAGCCCTCAGTGCTATATCGATCTTTTACTATTCTATTAGTCGATGATGGCTTGGTAGATGCCGCTGCGTAGTTTTGCGTAGTCGTCCAAGCCTGTAGCAGGAATGATCTGTGTTAGGTACACGACGACGAGTTCCTCCTGTGGATCTACCCAATAGGTCGAATGATAGGCTCCGCCCCAGCCGTATTCACCGACAGAGCCAACGCTTCCTCGGGCTCCTAAGTCAGTTACCACAGAGAAGCCTAGCCCAAAGCCAGTACCATTTCGAAAAGGAATATCGCCGAGGTGGTTGGTTGTCATCAACTCGATCGTTTTACGTGAGAGGATTCTCTCGCCATCAAACTTGCCACCATTGAGAGTCATCTGTAAAAACTTCGCATAGTCATTGGCTGTCGATAATAGTCCAGCACCACCGGAGAAGCTTACTCTTGGTCCGTTGTCGTACATGCCCTGGCTCTGCATGCCATTGGTCTCGGGTCTGGCTTCGATGCCGCCACCGGCCTTAGGGCGATATACGGTGGCTAGTCGGCCGCGTTTCTCTTCTGGTAGATAGAAGTGAGTGTCATCCATGCCCAGTGGTTCGAAGATCTCCTGCTTGAGGAAACTATTCAGATCCATGCCGCTCGCCTTCTCAATAACGGCGCCGAGGATGTCGGTGTTATAGCCATAGATCCAACGTTCGCCGGGATGTTCATCCAGAGGAAGTGAAGCCATACGCGCGATGGTATCGCCTACAGGCTCGTCACGATCGGCGAAGTACCAACCCTGAAACCCTGCCTCCGCCCATTCATCGGAGGCGGGGCCGCTTCCGTAACTCATACCGCCGGTGTGGGTGAGTAAGTTGCGTAAGGTAATGGAGCGTCTGGAAGGCTCGAGAACGTAGCTTCCGTTGTCATCGGCTACGGCTACTTGCATGTCAGCCCATGCGGGAATGTAACGTTCCAGATTATGACTAATATCCAATGCGCCGCGCTCATGCAGGATCATGATAGCGCTGCTGACGATCGCCTTGGTCTGTGAGGCGATACGAAACATTGTGTCGTCACTCATTGGAATGCCGGCTTCGATATCTTGCATGCCATTCGCGCTCGAGTACGCGATCCTACCTTTGCGTAGCACTATGACTACTTGCCCAGCTAATTGATCATTGTCCACATAGGATTTGAGCACCGCATCGAGGCGCTCTAAACGGTCCGACGACATGCCTAGTCGTTCAGGGCGCGCACGATCTAAATCGGCTGCCGCGCTGACAGTAGAAAGTAGTAATAGGAGAAGTGGAGCGATTAGGCGAATCGAAAATTTCTGCATGGAGATTCTCTCTCTAGTTATTATGTTAGTAGCTCGGAATGAAACGTCCTTGCTTCGATGTGACGTGACAATGCTGTCTGTTGTAATGATTATCAATGTTGCTAAAGTCCCATGCAAGTAGCGCTGTGAAGATCGCATTGGATCTTCCTTAAATTCTCTAACCAACTGATAAATAAGACCTAAACAATATAATGTACGAACTCCCATTAGTTATGGGTTGACATCATTTTGGTGCTAGCGCATTATCCTGCCCCTATGAACACACGATTTTATTTCTGGTGGCCTGAATCTACAGGTAGCCAGGAGAACAACATCTAAGTTTTTCCCCGACGGCCGCCAAGAGTTGTGGCGGTCTATTGCTCCTAAAAATACCCTGATCCCATAGCTCTTACCGTCATAACGGATTAAGAGGATTTGGTCATGCCAATCAGTAATCACATTCAATATCGCTGCGCTAGCGGTGTACAGGTTCGTCGTCTGACTTCGCAGTTAGATTATGCCTCGGCCATCGATCAGCTTGCGGATTCGTTGGATGAATCTCCGGGTGTCTTGCTTGCATCTAGCTTCGAATTTCCGGGCCGCTACACGCGCTGGGATATTGGCTTCGTCAATCCTCCGCTAAAGATAACGGGAAAGAATAAATCTCTAGAGATTGCCGCTCTGAATGTTAGGGGAGAAATTCTCCTGCCTGAGGTTCACCGTGCATTGCAGAACTGTGCCGCCATCGCATCTATGGATGCGCAGCAGCAATCTATCCTAGTGACTGTGAGTGATGATCCAGAAGAGTTTACAGAAGAGATGCGCAGTAGGAAGGCGAGCCTATTCTCGGTGCTCAGGGAAATTGTGTCCTGTTTCTCCAGTCCTAAAGACCCCTATCTGGGTTTGTTCGGGGCCTTCGGCTACGACCTGACATTTCAGTTCGAAGATGTCATGCGCCACCAAACGCGCAGTGATGAGGACAGGGATTTGGTGCTGTATTTACCCGATCAAATTATCGTGGCAGATCATCGCATCGAGAAGACGTTTAGTTATAGCTATGAATTTGTCTGCAGAGCTTGGGATTCTGAAAAGTTTTCCGAGACCACCGGCGGATTCCGACGCAGCGGCCCACGCGCTGAATATGTGCCGGCTACAGAAGTTGAGAAAGACTGCGATCACATTGAGGGAGAATATGCTCAGCAGGTCGGGAAGGCGCTAGACTATTTCCGTCGCGGAGATCTGTTCGAGGTCGTCCCCGGTCAGGTTTTCTTCGAGCCCTGTAAAGACAGTCCCGCGTCGGTATTCAAACGACTCAAGCAGAGCAATCCGTCACCCTATGGCGCGTTGATGAATCTCGGCGAACAGGAATACCTGGTTGCCGCCTCGCCGGAGATGTTTGTCCGTGTAGATGGTTCTCAGATCGAGACCTGCCCTATATCTGGAACTATTAAACGCGGCATCGATGCTATCGATGATGCGAATCAAATTAAGACACTGCTTAACTCCGACAAGGACGAATCGGAATTGTCGATGTGCACCGACGTCGATCGCAACGATAAGTCGCGAGTCTGCGAGCCCGGTTCGGTTCGCGTGGTAGGCCGCAGACAGATCGAAATGTATTCGCGGCTTATTCATACGGTAGATCATGTGAAGGGAATACTGAAGCCGGAATTCGACGCTCTCGATGGATTCTTGGCGCACACCTGGGCGGTAACGGTAACGGGTGCGCCAAAACTCGCCGCCATGCAGTTCATCGAACAGAATGAGAAATCACAACGTCACTGGTACGGTGGGGCGATCGGTCATATTGGCTTCGATGGCAATCTGAATACGGGCCTCACTCTGCGAACGATACGTATCAAGAATGGCATCGCAGAAGTTCGAGCCGGCGCAACCTTGCTGATCGATTCCGATCCTGTAGAGGAGGAGTTGGAGACGCGCCTGAAAGCCTCGGCGTTGATCGATTCTATTCGTGGCACGGCGAAGGCGGGCTTAAGTGGTGCGGATAGGGTGTTCAGTAGTGCCGAGGGTGCCGGTATTCAGGCGCTCATGGTCGATCATCAGGACTCCTTTGTACACAACCTCGGTACTTATTTCAGGCAGTGTGGCGTCGATGTACTTACCCTGCGGCCAACGGCAGCGCGTAAATATTTGGAAAATAACAGCGTGGACTTGGTCATTCTTTCGCCAGGTCCTTCTACCCCGAAACACTTTTCCATGAATGAAACTATCGAAGCGGCGCTTGCGAAGTCGATTCCAATATTTGGTGTCTGCCTAGGCCTACAAGGGTTGGTTGAATACTTTGGCGGGGAGTTGCAGGAGTTGGGCTATCCTATGCATGGTAAGCAGTCTGATGTTAGCCACGATGAGAGCGAAATATTTACTGGTGTTGCATCACCGTTCGCTGCTGGGCGCTATCACTCACTTGTTGCGAAGACAGTGCCTGAGTGTTTAACCGTCACTGCTAAAACTGAGGATGGCAGCGTAATGGCTATTCAGCATGCTAGCCTACCTATACAGGCAGTACAGTTCCATCCGGAATCGATAATGAGTTTACGCAATGCGGGCGGCCATACGCTTATTCGCAATGTAGTCAAATTAGTTGCTGCGTCGAGGTCGATAACAGGGGCTGTGTAACCGGAAGGTTTATAGCTTGGCATCGAACCAGATTGCGAGACGGCGACCGGCGAGGGCGAGACGCATGCGAGTGTGGTACTTCATTGCCTCGACATAGTCATCGCTAAGATTGAATTTGCGTAGCTTATCCGAGGAGTCGTCCGAGCGCGCGATCGCCGATTTCATTTCCTCTGTATAGACGGTGTTGAGTAACAGCGCTCGGCTTTCCTGCATCCAGAGTGACCAATCCTCATCGTTTTGTCGGGCCATTCTTTCGAGTGTAGTGGAATGCTGTCTGAGTATTATTTCGAGATTGGCATTTACTCCCTCACTACTTAGCGCTCTGTCCCAGCGAGAATGGAGATTTCTTCCATCGGTCTCGATGCCGTTGCCCCCACGATCTCCAGATGAGAATCGATTAGCGGAATACAGCGACCCTACATGTAGCGGTTGATGAATGTCGCCGATCAAATGCAGGACCCAGCACAGGGCAACGGCTCGTTGCGGAAATGAAGCCTGCGAATTGGCAAGCAGAGTCGTGTTGTAGTCCAGCGCGACCATAACGTTGTCGACGTTTGCTTCTGCCCGAATGTCTTGAGTGTTCTTCTCAGTAATATCGCTGAAGGGAGCGACCCCAATATAGGTGTTCCCTTGCACCTGAGCCTGACCTCTTAGCCAGGCGCCGTCGATATAGTGCCAGTTGGCACGGTTGTACAGTTTTCTTGTCGCTTCAGGCAGTCCGCGAGTGATGTCGGGCCAAAATGCTGCCTGGCCTAAAAGCCAAACGAATCGGTCCTCTTCACTACCGCGTGTAATGGAGGCTGGCATCTGGTCGAGGAAGTCTTGTTGATAGCGTGGGTGTTGCTGCAAGATTTTGAGTAACTCAGTCTTTGAATTGTCACTTAGATAGTTGCTCGCTATCGCAGCGGACAATCGGTGACCGACAGAGTCCCAGGCGAACGCGCCCTGCATTGACAGTATCGCCAAAGAGGTGAGCAGGGCTAATAGAAGATTTTTACGGGAGCAAGACATGGTGTGCTACTCGTAAGGATAGAGGCTAGTAGTGTAGTGCTTTAGAGAGGCCCGAGCCAGACTATACTTCGAGCCACTCTGCTCTGACATCGTCCGCTTGAAGTAAGCTGTCAGGAGTTCCCTCATAGACGATCTTGCCGTGACCCATCACATAGAGTCGATTGGAAATCTTTAGGGCGATTGATAACTTCTGTTCCACTAAGAGAATGGATACGCCTCGTTTTGCGATTTCCTGCAGTAATTGTGCGAGTTGTTCGACAATCTTTGGAGCTAGGCCTTCTGTAGGCTCATCGATCATGATCATGTCAGGGTCGCCCATTAGCGTGCGGCACATACATAGCATCTGTTGCTCGCCACCACTTAGCGCCCCGCCGGGAACATCAGCGCGTTCAGCCAAATTTGGGAACATCTTAAACATCTCATCGATATCCCAGCGGCCGGTTGGCGTGTTCGATTTCATGCCGAGTACGAGATTCTGTCGGACCGTAAGTGTAGGGAAGATGTCACGATTCTCCGGAACATAGCCTAGCCCGAGGTGTGCGATCTCAAAACTCTTCTTGCCGGCGATCTCCTGCCCTTTGAATTGGATGGAACCCTGCGGTTCGACTTCACCCATTATGGTTTTGACAGTTGTGGAGCGTCCGACACCGTTGCGCCCGAGCAGGCTAACGATTTCGCCCTCGGCAACGTTGAAATTGACTCCCTGCAGGATGTGGCTCTTACCGTAGAAGGCATGAAGGTCGTTTACTTTAAGCACTGTGCACCTCCCCAAGATAGGCTTTTTGAACCTTTGGGTTGGCGCGAATATTTTTCGGTTCATCTGTTGCGATGACCTCGCCATAGACGAGGACTGAGATACGGTCCGCGACATCGAATACGATATTCATATCGTGCTCGACCATGATCAAGGTCTTGCCCTGCGTAATCTTGCGGATCAGTTCAACCGCATTCTCAGCTTCGCTATGGCTCATGCCTGCAACCGGCTCATCTAGCATAATTAGTTCTGCGCCGCTGGCTATAGAAATACCTAGCTCTAACGCCCTCTGTTCTGCGTAGGCGAGTTCGCCGGAAGGAAACTTTGCCTTGTCACTGAGGCCTATCTGTTCGAGTACATGCATGGCCTCGTCGTTCAATTCTGTTTGTCGGCCTAGCAGGTGCCAGAAGGAATAGCCGTAACCCTTCGACCAGAATAAGGCGCAGCGGATATTCTCGAATACGCTCATGCGCTGGAATATGTTGGTAACTTGAAAGCTGCGCGCGAGACCCATGCGGGCAATCTCATAGGGTGGCTTGTTCTCGATCTGCTGTTCCTTGAAGCGTATGCTGCCGGCGCTTAAGTTATAGCGCCCACTGATCAGATGGAATAGCGTCGACTTTCCAGCGCCATTGGGGCCGATGATTGCGTGCTTCTCGCCCTCGACAATATCGAGCGAGACGCCACGGATAATCTCCGTGATACCGAAATTCTTCTTCACATCTTTAAGGGAGAGAATGGCCATAATCTAAGCCTCGTCTTCCTTGGAGTTCGCGTTGGCGGTCTCCCAGGCATCATTCAGTTGTAGCAGAGACCTCTTAGCTGCATAGAAGGCCCCGCCGGCAATGGCAAGAATAACGATCCAGGTAATTGGGCTGGCAGGATTCAGCGCGAGCCCGAGATAATGAAAAACCTCGTCTTCTGTATGACTCATCTCAATCAGTGCGATGGTGCAGAGTGCGAATAGCAATGCAGGAATACCGGTGATGATGTAGGGCTTGATCAGCATCTTCATGTTGCCGCGAACCCAGGCTAGCTGATGCATCATGATGAATCCGGCAAAGCCGCGTGGCAGAAACATCACGGTTAGTAGAAACATGATGCCGAGATACAACATCCAGAGTTCGGAATAGTTACTTAACAGTGAGTTCATCAGCGTCAACACCACGGCGCCGATGATTGGGCCGATGAAATAACCCAGGCCGCCGATGTAGGCCATTAGGAGTACACGGCCGGAGGTTGCAGCGTTCAAGTTCTCTTCGGTGATGAACTCGTAGTTCAGGGCGAACAGCCCGCCAGCGATTCCAGCAAATAGCCCCGATGCGCAGAAGGAGATGAAGCGTACTTTTCTCGAACTGTAGCCAATGAACTCGGCGCGCTCAGGATTGTCGCGTACGGCATTTGCCATTCTTCCAGCTGGAGTCTGTGTAAACAGATACATAAACAGCGTGGCAATGAAGGCCCAGACGGCGGCGACATAATAGATCTCAATGTTCTGTGCAAAGTCGAAACCGAAAAAAGTAGGCCCGAAGGTGCGATCGCCACTGATGCCAGCCTCGCCACCGAAGAAGCTGGAGAAGATAAGCGAAGAGGCAGCGATGAGTTCACCGATGCCAAGTGAAATCATCGCGAATACGGTGCCGGCCTTGCGAGTGGAGAAGCTGCCAATGAATATTCCAGCCAGAAGACCAAATAGACCGCCTATCAATGGAATCCAAAGAATAGAGAACACCATCGTCTCGAACTCGATGAGCATTAACGCGTGAACCGAGAGAAAACCTCCCAGCCCAAAGTAGACGGCATGTCCGAAGGAGAGCATGCCACCCTGGCCAAGCAGCATGTTGTAGCTAAGAGCGAATACGATAGCTATCGCCATCTGATTCAGTATGGAGATGGCGAGTATGGAGTCGAATAGCAGCGGAAGCCCTAACAGCGCGCCTAGAAAGGCAATCCAGATCGATGATTTTTTCAATAGCGCCATCATTCTTCTCGCTTACCTAACAAGCCGGTCGGCCTGAAAATCAGCACTAGAACCAACAACAGATATGGTAATACTGGGGCAATCTGCGGAAGATTCATCGTCCAGAGGTCGTTCAGCGGATGATTTCGATCGAAGGAGATGCCTAGCAAGTTGAGCAAGTCAGGCATGCCTACATCGGAGGCGATCGCATAGGACTGCAATAAACCGATTAACAGCGAGGCAATAAAGGCGCCGGCGAGTGAGCCTAGCCCGCCGATTATAACTATCACAAACACGATACTGCCTAACACAGTTGCCATGCCGGGGAACGTAGTGAGTACTGGCCCTGCTATAACTCCAGCGAGGCCTGCGAGCGCCGTGCCTACGCCGAACACGCCCATAAATATTAGAGGAACGTTGTGACCGAGATTCGAAACCGTTTGTGGGTGAGTGATCGCCGCTTGAATAATAATGCCGACTCGACTCTTTGTGAGTACGTAGTACAGCGCGATAAAAATGCAGACAGATATCGTCATCATGAAGCCGCGATAGGCAGAGAACTCTTGCCCGAAGAGGGTAAACAATGGGAAGTCTAAAAGATCGGGGGTTTGGTAGTTCTTCGTGTCGCGACCCCAGAAGAACTGTATAGATTCCTCTATGAGGAAAGCGAGCCCGAAGGTAAACACGAGTTCGGCAACGTGTCCTGAGGCATGGACCTTTCTTAAGCCGTAGCGTTCGACAAGAGCACCGAGCGCGCCGACGATGAGGGGGGCGAAAATTAGCCCGGTCCAGAAACCGAAATAGAGACTAAGCGAATAGGCGAAGTAGGCACCGAGCATGTAGAAACTGGCGTGAGCGAAGTTCAGCACGCCCATCATGCTGAAGATTAGCGTTAGTCCACTAGCTAACATGAACAACAAGAATCCGGTAACTAGGCCATTTAGTGTGGCAAAAATTAAAACTTCTAGCATGCAGGCCTTAGCGTTTAAATGGTTCCATATGTCTTATTTTAAGCTGGAGTGTTAGAAGCCTCAACGCTGGGGTCGTCTCATTTGGCAGCTTGACTCAACTATGGTTTCTTCTAGCGGGACCTGGTATTCAGTAACTAAGCCAAAGCCTGAATTATCTGCGTCGAATTCCACGCCTTCATCGGTATGTACAGATATGCTGAGTTTTTGAAAAACCTGATGGTCTTGCCCGCGCATCCAAATTTCCTCGCCGGCAATTGTGGTGAAGCGCATGTCTTCCAAAGCCAAGGCAATGTCGTACGGGTCAGTACTTTGAGTCTCTTCCATCGCCGTCACCACCATCTGTAGTGCATTGACTATGCGAGGCTGTGTTATATCGTAGTTGGGGTTCGCTATTTTGAAGTCTCGGTTGAGTTGCTTGCGCGCCTCCGTTGGAAGAGGGTTGGCGACACCATTGTGTATCAGTCTGATCCTGTTCTTGCCATTTTCACCGAGGGTCGCAGTAATGCCGTCGTAGGCAGCGTAGAAAGTGTAGATAGGTATATCGAGGCCTGAGTCGATTATGGATCGCGCTAGGGAAACCATATCCGCTCCGAAATTACCCGTAACTACTGCATCGGCACCTGAGGAGACGATCTTGGTTACATATGGAGTAAAGTCTTTTACCTGCCCGATAGGGTGAAATTCATTGCCGACAATTTCGATGTCCGGACGTTTTTCATTCAACAATCTGATTGTGGTATCTGATACCACCTGTCCGAAAGAGTAGTCCTGACCGATGATGTACAGGCTCGATATGTCAGGATCGGCAGCAATATAGTCGGTAAGGATGTTTAGCTTCATGTTGGCGTGTGCGTCGAAACGGAAATGCCAGAAGCTACAGTTGTCTTCGGTGAGGATCGGATCTACAGCAGAATAATTGATCTGCAAGACTTCGTGCTCAGGATTGCGGCGGTTATGTCGAGAGATCGTTTGGCTCAGAGTGCTGGCAACTGCCGAGCTATTCCCCTGAAAGATAATTTGAATCTCCTCGCTTATCGCCCTACGAAACTGTAGCTGAGTCTCAGTAGGACTCTGCTTATTGTCGAGGGGGACGATCTCGATCATGCGTCCGCCTAGTATTCCACCCTTGGAATTGTAGTAGTAGTCTGCTGCAAATTCTAAGAGCTTCAGTCCGGTGTTGCCAATCGATGCGAAGGTGCCAGACAGCGGATCCATGAAGGCGATGCGCACCGGTTCTTGAGCTGAGCTAGCGCTGTTTAAGATGAATGCGACGGCTAGACTGATAGCCAGCAACGGTTTGCGAAATGAGCCAGGAAACGTGGTTGAGAGTTGGAGTTTTTTCATAAGCAATGTGGTACTTTTTATAGTTATTGTGTGGCTGCTAGTTCCGCGTTCAGCAACGAATATCGACAGTAACCTAGTAGCTAGTGTGAATCAAGATATCCGCTTCGCTATGCGATAAGCGGACAGAATCCAGTGCTGATCTGGTGGTTAATTCCTTTGATTTCAGCAGCTTGTGACTTGCAGCTGTTATGCAGACGGGAACCGAATATACTTCCCTCACAAGCCACTGGGTTGCCCCAACCTAGCAGCTTAATCGACAGCCTCCACCCGTAAACAACTAGCTGAATGTCTAATGGTTAAAATCGCAGAATCTGAGATCGAATTTTCCGCTATTCGTGCCAGCGGTCCCGGTGGTCAGAATGTAAATAAAGTGTCCACGGCGGTACAGTTGCGATTCGATGTGCGCCGCTCCAGCCTTGCCCGGGAAATGAAGGATAGAGTGTTGGCCTATGCCGATAGCCGAATCAATAGCGAGGGTTGTGTGGTCATTAAGGCGCAACGCTTCAGAAGTCAGGAAAAGAACAAGCAGGATGCGGTAGAGCGTTTAGAGAATTTAATAGCGGCGGCTACTCATGTAGATAAGAAGAGGATTGCGACGCGTCCGGGCAGGGCATCGAAAGAGAGGCGAATACAACAGAAGAAGAAAACCGGCGATAAAAAAGTGAAGCGAGGTACGGTGCGTTCCTATGATCAATAGAGAGTCCAATAACACAAGGAGTCGCTGATGGCCATAAGCCGAGTCTCACACATTACCGTGTACGTCACAGATCAGGATGAAGCCCTAGCTTGGTATCAGGAGAAGCTGGGTTTCGAAGTCTGCATGGACAATGATGCAGTGGTGTCAGGGATGCGCTGGTTAACTGTCTGCCCCGCTGGGAATGCGGCAACGCAATTCGTCTTGATGCTGGCGCGCGAAGAAACAGACAAGAGCAGAGTGGGTACGAATCTAATGACTGTCTTAAGTAGCACTGATTGTATCGGCGATATGGCGCGATTGGCTCGGGAAGGTGTCGATATCGTCGGGCCACCGGAAGAGGTTCCCTGGGGGCTTTCCGGCGTCATCCGCGATCTGTATGGAAATCCCTATAACCTTGTTGGTCCCGGCTAATTCGGCTGTCTTCAGCAATTTCAAAGATGAATAGAATGTCCTCACTCCTAAAAGCCTGCTACTTCTCTGCCCTAGCGTGCCTTTCGCCTGCGCTGATTGCCACGGAAGGAATCGAAGATGCTCAGGCAAGCTTTAGTTATATCTCCAGTACGCTACAGACGTTTCGTGGCAGTGGCAGGCTGGTAAACAATCCGGGGATAGATGGTTCGGACCTAGAGTTCTTCGTAGCACTTCTTGATGAGGCGCATCTGAGCTTTAGTCGGCAGTTCAATAGTGAGAGTGCCATGTGCCGTTTTTATAGAGATCCGGAGAATGGCAGGATGACAATAGAAGAGCGGGCGGAGTTAAGTTTTAGCTTTCTGCGTGATCTCGCAGACAGGATTACGTTATACATTTCGGCGAATGCCGAATTCAAGGACAACGTTGATGATCAGTTTGGTCGAATAGTTCTAGATAATATTAACGTAATCAAATTGGAGTCAGTGAGTAATCAGCGGCTGCCATCATCTACTTTCGACGAGGCAGCCACGATTAACTTTCTTGACTCAATGTGTACTTAGTAAACTTCAAATAGTCCAGCAGCACCCATTCCGCCGCCGACACACATCGTGCAAACAACGTATTTAACGCCACGTCGCTTGCCTTCGATAAGGGCGTGTCCAACCATGCGCGCACCGCTCATACCGAAAGGGTGCCCGATTGAGATGGCACCACCATTAACGTTGAGTAGCTCATCAGGAATGCCCAATTGGTCGCGGCAGTAGATTACCTGTACCGCAAACGCCTCATTCAATTCCCAAAGTCCGATGTCATCCATCTTCAGGTTATTGCGTTCCAGCAACTTAGGCACGGCGTAGATTGGACCGATACCCATCTCATCAGGTTCCAAGCCAGCAACAGCCATGCCGCGATAGGCGCCGAGTGGCTGCAAGCCTTTCTGCTCGGCCAATTTGCTATCCATAAGCACTGAAGCAGACGCGCCATCAGATAACTGACTGGCATTACCGGCGCTAATTACCCCGCCTTCAATTACTGGCTTCAAACCTTGTAGGCCTTCTAGAGTCGTAGTTGGGCGATTGCCTTCATCCTTCTCCAGCAGGGTCTCGTGTACGCTCTGCTTCTTAGTTTCCTTGTCCATGAACAGCATCTTAGAAGCCATGGGCACGATCTCATCGTCAAAGGCGCCGGCCAGTTGTGCCGCCGCTGTTCGTTGTTGCGATCGAAGAGAATATTCGTCCTGTGCATCCCGTGACACACCATAGCGCTTAGAAACAACTTCGGCTGTCTCTATCATGGACATATAGGCGTGTTGCGATCTGGCTAGAACGTTCGGGTCTTGCGCGCGATAGGAATTGCGGTGCTCATTCGCTACAAGAGAAATGGAATCCAGACCACCACCAACTACAATAGGCATGCCATCAACGATGATCTGCTTCGCTGCCGTAGCTATAGCCATCATGCCGGAGGCACATTGGCGGTCTACACTCATGCCGGCTACAGAACTGGGTAGTCCTGCTACAACACCAGCCGTGCGGCCTATATTGTTGCCAGAAGATCCTTGTTGCATGGCACAACCGATTACTACGTCATCTACTTCGCTCGGATCGATACCAGCGCGTTCAACGGCTGCAGCAATTGCATGTCCTCCCAGTGTAGGGGCATCGGTGTCATTGAAAGCGCCTCTGTATGCTTTGCCTATAGGGGTGCGTGCTGTTGATACAATTACTGCTTCTCTGGTCATTCTAATCTTCCTCTGTCCATCTATTTAAAAAGTTCGCGAGGCTATTTAGTTAGCTTTGCTGTACTTAGCTTGAAATCAATTTTTCTTTTCACAAATCATTGCTGTGATCGCGTCGATCGAGCTCAGTGCTAGTTGCGCCATTTCGTCATCAGTACGGTCCTGAATCGGATGTGCAACGAACACGCTCGCCGGCGTAATGCCTAGGGACTTGCCCTGTGCCGCTGCGGCGTCAACAAATTCTCTTGAGGCGACGAAACCTGACGGAAGTCCTCTGCTTTCTAAGTCCATGATGTCATGCAAACTGCACGAGGTACATGAGCCTCAGTCGGCGAGTCCTTCGATTACCGCGTCGCATTCGACGCTAATTTGCTGCGTCAGCTCTGTCGGTGCTATACGCGTGAAGGTAGGCTTGGAGTAACGCTTTACCTTCGCGCCAGCTGCTTCCAGATGCTTCTGTACTTCATCTAGAAATTCTTTGCCGCGAGGCTTGGAAATATCCAGCAGGCCTACGGTTAAGCCAGCGATACTCTCTAGCCTGGGTAACAACTGCCGCACTGCGCTCTGCAGCTCCGCGGTCGGATCCAGAAGGGTGGTAGTGCTTTGCATAGTGTACCTCTTCGTTTTCAGTTTCAGTTTACTACTAGTTTCAATTGTGAGCTGCAAGCTTTCGCTAAATCTTCTGCGATGTTAACTGGCTGCCACGCTCACCTGAGGCAACCCAGCCACCGATGATGGCAGAGAACATACCTGCAGTGCCTCCAGTGGTCACGATATGCAGGCCATCGTCTCGAAATTTATTGAGCATCTTGTCTTTGAACTTTTCCGGCATACCCTCGGCTATGTCATTGGCACCTCGAATAACTTTGGCTCCAGGTGTCATTAATTCTTCATACAGAGCTTTGCGTAAGTCCTCTTTATTCCAACCACCTTCACGGAATACGCGGCGATGTTCGGGGCAGACAATTAGAATAGCATCTGCCATTCCAAATAATTTTGTATGCGCCACACTGCGCAGGCTCATTGCCATGCTTTTGGCTAGTGACTGTGGTGTACGCGACTGTTGATCGAGTATTGGTTGTAGTCCATCGCCTGCAAACAGGCTAACGACGGAGTCTTTACGCTCGAAGCCGCGATCACTAGCGAGGCTTAACCAGTTCTCATCGCTCTCATCTTCGGCGAAGCAGTAAGTGTATTTTCCAGGATTGCCCATATTTGCGCGATCTATACCGCCGGGCACACCGCCACCGACGTTGCGTATTATCAGCTGTAACGCTCTGCCTATTGTGGCGTTAGCACGATTGCCCTGACCGAGTGCATTGATGCCCGAGTTCATGCCAATCTGTTTTGTAATCGGCCCGTTGACTACCATGACAGGCGAAGAGAAATAGGTCGTGCAGAGTAGACCGTGCATACAGAAGCGATCTTGCAAAGCTGCTTCGACGCTGGCGATAACAACGGGGAAGTATTCGGGCTTGCAACCGGCCATGACTGCATTGATTGCGATCTTCTCTATGGAGCAAGGGACGTTGTCAGGTGGCGCCTTGCCGACAATCTCGGCGGGATCTCGCTCGCTGCCGCTTAGCATACGCATAACGCGAAGGGGAGTAGGTGGCACTACCGGCAGACCATCACTCCAGCCTCGGTCATAGCAGGCTTCCATGATGTCCTCGGCCTCGGCTAACTCAACGGAGCGGGCCTGTAGTATCTGCTTGCCGTAACGCAGAGCTAAGACTTCGCTCATGCCTGGGTCTTGCGTCTTGGATCCGCAGCCGGGTTTAAAATTAATAAGCTCGGCGCCTAGCTCTTCTATGCTTGTAAAACTCTGCCACTGCTCCTTATCCCAGCCATAGATTCGAGACTCTTCAGATTGAGCATCGAAGCCATCGGTAAGGCGAATTAGGGTTGGAACAACTTCTATCTCACGCTCGTAGGAATACTCTAGGCTAGAATCGTCGATCACGCCGTCCAAGTTCGCTGGAAATGAGGGGTCGTCCTGTACATAGACTTTCAGGGAAAGCGATGTGTTTTCCGCCAGAGCCCGAATGACTGGTTCGATTAAGGTGCAAGTAGGACAGTCTTTTTTAATTACCAGTGCATAGTTAGCTGACTGGCTTTCGAGTGCTTGGTTCAATAAAGGAGTTCCTTAGTTCAATCCGGGGTTATCGAGGCTTGGTTTCTGCCTCACATTGGCTCTAGTAGACAAACCCTAGAGTCGATATACCGATGAGGATGTTGATGATCATGAACACGGAAGACGTCCTGGACATAACCTTCCACAGCTGCGGCCCCTTGTAGGCGGCGCGAATGCCGATGATTAGAGCGACCGTATAAGCCATCATTGCCGCGACCATGATTAGGTAGGGTATCCAACGTTCTTCGTCGACGGCCTGAGATCCGAATGCTGCAAATAAGCCAGCCCCAACGAAGTACAGGGCCCAGTAGGTGGTCGCGAGACCAAAGTCGCCGGCTAACACCTTGACGAAGAGGGACTTTTCGCTTGTGGATTCGTTGTTCACTGCTTGTTCTACGTCACTCATACAACCACTCTCAATTAGACACTAAGTGTAACGCAGGCCGCCTAAATTAAGAAACCCGGAGGGCACACAAGAGCAGAAGCTTGGAGAAGTGTGGAAGGGGCAGGAAAGCCCACAATTTGTCACAAATGAGGAGTAAGGCTTCTTCTATAATCAGCAATTCAACAATGTGTGACGATTTAGGGTCAAAAAGCGAACGTAGCCGATATCCTAAATTCTGACCCCTCTAACCGTTTTGGCTGACCCCGCCCCCCATACTGTAATGAGATCACTCTATGAGCATTAAGACTTTTCCATTTCGCACTTTAGCGAGCCGCTTTGCGACGCTACTTCTACTTCTCATGACTGTTCAGTCCGTGAGTGCTCAGGACAATGTGGGCGAAGATTCGACTGTCGTCTATCCTGCAAGTTACTTCGCGGAGTTCAATCCGGTTACTGCACAGGATATGTTGGATCGGATACCAGGGGTTGGTACGGCTACTGGTGGCGGTGGACGAGGCTTTGGTGGTTCTCGTCAGGGAGGCGGTAATGGTGGCCGAGGACTTGGCGGCGGCAGTGGCAGTCAGATAATCATTAACGGCAAGCGAACAGCCGGCAAGAATAATCAGACTAGCGGTCAGATGGCGCGCATCACGGCCGAGCAGGTGGACTATATCGAGATCATTCGCGGCACCTCGGGCGAGCTTGATGTGCGCGGCAGCAGCCAAGTTGTAAACGTTGTGCTATTTGAGGAACTTTCTTCGAACAGTCTTAGCTTTGAAGCCAACATGGACCGCTACCTCGATCACGACACCCAGCCAGGAGGTTCTCTTGCCTATAGCGGTCAGAATGGTGCGCTGAACTATGTGCTTAGTGCGGTTGCCGAACCTCGTTACGATCATCGTGTTAGTAAAGAGAGTAGTGTGTTGGGGGATTTTTCTCTTAATGATGAGGTGCGAGAGGAGAGAATACGGGAGCAGACTAGCTATGATCTCAGCGTCAATCTCGACTATGAAATAAATCTTAAGAGTAGTGCTCGATTCAATGCGCTTTATTCTCAGAACGACAATCCGACTGATGTGCTGCGCTACACCACGAATTTGCGAGTCAGCCCAAGTACGACTGACATAGAACGCGAAGAGATACCTGGCGAGAGAGATAACTGGGAGATCGGCGGTGACTATGAATATGTGACTGATAGCGGTAGCCGTTTCAAGGTTCTTTTTATCAGCAACAGGAATGATGGCGCCTCGACAAGAGAGCGCTTCGATGTGTTTGCAGATGGTAGCGAGTCCAAGGATATCTTCCTGGATTTAGCTAGCACTACGACAGAGCGTATCGTGCGCGCCTCCTTTACGATGGGCTTTCTAGAGGGGCAGGATATCGAGTTCGGTGCGGAACGCGCACAGACTACACTCGACTCGAGCCTAGCTCTGGGTTTGCCTGATGCATCTGGCATACCGTCGGCAGACTTCGGCGGACTAGTGCCACAGACTGTCTCCAATGCAAATTCCACAGTTGAGGAAATTCGTCTAGAGCCCTTCATAATCCATAACTGGATAATCAATTCTCGTATGTCTTTGGAAAGCACCTTGCTCTACGAGCTTTCAGAAATTAGTCAGACAGGTGATGTGAACAGAAAGCGTGATTTCGACTTCATAAAGCCGAAGGTCGATTTCCGTTATAACCTAACGCCTCAATTGCAGCTGCGTGGGTCAATCGAAAAAGTGGTTCGGCAGCTAAGGTTTAGTGACTTCGTTGCGGTAAATGATGATCAGGATAATGATTCCAATACCCTGGCGGGAAATGAAAACCTGCGTCAGGAATGGTTATGGAAATACGATTTTAACGCGGAGTATCGACTACCGAATGACGTCGGTGTGGTGGATGCAAACATCTTCTATCATCAACATCATGACAGGATCGAGCGTATTGATGTCTCGCCCTCTGAAACTAGTATCCAGTCGGCCAACGGCAATATCGGTGAAGGCGACATGTACGGGATTTCGCTAAGTGGCAGTATCCGGATGCGCATGATCAACCTGCCAAACCTGTTAGTGACATCGCGACTCAGTGTAACGGACTCTAATATTACGGATCCATTTCAGGGGTTCGAGCGTCGTTTCCGCCGTTTCGGGCGCGGGCGCCTCAATCTGGGTTTTCGACACGATGTGCCCAAGTGGAATATGAATTACGGTCTCGAGTGGAGTAACCGCTTCGACAGCAACGAGAAGATCTACGAGATTGATGATATCGAGAGCTATCTTGGCGAGCCGAATACGAATGCCTTCGTGCAGTTCGTGGATTCTCGGGGCATCACTTACCGCTTCGATGCGCGAAACGCGACCAGTAACTTGCAGTGCCGCGAGAGGCAGCGTTATATAGGCCGCGTCTCGGCGGGTATTTTGGAGGAAATAGAAGACCAATGTGCCACATCTGGCCGAGTGGTTTCACTGAAAATTAATGGCACGTTTTGAGTGAGCGAACCCCTAATGCCTGAGTAATTTTGAACCGTATAAGCCCGCCACCCGGCGGGTTTATACGTATGGGGCTAATCAAGGGGAGATATTCAATCAAATGCTTCGACAGCTATATAGTAAAGTTTTATGATTGCGACTAATAAAAAGAATCAGGTCGTTACTCGTGGATATTCGCAAAGAAATTGACAGCCAGCCTCTCGAGCGTGCTTTTAGCTTTAGTAACGAGAAAGACAAGGCGCTGTATGGTCTAAAAGGCATTCTGGCAGGTCTTGTCGCGGATCAGCGCCTCAACGAGATAGAGCTGCTGTTTCTCGATTCTTGGCTACAATCTCAAAAATTTCTTTCAGATGACGCGGACGTACTAGCCATTCTCAGCCAAGTTGGAGAAATTCTGGAGGACGGAGCGATTAGTCCGGATGAGCTGCGCCAGATGCAGGCAAGCATCGAACAGATTATTAGCGACAAAGACTCCGAGACTTCGGAAAGTGTGGGCCACATCGAAGAGCTGGTGGGTTTTCTCACCGGCACCGCCTCCGACGGTGTGCTCAACGATCAAGAAATCACGGCGATGTCTGCCTGGCTCGAGCACAACGAATCGGTGAGAGAGGTCTGGCCGGCGAGCGTCATCGTGCAGCGTCTAGCTGTCATACTCAAAGACGGAATCATCACCGATGAAGAGCGTGAAGATCTATTGATCACGGTGCGACAAGTTACTGGCACGGATACAAATGAATCGGGGTTGAGTTATGAGGCGTCCACGGAAGTCTGGGAAGACTCAGTCGATGATTTGAAGCTAGCTGGCTCAGTATTTTGCCTTACCGGCGACTTCGTCAGCGGAGGTAGAGAGTCGGTGGACACCCTGCTGCGTTTGCTAGGTGCTGAGACCAATTCCAGTATCAATAAGAGTGTTAACTACCTAGTCATAGGGACTTTGGCCAGCCGTGATTGGTTGTACACCAGCCATGGCCGAAAGATAGAGAAGGCTCTGCTGTTGAAGCGTGAGGGCAGCGATATTAAAGTCATCACCGAGCGCACACTTTTAAAGTACACGCGCTAACCCACCCCTCTAGCATCTCCTAAGAGCAATAATAGATTCCTGCTTAAGAATAATGTGGCCGATTAACGCCCCATTAAGCCTTTTATAGCGGCGGGAATGTCTGCTGGGAATACCACAAATTTTGAATTTTCGGATGTTGACAGGTGCTGCAACGAGCTAATGTACTTCTCGCCAAGCAGATAGACCACGGGCATTTCCTTCTCACCTATCGCCTCGGTTACTAGAGTGATAGATCGTTTGCTGGCTTCGGCGAGAATTACCTGTCCCTCGGCTTCGCGCTTCGATGCTTCTAGTTCACCCTCAGCCTTCAGGATGGCCGCTTGCTTATCGCCATCTGCTCGAGTCACAGTGGCTCGCCGGGCACGCTCAGCTGCTGCCTGTTCTTCCATTGCGCTTTGCATGGTGCCGGATGGGTTGATGTCCTGAATCTCTACGGTCTTTAAGGTAATACCCCAGTCAGCAATGTCATCAGAAATTGCAGTCTTGAGCTTCGCCTTGATGTGATCTCTGGAGGAGAGTGCGTCGTCTAGACTCATCTCGCCGAGGATAGATCGCAGTGAGGTCTGCACTAGGGTTTGTATTGCTATGACGTAGTTTTCTACGCCGTAGACAGCCTTCTCGGGTGACACGATATTGATATAGGCGACGGCATTGGTGATCAGTACGGCGTTGTCTTTGGTGATTACTTCCTGCGAGGGAATATCGAGCACGATATCTTTAGTCGTGACCTTGAAGGCGACGCTGTCGACATAGGGAATAATAAAATTGAGTCCGGGCTTTAGCGAGCTATGATACTTGCCAAGTCGCTGCACTACCCACTTGAAACCCTGGGGAACTTGGCGAACGCCCTGGGCGAGAGTGATGAACAGGAAGGCAGCGACCGCGAGGGCCAGTATAGTTCCAATTTCCATTGTAATTCTCCTTGGCTAAAGCTTTGAACTCTTAGAATAGAGTTATTTATGCCTTTGCCTCTTATGCTTTTGCAACTATGAGTGAGTTGCCGGACAGATCGATCACGCTGACCCGATCGCCTGCAGTCAATTCATCTTGCGATATGATCAGCCATTCGTCTGATCCGAGAAGGGGGGCTGGGAAGCGAAGCATTCCGAACTTTTCGCCATTCGGCGGATCTAATACCTGCCCAATTTGACCTAACAGTGCTTCTTTGGAAAGACCTGCCTTAGTATTGTCGCGGGAGAGCGGTTTAACAAACTTGAACCAACCTAGCGCAAACATTAAGGAGGCAAAGGCCCAGATTATTATCTGCGCCGCCTCGGACATGTTGGGGATAATGAGCATAGCTACACCTACACTGAGTGCAGAAGCGCCGAACCAAATTATGAAAAATGAACCAAGAAATATTTCGCTGAGCATGAGGACAAAGCCCAGTACAATCCAGTGCCAATATAGAAGTTCAAACTCCATAGTGGTTCTCCTAATTTTTATCCAATGCCTCGAGAGCGTTTCAGGGAATCGGGATTTGCAAGGACTCGCAAAATGGACTCCTTGCTTATACTGAGCTGTTTTGATCGTCTAGTAAACCAATATGGTGTCAAATCGCTCAATTTCCACTACGAAAATAGCGGGACTCTCCCAGCCCAGTGATATCAGCAGTTTTAGTCGCATTAGTGAATGATTCACACTGAAATAACCGTTTAATTCTGTCAGAATGGCCGTCCTGAAGAGCAGAGCCCAGTCTAAGCTGTTATGTCCTCGATTTCTCCACTGTCCGCACCGCACCATCACATGGGTGGTCAAGGCCCCGCTCTGCACTTTGCTGCTGCAAATGGTTATCCGCCAGGTGCCTATCGGGCGTTCTTGGAACCGTTTGCCGAAAATCATGAGGTTGTTGCCAGCTTGCATCGGCCTCTATGGGAAACCCCACCTGAGATCGAGTCATTTAAATCATGGGATGTGTTCGGCGAAGATATTTGCGAGTTAGTTAGTCAGCTGCAACATCCAGTCGTCAGCGTCGGTCATTCGATGGGCACGGCCGCACTACTTATGGCGGCAGTGCAGCGCCCGGAATTGTTTAAGTCATTGGTTCTCATCGAACCGGTTTTAGTACCGCGTCGTTACCTTCTTGGCCTGAGCTTCTTCAGACGCTTTCGACCAGAAGTGATTCCACTGGTGAAGAGGACGCTTTCGCGGGTCGATAAATTCTCCAGCAGGCAGGAAGCCTTCGATCACTATCGACCGAAACGGGTTTTCCGACAGATTAGCGACGCAGTGCTGTGGGACTACGTGCAGCATGGAACGAAGGAATGTGAGCCAGGCGTATTTACGCTTGCCTATAGCAGGGATTGGGAGGCGCGCTGCTACACGCTCGTTCATAATTTGTGGGGCTTGTTGCCGCATCTTCGAGTACCCACCCTAGCTATCCGCGCGCAAGGCTCAAATACCCTCGGTGTTTCTTCCTGGAATAAGTGGCAATCGACGTCATCGAATGTCGACTTCATCGAGATCGAAGAAGCGGGCCATCTGGTGCCTTTTGAGAAGCCGGACCAGCTTGCTAGCATCATTCTTGACTGGATAGGGAAGTAGTCACCGCTTCTTTCTACGGATAAATTCTTGATCCGGAGAGATTCAATTTCGGGGTAGATTCGCGTTCTTAGTAGATTCGTTCTCCCGATGTAAACCGATTCCTTCGTGCTGCGTTCTATTGAGTAACGGCAGGGGTCATGGACTCTAAATCTAGCCCTGAATGCCACACTTTGTGTACAGGAGACAAGACAATGCTGAGGCTCTCACGACTAGTATTCATCCTGCTGGGTTTCTTCTTGATAGCGCCTATGCTCTGCGCACAGGATGCCGAAAAGGCAGAAGGGCCAACAGGCGAGCAGGCGCAGGAACGGGAGGCTCGCCGTGCAGAGAGGCAGCGACAAATTGGTTCTCTAAGCGATGAGCAGCGCCAAGCGCTGCGGGAACGGGAGCGGCAGCGCATACGCGAAGCGAGGGGAATCAGTCAGCGTAGTCAACGTCCGCAGCGTCGGCGACCGCCGGCAGAATCAGAGAACTAGGAACCGACGTAGCAATTGCTATTCCCTGAACTCTTCACTTAGTTATCCCTCAATACTCGGTAGTACTTAGCAGAGCTTAATGCTCTGCTTTTTTTGCCATTTCCCTGATAAATGAAATCCCTCCGTCCTCCTCACCCCTCACCCTCACTTGCCAAGGGCTATTCGAGCCCTACTCCATTGACTAGATTGGCTCATTTTTTCTGCAATTCTCTTGTAACCCTTTCCTCCGAAGTACACTCTAATCTACAGAACAAGCAGAAAGGGCCGAAAAAGGCCAAAGAGTATGATTTGGGGGGGGGCTTGCTGAAGGAAATGGAAGAAGAGCTGGTTAAATCAGCACAAGCGGGCAATATTGCCGCGTTTGAGAGGCTTGTTCGCTTGTTGGAAGGTCAGATGCTGGCTGTGGCCGCGGGTTTCGCCCACACCCCAGATGATGCAAACGATATTTATCAGGATGCGATGCTGGCAGCGTTCAGGGCATTGCCGAAGTTTAAGCTGGAGAGCAAATTCAGCACCTGGTTGCACAAGATCGTCGTCAACACCGCCCTGTCGAATCGGCGCAAGCTGAAGCGAACCTGGCAGAAGATGGCGATAATTCAGACTGAATACGAGCATGAAGAGACCTACATAGAGAGCAGGTCACCAGAATCCACCGCGATAGATGGCGAGCTGAACTCTGCGATTAACAAGGCCATGCTTAAGCTCAGCGACAATGAACGAATAGCATTCGTGTTCTGTCATCAGCAAGGATTCAAGATTAGAGAGGCGGCAGAAGTTATGGGCTGCACAGATAGTTCGGTGAAAGTTGTGCTGTTTAGGGCACGAAACAAACTTAAGAAAATATTGCGGGAATATCACTAGTTAGGATAAAGGTTATGACTATTCCAGAAAACACAGAACAGCTGCAGCTACGAGTTATCTCCTACTTATACGGAGACTTGAATGCTGAAGAATTGCTCCAGTTTGAGAAAGAGCTGGAGACCGATTCCCAATTGCAGCAACGGTTGGAAGACGAGCAGCGCTTAGACAGTGCAATCCCGATTGGTACACAGCCCTGTGTGAGTGCTGAGCGCTTGCAGGGGAATCGTTGGCTGCTGCATCAGAATCTACAGAAGCAGAGTCGTAGCCTGTTCTCGTTTAGACAATGGTTGGATGGCTTGGCCGAGAGACCCTTCACAGTTGCCTTTCAGGGCGCAGCCATGGCGATGACATTCGTGCTTGGTATCTATGTCGCCTCGCCTGCGGTCTCGCCTACCTCGCCTGCTGTTGAGGCGTTAGCTGCCTCTACTACCGAAGTTGGCTTTACGCCCTTACAGTTGGTTAACAATGAAGACTATGAGATTTACCAACTCAAGGTAAATGGCTATGACGCAGCTACCGGTGATATTGATCTTTCTTTCTCTCTTGCATCAGAGACGCGCATCAGTGGCAACGTGGCCGACCAAAACATTCACGGTCTTATGGCTGTAGCACTCCAGAATGACATAAGCAGTGCATCGCGACTCGATGCGATAGACGCCCTCCAGCCGGTATCTGCTGGCAATGATGTCTATCAGGCGCTTATCCATGTTCTTACAAACGATCGCAATCCTGGCGTGCGCTATCAGGCCGTACGCTCCTTAGTAGCCCTGGCTCATGAGGACGAGGTTCGGGATGCGCTGCGTAACGCGCTTAACGACGATGTGAATCAAGGAGTTAGGCTGGAAGCATTTCAGGCCTTGGTTGCCTATCCTGAGAAAGAAACCTTACAAATATTTCGTCAGAAGATGGATGCGGATAGCAATGAATTCATCCGCACGCAATCCAGAATGATAGTAGAAAAATCGGAAGGCACAGTGATTTGATCGCTAGGCTTACGCACACTAAATTGTAAACGCGTACACAGCGGTACGCTTACGAAGATGTACTAAAGAGGAAACACCATGACTCATAATCTAGCAGTAACACTAAGATCGGCAGCTCTATCGTTACTACTTGCTTTCACTAGCAATGTGCAAGCAGCCAGCGATGATATCGATCGCGAGTTCGATGTAGGTGCGAACGGTACGCTTAGCATTGAGAGTGATGCGGGTTCAATCGATGTACGTACCTGGGATCAGGATCGCGTTAGAGTGCGTGTGCGTAATCCTCGCGGATTCGAAGTCGAAATAGATCAAAATGGAGATGATGTAAGTGTAATCGCGGATTCTCGAGGCAGCTTATTTGGTCTTGGTCGCTCTAACATCGGATTCTCCGTCGACGTTCCAGTTCAGTACAACGTGAGGCTAAACACAGGTGGCGGCAAGATCACGGTAGACGATATATCTGGTGAGGTCGAAGTCGACACAAGTGGTGGTAGCATCGAGATCGGCGTGGTTACCGGTGGCGATGTGAAAGCGGATACTTCGGGCGGCAGTATCGAGGTTCGCGGCGCGACAGGCGATGTTGAGGTGGATACTTCTGGCGGCAATATCACGATAGGCGATGTTATGGGTCAGGTCGTAGCCGATACTTCGGGCGGTCGCATCAGAATCGGTAATGTAGAGGGAGACATCGAAGCAGATACGTCTGGAGGCAACATAGAGGTGGGCGAGAGCAAAGGTGAAGTGCGTCTAGACACATCGGGAGGCAGCATTCGAGCGGCCTGGGCAATGGGTTCGATTTCGGCGAACACCTCGGGTGGAAACATCCATCTAGCTGGTGGCGAATCGCGAGTTCGTGCTGACACCTCTGGTGGCAACATCGAGATCGACGCCGCGAATGGACCAGTCGAAGCCGATACTTCTGGCGGTAATATCACGGTACGCAATGCGACAGCAGCAGTTCACGCCGATACCTCGGGTGGCAGAATCGAGGTCGAGATTACAACGACGACAGGCCGTGTTAACGGAAATATAGAGCTAGATACAGCGGGTGGGGATATAACTCTGCGAGTCCCATCCAACTTTCAGGCGAGCATCCGTGCCAATCTGGACGTCTCCAGAGGATCGCGCGGCGACTATCGTATCTATACCGACTTCCCGCTGATTATTCAGGAAGACGATGGCGACATCATAGGCAGGGGCGATATCAATGGTGGCGGCGATAGAGTGACATTGGAAACGAACAATAGTGATATCTATATTGAAAGTGTGAGTAACTAGTGAGTTAGTTCTTCGAACATCAGTACGCACAAAAAAAGGGGATCGTATTGATCCCCTTTTTTTGTGCCGTTCTTTATTCTAGTTCTTTAATCCAATTCTTGATTCTACACCCAGGTTTTTTGAATTAACTCTTCAGGGATCTTGTCTTTAATCTTCTCGTGTAGCTGAGGCAGTTTCGACCAGTGTAGGCCCTGCTTATAGTGATGAGCAGTATGGTAGCCGAGATTACCGGTGAATAAATTGTACCAACGATTGGTATTGTTAAATGATGCCTCAAATTCGTTTTCGGTATTCAGACCAGCGTGATGATCGTAAGTTGCCCATGCTGTCATAAATAGGCCAACGATCATGGGTAGGACGAATAGCAATAGTCCAGCCGTTGGTTGATAAGCTACCAAACCTGCGACAATCGCGAATGTAATAATTGTATAGAGGATGAAGCTTCGCTGCTCCTTCGGGTGTTCCTTTCCTACTATATAGCCTCGATAGTAAGCGGTCACAGTAATCAACAAGCTATATTCCATCTCTCCCATCTGTGTGCCGTCATTTCGCGTCCAGCGGCTCTCGTCTTTTGTTTGGTCGAGGAAGTTATTGTGATGCCCGTAGTTATGATGCAGCACCCAGAGATTGGTTGTCACGCCGGTGTGTAAGGCATAGAAGAATTCTAGTATGCGATTGGGAATTAGGGTTTTGAAAGTAGGTGCGTGTTGGTGGTGGTGATTCCAGGCGCAGATCTGTGACTTGGGGAGGATCATCAGAAAGAAATAGGCACCAAGAACATAGACATTGCTGACTAGAAAATAGAGGGCAAAGTCCAATGCACTAAGGCAAAGAATGAAGAATACTGGCCAACGGTCTGCGGAATGTTTAAACACTGCTAGGGCTATTTAATTCTTTCGGTGGTCAATTTGAAACGGAGATTAGCACATTCTTTGACTGGATTGCAGTAGCTTGAGTGCATAAGAAGTTGATGGAAGTCAGTTGAGCAAGCCTGAGCTTAGATACAACGGGGCCAGCCACATCAGGCAACTGAGCAAAAGGCTGCTAACGGCGAGGTGAGTGACCACGACTCGGGGTCTAAAAAAGTAGAGCTCAGCCAGCAAGGTGCAGACGGCGGTCACGCTACGCTTAAATTCCAGCCAACGCTCCAGAAGAATATAACTCGTTGACTTTAAATAATAAATTGCGAATAAAACTGCAAAATCAGCGCCTGCAACATCGGCTATGAGGGGTACTTCTAGGGCGAAAGGTGCGATAGCGAGAATGATCATGATGTAGAGAATCTTCTTCAGCAGCGCACGATCCAGCTTCATCAAAGGCTTCCTACTCGTATCTCAGCGCATCAATGGGGTCTAGATTAGCCGCCTTGGCGGCCGGCAATATGCCGAAGAGTACGCCGACAAAGCCGGAAAAGCCTAATGCCAGTGCTACGGACCAAAAAGGGATGCTGGCTGGCGGAAACGAGGGAATACTGCTGGAGATGAGCGTGCCGAGGCCATAGCCAATCGCTAAGCCGATTAAACCGCCTAGCAGGGAGAGCAGAAGCGCCTCGATCAGGAACTGCATCAGAATATGGTGGCGTTTCGCGCCTATTGCCTTGCAGATACCAATCTCGCGTGTGCGTTCGGTGACTGAGACCAACATGATGTTCATGATGCCGATGCCGCCTACAAGGAGCGAGATACTAACGATGCCTCCGATAACGATGGTGACCATGTTGATCACCGTATCGAAGGTTTCCATCAGCTGCTCGGCAGTCTGTATCTGAAAATCGTCATCTTCATCACTGTCCAAATCATGGGCATTGCGCAGTAGGGTAGTGAGCTGGGTTGTCACATTCTCTACAACAGCAGATTCGCTCAGGCTCAATTGAATCTGAATATCGGTACGCGCCTGATTGCCCTGCAGGCTGCGCATAGTGCTGTAGGGCATCAGTACGATATCGTCCTGACTCTGGCCCATGATCTCTCCCTTAGCTTCCATTAGGCCAACGACCTTGAACCATTCGCCGCCGATATCCACATACTCATTAACCGGATTATCAGGCATGTTGAGATTCTCTCGAACCTTGTCGCCGATAACTACTATTCTCCTGCGGGTCAAATTATCGCTCTGCGCAATAAACCGGCCGGCAGACATGTAGTTCTGCGAGACCTCCTGAAAGGCATAGGTGGTACCCATGATTCGACTGAAGGCGGTCTGGGATCCGAACTTAATCTGCGAGGAACGATTCGCGTAGAGAATGGGGGTAATAGATGCTACGCCTTCAGCGCGCCTCTCGATCAGCTCCATATCCTCTGGCGTGAGCCGGGCGCGGATGCCCTTCATCTGGTCTTCGAAGGGGGTATAGGATTGGATGGTGAGGCTGTTGGATCCTAGTGAGGCAAAGGTTTCGCCGATAAATGAGCTCATTCCCTGAGTGACAGATATCACGGCTATAACGCTAGCAACCCCGATAACTATGCCTAGTGTTGTTAGGAAGCTGCGTAACCCATGGGCAATTATCGATGCTAAGGCGGAACGGGAACTTTCTATGAGTGCAAAGAACATTAGCTGGTCACCGCGGCAGAGTTGCTTGTACTGTCGTTGAACACTCTGCCATCTTTCATCTCGACTACGCGGTGGCAGTGTTGTGCGATCTCGTCTTCATGGGTCACGACAATCAGAGTGTGTCCCTCATCGTGGAGATCATCGAACAATTGCATGATTTCGATGGTGGTCTGCGAATCAAGATTTCCCGTGGGTTCGTCGGCGAGCAGAATTGAAGGGTGGGTCACCAGAGCGCGAGCGATGGCTACCCGTTGGCGTTGTCCGCCAGAAAGCTGATTGGGCAAGTGATCAACTCGATCGCCCAAGCCTACACGTTGCAGTGCCTCCATCGCCATTTCCTTGCGCTTGCGATAACCGATGCCGCGATAAACCAAGGGTTGCATCACATTGCCAAGAGCCGTGGCACGCGGCAACAGGTTAAAGCTTTGGAAGATAAACCCGATTTCGAGGTTTCGAATCTCGGACAGTTCATTTGGGTCGAGACTTTCCACGTTCTTGCCATTCAGGTGGTATTGACCGCTGCTAGGCTTATCGAGACAACCCAAGATATTTAGCATGGTCGACTTGCCGGAACCGGAGGAGCCTATAAAGGCGACGTAGTCATTCTCAATAACTTCAATGTCGATTCCATCGAGTGCTTTTACGACCTGGTCGCCCATTTCGTAATATTTGGTAATGCCGCTAAGTTCGATTAGTGCCATAGGGCTTACTGGAGCTCTACGCGAGTGGCATCGATACGATCGCCTTCTAGCAGGTGCCGGAGCTCCTGATCGGGGCCGACAATTATCTCGATATTGTCATCGATGTCGCTCATCAATTCCTGATATTCGTCATCGGAAATACCAACTTCTATCTTGGTTTTTCTAGCAATGCCGTTGTCGTTCACGAACACGAAATACTCGCTACGCAGAGCAGACCGGTCTTCCTCGAAGATCACCGCCTGAATAGGTACAGCGATTACTTCCTGATCCTGTCGTGTGAATATCTCAGCACGACAAGACATGCCTGGGCGAAGTACAACATCGCCTGGGTCTGTGATCTCGATCTTAACCGTGAAACTCAGTCCCTGTCGGCCCGGCGCGATCTTCGCTGTATTTGCAATATAGCGCACGACGCCTTGCATGGGCTGGTCGGGATAGGCGATAGCAACGATCTCCGTTCGTTGTCCAATCTCGATGTTGGCAACATCAGCTTCGTCTACCAAGACCTCTGTATAGATGCTCGCCGGGTTCGCGATAGTCATGAGAGAGGAGCCGGGAATATTTGTTGAACTTGCAATGGCTGTTTCGCCTACCTTGATATCTAGGCTGGTGATAACGCCTTCGATTGGAGAAACTATCCTAGTCTTGCTCAGGTTGTCATTTACCTGGTCTAGTTGCGCACGCGCTTGGGTAAGTCTTTCTGTGGATGATTTCAAATCGATTCGAGCAAGGTCTAATTGATTCTTGATGGTGTCGAACTCATCGTCACCGATCATTTTTTGCTCGTGCAGACTCTTGCTGCGCTCGAACTGCCTAGACAGGTTCGCGATGCGAACTTCCTGTCTTTCTATGTCGATTGTATTGATGCGCTCCGCAGCCTCTGATTGTTCCAGCCCTGCGATGAAGTTTTTGTCATCAACCTGCAGAAGCAACTGTCCCTCAGTAACCGTATCGCCTTCCTCTACGAACAGCTCAGATACCTTTCCTATAACTTCGGAGCTGAGCATGACCTCTTCTTCGTGAGCGAGAAAGCCCGAGGCGAGAATCGAGGGGCTAATGACGCGCTGAGACAACATGGAGACGTTGACCTCCTTCGCATCGCTGCCGAAGTAGGTTCGATTAATAAAGGGTAGGGCAATCACAGATCCGGCTAGTAGCAGGACCAATACCAATTTCTTTGCATTCATAGAACGAATCCATTTTCCTGAAAGTCATAAACCGAATAGTTCACAAGTTATAACGTCTCTAGACCCATAGAGTTACAGCAAACACGTTAGATGCCAACATTTTTGAGATTAAGTGAGCGCAACAAAGACCCAAATCGAAGCAATGAGTAGATACGGTGTCGCTATTACTACAATCGCTTTGATGAGGCTCGACCCCTGCCAGTGTTTATAGCCCATGGTTAGCAGGCCAATACTCCAGATCATAGTTAGGTTAAAGAAGTCGGACAGCGTGTTTAATGAGTTGTTGTCAGATACAAAGCCCAAATTCCGTAGGGTTAACGGATTGAGCTCAGTAGGGCTCAATTGACCGTTTGGACTCAATAGAATCGTCATTATCATTCCTGCTACACCTAAGAGCACGGGGAGAGAAGTCCAACAGACTAGAGAGAACCACCTACTAAATTTTTGGCCATCGCCAGTAAGTGCCGAGATTAATGCGAGATAACCGGATTGAAGTGAATAATAGACAAGGGTAAAAACCGTGCCGCCTACAACGGCGATGAGCATAAACATATTCTGCGATAAGGAGAGCATTGCCTCACGAGACTCTTCGAGCCGATCCTCAGGAATATTTTGCAAGGTTAGAATATCGTCAACGTACCAAGAGAAATCGACGATGCTGAAATACCAAGCCATCGAAAGTGCAGTGCTAATTAACACTAGTCCTAAAGGAAATAATTTCGTGGGCCGCTGTTGAATTTCAGCAATAGCTTCGCTGGGGGCAGCAAGAATATTAATTGCTGTACTGAATAGACCGCTAGGTGCGGTTTCTTCAACTTCGATTGAATCAGTCATGGCCTTGTCCTATATAGGAAACAGAGAGACGCCAATGCGGGTCTTCTTGATTATGCCGACTGATAATATTGAGTTGGAAGTTCTACAAGTCGTTATAAGTAGTATGGGGCATGTCGAGCAGGTTTCAAGCAAATAGCTGTATTGATTGGTAAAACATTGATATTCGGATAAGGTTGAAAGCTAAGCAGTCGAGGAAAGGGATATGTTCAGAAGCTCTTCCATATCATTGTTGTTGGCAACAATTGCTATAACTCTAAGCAGCTGTTCTTCATTGCCTTCACAGCCTCAATATCTCATAACGGATCCTTCGGACTTGCTGGTGGACGCGTATTTTGTTGATGATTTAGAAGGATTTCCGACTATCGATCAACCTGATTTGTTCGAACTTCCTGCAAATTATCAACAAGACCTAGATCGGATTATAGGCTCTGCAGATTCCGAGCATGAACGTTATTCGAAGATGCGCGCATGGCTATATCGCCACTTTCGTGACTACGACTTCGATGTAACAGAGACCTATTCGCTGGGCCAGCTAAATAGCAATCGAAAAATGAACTGTCTTTCATTCTCGGTCATGTTTGTGGCTGCTGCTCGCTATGTAGATGTGCCCGCTGACTTTCAGTTAGTGCTTGCTCCTCCCTGCTGGGGCAAGGATAGAAGTAATTGGATTAACAACCAGCACATTAACGTGACCGGTTCCCTAGAATTGGACGACTCCTACTTAAATCAGACATGGAATTCCTTACAACCCAACGACCCATTCGGTTGGACGGCGGTAGTGGTTAGAGGGGCGCAGATCGCAGGTCAAAGATCGAATAATAGCCTACGCTACACGGCTGATATCAATCCTGCCGTGCTCAGTATCAATTCGGGTAGGAAGCGCATTACCGAGCAGCAAGTGGTCTCTCTCTTTTATAGCAATAAGAGTATTGAGGCCCTGTTAGATCAAGATCTACCACTCGCCTATGTTTACACAAAGCAGGCTCTAGAGGCTGACCCTGACTCTTCCATTGCATGGAATAACTTAGGGGTTATTTACGCCAGAGTGGGCGAGCAGGATTTTTCAATTGCTGCGTACGAGCGAGCTATAGAGCTCGATGACAAAATGTATTCGGCGAATAGTTATAGAGCTAGCGGGCAAGAGCAGCAGGCTGAATTGATTGAGGCGGAAGTCGAATCGTTCCGAAATCAAAATCCTACTACCATTCCGCTCTAGCAGAGAGCAGTATTGCGGCAGGCGATCTTGATGAGGCGATGGGTCATTTGCAGACAGCGATTGCGCACAAACACAACGAGCAGTTCTTCTATCATCAATTGGCGATAGTGAATCAGCAGTTGGGTGATAGGGAAGCCGTGATCGAGAATCTGATCAGGGCGCGTCGTTACGCACGTGGCTCGGAGAAGGCTCGGTTTTCCGGAAAGCTAAAGGCGCTAGAAGAATTCGCCGTTCTTAATAGGTAGGCCGACTGTCTTTTTACTCGACGGCTTTTTCGACAGCCTGCTTGAAAGCATCTCGAGCAAGATTCCGTTCTAGGTAGTCATTCAGGCTCGCGTAGGAATCCAGCAGACCTAGGCGCTTAGCAAGAGAAACAACATAGGTCACGCCAAAATCGGCCGCCGTAAATTTGTCGCCCAAAATATATTCATTGTCGCCTAACTGATTCTCTATGTGGCTGAGATGTAAAGCTGTTTCTCGTTCGCTGTAGGGAGTCAAAGTGACATGAGGCTCCTTCGAGCGCAGTAGAAGCATCTTGACGAGTAGAGGGCAGAACACCGAGCCTTCTGGATAGTGCAGCCACTGAGTGAAGTTTGCCCAGTTGGCAATATCCTCTCTTGGCGGTGAGAACTTATTCGCGGTATCAAATTTCTCCAGCAGGTAAGTCGTGATTGCGCTGGACTCAGAGAGCAAAAGATCGCCGTCTTCCATTACTGGAGACTTTCCGAGTGGATGAACTGCCTTTAGCTCGGCAGGGGCGAGAAATGTTTCCGGATTCCTGTGGTAAACTTTGATACCGTATTCAATCCCAAACTCTTCCAGCTGCCACACAGTAAAAAGCGAGCGGCCGATACGTAGATGGTGAAGTAAAATCATTCTGAGTATCCTGATCTATTGCTTTGCTTGGGGGCAGATGGTCTCATGTTGCGTCATCCTGCGCCATGTCGGGGGAAGCGTTAATTAACTAGATTGCCTGCTAGGCAACGCATAGAAATATGAAAAGCCCCGAATCCATAAGTTATAGCTACCTACTCGAAAAAGCCTGGCCCATCATTCTGGCTAACGCCGCCGTGCCTCTGCTCGGTCTCGTCGATACCGCAGTGATTGGCAACGTTGGCAGCGTAACCGACTTGGGTGCGATAGCATTTGGGGCGCTGATATTCTCCTTCGTCTATTGGAGCTTCGGCTTCTTGCGCATGGGTACCACGGGTTCGGTCGCGCAAGCCTTGGGTGCAGATGATCAGATTGAAATTCGCGCGATACTGGGCAGAGCGCTTGTGTTAGCAGTAGGCCTAGGCCTACTGCTGATAATGCTGCAGTGGCCGATTCGGCTTATGGCTCTGTCTTTGCTAGATGGCAGCGCCCCCGTTGAAGAAGTCACACAGCAGTACTTCAGTATTCGTATATGGGGGGCACCTGCTACCCTCGCCACATTTGCCTTGATGGGGGTTTTGATAGGTTTAGGCAATAGCCGTCAGCTGCTGCTCGTACAGCTATTCCTCAATGGGCTCAATATTGCTCTCGATATCTATTTTGCGGGAGTTCTTGACTGGGGTGCTGCGGGTATTGCATTAGGCACTATCATCGCGGAATGGTCTGCCGTGATATTCGCGATCTGGCTTATCGTGCGTGAGTTAAATTCTCGTCGTACGCCTGGCAGCGAATTCTGGCCGCGATCTCGCTTGTTAGATGTCGCCTCGCTTAGGAAGATGCTTGCAGCGAATAGAGACATCATGATTCGCACGCTGTTGCTGGTTTTCTCCTTCGGTTTCTTCATTAATCAGAGTGCGCAGTTTGGCGATGTCGTGCTCGCCGCAAATCATATTTTGTTGCAGCTGATCTCTTTCGCCGCCTTCTTTCTCGACGGCTATGCGTTCGTCGTCGAATCTCTGGTTGGGTCTTCTGTGGGTGCGAAGCGTCGAGACTCATTCGATATCGCGGTGAAGCGTTCGAGTATACTCGCTCTAGTGACGGCCACGGTATTGGCACTGCTGCTTCTACTATTTGGCAATGTTGCAGTGTCTCTTCTGACCGACATCGAACTCGTTCAAGATGCGGCGCGCAGTTCAGTGTTTCTGGCGGCGATTTACATCTTCTTTTCTTTTGCCGCCTTCCAGTTGGACGGTATTTTTATCGGTGCTTCGTTTACTCGTCAGATGCGCAATGCAGCCTTTCTCTCCATCGCTGTTTTCCTGCTTGCATGGTGGATACTGATGGATAGGTTTGGGGTGAACGGGCTGTGGTGGGCGATGATTATCTATGTGGCGGCCCGAGCCGATGCGCTACTGCTATTCTATCCTGCGCTCAGGAGGTCGATCGATGCCTAGGGTCCTCATAGATCACTAGTTTAAAAACTTGTCGTGGTCATCGGGCAGCATGTGAGGATCGAGGTGCAGCTTGTGCAGGCGCATGCCGTGTAGCTCTGCGGTGCCTTGAGACCGCGCCTCTCCGGTTGATGTGAACTCGAAGCTATAGCGTCTTCTCAGTCTCATTAAGCCTTCGCTGTCCCGCACCGGCCAGACCCCCTTCAAGACCATAGTCTGATCCAATAGTTGTAGGTTCTGTTCTTTACAAAGTCTGTACACGTGGGTCATGGCGAGGCTCTTGACCTTGTCGCCACCCCACCAGAAGGCGACGAAGGCCGCGATAATAGTACTCCAGATGAGAAAAGACAGACTCACAGTAGGTTCCATTCGTGTAGAAAGAGGGGCCCGAGTTGGGTAGGCCTAGATTAGCCGCTTAGTCTGACTAAATACACAGACAATTAGTCACTCGTAGACTTCGCAGCGTGCTCTGTGTAGCGCTTTATCTGAGGTGCGAGAATTTCTAATGCGGTCTGATTACAAGGTGGCATTTCGGCATCGCTGATCTGTAGAGGAGTTACGCGGTCTCCCCAGCGAATGAGGGCAGCTCCCCAGGTAAGTCCGGCACCGAAGGTGGCAGACAGCACATAATCTCCAGGTTTAATTCTGTCTTCTTCCAGAGCCTCGGTGAGTGCAACTGGAATGGTACCTGCAGAGGTATTGCCGTATTTGTGAACATTGACGAATACTTTTTCTTGAGGGATGCCTACCCGCTTCGCGAGGGCATCGAGGATTCGCTTGTTCGCTTGATGGGGTACGACTAGATTCACTTCATCGAGGCTCACGCCGGTCTCTTCAAGAACGTCGAGGCAGGCTTGAGACATTGCTTTTACTGCGCGCTTGAAGACTTCCTGTCCTTCGAAGTTCCATCCGACATATAAGAACTCGTCGCTGAGTCGGCTATAGGCCGAGCCGAGATTAGTAATCTGAATGGCGTATTTTGCATCGGCCTCACAACCGATCTTGGCTGCCAGCAGCCCGACTTCTTTGTCGGTAGCCTCGATGACCACTGCGCCACATGCATCACCAAATAGAACAGCAACGTCTCTTTGGGCCCAGTTCATGTAATGCGATATAAACTCACCGCCGATAACCAATACTTTCTTGTGAGCGCCGGTGCGAATAAGGTTGGTACCGATGTGCAGACCGTAGAGGAAGCCCGTGCAGGCAGAGTTAATGTCGATCGATGCGGCGTTTCGGGCGCCAATGGCATCTTGAACCAGTGAGGCAGTGTTAGGGCAGAGGCTGTCGTTTGTAAGGCTCCCGAGCAGGATGAGATCCAGCTCCATTGGGTCCATGTCAGCTGCCGCTAGGGCGTGCTTCGCCGCCACAATCGCCATGTCTGAAAAGTTTGTATGGCAGATGCGACGCTCGCGGATGCCGGTTCTGGAGGCGATCCATTCGTCGGAGGTGTCGATGAATGTGGCGAGATCATCATTGCTGAGCACCGCAGGTGGTACACATTTTCCCCATCCGGTAATCTCAGCGTGCTTCATGGTGATTCTCCAATCTCTCGATTCCTATTAAATCGATTCTCTTAGGCCTAATTGGCAAAGAGTAAATTATTTTGAAATAGATTCGGCTAAAGCCTTTCTTGTTATATTGACCGCTGGAAATTAATCTTTAAGCCTGTTTCAACATGTTGTTTCATTGTGTTGAATATGGGGAGGCAGCGTGCCAAAGTTGCTTGAAGCATACTTCATTTAAACAGGCCATGATAGCGCTACAGCCCAATGAGTGGGAAGCTTCCAGCACTTTAACTATAGAATGAGAAAGTCGTCACACACGCACAAGGAAACTAACTTGCACTGCTCGCTTAAAATATTCACCTACATACTTTTACTGCTTCCGGCCCTCGCTCTGGCCGATTTCGATCACAATGAGTGGGACGGTCTGCTTCGAGAGCATGTAAGAGTTCTTGATGATGGAATCGCCACACAGGTTGATTATTCGGGAATGGCAGCAGATCGGGCAGTCCTGAAAGCCTACCTAGCAGAGGTCGCTACGGTGCCGCGCAGCACCTTCGAAAGCTGGTCGACGCCTGCTCAGCTAGCCTTTCTGATCAACGTCTACAATGCTTGCACTGTCGACGTGATCCTGGAGGAATACCCCAATATCGATTCCATTCGTGATATCGGCTTCTTCTTATCCTCTGCCTGGAATCAGAAATTTGCCAACTTGTTCGGTGAGCCGGTAACCCTCGATGAGATCGAGCACGGCATGATCCGAGGCTGGGGTCGCTATCAGGAGCCTAGGATTCACTTTGTCGTTAATTGCGCAGCGATAGGCTGTCCTGCACTTCGTGCCGAGGCCTTCGTAAGTGATAAGCTGGAGATGCAGTTGGAAGACAGCACGAAACAGTTTCTGTCCGATCGCAGTCGTAACTACTATGACAATGGACGCATGTATATTTCGAGCATCTTCGATTGGTATGAAGAAGATTTCGAGAAGGGCTGGGGTGGCATTGATTCGGTGGCCGAATTCTTGGCTGGGTATGCGGCTGAGCTAGACGTAGATATGGCAACAGCGAATCAGCTAAGAGCCGATGATGTTCGCATTCGTCATCTCAGATATGACTGGAGTCTGAACGATACCCAGTGAGTGCCGGGGGAGGGTGACTCCAATCCTGATTATGATAAACTCGTCGGCGGAAGAGTATCATCCCCGGTGGGGTGCCCGGACTTCAAACCCGGTGAAGTCTGTTAATGACAGGCTTGGTGGGTTCGACTCCTGCCTCTTCCGCCAAACCACTATTCAATACCTGCCGTTACTGACCACTGTTTTCAGAAAACCTCTTTATTTAAGGTGATTTAGCAATCATTAAGGTTCAACAAGACTTCCCTAGAGCAAAATATTTAAGTAACATCTGTAGTAACACTGGATAAACCCTGTAGTGAGATGTTACTAATGCCAAGGAATGTTAAACCATTAACGGATACACAGTTACGGAGTGCTAAGCCGAGAGCGAAGGAATACAGCCTTGCAGACGGTCGCGGGTTGTACTTTAGAGTTAAGCCGAATGGTGCGAGAACGTGGGTGTTTAACTATTACAAACCCCATACAAAAATCAGGACCAACCTAGGTCTTGGCGTTTATCCAGATGTATCGCTCAAAGCTGCGAGGGATACTCGACAAAAGCATTTGAGTCTTCTTGCGGATAATGTCGACCCTGCAACCTATCTAAAAAATAGAAACAACGAGGCTGTACAAGCCTCATCCAATACCCTTCAGAAAGTAATGGAAGCTTGGCTCGCGACAAGGGCCGAGATTACCCCTCGTTATGCAAGAGATATAAAAAGCTCGTTGATGACACATGTCATGCCGGTTCTTGGCGATGTGGCTGTCGGAGAAATTACGCCAGTGATGGCCATTGATGCAATTAAGCCGTTAGCTACTCAGGGTAAGCTTGAGACTGTCTCAAGAATATGTGCGAGGTTGGTTCGGATAATGACGTTCGCAAAAAATACAGGACTGATTGCCGAGAATCGGCTGTACGGCATTAAAGATGCATTTCAATCAGCAAGCCATTCTAATTTACCGACAATCGCGCCACAAGAGCTAGCAAAGTTTATGAATAAACTTGCATATGCGAGCATTACTCTTACTACGCGATGCCTTATCGAGTGGCAATTACACACGATGGTGCGACCAAGTGAGGCGGCAGGAACGCGATGGAAAGAAATTAATTTAGAAGAAGCATTTTGGGTGATTCCGGCCCCAAGAATGAAAGCAAAGAGAGTTCATACTGTTCCGCTTTCTAATCATTGTTTGTTCTTATTGTCTGTGATGAAGCCGATTTCTGGCCATCTAGATTATGTGTTTCCCGCTGACCGAAAACCAAAGCACTGTACAAGCTCGCAGACTGCTAACATGGCAATAAAACGAATGGGCTACAAAGGGAAATTAGTAGCTCATGGTATGCGTGCATTGGCAAGTACAACGTTGAACGAAGAAGGATTTAGGCCGGACATCATCGAGATGGCCTTAGCGCATGGCGATCCTGACAAAGTAAG